>OGKG01000429.1_pt1 | contig 54301 bp, 48 predicted proteins | sample 1572201 | NCBI WGS metagenome assembly OGKG01 (sample SAMEA2582146, study PRJEB24529) | metagenome | biome: Human gut stool | place: China | collected 2011 | reverse complement strand
GCAGGATCATTTCCTACTTTTACTACTGCAAGAGTAATCTCAATTCCCTGTTCTTTGTATTTTGCAACCTTTTTTTTTAATTCATTCTTAATGTCTAATGAAATCTGTTTTCCGTCTATAATTTTTGCCATTTCTTTATTGCCTAAAAGGCTCCTCCACTTTTGTATACTTTAGAATAATCCTGTGATTTTTCCATCGTCTGTTAAGTCTATTCCAAATGCTGCAGGAGATTTTGATAAACCAGGCATTGTCATAATGCTACCTGTCAATGCAACTACAAATCCTGCACCTGCTGAAACATAAACGTCACGAATATTAATCTTAAATCCTGTAGGTCTTCCTAACTTAGTCTTATCATCTGAGAATGAGAACTGGTTCTTTGCCATACATACAGGATATTCTTTGTATCCCATTTTTTCAATATTTGCAATAGCTTTCTCAGCTTCAGGAGAATATGTAACACCATCTGCTCCGTAAATCTTTGTTGCTATTGTTTCAATCTTTTCTTTGATTGACATATCATCAGGATAAAGAGGTGCATAGTTAGATGGCTTGTTTTCAATAGTTTCAATAACTTTTTCTGCTAATGCCTTTCCACCTTCTCCACCTTTAGCCCAAACTTCTGCTAATGCAAATTCACATCCTCTTTCTTCGCAGAAATTCTTAATATATTCATATTCTGCTTCTGTATCTGTAATAAACTGATTTAATGTTACAACTACAGGAACTCCGAATAACTGAAGATTTTCAATATGTTTTTCAAGGTTTACAATACCTTTCTTTAATGCGTCAAGATTTTCTTCTGATAACTGGTCTTTTGGAACTCCACCGTTGTATTTTAATGCTCTAACTGTTGCTACTAATACAACACAGTCAGGCTTAAGACCTGCTTTTCTGCACTTAATGTCCATAAACTTTTCAGCACCGAGGTCAGCACCAAAACCTGCTTCTGTTATAACATAATCAGCCATCTTTAATGCTGTCTTTGTAGCCTTAACCGAGTTACATCCGTGAGCAATATTTGCAAAAGGTCCACCGTGAACTAATGCCGGTGTATGCTCTAATGTCTGAATAATGTTAGGCTTCATTGCATCTTTAAGAAGTGCTGCCATTGCGCCAACTGCCTTAACGTCTTTTGCTGTAACAGGCTGTCCGTCATATGTGTATGCAACAATAATCTTTCCTAATCTTTCTTTTAAATCTGCATAGCTTGTTGCAAGACAAAGAATTGCCATAATTTCTGACGCAACAGTAATTACAAAATGGTCTTCTCTTACTGTTCCGTCTACTTTTCTGCCTAGACCAACAACAACGTTTCTTAAAACTCTGTCGTTCATGTCAACGCATCTCTTCCAAACAACCTGATTAGGATCAATGTTTAATACGTTGCCCTGCTGAATTGAGTTATCAAGCATTGCAGCCAATAAGTTATTAGCTGATGTGATAGCATGAAAGTCACCTGTAAAATGAAGGTTCATATCTTCCATTGGTACAACCTGTGCATATCCGCCACCTGCTGCTCCACCTTTAATACCAAAACATGGTCCAAGTGATGGTTCTCTAAGCGCGATAACTGCTTTCTTATTTAACTGACCAAAAGCTTCTCCAAGTCCAACTGTTACAGTTGTTTTTCCTTCACCGGCAGGAGTTGGGTTAATTGCTGTTACAAGAATCAGTTTTCCATCTTCATTGTCTTTGATCTTTTCATAGTATTCATTGGAAATTTTTGCCTTATACTTTCCGTATAATTCAATGTCATCTTCTGTAATTCCTAACTGTTCTGCCACGTTCTTAATTGGCATCATTTCAGCTTCCTGTGCGATTTCAATATCAGTCTTCATCTTTTTTCCTCTCTTTCACAACATCATTTTTGCTTACTGACCACCGTTAACCATTTGCTCAAAGGCTTCAATGGACATAATAACCTTTCTTGGTTTGTTTGACTCTTCCTGTCCTACAACTCCTGCATCATAAAGCTGTTCCATAATTCTTGCAGCCCTGTTGAAACCAACTTTAAACTGTCTTTGAATCATACTTGTAGAACCTTTTTGCTTCTCAATACATAATCTTCCTGCTTGGGCAAAATAAGGATCTAACTCTCCTCCGTTTGCCATTGCTTCCTGATCCGTTGTAAGTTTTGCATCAATGGTATCGTCATATTCTGCCTCACCACTATGCTCTTTTATATAATTAACGGTATCTGAAATTTCTTTTTCTGAAACGTAAGCTCCCTGTATTCTTACAGGTTTAACATAACCTGCAGGATAAAACAGCATGTCACCGTTTCCTAAAAGCTTTTCTGCACCGTTCATATCAATAATAGTACGTGAATCCGTACCTGATGCAACTGTTAATGCTACTCTTGATGGAATGTTAGCCTTAATCAGACCTGTAATAACATCAACAGAAGGTCTTTGAGTTGCAATAACCATATGGATCCCCGCTGCTCTTGCAAGCTGTGCAAGACGACATATTGCCTCTTCAACTTCTTTTGCAGCAACCATCATAAGGTCAGCCAACTCATCTATTATAATAAGAATCTGAGGCATTTTTTCAACCTGTTCATCTTCTGAATAGTCGCCACTTTCCACTTTGGCATTATAGCTTGAAATGTCTCTTGCTCCAATATTGGCAAATTTCTTGTATCTTGTTGTCATTTCAGCAACTGCCCAATTTAAAATTCCGGCGGCCTTCTTTGGATCTGTAACAACATCGTACAACAAATGTGGAATCTTATTATATACCTGAAATTCTACCACCTTAGGATCAATTACAATAATTCGTACTTCCTCGGGTGTTGTTCTATATAGAATACTCATTAAAATTGAGTTTGTAAATACTGATTTACCTGAGCCTGTTGTTCCTGCTATAAGCATATGTGGCATCTTTGCAATATCTGCCACAACAACTCGTCCTGCAATATCCTTACCTGCCGGAAAAGCAAGTTTAGATTTATGCTCTTTAAGTTCCTTAGACATAAGCAACTCTTTCAGATACACTGTATCTCTGCTGTCGTTAGGTATTTCAATTCCCACTGCTGCCTTGCCCGGAATTGGCGCTTCAATACGAATATCTGCTGCTGCCATATTAAGCTTAATATCATCAGCCAAACCTGTTATTCTGCTAACCTTTGTTCCCATTTCAGGCTGCAATTCATATCTTGTAACTGAAGGTCCCTTGCTTACATTAGTAACTTCAACTTTTACACCAAAATTAGTCAAAACTTCTTTAAGCTTGTTAGCTGTCTGCATTAATACAGCCTTTGTTGTTCCATTAGAACTTCCAGGATTGTCCGCCAATAACTTGTATGGTGGTTTCTTGTAGCTCATTTTTTTCTTCTTTGGTGCTATTATTTTTCCTTCAGAAGAATTTTTCTTTACCTCAGTCTGCGCTGTTACACCTGACTGCTGCATATTCTCAGCCTCTAAATCAATTACTGCATCACTCTGTCCGGCTGTAGCATTTTCATATGATGAAACACTTGTTCCTGATGCAGCCTGTGCCATTCCATATGGCTTGCGTTTCATTGCATCCTTTGCAGACCGGCTTACAATAATTCTCTCTTTTGGAACAAATTCTCCATTTAAAACAGATTCATCATTCAAACTTTCTTCACCTGAATTGTAACTCTCTTCCGGCTCATATGCCATAGGTTCAGACTCATCCAATCCTTCAATCTTAATCTGCTTGTTTCCTGCCATTTCTTCATATGTATATGTAACAGGATCCTGTTCCATCTCTTTAAGTGGCTGCTCATCAATACCTTCTATATGTATCTCATGAACATCCTGATTCTTATCCTCAGCTTTGCCATTTTCAGCAGCTTCAGGCTCAATTGTTGTGTCTTTGAAATTAACTCCAACAGCCTTCTGTTTTTTCTTTTCAAGACGTCTCTGTTCCCTAATAAGATTGTTCTCTTCTCTTCTATTATTGGCTTCTTCTTTGGCACTCTTATAAGCTTTCTCGCCATTTTTCTTAATAACAGACATAATTGACTTCTCTGTTAAAATCACAATTGAAATCATAAGCAATACTACTGCAATAATATAAGCGCCTGTTAATCCTAATAATGAATGTAATGTCTTCCCTAGGACACTTCCTATAAAGCCTCCACCAAACTCATTAGCTGCACCAACTTTGTAATAATGTAAATATTTATCGTTATCACTACCATAAGCTATTAAGTGGAACAATAATGTCCCATCTATAAAAAATAATAAAAATCCTGTTATTTTTGAAACAACTAAAATGTTAGCTTCATTATACGCCATTAGTCCTACTACTATTACAAGTATAATTGGAAAAACGTATCCCATTGAGCCAAAAACCCCAAGCATTACACCTCTAAGAGTATTTCCCACAATTCCACAAATTCCAAAATTGCTTAAAAAGAGTAAAAGTGAAACTGCCACAAAAATCCAGAGATACACTTCCTTAACGATTTTTTCATTTTTCTTTGCCAGTTCAGCTTTTCTCTTTCTTTCGGCTGCATTTTGTCTTCTTGTTTCTGCTGCTTTTTTAGCACTGGTTGAACTACTATTTCTTGTATTTGTAGTCTTTTTTTTAGCTGTAGCCTTTTTAGTATTTGATTTTTTGCCATTACTCTTTGATGTTGTATTGGCCACTTTTCACACCTCGTTTTTATTTTCTACTTATTCCTCTTATTCTTTTCTTATTGTAATTCTATTGTAATTTAAATCTAATTATTTAATTACAAATGATGCAATAATGGCTACCAAACCTACTACTGCACAATAATATGAGAAATACTTAAATTTCTTATTTTTAACTACTACTAACATAGTCTTAATACATATGTAACCTACAACTGCTGCAACAATCATTCCCACTACATATGATGCCACACCTGTTGTTGCCATATCTTTTCCCATATCAGGAATTTCTAAAACTGCTGCACCAAGTATAGCCGGAATAGACATTATAAATGAATATTTTACTACAAAATCTCTTCTTAATCCACATAAAAGTCCTGCAACAATTGTTGTTCCTGAACGTGATAATCCCGGCAATGTTGCTATTCCCTGACAGATTCCCATAAATACTGCATTAAAATAACTTGTATTCTTTGGTGTCTTCTGTCCGTCAGGCATCTGATCTGATATAAAAAGTAAAACTGCTGTAACAAGCAAGCATATGCCCGGAATAATAAGCGTATCACTTGCGTTGCTTACTAATTCTTTTCCAAGATATCCAATAATTCCTGTTGGTATAGTTGACACAATTACAAGAAGTGCGAACTTTCTATATGCTGTTCTTATAACCCTTATGTATTCTACAGGTTCTTTTTTATTCTTGCTTCTAAAAAATCTGTAAACATTAACACATGAATCTGCTACAATTCCTACTCCGTCTACAAAAAGTCTTAAAATATCTTTCCAGAAAACTATAAAAACTGCAATCAATGTTCCTATATGAAGAAAAACATCAAATGATATACCTACTTGATCCATTCCAAACAATTTCTGAAAGATTGCTAAATGTCCTGAACTACTAATTGGCAGGAACTCTGCTATCCCCTGAATAATTCCTAATAGTATTGCTTCTAATATTCCCATAATAATCTCCTAAACTCTTTTGTAACCATAGTCTTTATTATTGTACTATTAAATCGATTTCAATTCAAGAAGATAAAAAAAGCTGTGAACACAATGCCTTAAAACAAGCACTATGCCACAGCTTATATTTATCTTCTTATATTCATTACATTCCTAAGAATTTCTTTACGATATCCTTCATTCCTGCTACTTCACATAAGTTGTTATGTCTGATTTCTGCATTTCTGATTTCTTCAATAGCATTAGGAACTTTTACATTTCCAATCTTAGATAATTCATCAACTAATTCAAAGTCACCCATTGAATCATATTTTGGATCAATAGCATTCATTACGCTTCTTGTGAATTTGAATGGACTTGCTGTTGAAGCAATTACAGTTACATTGTCATCCTTTGTTTCTTTCTTGTATTTTTCATATACAGATGCTGCAACTGCTGTATGAGTATCCATAACATATCCTGTTTCTTCATAAATCTTCTTAATGATTGCTGCTGTTTCTTCTTCTGAAGCATAATTGCCATAGAAGTCAGCTAATTTAGCTTTCATTTCAGGTGTAATAGAATACTTTCCGTCTTTTGAAAGTTCTTCCATCATCTTCTTGTTAGCTTCCGCATCATCTCCTGCAATTCTATAAATCAATCTTTCAAGGTTACTTGAAATAAGAATATCCATTGATGGTGAGTTTGTAAGAATAAATTCTCTGTTCTTGTCGTATTCACCTGTTGTAAAGAAATCATATAATACTCTGTTTTCGTTTGATGCACAGATTAACTTATCAATTGGAAGTCCCATGTTCTTAGCATAATAAGCTGCTAAGATATTTCCAAAATTTCCTGTAGGAACTACAACATTAATCTTCTGGTCTTTGCTTACTTTTCCTTCTGCAAATAATTTTGCGTAAGCATATACATAATATGCCACCTGTGGAATAAGACGTCCAATGTTAATTGAGTTAGCTGATGAGAACTGAAATCCCTTTTCATCCATTTCTTTTGCAAGCTCTTTATCACCGAAAATAGCCTTAACCGCACTCTGTGCCTGGTCAAAGTTTCCTTCAATTGCAACAACGTATGTATTGTCACCCTTCTGTGTTACCATCTGTTTTTCCTGAATTGGACTAACACCACCGTTAGGATAGAAAACAATTATTCTTGTTCCCGGTACATCTGCAAAACCTGCCATAGCAGCTTTTCCTGTATCTCCTGATGTAGCTGTTAAAATTACTATTTCATTCTTTACACCATTCTTCTTAGCTGATGTTGTAAGAAGATGTGGTAAAATTGATAAAGCCATATCCTTGAAAGCAATAGTCTTGCCATGGAATAATTCAAGAAAATATGTTCCTTCAACTTCTGCCAAAGGTGCAATTTCTTCTGTATCAAATTTTGAATCATATGCATTGTTGATACAATTCTTTAATTCTTCTTCCGTAAAATCTGTGAAGTATAATTTCATTACTTCATATGCAACCTGCTGATATGTCATCTTAGATAATTCTTCAACTGTTACATCAAGTGCCGGTATTTCCAAAGGAACAAAAAGTCCGCCGTCATCTGCCAATCCCTTTAAGATTGCTTCTGATGCCTTTAAAGTTCCTTCTGTGCTTCTAGTACTCTTATAAAGTATTTCTTTCATCATTGTCTCCTTTTACATTCATTGCCACAAAATAGTTGCGTATTACTTAGCATTATTTATGTAATTAATTAATCCACCGTTTGAAATAATCTTCTGCATAAACTCAGGGAAAGCCTGTCCTTTGTACTCTGTTCCCTTAGTTTTGTTATAAATCATTCCACTGTCAAAATCAACTTCAACCTGGTCTCCTTCTTCGATACCCTTTGCTGCTTCAGGGCATTCAATAATAGGTAAACCAATGTTAATGGCATTACGATAAAAAATTCTTGCAAATGTTTCTGCAATAACACAACTTACTCCTGCTGCCTTAATAGCGATAGGTGCATGTTCTCTTGATGAACCACATCCAAAGTTCTTATCTGCCACAATAATATCTCCCTTAGATACTTTGTTAACAAATTCTTTATCTATATCTTCCATACAATGCTTTGCAAGCTCTGATGGATCCGGAACATTTAAATATCTTGCCGGAATAATAACGTCTGTATCTACGTTGCTTCCAAATTTAAAAACTCTTCCTTCTGCTTTCATAATATGAACCCAGCCTTTCTATAAAATATCTACTATAATCCAAGTTCTTCCGGACCCGAAATCTTTCCTGTAATTGCACTTGCTGCAGCAACAGCAGGGCTTGCAAGATAAACTTCAGATTCAGGATCACCCATACGTCCTACAAAGTTTCTGTTAGTTGTAGCAACTGCTCTTTCACCCTTTGCAAGAATACCCATATGACCACCAAGACAAGGTCCGCAAGTTGGTGTACTTACAGCACATCCTGCCTTAATAAATGTTGTCATAATGCCTTCTTCAATACACTGTAAATAAATAGCCTGTGTTGCAGGGAAAACAATACATCTTACTCCCTTTGCTACTTCTCTGCCTTCTAAAATCTTAGCGGCTGTTCTCATATCTTCAATTCTACCATTAGTACATGAACCGATAACAACCTGATCAATCTTCACATCACCAACTTCATCAATTGTACGTGTATTTTCAGGAAGATGTGGAAATGCTACTGTTGGTCTTAATGTACTTAAGTCAATAGTATATTCTTCATCATATTCTGCATCTTCATCTGCTTCATATACTGTATATTCTTTTGTTGAATGTTCTTTCATATATTCAATAGTCAAATCATCAACAGGGAAAATACCATTCTTTCCACCTGCTTCAATAGCCATGTTAGTCATGGCAAATCTGTCATCCATTGAAAGGTACTTAATACCGTCTCCAACAAATTCCATTGAACGGTATAAAGCTCCGTCCACACCGATTAAACCGATAATGTGAAGGATAACGTCTTTTCCGCTAACCCACTTAGCAGGCTTTCCTGTTAAATTAAACTTAATAGCTGATGGTACTTTAAACCAAGCCTTTCCTGTTGCCATACCGGCAGCCATGTCCGTACTACCTACACCTGTTGAAAATGCACCAAGTGCACCATATGTACATGTATGTGAATCTGCACCAATAACAACGTCACCAGCAACAACCAGACCTTTCTCAGGTAGTAAAGCATGTTCAATACCTACCCTTCCTGTTTCAAAATAATTTGTAATCTGATTTTCTTCTGCAAAATCTTTAACACACTTGTAAAGTTCTGCTGACTTGATGTCTTTATTTGGTGTAAAGTGGTCAGGTACTAATGCAATCTTATCTTTGCAAAAAACACAATCCACATTCATTTTTTTCATTTCACCAATAGCAACCGGAGCTGTAACGTCATTTCCAAGTACTAAATCTAAGTTAGCTTCAATTAACTGACCGGCTTTAACTTCATCAAGACCTGCATGTTTTGCGAGAATCTTCTGTGTCATTGTCATTCCCATAATGCTTTCCTCCTAGTTTATATTTAAGTTGCCACAAAACCTAAAGTTACGACAAACCTAATTTTTATTATAATCCCTACTATTCTAAAACAAAAACATTTCTTAGTCAATGATGTAAAGCCACCATATCTTGATTTTAATTAATTATATTGTTTGATACATTTTTTAATATTAGTGATATTATGCCTATAAAAATTAACATTACAATAAAAAAAACAGGCTACTATAACATAGAAGTCTGCATTTCTTATACCTTTTTGTAAAATTTTATTTTATAATAGTCTGTAAGTTTCTAAATAACGGAGACGGTGGGATTCGAACCCACGTGCCCGGGTGGACAACTTGATTTCGAGTCAAGCTCGTTACGACCACTTCGATACGTCTCCATGTTTTTACAACATTTATTTTATACCATATTTTGACTTTTGTTACAAGGAGAGATTACAATGAGGTACAATTCCCTTAATTCATATTTAAAAGAAAAATTCGGTTGCAAAATATATAAGCTTGCCCTTTCAGGCGGTCTGTCCTGCCCTAATCGTGACGGAACCATTAGCACAGGAGGCTGTATTTTTTGCAGTAATGGTGGTTCAGGAGATTTTGCTGCAGACAAGATGTTGTCTATTACTGAGCAGATTGAAAGTGCCAAGAACAGAGTTTCAGCCAAAATCAAAAATGGAAAGTATATAGCTTATTTCCAGTCTTTCACTAATACTTATGGGGATATTGATTATCTTAGAAGTATCTTCACGGAAGCTATTAATCACCCGGATATTGTGGCTCTTTCCATTGGCACCAGACCTGATTGCCTTCCTGATGAAGTTTTAACCCTTCTAGGTGAATTAAACAAAATTAAGCCTGTATGGGTTGAGCTTGGACTTCAGACCATTCACGAAAATACTGCCAAGTATATTAACCGTGGTTACACTTTGGACGTTTTTAATACAGCCGTTAATAACCTGAACAAAATTAACGTTGATGTTATTGTTCATTTAATTATCGGTCTTCCATTTGAATCCAAAGAAGATATTCTTGAAAGTGTTAAGTATGTTTCGTCTATGAATATTTCAGGCATAAAGCTTCAACTTTTACATGTATTAAAAAATACCCCTTTAGAAAAGGAGTATTCTTTAAATAAATTTGAAGTTCTATCCATGGAAGAATATGTAGACATTATTGCTGAATGTTTACGTTATATTCCCAAAAGCATAGTTATCCATCGCCTAACCGGTGATGGTCCTAAATCAATTCTCGTTGCCCCTCTGTGGAGCGGTAACAAGAAAGCTGTTCTTAATTATATGAACAAGCGCTTCAATGAACTTAATGTTATCCAGGGAAGTCTTTGTTCTTAAGGTTGACTATTCTGTACTGTTTCCGGAATAGTTTCATTCTCATTAACATTCTCTGAAACAGGTGAAGTCTCCTCACCTGTTTCAGTTTCCATATTTTCTGTAGATGATTCGCTTTCAATCTCTGTTGTTTCCTCAATTATTGATGATTCCGTTTCCCCTGTAGGTTCTTCCGGAACAACATTTATTTCATCATCAATTTCAATATCCGGCTCAACATCTATCTTTGTTTTTTCAACCTGTTTAATAAGTATAAATATGCTCTTCTTGCACATCTTCTTAATACTTACTTTTTCTTTCTCAGCAATCTTTATACAAAGAGCTGCCTTACCTTCTGAAACCTTATTCTTCTTAGCTACTTTCTTTATTTTTTCATTGCTAACACAATTCTGATAAATTGTTGCACATTTTACTTTTTTATCTTTCTTTACCTTTTTTGTGTAATCTTTTACTTCTTTAAGCTTTTCTTCTCCGGCTTTTTTGTCATCAGTAACTACTGAAACAAGCATTGCGCTGTTGTCTTTCTTAAGATATCCTTTCTTTTTTAAGCCTGACACAACCATTTCGACAGCTTCGCCATAAGTTGTATCATCTTTTAATTTTTTCTTAACCTTTTTAACTACTTTCTTTGCATCCTTGTTTGATGCTTTAATACTTTCAACCGTATTATCTTTCTTAACTTTCATTGTAATGCTTGGATTTACGTCTATTGCAATTGTAAAAGCTGTAGCCATCTTTGGATCCGGTGCCGTTGGTGTAACGTTAGGCTTAAACCACATTGATGACAATACAGCTACAAGCACTAAGCAGGCTACTACTGCAATAACCTGTGGAATCCATAAGTATTTGCCCTTGTCTTTTTTTTCTTCAAATAAAGGTTCGTTGTTAAACAAATCCTCTTCTGATTCTATTTGTTCAATTGGTTTTGCTAAAACCTTTTCTAAAATATCAGGAGCCATTTTGTCAAGTTCCTGATTTAATTGTTCTTTAATATCTTTTTCCTGCATAATGACCTCCTATTCTTTAATAAATTCCCTTAGTTTCTTTAATGACCTGTTATACTTTGAAAGAACCGTCGATAATGGTATTCCTGTTATTTTTGATATTTCCCTGTGTTTCAAACCATCAATCATATGTAATACTACAATTGTCCTTTCCTGTTTATTTAGGATTTCAAATGCCTTTTCTAAAACCATTTCATTCTCTACATCCTTATGTTGCTTAACTCCGGTTCCAAGTCCCTCTGAAACGTATTTTTCAACTTCATCAAAATCAACGCTTACGCCTTTAGATTTCTTTCTTACAAAATCCAAGAACTGATTCTTCGCCACCGCACACATCCAGGTCATAGGTGTGCCCTGTTTCCTGTACAAATGACTTCCATTTCTTATTCTTATATATGTGTTCTGTAACAAATCTTCAGCATCTTCCTTATTCTTAGTCAGTGCCAAGAGGAAACCATATATTTGTCTGTATGATGCATAATACAATTCAGTAAAAGCGGCATCATCCCCATTTGCTATTTTTTCAAATAGTCCTTCATCAATGATATTAGTCTGTTCTTTCTCCATAATTAACCCTACTCTTCATTGGTCTGTTATATATAATACGTATGTAATTGCATTTTTATTGCAAACCTTTTTTAATTAATAATCTACTTGTGCCATATAAAGATTATAATACATTCTTCTTTTTTCTAAAAGCTGTTTATGGCTTACTTCTTCCATTATTTTTTCAAAAAAAGCGGGTAAGCTAAAAAGCAGCCTACCCGCGTATGATTCAACTTCTAATCTAATAAGAATTATATACCAAACATATCCACTAAAGAGGGCTACGATTAGACTTATGTACCATTCTTATTATTAATAAAAATATTAGTTGTTGATTAACTTATCACCTTCATTGTTCCAGCTGTAAAGTTTTCTGATCTGTTCACCAACTTTTTCTGATGGATGTTCAGATGCTAACTTTCTCATAGCCTTGAAGTGTACCTGACGTCCTGCTGGTGACATATCAAGTAAGAATTCCTTAGCAAATGTTCCATCCTGGATATCTGTAAGAATCTTCTTCATAGCTTTCTTTGTTTCAGCAGTAACAATCTTTGGTCCTGTAATATAATCACCATATTCTGCTGTGTTTGAGATTGAATATCTCATTCCTGCAAAACCTGACTGATAAATTAAGTCAACGATTAATTTCATTTCATGAATACATTCGAAGTATGCATTTCTTGGATCATATCCAGCTTCGCATAATGTTTCGAAACCAGCCTGCATAAGTGCACAAACACCACCACAAAGTACTGCCTGTTCACCGAATAAGTCAGTTTCTGTTTCTGTTCTAAATGTTGTTTCAAGGACACCGGCTCTTGCTCCACCAATACCTAAAGCATAAGCTAATGCCATATCTAAAGCCTTACCTGTAGCATCCTGTTCAACAGCTACTAAACAAGGTGTTCCCTTACCTGCCTGGTATTCTGAACGTACTGTATGACCTGGAGCCTTAGGAGCGATCATTGTTACATCAACATCCTTAGGTGGTTTAATACAACCAAAGTGAATATTGAAACCATGAGCGAACATTAACATATTACCTGCTTCGAGGTTTGGCTCGATATCTTTCTTGTACATATCTGCCTGCTTCTCATCATTGATAAGGATCATGATGATATCTGCCTGCTTAGCTGCCTCTGCTGCTGTATAAACCTTGAATCCCTGCTTCTCAGCTTTTGCCCAAGATCTAGAACCTTCATAAAGACCAATGATAACATTGCATCCTGATTCTTTTAAGTTTAATGCATGTGCATGTCCCTGGCTGCCATAACCAATGATTGCAATTGTCTTTCCGTCTAAGTATGATAAGTTACAATCGTCCTGATAAAAAATTCTTGCGTCTGCCATTTTTTATTTCCTCCTAATCAATAAAAAAATTATGTATTTGTATGTTGTCATACATCCATACATCTCTTGTATGACAACTATATTAAAACCTTTTTTTCTATCTGTCAATACCTTTTTTGAAATTCTTTTAAAATCATTCCTGCCATGGAAGTTCTTCGTTCCAGAATGCATGATGCAAATGAATCGTAACCGCACTTTTCAGTGCCTGTGCATCCCTTTTTTCCAAAAAATTCATGATCATAATATGATCCTTATATGCATCCTCTGCGACCACATCAAGATTATAATCCATTGCAAATGTCTTCTCGATCGTCTGTGTCAGCATTGGCATAAACTGACCAAGGAAAACATTATGCGAAGCCTCTATGATCGCACTATGAAAGGCAATCTCCGACTCAATACGATCCTTACCGGTTGGATTGCGAAGCAAAAAATCCTGGCAGCGCTCTCCTAACTGTAATATATTATGCACTTCCTCTTTACTGGCTCTTTTACAGGCTAAAGCTGCGGCTTCCGGTTCAAAGATCATACGGGTTTCATAAAGATCACGAAGAGTCACTTTAGAGTCCGTAAACTCTCGTATTCCAAGATTTCCTGCCGCGAAACGTTCCATCTGCTTTGCCACAAAGGTTCCTTTTCCTCTTTGAACATTCAAAACACCTTCCGATACCAAAATCCGTATTGCCTCACGTAATGTCGTACGGCTGACTCCAAGCTCTTCTGATAATTCATTTTCATTCGGAAGTTTCTCTCCATATTGATAAATATGCTCTTTATTGATACGGTCTCTTAAAATTTGTGCCGTTCTTTGCGATAAATTATTCCTATTCTGCATCTTGCTACGCTCCATTGTCTAATCAGAAAAATGTATTTTTCTTTGTTGTTTTCTTTTATCTTTTTAACATAAAATGCCAAAAGATACAGGATTCTGTGTTCTTCTCTCTGCTTGTATCAAGACAGCAGATTCCGCTTATCAGACATCCTACAACAACTTTTATGTTGTCTGACATCACAAATTATAACATTTTCCTATAAAAAAGCAAGATTAAATTCTGACATCGTAAAAACGAGTGTATTTTTCTGATTGTATTTTTTCTTTTGGGAAAATAAGAAAGACGTTGTATTTTTCTTTTTCGAGGAAAATGCAAGGTTATATTTTTCCTTGGGGGAAAACAAAAAACAGGCATAAGGATACCCATTCGTTATCATTGAATCACCACAAAACAATTGCACGAATGAAAAGAGTATTCTTATGCCTATTTATTATATTACTACAAAACTACATAACACCAAAAATATATCTGTCAAAAATATTACATTTTTCTAAAGAAAAGAATCGTTAAAGTTTCTAAAAAATATCCTGTCAGATAAAATACCAGCCACTAACTTTCAAAAACTACTCTGTCAGATAAAAAATCAACCGGTATCTTTCAAAAGCAACTTTATCAGATAAAAAATCAACCGGTATCTTTTAGAACCAGCTCTGTCAGATAAAAATCAACCGGTATCTTTCAGAAACAACTTTATCAGATAAAAAATCAACCGGTATCTTTCAAAAGCAACTTTATCAGATGGATTTTTTTAAAGATCAGTCAAAATCCTCCATATCAAACATATCTTCTTCGCTGCGTCCGAGACCTGCTACACCGGTACGGACCAGCTCTTTGATCTCATACGAATCATCTTCATTTATTAACTTAATAAAAGCATCGATCTTACCGCTGTTACCGGTCAGTTCGATCATCATGGTATCCAGACTGATATCCACGATCTTACCGCGAAAACCATCACTACCTACAATTGAGATCAGCTCTACTCTTTTATTTGGTGCAAAAGCAACTGTAGCAAGGATCAGCTCACGGCAAACTCTGTGTCCATGTGTCAATACTTTTACGCAACGGACATCTTCAAGCTTCGCAACCTGCTTTTCAATCTGCTCTAAAACCTGATCTTCGCCACAAACAACAACCGTCATACGGGAAAATTCCTGATTTTCTGTTTTTCCAACCGTCAGACTGTCAATACTGTATCCTCTCCGGCTAAAAAGCCCTGAAACTCTGCTAAGTACACCTGATGTATTGTCTACTAAGATTGATAATACTCTTTTTTCCATTCTATATAGTCCTCCATTCCGAACAAATCATCCATTAATTCCGTATGATATACGGCAAGTTTCATTGTATCAATGCTCTATTTTTTTGTCAAATTTATGTATATTTTCACAGTTTCGCTTTCATGGTCTACTAATTCATGTGTACTTTCACACTCTATCGACTCATATATACTTTTACAGTATGTAAATGCATGTATTTTTTATAATATATCATTTCATGTATATTTTTAGAGCAATTGACACATATTGAAATAGATGTTATTATACATAGTATTTAAAACTACATTATTTTGATTTATATTCCACATAAAAAGCTAATCAAAAATTTTATGTAGAATTGATAGATAGGAGAATCTTTATGTCATATTTAATTCTTTGCGACAGTTGTACTGATTTTACCGATGCAATGGAAAAGGATCCGCATTTTGTCCGTATTCCATTAACACTTCATATCGGTGAAGAGGATATTATTGATGATGAAACGTTTGATCAGGCATCTTTTTTAAAGAAAGTTGCCGAATATCCTGACGCTTCTAAATCATCTTGTCCAAGTCCCGAAAAATTTATGGATTACTTTGAAAAAGCAGATGAGATTTATATTGTCACACTTTCCAGCCATTTGAGCGGCTCTTTTAATAGTGCCGAACTTGCAAAGTCAATGTATTTAGAAAAGCATGCTGACAAAAAGATTCATGTATTTGATTCAAAATCGGCATCTGCCGGTCAGTCACTGATTGCTCTTGAAATTCAAAAAAGAGCAATCAACGGACTTCCTTTTGAGCAGATTGTCAACGAAGTCACAGACTTTTTAAACACAATGGGAACAAAATTTGTCCTTGAAACTTTAGAAGTCCTTAGAAAGAACGGACGACTTTCTAATGTAACCGCAATGCTTGTCAATGCATTGAATATCAAGTTAGTCATGACTTCTGACGGTAATGGTGAAATTGCTAAGACTTCGCAAGCCCGTGGTATGAAAAAAGCAATACAGAAAATGGCAGAAGCTATCAAAGAAGATGCTGTTGATCCGGAAAACCGAACATTATTCATTTCGTATTGCAACAATAAAGAGCGTGCAGAATTTGTAAAAGATGCCATTCTTTCCTTCCTGCCTTTTAAAGATGTACTGATCGCACCAACCGGCGGTGTGAGTTCGTTATATGCAGCCGATGGTGGCATTGTCGTCTGCTACTGAAAGAATTCGCAACCAAAGAAAGCTTGTTTTCTTTGGTAAAATTCTTTCACGACAAAATCTTAAAACTAAAAAATCTTAACAAAAAATGCAAGTCTAAAAAAGACTTGCATTTTTATTCACTATGCTAACAATATAAAATTTGCAATTTACAGATAAAATCCTCAATAATAAGATACCGTTTCTATCCTGCTTATCCCCTCTTGTACTTTATGTATAAATTATCATTCTTATTGATCTTATACTTCAAACGGTTACCACTGTACTTTAACTGTTCGATCGGATATTTTGAGGTCAGGATCTTTTTATATTGATTTTTTTTGCCTTGATACAGCCAGATACTCTTCTTATCTTTTATAAAATAATAAGTATCTGCTTTAGAACGGATCAGACAGCTTACATTTGCTTTTTTGATCTGCTTTGGTTTACTTCCAAGGGTCTTTCGTGTATAGATACCTCGGGACGTTCCATATAAAAAGCCATTATTCTGATACCAGAATGTAGTGGCACATTTTCTCCAATATTTTTTATCAAATCGTTTATCTGTTGCTTTTCCGGTAACAAAACCGGTATGACCTGTCTTTTTGATCGCCCGGTCACTGAGCAGAAAATGCTGGTGCAACACCACACCATCCCTGTCCGACTGATCGGATGGGTAAACCGGATCATCCCATACAAGATCGACATGATACCATTTTCCATTGATACGGACCAGATTCCACATATGATCCATGTCTTCAGAAGAAAGGCAGATAGATTCAATACCGGCTTTTTTTAGCAGCATTTTGTATGCAAGTGCATATCCCTGGCAATTTGCTTTATTTTTTAGCAATGCTCCTGCTTCTGTCAGGCATTCTGTTTCAACACCATCATTCGAATAATTCACCTTCCGTATCAGATAATCATGAAGCACCATGGCTTTTTCTACATCTGTCATATTCTTTTTGACATAACGGTTTCCTGACAGAATGGCAGCATGAATCTTCTTTTTTACCTTTTCAATCTTAGAAACATCCACTTTTCCATTTTTCTTATAGAGATTTGAATATTCAAGTCCGATCGTTAAGATCTGGTTCGAATCGGCTTCGATCGCTTTGGAAAATGATCTTCCATTATAAAAAAGATATGGCGTTTCATTCATGATCTCTTCAAACATAGAAGAAATCTTACTGCTGGTTGCTGTATCATTATACAGTTTATACGCTTTGACATTGACGCTTGTTTCGTATTTTTGATAGGCTGTAATGATCTGCTGCTTTAACTTGTCATAATCGGCAGCAGAAGCTTTTTTTTCAGTATGTCCGCAAAAGAGCAAAATCCCCACCATGCTGAACAATGCGCAAAAAAGCCATATACCAATATGTATTCTTCTGTTTTTCTGATTGTATTTCATTGAAATCCTCTTTTACTCTGCTCCCATTGTGCCGGCAAGATGATTGATAAACTGCTGTGCCGTACGTCCTGAAATACCGCCATGACTCAATTCCCATTTATTTGCCTCTGCGCGAAGTTCCTCATCGGTTAATGTGATCTCAGGATATTTCTTGGCTAATGTCGTAACAATATTGAAATATTCTTTCTGTGATGGTTTGTAATAACCGATCGATACACCAAAACGAGCTACCAAAGAAAGTTTTTCCTGCATTGTATCCGAGCGGTGCAATTCATCCTGTGACATATCAGAGCGGTCACTCCATGTTTCACGGATCAGATGGCGACGGTTTGAAGTCGCATAGATCAAAACATTATCCGGCTTTGTCTCTAATCCGCCTTCGATCACTGCCTTTAAGTATTTGTATTCAATCTCAAATTCTTCAAATGACAGATCATCCATATAGATGATAAAACGATAATTTCTATTTTTGATCTCAGAGATTACTTTTGATAAATCTTTAAACTGATGCTTGTACACTTCGATCATTCGAAGTCCGCGGCTGTAATACTGATTCAGAATCGCTTTGATGCTGGTTGACTTTCCGGTACCTGCATCACCAAACAGTAACACATTGTTTGCTTTTCTACCGGCTACAAAAGCTTCTGTATTCTCCATTAACTTCTTCTTTTGCTCTTCATAACCTACCAGATCATCCAATGTCATATCACCTGTCGTTGTGATCGGACTTAAGATACCGTATTCTTCATCCTCTGTAATACGAAATGCCTTGTTAAGCCCAAACTTACCAACACCATATTTCTGATAAAATCCGGTAATGATATCATACAATGCACTTTCATCGGCTGCCTGTGCGATCGCATCACTTAACTCCTGCACTTTTTCACTGACACTGCGGTTAAAGATCTGCTCACTTTTTACAACTGCTTTGTAATTCGTAACTACAGAAAAGCAATTAATCTCCAGCTCTTTTTCCATTGCCGAAAAATCATAGTCAAAAAGCTGCTTAAAGATCTTAAAGTCACTTTTGGCGAATTCATTGACTGTACCCTGATTAGCACCTACTTTTTCAGAAACCATTGTAAATGGATTTTCACTCATTGCCAAGATAAATGCCAGATAGTTATGCCATAAATTCTTATCGAATCCGTAGCGTGTGGAAATGTCGAGCAAACGATGGATCTCCACATAAATATCTGTGATCAGATTTTCCTTTACATAATTTCCTGCGGCAAATCGCTGACAGATATCTGCCAGACGGAATAAAATGCTGTCCTCACCCATGTTTCTGTATATTACAAGTTTTGATGTCAAACGATACATCAGGAATCGCCTCCTAAATTAAATTGATTTACATTTTGTCCGGTGCTTCAAGTCCGAGAAGATTGATTCCCTGCTCAAGTACATTACCGACAAATCGGCTTAATGCGATATAAGAAGCACGTACCTTCTCATCTTCATTCGTCGCAATTTTATTTTCATGATAGAATTTATTAAATGCATCGGATAATTCATAAATAAACTGACAGATCTTATGTGGTGCCTGCTCGTTAAAAGCAGCTTCTATGGTTTCTGCCCATTTTGATACCGCCAGCATCACGTCTGTCTGGCTTTTACTCTGCGAAGGAAGGATTGCTTCTTCTCCCTTCACTTCTATGCCCTGTGCTTTGACTTTGTTCATCAATGATTTAATACGAACGATCGTATATAAGATATATGGTCCTGTATTTCCTTCAAAAGATGTAAAACGGTCTACGTCAAAGACATAGTCCTTTGATGCCTGGTTGCTCAGATCACCGTATTTGATCGCTGCAAGACCGATCTTTTGTGCTGCTGCATGACGTACATCTTCTTCCATATCACGATCTGCCATCTTGTCTTCTACCTGCTTTTCTACATCACTAAGTAACGTTTCCAAACGAAGCACACCGCCATCACGCGTCTTAAACGGCTTACCGTCTTTTCCGTTCATGGTACCAAATCCAACAAAGATCAGATCGACATCATCACCGATAATCTTTGTCTTACGTGCGCAGCGGAAGACCTGTTCAAAATACAAGCCCTGACGTTTGTCCACAACATAGATGATCTTCTTCGGATCAAATAATTTTCTTCTTTCTACAATTGTAGCAAGATCGGTTGTATTATATAATGTCGCACCATTTGATTTTAAGATCATACATGGTGGAATTTCCTTTGTGTCTGTCTCTTCTTTTACATCGACAACCAATGCACCATCATCTAAATGGGCATAACCGCCATCTTTCATACCCTGCACCATATCAGGAATATATGGCTGTGCATCGGATTCTTTCTTCCAAAGATCAAAGTCTACATTTAATTTCGTATAGATCTTCTTTAAATCTGCCACAGAAACATTGATAATATGCTGCCATAAAGCAAGATAACCTTTTCTTCCTGCCTGAAGCTCTGCTGTTGCTGTCTGTGCTTCCTCCTTGTAATCCTCATGCTCTTTAGAATAACCGCTGGCGTATGGATAGATTTCTTCCAGATCCGCCATTGTAAACGGAGGCTCTGTAGGATACTCTCCTGTGTAATCCGGATCAAAATATACTAATTCCGGTTTTCTATGCTTTAACTCGGTAATGATCAATCCGATCTGTAATCCCCAGTCACCAAGGTGTACATCACCGACTACATGATAACCAAGATATCTGGCTGTTCTTTTGATACTTTCTCCAATGATAGCCGAACGCAGATGTCCTACATGCAATGGTTTTGCTACATTTGCTCCGCCATAATCGATCACAATCGTATCTTTAGATGCTGTCTTTGTACATCCGTATGTTTCATCTGCTTTCATCTGATTGATATAATCGGAAAGGAACTGTTCACTGACGACTATATTGATAAATCCCGGCATCTGTGCTGTGATCTGTGCAAAAGTATCACTGTTTTCTAAAATCGCAACGACTTCATTTGCCATCTGGATCGGTGCTTTGTGATATTCTTTTGCTGCTGCCAATGCACCGTTACATTGATACTGGCAAAGATCCGGACGGTTTGATACGGTTACTTTGGCATACTTTTTGTCATAACCTGCTTTTTCAAAAGCTGTACTGAGCTCTTCCTGTAAAATTTCTATTATTTTCTTCATGTCATTCCTCATTTCCATCTGATACTTACTCTTCAATTTTCCTAAACTATTTTAGATGATTTCTTTTGATAACTCAACACCTAATGGCAAATCGCGTCTAATTTTTCAAAATATTCCGGAAACGTTTTCTTACAGCACATTGGATCTTCAATCTCTAAATGTTCCATTCGAAGCCCCGTAACCGCAAATGCCATAGCAACGCGATGATCATCATAGGTATGGATGACACTGTCTTTTGGCACGCCCGGATAAATTGTAACACTGTTTTTTTCTTCCTTACAATCAATTCCGATCCTCTTTAATTCGGTACAGATAACAGTTACTCTGTCTGATTCCTGTCCTCTGATATGTCCGATTCCGTCTATCCGTACCGGACTATCCGCATACGGTGCGATCGCTGCCATTGTAAGTGCCTGATCGGAAAAATCACTAAAATCAGCTGTGATTCCTTTTAATCTTCCACCTTCCGGACCTTGCAGGATAAAATCAGATCCCTGATCTGTGTTACGTAACTCCCATCGTCCGGTACATCCCATCTGCTCTAGAATTTTTAGAAAACGCATATCACCTTGCAGTGAATCTTTTCGCATATGATATACCATTGCTTCTCCACCGGTGATTGCCGCCATCGCATAAAAATAGCACGCTGCCGATACATCTGGCTCTACCTGATAAACCTGTGCCTTATATGAATGTTTCTGTACCTGATAGACAGATTCCGAAAGCATTCTGACTCCCGGATGTCCGAACTGCATCATCATCTGCTGTGTCATTTCCACATAAGAGCGTGCATTTCTGTGTCCCGTCAGTTCGATCTCCAATTTCCCAAGGCAAACCGGTGCTACCATCAAAAGTGCACTTAAAAACTGACTGCTCTGATCAATATTTAAAAAAATCTTAGAACATTTCTCTGTATTAATTCCCATACCGGTCACTTTCATCGGAAAATGATACGGCTCTTCTAAATATGCAAAAGAAGCTCCTAATCCTTCTAATGCAAGTAAAAGATCTTTCATCGGTCTTTTTTTCATCTGTTCCGATGATTCGATCTGATATGTGCCGTCACTCATTGCAAGAAATGCAGTCAGAAAACGGGCTGCTGTTCCGGCACTGCCAACCTGGATCGTTGCTTCTTTCTTTGGAATCCTTCCATTCATGCCTTGTATCCGAACTGTCTTTTTCTCTTCTGACATATTGATCTCAAATCCAAGCTCCTGTAATGCTTTCAAAAAAAACCGTGAATCATCACTAAAAAGGATCCCTTGAATTTCGGAAAGACCATCTGCCATGGCTCCGATCAAAAGTGCGCGGTTTGTAATACTTTTCGAACCAGGTACTTCTACCGCAATATGTAATGGCTTATTCACTTTTTGAACCAGATAATTCATCGCAGTCTCCTTTTTGGTAATAAAATTTCACATCGTCCTTCCCTGTTGTTTTGACTTCCTGCATCGCCTTCCTTGCGCACGCATACAGATCATCCACGGACGATTTGCAACACTTCGACGTTGCAACACCAATGCTTGCTGTCACGATACAGGTATTCAACCCATCAGTAATCTCTCTTTCTAACGTTGTACATAATTCATACAGACGGATATTCAGATTGGTATTTTCCTGACAATGTTTTAAAAAGATAACAAATTCATCTTCTTTCGAACGATAGATAATATCATCCTCCGAGAAAGACTGTTGCAAAATGTAGCTTGTATCCAACAGAAACTCGTCCCCTTTTTCTCTGTCAAACATTGTATTGACCTGTTCAAAGCCATCCAGATCCAGGACGATCATTCCTACATTTTCCTGTTCTTTCTCCAGATACTCTTCTATCATCATTTTGGCAGTATCTGCCGTATATAACCCCGTTAATTCCTCTTTTTCCTGCTTCATTATTTTTCCCATTCTTTCCTCATTTTACGAATTCCATCTAAAAATACCGGCTTTTGTGCAAACAGAAAGCTTCTCATACTGTAATTATAGTTGATCACATCCAATGCATCATCTTCTGTTATAAAGACGCAATCATTGATGTCAATGTAAACTTTCCGGCGTGACATATCGTCTATTTCAAAAATGTTTTCGCACAAGTGTATCACACAAGCTCCTTCTTTTGGCTGCTCTAACCATTGCACCTGAAAACCAAGATATTGCGCGATTCCTTTGACTCTTTCTGCCATCAATTCATAACCGTTCTCTTCAAGATAAAATTCCTGATTCGATGCAAAAAGTTCTTTGTATCTGGAATAATTAAAATCAATATCAAAAATGCGGTTTTCTCCTGCTTTTCCCATAATGCCATGAATCGCATCATCATACGCTAACATAACCGTCCGGCACCGGCTGAACTCCTGATTATGCTGTCCTTCATACACAATCTGAAACATAGATTCCAAAAGCTGTGTCGTCATTTGTTCGAGTTTATCTTCCGGTGTATATTTCATAAAAAAGACAATCCAGTTTCGCCATGCGTAATATGTCGGAAATGTATTGACTGCTTCTTTCTTTGCCCCCATTGCATGCAAAGCTTTTGCTGATCCGACAGACGCCACTTTGTGTCCTGCCAAATTACAGCGATAGCACCACTCGGTATCATCCCAATATAAGAAATTTTCCTCCGGCATAAATCCGATCTCATCAATCAGACTGCGGCGTACCATCAAAGCACAGGCAGCAACGCTGTCTGTGTATAAGAATTCCGGCATACTGTTATCTTCAAATGCATTATAATAATTGACTGAAGTACAAAAACGTTCAAAATCAATCTTTTGTCCGAATTGCTGGACATATCCCGGATTCTCAAGATGGTAGATCTTTGCTGCTGCCATTCCACATTCCTGATGTTCTTCTAAAAATGCATATAATGTACCGATCGCATTCTCATCAAGCAATGCATCATTATCGACACACATCAGATACGGATAGCCTTCTGCATAGGCTTTTCGAAGTCCTGCATTAAACCCACCGGAACCGCCTAAATTCTCAGAGTTTACGATAAGCTCTACAACAGAACCATACTTTTCCCGAATCTTTTCTACGGAATGATCTGTCGATGCATTATCCACAACAAAAAGCTTATAATCCGTAAATTTAGATTCTAAAATACTTTGAAGACAGTCAAGCACCATATCTTCTTTGTTATAATTACATATTACAATTCCTATCTTCTTCATCGCCATATCCTTTTCTACCCGTAAATTCTTTGGTTCTTTTTTGATACCGGTTTTGATCCGACTGTTAAGTCTGCATGATCCTATCTGTTGTATCGGCCGTTATCCGATTTTTAATAAGAACTCCTTCTGCTGCATCAGCCTGTATAAAACTTTGTATCAACTCCTACAACACTTTTGATAAGAATTCTTTTAATCTCTGGTTCTGCGGATTTTCAAAAATCTCTTTTGGTGTATTTTCTTCACAAATATTGCCATCATTGATAAAAAGGACTCGATTGGCTACTTCTCTTGCAAATCCCATCTCATGTGTCACCACGATCATTGTCATGCCTTCAGCGGCAAGTTCATTCATCAGACTTAATACTTCACCAACCATTTCAGGATCCAATGCCGATGTCGGTTCATCAAAAAGCATCACATCCGGATTCATCGCTAATGCTCTGGCAATCGCAACACGCTGTTTCTGCCCACCGGAAAGTTTATTCGGATACGCATCGGCTTTGTCCGGAAGTCCGATTCTTTCTAACAGTTCTAATGCTTTCTTCTCTGCTTCTTCTTTTGTCATTTTCTTTCTCTTAACAGGTGCAAGCATGATATTTTCTTTGATCGTCATGTTTGGGAACAGATTAAACTGCTGGAATACCATTCCCATCTTTTCACGCATTTCATTGATATCTACGGATTCATCCGTAATATCAACGCCTTCAAATGTCACCACACCGCTCGTTGGCTCTTCTAACAGATTCAACGAACGAAGAAATGTGGATTTTCCACAGCCGGAAGGTCCGATGATCGCAATGACTTCGCCCTTCTTTACTGTCATGTTCATTCCTTTTAAAACTTCATGTTTTCCAAAAGATTTATGTAAATCTTTTACTTCAATTAATGTATCACCATTCTGCATAACATTCCTCATTTCTGCATGCTTTCTTTCCAGAACGATATGTACCAAGCCTGCACAGATACATACCTTGTCGCTTCTTTAGTCTTTTTCACGCAATTTACGTTCTAATAATCCAACACCTGCCGATAAGATCATGACAGTTACTAAATATACCAATGCAACTGCATACAATGGCAGATATGCTTCGTAAGTGATACTACGAATAATATCGCCACCCTTTGTCAGATCCATCAATCCGATATAACCACTGATCGAAGTCTCTTTGATCAATACGATAAATTCGTTACCAAGTGCCGGAAGTACATTCTTGATCGCCTGTGGCACGATAACAGAAAGCATGGCCTGATGATAACTAAGTCCAAGACTTCGTCCGGCTTCCATCTGACCGGCATCGACTGACATGATGCCGGAACGGATCACTTCTGCTACATACGCTGCTGAGTTTAAGCCAAAGGCAACGATTGCAACGATTATCTTATTTTGAACGGATGTCAAAATGACATAATAAATGATCAACAACTGTACTACTGCCGGAGTACCACGCATAACAGTAAGATAGACCTTACATAACAGATTGAGTAACGGAACCGATCCATTACGATCATGGCTGACACGTATCACTGCGATCACAAGACCAAACAGAATACCAATGATGATTGCAAAGAATGTGATCAGGATCGTGTTGCCAAAACCTTTGACAAGATACTGATAACGGTGTTCTTTGATAAAGTTATCGTGGAATGCTTCCTTAAACGATCTTGTCTCAGATACCGTTGCTGAACCTTTTACGATTACAACCTGCTTTGCATGTGCATAGGTATCAGAAAAGTCGATATTTTTCAAACGGTCTTCCGTCACTGTCATACCGGCTGCACCTACATCCGCTTTACCGGATTTTACTGCTGTAATGATCGAATCAAAGTCCATATTCTGGATTTTTAAATTCATTCCGATCTCATCACAAACCGCCTGCATCATATCGGCATCGAGACCACAGATCTTTCCATTCTCAAAATATTCATATGGTGGGAATTCTGCATTCGTTGCAACGGTTAATGTTCCGGTTCTTTTTACATTTTTCTTCTTATATGGATACTTTCCTTTTTCGTCTTCTTTTCCGATAAAGTTTTTCTGGATCTGGTCTAATGTGCCATCTTCTTTTAACTTTTGCAATGCTGCATTGATCTTTTCTTTTAAGTCTGTATTTGTCTTATTGATACACAATGCATATTCTTCATCTGCAAAATCTTCTTGTAAGATTTTAAGCTCTTTGTTCTTCTCGACATAAGCTTTTGCCGGCTGTTCATCAATGATAACACAGTTGATCTTGCCAAGCTTTAACGCCTGTACCGCATCTGCGCCTTTGTTATAACGCTCTACTACAGTACCTGCCTTATCACCTTCATAATCGGATGCATAAATATCACCGGTCGTTCCGATCTGTACACCGATCTTTTTTCCATCCAGATCATCAATTGTTTTGATCTGGTTCTTCATTGCTTCTTTTTGTGCTTTTTTCTCCGCTGATCTCTTGTTTGTCTGATAAGCAAAAATCCCACAGACAACAAGTATTGCTGCTATGACATAGAGCAATATTCTTTTCTTTGTTTTTCTCTTCATGTCCATCCTCATTTCTTTACTATAGATTTTCTTTTTTGATATAGTCCCTAAAACCATAATGCTTACCGACACTGTAAAGTGCCTGCAAATATGTTAAGTATAACAGAAATGGAGAGGATATTCCACCCCTCCATCTTGCACACGGTTTTCGTTTCCAAAAATTCTTGATACTTATATTGTATGCCTTTCTTTTGTTTTCCAAAAAATATCCTTACGCGAACCGCTTGTCATTTCCTATCTTCCTGCAGAAACTTATCTAATATGTCGTTTTCAATTTATCCGCTAACTTTGCAAAAACAGACCGTTCAAAAGTGCCAATGTTCTGCGTCTGGCTAAACACGCTTGCCAATATCTTGATATTACCCGATTGCAAACCGAAAAGCTGCATAAAAGGACTTTGATCCATATGGATGTACTGTATACGGTCATATGGAATAAAGACGATCTGCTTGCCAAAGGTACCTCTTGAAATAGCGCAATATTTCTCATCCAGTAACACCGCAGATGCATGATATCTCGAAAAGCCCATAAGCAGTTGAAATAAAACAATGACACCGTAAACTGCCAGAACAATAATCCTTTCATTGGCAGGGATCCATAAGTCGGCTGCATAACCAAGCAAAGCAAAAGCACCTTCTATTATGGCACTTCCGATCAATCCGCCCCAGAATGTGATCAGGAGCATATGATGTAATAACACTTTCTTAGATGTCTTTTGAAAAGCGGACTTAGGTGAAACAGCAAACTCCGGCAAAAGCAGTTTTATCTTTTCTTCTAATTCCCGATAACTGCCGGCAAGTAAAAACTTCATGCCATCCACATCATCGTTTTCACCACCTACATTGATCACTTTGACATATGCCTGTCCGCATAATCTGCCAATAAATGTATAATCCAGTACGATCGCATTGATCTTATTGACCGGTACCGCATAATTTCTCTTCTTAAACAATCCACAGCTTACAAAGATCTTATCCGCTTCCCGCCTTGCACGAAAATGATAATCCTGCTGCATTCTTTTGATCAGACTGATGATTGCACCGATTATGACAATAACAAATACTACCATTGCCCCTAACGCAGCATTGATATCAGCAGCAGCAAAAAACACTTCTTCCAAGGAAGCCATAACGCTGATCAATGCCCCGAATCCAACGATCAGTTGAAACATCCTGATCGTAACCAGACCATTTTTGATCACGGCACCAACCGAATATTCTACATCAAATGGCATATCTTCTTCATCCATTATATAGCCGTTTCTGTTACGGACAGCTTTTTTCTTTTCCTGTGATGCTTCCATGCTCTCCATCGTAGGATTCTGGATTGCCTGACTGCCGGAATCGAGCTTGTCTTCCCTATGTGTCATTTCAACAATATAATTTTTCACCCAGTATGCCTGCTCTTTTTTTAATACAAATTCAAGATCCGTATTGTCTGCCGTTGTCAGGCTGCTGGTATCGATCTTTAACGTATAGGTTCCCATGATCATCCCAAACAGATTTTGTTCAAGATTGATATTTGATATCTTTGACATGGATATATTGTTGGATAACCGGTTTAACGTCCTTCTTTCATAAATAAGAATATCTCCTTTGATCGTCAATGTCGTCTTCCACCAACGCAGGATATTCCACGCTACTATGACGATCACTAAAAGTATCAATCCCCCAAATCCTGCGAGCAGCTGCCCAAACGCATCTCCGTTGGCGATCATATCCATCCCATCTGCCACCGAACTGATATTTGCTACTATGATTGCGGCAAGCACCAGGATCCAACTCCATATTTTTTCAAAAACAGATGAAAAATGATTTCTAAACGTTACTTCTTCTTTTTGATTTTGATCTATTTTCATATCCAAGTCCTCATACTCTCAATTCCTGTACACACATTCCAAATCCGGCAAAGTGTACGCTTTTTATTTGCATTTTCTTTATCTTTTTTGATTCTACACTGTATTATGCCTGCATTTCTTTTTCTCTCTTATCGATCACATATTGGTTAATACGATGTTTTAATTTTTCTACGATCTGTTCTGCCTGCTCGATTCTTAAAAAACGGATCACAACAGCTCCACCGGCTGTTGTAACGATCACTTTTGTCAAGCCAAAGATCCGGTCAACCGGACCGCTTTCCAAGGCAATCTTGTGCAAACGTTCGATTGGAACAATGTCTCTATGTACAAACAAAAAGCCTTCACGCATATCAATTTCTTCTTCTGTGAAACGATAACGGTATCTCTGATAGCGGACAAATGGTGATACAATGCAAAACACCCATATCACAGCTACAATTCCCCACAACCAGTTCAGTGAAAACGGGAACTCAACATCTGCCAAAAGTACCTTTGCCACACCAGTCAAAAAAGTACACACAACTCCCACGATCACTTCGTTGACCATCATGCACCCGATTGCTTTCTTACTTAATTTCTCATAATTTGTATTCATATCTTTCCTGTATGATCCCATTATCCTTCTTTTAAGATACCGGATCATTCTCCTTTCTCCCTATGTCTCCTTTAATATTGACTGATCTGTTCTGATTCGTCATCGCTTTTGCGGATCTCGCGAATCTGTGCATAATAACCGCCTTTATCATTGATTGCAATAAAAATACGGTCACCTGTCTGATGCTTTAATAACGCTTTGCCCATTGGCGACTCTATACTGATCAGATTATGAAGCACATCTGCCCGGACAGTTGTTACAATTTTGTATTCTTCCGTGCAGTCATCGTCCTCTATATAAAGTACAACCGTATCATTAAGTCCTACCTGTCTGCTGTCAGATGTATCCTCGATTACTTGCGCTGTTTTGATCATTCGTTCTAAATAGCGGATGCGGCTTTCATTTCTGTTTTTTTCTTTTTTAGCAGCTTTATATTCAAAATTCTCGCTAAGATCACCCTGTGCTCTGGCTTCTTTTACTTCTTCTAATGCTTCTTTACGAACCACTAACTTACGGTGTTCAATCTCTTCTTCCATCTTCCGTATGTCCGCTCTTGTCAGTTTGTCATACATTCCGTTCCTCTCTTTCTGTTATTCTAATCAACTTTTATAGAATAAAAGCAAATAACTTTATCTCTTTTTTATATTTTTAATGCTTAGTTTACCATCTTTCTGACATTTTGTCGAGAACAACGCATTTAAAAGAATACTTCATTTTCCAATAGTAACTTTACGCTAACCTTTTAAAATAATTCCGGTCCTGTCAAAAACAAAAAAGAAGAATTGCATACTCTTTTTGCATGAGATACAATTCCTCTTTTCTTATGATTCCATTGTTAAAAACAGATCGTCAGTTTTATTTTTGTTTCCAATGGAAAATATTATGCCATAAACTCTTTTACTTTTGCATAGATACCGTCTGCATCCAAACCGTATTTTTTAATTAATTCTACAGCAGGACCTGATTCACCAAATGTATCATTGATACCGATCTTAAGTACCTGTGTAGGTGCTTTTGCTGACAGGCAGTCACAAACGGCACTTCCTAATCCACCGATCACGGAATGCTCTTCAATCGTAACTACTTTTCCGGTCTCTTTTGCGGCTGCTACGATCAAATCTTCATCTAATGGTTTGATCGTATGAATATTGATCACTTTTGCATCAATACCGTCTGCTGCAAGCTTTTCGGCTGCTGCAAGCGTTTCACTTACTTCCAGTCCGGTTGCTACTAATGTAACATCTTTTCCTTCACGAAGCGTTACACCCTTACCGATTTCAAACTTATAGTCCGGTTTGTCATTAATAACCGGAACAGCCAGTCTTCCAAAACGAATATATACCGGTCCCTGATGATCCAATGCTGCCTTTACGGCTGCCTTTGCTTCCACATCATCAGACGGATTCATAACAACCATGCCGGGAATCGTACGCATCAATGCGATATCTTCGCAGCACTGATGGGTTGCACCATCTTCACCGACAGAAATACCTGCATGCGTTGCACCAATCTTTACATTTAACTTTGGATATCCAACAGAGTTACGAACCTGTTCAAAAGCACGTCCTGCCGCAAACATGGCAAAAGAGCTTACAAACGGAATCTTACCGGTTGTTGCAAGTCCTGCCGCAATACCTACCATGTTACTTTCTGCAATACCACAATCTATATGTCTGTCCGGATAAGCCTTTTTAAAGATACCGGTCTTAGTTGCTGCCGCAAGGTCAGCATCTAACACAACAAGATTAGGATAATCTTTTGCAAGTTCTGTTAATGCATTACCATAACTTTCTCTTGTAGCGATTTTCTTAACGTCTGCCATCTTTTTTCCTCCTATCCGCTTACTGTAAGCTTTCACCGATTTTCTCAAGATCTGCCATAGCCTGTGCGTATTGCTCGTCATTCGGTGCTGTTCCATGCCAGCTTGCCTGATTTTCCATAAAGGATACTCCTTTACCTTTAACACTTTTTGCAATGATCGCTGTTGGCATTCCTTTGGTTTCTCTTGCTTTTTTGAATGCTGCGTCAATCTGTTCAAAATCATGGGCATCAATTTCTTCTACATGGAAATTAAATGCTTTGAATTTGTCAGCGATAGGATATGGAGAACATACATCTTCAATATTACCATCGATCTGTAAACCATTGTTGTCTACAATAAATACAAGATTATCTAATTTGTGGGCACCTGCAAACATGGCAGCTTCCCACACCTGGCCTTCCTGGATCTCTCCGTCGCCAAACAGACAGTATACTCTGTAATCTGCCTGATCTAATTTGCCTGCCAATGCCATACCGACTGCTGCAGAACCACCTTGTCCTAATGAACCGCTTGACATATCAACACCCGGAATATGCTTCATATCAGGATGTCCCTGTAAGTAAGAACCTACATGACGAAGTGTCTTTAAATCTTCTACCGGGAAATAGCCTCTATGTGCCAATGTCGAATATAAACCCGGTGCGATATGACCTTTTGAAAGTACAAAACGGTCTCTGTCTGCTTTCTTTGGATCTTTTGGATCGATATTAAGCTCTTCAAAATACAGATACGTTAAAATATCGGCTGCCGAAAGTGATCCGCCCGGATGACCGGATTTTGCACTGTGTACTGCTGTCACAATGCCCTTACGAATTTCGTTTGCATTCTTTTTTAATGCTAAAATATCCATATCTTTGTTCCTTTCTGTTTCCGTTTATTTTATTGATTCTTTCTTACTCACCAAAAACTGCTTTGTAATCTTTCTGGAATTTTTCAATACCCTGATCTGTTAACGGATGCTTTGTCATCTGCTCAATAACAGCATATGGAACAGTGGCAATATCTGCACCTGCCAATGCACAGTCTGTAACATGGATCGGATTACGAACGCTTGCTGCGATGATCTCTGTATCAATTCCATAATTGTCAAAGATTGCTGTAATTGTTTCGATCAGATCGATACCCGGCTGTGAAATATCATCCAGACGTCCAAGGAACGGAGATACATAAGCTGCACCTGCTCTTGCGGCTAACAATGCCTGATTTGCAGAAAAGATCAATGTTACATTACATTTGATTCCTTCACTTGAAAGAACCTTTGTTGCTTTTAAACCTTCCACTGTCATAGGAATCTTTACAACCATGTTTGGATGGATCTTTGCGATCTCACGTCCTTCTTTGATCATGCCTTCTGCATCTACGGTAGTTGCTTTTACTTCTCCGCTGATCGGACCGTCTACGATCGATGCGATCTCTTTGATAACCTCATTAAAATCTCTTCCTTCTTTTGCGATCAGAGATGGGTTTGTTGTAACACCGCAGATCACACCCATATCATTTGCTTTTTTAATGTCTTCTACATTTGCTGTGTCAATAAAAAATTTCATTTTATAATCCTCCTAATATTTTAATAAATTTCAAACTCAAAACCTGATTATAGTATACAACTTTTCCCTTATTCGGTCAATCAAAACGCCATGTCATTGTACACTTTTTTCAAATATGATTTTTATTCCATCCGTTTTTTTGTATATTTCTACAAAATACGCCATTTTCCCTTTTTTCTGTTTCCTGTTCCATAAAAAAGTGCAAAGCCGGCGCTTTGCACTCCAAGAATCGCTAAAGCAATTCTTGTTGGTGTACCACCACTGTACGAGCATTTTCCTGTTCCATAAAAAAAACTTTACTCCTCTGTATCAAGAGGAATAAAGTTCTTCTTTTATACATTTTAATAGAACCAGAAATCCATAAAATCATTTTTGACCACGCGGTCTGTCTTATATCCGGGATGAAATGCTTTGATCATCTTGCCTGTATTGTCTGTTTCCACAAAATAATCCTGATCGCTGCAACAATAAAGATATCCCTGACTCGTCTTGATGGCATTTCCATTCTTTTGGGTATTGCCAAATTCCTGCTTTGCTTTAAGCTGATATGTCCTTGACGATTCATCGATCTGATAACGGTAATAGTAGGATTTATGATCATTTATTGATCGTGTTCCGACGTTATTATTTAACATCATCAAAGCATATGAGCCTGAAGTTTTCCTGCCTGTCTGTATCGCTTCCTGTCCATATTGCGATACAAACGGATCTTTCTTTACTTCTTTATGCAGAATATTTTTTCTCTGTGTACTTTCTGTAGCAGTCGGCTGTGACGATGCAGATGATGTTCCGTCCGATTTCGTCAAAACCTTCTTTTGTAAGCCCTTATAAGACTTATACAATTTCTTATCGGCAATGATATAGTTGATCTTTGGAAGAATACTTCCTACATTACTGACTTTAAAAATGCTGGATAATTTCTTCGAACTGAGTAAAAGTTTGTTCGTGCCGACAACCTGTATGGAATTCAAGTCGATCCAGTCCGCCCCTTTTTTCCCTGCTGTTTTTTTGTAAACCTGCTTAAGAAGTGTATTCATATCCAATACTTCCGATACTTTATCGCTTTCTAATTCTACTTCTAATATCTTGCTCTTCGGAGAAGCATTCTTTTGTAACGGTGTAGCTATCACATAAAGATTACCATAGCCATCATATGCAAACTCGCCCGACTGTTTATAACCTGTTAAGTCAACCGCTTTTATTACCTGTCCTAATCCATTCATCTGTACAATCTTTGAAGAAGAGACTGCATATGTCATCGTATCATAGATATGCATAAAATTCTTTGCAATATTGTCACAAAGCGGAATCTCACTTCGTAAGATACCGGAATTATCATACATAAGAATCGCCTTGCTCTTTGCTTTTTCATCTTGAAAAAGAACATATAATCCGTTGGTGATCGTAACTTTGCTACGACCTTTTTGTGCTGTCAGAGCAGCAGATGCACCGCTTGGACTTGCCGGTATATCAATAGAAAATGTCTGCTTTTCCGATAATTCATCATCACTATTATACATTGCAAGTGTAATATAGTTTTTCATGCCCGGCACAAGTCCGAGGATCTGGTACTCATGTTCCGTCGATACATTGCCTGCTTTGCCGGTACGGGCTGTTCTGGTAAAATCCGGTATATTTGCATCATCCACAGAAATCGTATATTTACAATAGCATTTTCCGCTTGTTTCAAAATACACATACATCGAGCTGTGGTTTGTACCATACGGATTATACGCCCACAGCGCATCTTTTAAGGAAAAGATTTTGTTTTTCTTAATATCTGTCAGATTCTTTTCTGCTCGTGCAGAACGATTTGTATCATAAATATCTTCTACGGAAGGATAATCAATTGTTACGACATTTTTCTTATCACCTGACATTTCTAACGGAATGATATTGACGGCATCGACCTTATTGATCGCTTTGTCTTTCTGGTCCTCTAACAGATCTCTTTCTTCTTTGAGCTTTGCCTGTTCTTTTTGCTCCATTTTCTTGTTCATATCATTCATTTTCCAAAGAAATGCACCTGTTCCTGCCAGCAGCAAAACCAGCGTAATTATGATCACTCTGAGTTTTTTCTTCATCCTTTTTCTCCTTTGCCTGTTATGCCAATAACTCGTTTAATTTATGGTAGATCTCAGGAAATTCCCTCTTCATACGGATTGGTTTCATATCCGGTGCCAAAAAGCAATGACCTGTCGTTCCTCTTGTACAGACCTCATCTGATTCTTTTCGATATACTTCATAAGCAACTTCCATCTTAATGCCATTGTATTTTGTTAATTTTGTCTGTATCACAATATCTTCATCAAAATGTAAAGCCTTGATATACTTACAGTCGACAAACAATACCGGAATAATGATACCGGCTTCTTCCATTGTGAAATAATCCAACCCTACTTTCTTCATCATATCCAATCTTGCTTCTTCAAAAAAACGGATATAATTGGAATGGTGAACGATCCCCATCTTATCTGTTTCATAATAGTTAATCCTGCGTTCATACTCTGTATATCTGCCTTCCATCAGTGCACTTCCTTTCTTACCATGCTTACACTTTATCAGTATAACACAAACTGCAACAATTTCACCTTATTTTTTCGGAAAGATTTGATTTGACCGGTTCAATACTATATACTCAATAAGACAAAGGATTGTTCAACTACATTCTAACAGAAAAGAGGATTTTTCATGAATTTGATCACAGCAGAACATTTGACGCATTCCTTTACGGAACGCAAACTTTTTGATGATGTATCTTTTAGTTTAAATGAAGACGAAAAAGTAGGTATCATCGGTATCAACGGTACCGGCAAATCCACACTGTTAAAAATACTTGCGAAAGAAGAAATACCGGATCAGGGAACAATTACGACCGGCAGGAATCTACGGATCGCCTATCTGCCACAAAATCCTGCATTCGAAGCAGGAGAAACCACATTGCTTGCCTCCCTTCCAAGGCAAAAAGATATTGCCACTTCTCCGGGAAATTATGAAGCTGATGCTAAAAGCTATTTGACAAAACTTGGATTTACAGACTTCGACCAGCCGGTTCAGGAGTTATCGGGCGGGCAGAGAAAACGTGTTGCCCTGGTTCGTACTCTTCTGACTCCGTGTGATGTTTTTATCTTGGATGAGCCGACAAACCATTTAGACAGTGCCATGGCAGAATGGCTCGAAGAATTCTTGCAAAAGACGAAAAACGCATTGATCATGATCACGCATGACCGTTATTTTCTTGACAGTGTGGTAAACCGTATTGTCGAGATCGATAAAGGAAAACTTTACAGCTATCCATGCAGTTACTTAGAATATGTAGAAAGAAAAGCGCAGCGTGAAGATATCGCACAGGCAACCGAACGAAAAAGACAATCGGTACTCCGTAAAGAGATCGCATGGATGCAGCGTGGTGCAAGAGCCCGTTCGACAAAGCAGAAAGCACATATCGCACGTTATGAAACATTGCGTGACATGGATGCACCGGTAATCGACCAGACAATCGAGATTTCTTCTGCTTCGTCCCGTCTCGGAAAGACAACGATCGAATTAGAAGACCTCACAAAATCCTATGATGGTCATAAAGTGCTTGACCATTTTTCTTATATTTTTCTGCGAAATGACCGAATCGGTATCATTGGACCGAATGGATGCGGAAAATCCACCTTAATAAAAATGATCGCCGGAGAAATCAGACCGGACAGCGGTACGATCACGATCGGACAGACCGTAAAGATCGGGTATTTTTCACAGGAAAGCGAATCAATGGATCCCGCTCTCCGTGTGATCGATTATGTCCGCGAAGGCGGTGAAGTTATCCATACTGCCGAAGGAACACTCAGTGCTTCTGTTATGTTAGAACGTTTCCTCTTTCCACCGGATCAGCAATATTCTTATATTGAAAAGCTTTCCGGAGGAGAACGCCGACGTTTATATCTTCTTCGCATTCTGATGGAAGCTCCAAACGTTCTTTTCTTAGATGAGCCGACAAATGATCTGGATATTACGACACTTACTTTATTAGAGGATTATTTAGATAGTTTTGACGGTATCGTGGTAGCTGTTTCCCATGACCGTTATTTTCTTGACCGTATCACAACGCGTATCTTTGCTTATGAAGGTAATGGTGTGATCAAACAATACGAAGGCAACTACAGCGACTATCTGATCAAGTCTGATACCAAAATGCAGGTAAGTGATGCCGGACTGACACAGACAGAAGAAAAAGACAATTCTAACAAAAAGACAAACCGTAACAACTGGAAAGATCATCAGGAAAAGAAATTGAAAATGTCTTACAAAGAACAGCGGGAATTTGAAACAATCGAAGATGATATTGCCACACTTGAAGAAAAGGTGGATGCACTCGATCAGGAGATTTTAAAATATTCCAACGACTTTGCCAAACTCAATGAACTTTCCAAACAAAAAGAAGAAGCACAAAATCTTTTGTCTGAAAAAATGGATCGCTGGGTTTATTTAGAAGAACTGGCTGCAAAGATTTCCAGGGCTTCTTATTAATGAATGAATTTTATCATAAAAAGTATCCGAAAAGCCCTTTTAATAAGATTGACACACGAAAAGTTATATGTTAGATTAAATGTGTCACTTGCCTGATACAGTAGGCAGACACAATTTATTTAGTTTTAGGAGGCAGTACAATGAAGGGTACAGTTAAATGGTTTAATGCGAAAAAAGGTTTTGGTTTCATTTCTGACGAGACAGGAAAGGATGTATTCGTACATTTTTCAGCACTTCAGATGGACGGATTTAAAGTTCTTGACGAAGGCGACGCTGTTGAGTTTGATGTAGTAAACGGAGAAAAAGGACCTCAGGCATCAAACGTAGTAAAGGTAGGCTAATCTTACCTTACTCAGTTATAATCAATGCATGAATCATTCTAATTTTTATAGATATTTGTTTTTCATTTATTAATTAAAAGTTATGGATTTTCGGACAGGGTTGTAACAAGGGGAATCATACAAATGTATGATTCCCCTTTTTCCATTACAATCTTTATTTTTACTTCTTACTTTAATCTCATACGGTAAACCACCGGCTTATCACTGTCTACAAAAGGTGCATGAATGATCATACGATCGGCTTCTCTCGTAAATTCCGGCTTCTGGTCGTAACCAAGTACAGAAAACTCTGTAATAATACCATGGAAGTCTTTACTGTCTTCGCCCATGCTCTTTACGATCACATCTTCGCCATGCTGCTGCATCGGGATGATATAGATGCAATCTGCTTTGCATGTAAAACGGACATCTTTTGAATCAAAGTCTTTACGTCCTTCTTCCGAGAACATTCCTTCAACAACTTCTGTCTCGCCTTCTGCCTGTACTCTCCATGGATGTGAATCATAGATAGCTTCTCCGTTGACATCCATCCATTCTCCGATCTCTTCTAAGATCTTTACCTCCTCCTCGCAGATCGTTCCATCGGCTTTTGGTCCGACATTTAATAACAGGCAGCCGTTTTTGCTGACGATATCCACAAGATCCTGTAAAATATCTTTTGTAGTTTTAAAACGGTTCTGCTCTGTATAACACCATGAATTGAATGCCATAGAAGTATCTGCCTGCCAGTAGAATGGTTTTGCTTCTGAGAAGTGACCTCTTTCCATATCCAGAATACCGGTTCCAAGCATCATTGCATCATGTTTATAAGAAATGCCGACTTCCATGTTCCATTCCAGACCACGGTTATAATAATATGCGGCAAATTTCATCAGATATGGCTTAACGGATTCATGCTGGATCCACCAGTCAAAATAAACCATGGATGGGCGGTACTTCTCAACCAGTTCACAGTTTCTTGCAAGCCAGTCTTCCAAGAAGTCCTGTGGCGGTGCCGGGCTGTACAGATCCTGGTTGTCCGGTTCCGGCATGGATGGATAGTAGAAATCGCCTAATTTCATCGGATCTTTAACATCACTGTCAAATTCCTTTCCATGACCAAAGAAAAAAGCATGCTCCACACGGTGGTTTGACTCACAAAAGATCATATCTTCATCCTGAATGGCTTCTTTTAACTCTCCAAGCACATCACGCTTCATCGCCATCTTTTTGACTGTCCAGTCACTGATCTCTGAATCATACATCTGAAAACCGTCATGATGCTCTGCTACCGGCATAACATAACGTGCACCGGCTTTTTTAAATAATTTCGCCCATGCTTTCGGATCAAACTTCGGTGCCGTAAACATTGGAATAAAATCTTTGTAGCCAAACTTTGTATGTTCTCCAAAAGTATCTCTGTGATGCTGCCATTCTTCCATGCTCTGAATGTACATATTTCTTGAATACCATTCATTACGAAAAGCAGGAACACTAAAAAGCCCCCAATGAATAAAGATACCAAACTTGGCATTTCTAAACCACTTTGGTGCTTCATAATCTGTAAAAGTAAGCCAGTCCGGTTTATATGGGCCTTTTGCGATTACATCATCTACGATTTTCAAATATTTTTCCTGTACTGTCATGATCATTTCCTTTCTTTGTACTTACTTGTTTTCTTCTTCCTTTACTCGGATCAAATCCATGATATCCGGTTTTTCACTAAAAAGCACTTTGATCTTTTCCTGCGGATGCGGACAGCTTTGTGTCTCTTTTCCATATTGATCAAGCATTGCTTTTACGGTAACAGTTACATTTTCGCCGGAAGGTTTCATAATCTCTACTTCATCTCCGACGCAGAATTTATTACGCTGCTCCATGCAGGCATATCCATTTTCATCAATATCATTTGCGATACCAAGATAAGTATATCTCTTCACATATGTGTTATTGTCATAAATCTGTGATTCATGTGTTGTAGGACCATAGAAAAATCCTGTCGTATACTGGCGATAGGTGCATTTTGAAATTTCTTCCATATAGTACACTTTCTTCGACTCATATAATTCCGGTGATGTAAAATAGTCATCAATCGCCTGACGATAGGTTCTTGCAACATCCGCTACATATAAAGCTGTCTTCATACGACCTTCAATCTTAAAACTGTCAATACCGGCGTCGACCAGATCAGGAATATGCTCGATCATGCAAAGATCTTTTGAATTGAAGATATAGGTACCTCTTTCATTCTCTTCGATCGGCAGATATTCTCCCGGTCTGCTTTCCTCTACAATATAATATTTCCAACGGCATGGATGTGTACAGGCACCGCGGTTTGCATCTCTTCCGGTAAAATAATTACTCAAAAGACAGCGTCCTGAATACGAAATGCACATTGCACCATGTACAAATGTTTCAATCTCCAGGTCATCCGGGATATTTTCACGGATCTCTTTAATCTCGCGGATTGACAGCTCTCTTGCAGATACCACTCGTTTTGCTCCCTGCTTCTTCCAAAACTGATATGTCGCATAATTTACGTTATTGCTCTGTGTACTGATATGGATCTCGATCTCCGGGCAGGTATCCTTTGCGATCTGGAATACACCGGGATCTGAAATGATCAATGCATCCGGCTTGATCTGTCTTAACTCTTCAAAGTATTCTTTGACACCTTTTAAGTCCGCATTATGTGCTGTAATATTCGCTGTAACAAAAACTCTCTTGCCATACTTGTGTGCAAATTCAATACCTTCTTTCATATCTTCCATGGAAAAGTTTTTTGCTTTTGCACGCAGTCCATACAACTCTCCACCAATATAAACAGCATCTGCACCATACATAACAGCTACTTTTAACACTTCTAAACTGCTTGCCGGTACTAATAACTCCGGTTTTCCATTCTCTAACATTGTATCCTTTCCTTTCTTGCTATTGTGCTTTCCATGTCGTTAATGCAACACCATCTCCGACCGGCATGATCACACTGTCTAATTTGTCTGAATGCGTTAATGTATACAGATATTCACGCATTCTTCCATGTATTGTGCGATCTCGTTTTGTGATCGCATAACGTGATTGAATGATATCTCCATCCTGAAGTACATTATCTGTCACTAACATCCCGTCTTTTGTGAGCAGCGACAGGATCATAGGCAGAAAATGCATATACTGTCCTTTTGCTGCATCCATAAAAATAAAATCATATTGTTTCTGTTCTTTGACAAGCTGCTCTAAGACATCTTTTGCATCGCCTTCTAACAGCCGGATTGATGCAGACTTATTATATTTTTCAAAATTCTGCTTTGCAGCCTGAATCCGCATCGGGACTTTTTCAATCGTATCAAGAACAGCATCCGGTTTTAAATTCTCACGCATCAACATAGCAGAAAAACCGACTGCTGTACCAATTTCAAGTACAGCATCCGGTTTCCTTGTCCGAAGCAAAAAGCCAAGCAATGACTGCATGGAGCGCCGAATGATCGGTACGCCATCCGCTAATGCTTCTTTTTCTACTTCTTTTAAGCCGGCAGGAATCTGCCAGTTCAATGAATCAATATAGGTTGTCAGCCTTTCTTCTACTATCATTGCAATCCTCTCTTAATCACTCATTGTCAATTGATTGATAATCTGGTCATAATTCATCGTAGTATTCAAACGATATTTTCCGGGACGCAGTTCATTCTGTGCCGGATTTATCCATTCACTTCGCAGATAGAAACTGTATTTGCTAACGATCAGCCCTTTCTTATCCAGACGATTGGCTACCTGATACATTGTATCATCTTTGTAAACCGGAAATGTAATTTCCTTGCCTGCTTTTTGATCGACACTGACGGAGCCAAAAATCTCATATCCAAAATGATAACATTGCGTACACCCTCTGATAACCAAAAAAGCAAGTAAAAGATAGATCAATATTCTTGCAAACATAACAAGAAGAAAATACAGCAAATGAAATAAAAACTTACTGTCTCTCGTGCTCTCCTCCATTTAATCCTCCAAAAATCCAGTATCAATATGAGCATTTTCCAACAATTCATTTTGAATTGCCTGAATCATTCCGCAATATTGATGTTCTGCGACAAAAAAATCATTAGATAAACCATTTGTCAGCAGATCACGGTATTCATTCTGTAAATTATTGTTTTCCTGAATTTTATTATTACTTTCTGACATCTGGATTGCCAGACTCCTACGTCGGAATTCACCAATCCTATGATACAGATCCGGCTGACTTTTAATCCTGTCAAGCATAGTCATGTATTGATTATATTCTTTTGTTGTTGCGATTTTATGAATCAACTGTTCTAAGATTTCTTCCACATCATTCATATGCTTTCCCTGCCTTCCGTCTGGTAGGATACCGGTGTCAATTTTCACTCTGCCTCCTGCATCCTGTTAAGAAATATTTCCTTTTTACTGTTCTACTTCCATAATAACAGGAAGAATCATTGGGCTTCTCTTCATCTTCTTCCAGAGGTAATCACTCAGACTGTCTTTAATCTCTGTCTTGATCTTGGTCCAGTCCGAAACATTACGGTCAAGACAGCGCTCTAATGCCGCATAAACGATATTCTTTGCTTCGTCCATCAGATATTCCGACTCTCTGACATAGACAAAACCTCTCGATACAATATCCGGTCCTGCCAAAAGCTGGTTAGTATATTTTTCTAATGTCAGAACAATGATGATCAGACCATTTTCAGAAAGATGCTGTCTGTCACGCAATACGATATTTCCAACATCACCGACACCAAGACCATCGACCATGATTCCCTGTGCCTGTACTTTTCCGACAACCTTTGCCTGTTCTTCATTGATCGCAAGCACATCACCGGAAGAAAGAATGATCGTGTTTTCTTTAGGAATACCCATCTGCTGTGCTAATTCCGTATGGGCTTTTAAATGCTGGTACTCACCATGTACCGGTATCGCATATTTTGGTTTGGTCAACGCATAGATCAGTTTCATTTCTTCCTGACATGCATGACCGGATACATGTGTATCCTGAACGATTACTTTTGCACCTTTTTCAGAAAGTTCATTGATGACCTTTGATACAGATTTTTCATTTCCCGGAATCGGACGCGAACTGAAGATAACGGTATCCCCCGGTTCGATCGAAACCTTACGATGAATATTCGCTGCCATCCTTGACAACGCTGCCATGGCTTCGCCCTGGCTTCCTGTTGTGATCAGTACAAGCTTCTCCGGTGGATAATTCTTCATCTGTTCCATCTCGATCAGAATATTTTTAGGAACATCAAGATAACCAAGTTCTGTCGCTGTAGTCATCACATTGACCATACTTCTTCCTTCTACGACTACTTTTCTGCCATATTTTTCAGCCGAATTAATGATCTGCTGTACACGATCGACATTTGATGCAAAAGTAGCAACGATGATTCGATGTTTTTCATTTTCAGCAAAAATATTGTCAAATGTCTTACCAACGGTACGCTCAGACATTGTAAAGCCGGGCTTCATAATATTCGTGCTGTCGCCCATTAGTGCAAGAACACCCTTCTTTCCAAGTTCTCCAAAACGCTGCAAGTCGATCGTTTCTCCATTAACCGGAGTAAAATCAACCTTAAAGTCACCGGTATGCACAACCAATCCTGCAGGTGTAAAGATTGCAAGAGCTGCCGCATCAGAAATACTATGGTTCGTACGGATAAATTCCACACGGAAACATCCTAAATTGATTGACTGCCCGTACTTAACGACTTTGTGTTTTACCGGCTTTGGCATCGTATGTTCTTTTAATTTATTTTCAATCAGTCCCATTGTAAGCTTAGTCGCGTAGATTGGGGCATTGACTTCTTTTAATACATACGGGATCGCACCGATATGATCTTCATGACCATGTGTGATCACAAAACCTTTGACTTTATCAATATTATCTTTCAGATATGTCACATCCGGAATGACCAGATCGACACCAAGCATATCATCTTCCGGAAAAGATAATCCGCAATCGACTACCACGATATTGTCCCCATATTCAAATGCCGTGATATTCATACCGATCTGCTCTAAACCGCCCAATGGAATGATCTTTAAACTTTCTTCTAATGAGATGCTTTCTTTCTTCTTTGCCGGTGCTTTTCTTGTACTGACTCTTCTTATTGCTTTCTTTTCTGTTGTCTCAGTTTCTTTTTCTGTTGCTTTTGTCGTCTTAGCCGTTGTTTTCCCTGCGACTGCTTTTGTTGTCGTCTTCTTTGCTGCCGGTTTTCTTCCTCTTGTCGTCTTCTTTTCTTCGGCTGTTTCTTTTTTCTTTTCGGAACTGTCAGTAGTCTGTGTGGCTCTTCGCACAACACGTTTCGCTTTTGCAATTCCTTCGCTTAATAAACCTTCTTTATTCTCTGTATCTTTCATCCTTGTTATTTCCTGCCTTTCTAACCTACATCTCAATATCTACATCATCTAATAATTCGGAAAATACTTTTGACAATGCTTCTAATTGTCCCTCATCTTCTACCATTTCGTAAACCGCTTCATCATCTTTCGTTGTTACTTCACGCATAATATACGCTTCTGTTTCCTCATCTTCACTATCAGAAACCAAAAGATAATTTACACCTGCAACCATTGTCTCCTCTATCACATAAAAAGGAATCTTCTCTCCTTCTTCTGTTTCAAATGTAATAAAATCTGTTTCAGCCATACTATCTGTCTCTCCATTTCTGCGCACACACAAATAAAAAGCAATCCGGATCAGGTGCGCATCGATACGAATTTCCATTTTTTGCCACGTCATTTTAAACAAAAAGAAACAATGTATCAAACATTTTTCTAACCATGTCTTCATGACGTCCTTATCTTATCCATTGATTTTCGTGCACAACAAAAAACAAATCAGTCTCTGACAGCAACGCAGAAAAGCTGATTGTCTTTTGTCATCTATCGGTATTTATTTTTGAAGGCTGTCTAAATAGCCTTTTAAGATCAAACTTGCAGCTAATTTATCAATATAATCTTTTCTCTTGTCCTTTGCAACATTTCCCTGTGCTAATACTGCATCTGCTTCTACCGTAGTAAGACGTTCATCCCAGAAAACGACTTCCAAACCTGATCTTCGCTCTACCATTTCGGCAAACTCTCTGGTCTTATCACAGCGGTCTCCTTCTTCATTGTTTAACTTTTTAGGCAGACCGATCACTACTTTTTCTACGTCATATTCTTCCATCAGCTCTTCAATTCTGGCTAATGTCTGGCGCAGCTTTGTCTCTCTGGCACGCGTTATCGTTTCAATCGGCTGAGCCGTCAAAAGCATTTCATCGCTAATGGCAACACCAACTGTCTTGGAACCATAATCTAATCCCATTATTCTCATGCTTCACCTTTATCTTTCCGTACCGCTATTTGAAATTATTTTTAATATAATCTTCTAAAAGCCATTCAATAATCTCATCACGTTCTACTTTACGGATCAGACTTCTGGCTCCTTTATGACTGGTAATATAAGTCGGATCTCCGGACATCACATAACCAACGATCTGGTTCACAGGATTATACCCTTTTTCCGTAAGAGCTTCATAAATCTGTGCAATCACATCTTTGACTTCAATTTCCTGATCCTTTTGTACTTTAAAGTACTGTGTGTTATTAATTTCCTGCATAATGGCACTAACCTCCATAATTTTCACGTACTCTTATCTCGGTACTATAGTAATATATCTAAGAAAAAAAAACAACCCTTTCTCTATTTTATTTCTGTCTCACAGGTCTTTCCTGCCATCTTATTGATACACGCCAAGCAGGATTTCATCTGTCAGATGCCTCTCAATCTTCACGGTTGCGATCGTGTTGCAGCGTTCCTTTGCATCCGGCATTTCTGTGCAACTGACAGCAATACGCACATAGCGTTCATTATAACCGACCACATATTCCCTGCCCTCGATCAACTGTACTTCTTCTAACAGGACTTCTTCTTTTTTCCCTATAAAATATTTCTGGTATTCTTTTTCGAGTTCTTTTTCGATTCCAATCAGTTTCTCACTCCGCTGATTCTTAATCGTCTCATCAACCTGTCCTGTCATTGCATCTGCCATTGTCCCCTGACGACGTGAATATTTAAATACATGGATCTGTGCAAATGCGATCCTTCTTGCAAATGCACAGGTTGCTTCAAATTCTTCTTCTGTCTCCTGCGGAAAGCCGACAATGATATCAGTTGTGATAGCCGGATGCTTAAAATACGCACGGATCATTTTGACACCTTCTTCATATTCATCGGCACTATAATGACGATTCATACGGCGAAGCGTCTGGTCGCATCCACTTTGTAAAGACAGATGAAAATGCGGACATACTTCCGGTATTTGTGACAATTTCTCTAAAAAGTTTTTTGTAATGATCCTTGGTTCTAACGATCCTAAACGGATCCGCTCGATCCCATCCACCTTTGCAACATTTTGGATCAGTTTTAACAACATTCTGCCTTCAAGTTCCAAAAAATTCTTACATTCCGTAAGATCAACACCATACGATGACAGATGGATTCCCGTCAGAACAACTTCCTGTATGCCGTCTTTTGCAAGCTGCTCTACTTCATATACCACATCTTCTACCGGCTTACTACTTAGCGGACCACGGACATAAGGAATAATACAATAGGTACAATATTGATTACAGCCGTTTTGCACTTTCAGATACGCTCTGGTATGTTTTTGTGCCATCGCTTCTTTTGTCATATGATGCTCTTTTTCAAATTCTTCTTCCGTCACCTGCATCGGTACAATGTTACGCTCTTTCATTGCCTCGACTACAAAAGCGACCAGATCTTCTTTCATTGCATTGGTAACAAAGAGATCCACACTACTGTCTTTTTCTCCCTTTTTATCAGAAGAATCCACATAACAGCCTGCTGCCACTACCAATGAATCCGGATTTCTTCTCTTAGCACGATGCAGCATCTTTCTGGATTTACGGTCTGCAATATTTGTAACGGTACAGGTGTTGACAATATAGACATCTGCTTTTTCTTCAAAAGCAACTACTGTATGTCCCTGTTCTTCAAATTTAATCTTCATTTTTTCCGTCTCATAGGAATTGACTTTACAGCCTAATGTTAAAAAACCTACTCTCAATTTCAAACTCCTTTTTGTATCTTTTTTTGTGCTTATTTTTTTATTCTTGTAAAATCCACTTTACAATATAAGAATTTTTAGTATTTCATCCCTAAAAATTCCTGTATTTTTTAGCTAGATTGTATATTGACTTTTTATGCCAAACTGACTAGTATTATAGTAGAAAATTTCAAAGGGAGGTAATTTTGTATGAAAACAGTAAAAATTTCTTTAAACTCTATTGATAAGGTGAAAGCATTTGTTAATGATGTAACAAAGTTCAATACAGATTTTGACTTAGTATCAGGAAGATACGTTATTGATGCAAAATCTATCATGGGTATTTTCAGTCTTGATCTTTCAAAAGCAATCGACTTAAACATTCATGATGATGACAACATGGATGAGATCCTTAAGACTTTAGCTCCATATATCGTTGAATAATTTTCAACCGGTATCGGACTGACAGAGGAATTCACATCCTTTGTTACATAATTCAAAAAAAGAAAAACCAGAGAACACATTAGTGTGTTCTCTTTTTTATGGAATAGGAAATTGCTCGTGCAGTAATGGTGCATCAACAAGAATTGCATTAGCAACTCTTGCAATGCACCATGCTGACGTTATACTTTTCCGCGTTTTTCTTTTTATATTTTCTTTCTATTCATCAATTTCAATGATCTCTACGGTATCAATTGCTGTCTGTACCATTTCATCAATCTTTTCTACCAGTTTTTCTTCTGAATGACGGATCACGTTCAGGTTCGGCTTTGTTACCGGATGTTTTGCAACGAAGATCGTGCAGCAGTCTTCATATGGAAGAATGGAAGTTTCATAAGTTCCGATCTTCTCTGAAATATCTACGATATCCTGCTTGTCAAAGCCGATCAACGGACGGTATACCGGCATGGTACATACATCATTGGTTGCTGCCAGACTTTGCATTGTCTGGCTTGCAACCTGTCCGATACTCTCTCCTGTGATCAATCCAAGGCACTTATTCTTCTCTGCAAAGATCTCTGCAATACGCATCATATAACGACGCATGATGATCGTTAATTCTTCATGTGGGCATTGCTCATAAATGTACATCTGAATATCCGTAAAATTAACAACATGCAAACGGATCGGTCCTGTATAACGTGATACCAGCTTTGCTAAATCTACTACTTTCTGCTTTGCACGCTCACTCGTATATGGTGGTGCATGAAAATATACAGCATCAACATACACACCACGTTTTGCGATCATATAACCGGCTACCGGACTGTCAATTCCACCGGATAACAGAAGCATTGCTTTTCCATTTGTACCAAGAGGCATACCGCAGGCTCCCGCATAAACTTTAGAATACACATATGCTTTTTCACGTACTTCTACCCAGATCAAGACATCAGGATCATGTACGTCAACGGAAAGTCCCGGAAAACGATCCAAAAGCACACCACCCATTTCCACACATACTTCCGGTGAAGTCATTGGATAATGCTTATCACTTCTCTTTGATTTTACTTTAAATGTAAAGTTCTGCTCAGGATATTGTCTTTCTACGAAATCGCCGACTTTTTGTGCTAAGTTATTCCATTCCTTGTCTTCGATCACTTCAACCGGACTGATGGAAGATACTCCAAAGACACGGCTCATTGCTTCGATCGCATCATCAAAATCAAATTCTGATTTCGCTTCAACAAAGATTCTTCCCTGTTCTCTTGTTACTTCAAATTCACCTTCAATCTTTGAAAGGCGGTGTTTGATCTGCTCTACTAATGCATTTTCAAACTTGTAACGGTTCTTTCCTTTAATACCAATTTCTGCATATTTTAATAAAAATGCCTGATACATAATTCACCTCATTTTCCGCAGCTTTCCTGCTGTTTTCGTTTTGTTTTCTTTCTTCTTTTTTATTTTCTGTTTTCGATTTACAACTTCTTTTTTTCAACTTTCTGTTTTTCGTTTTACGATTTCAGTATTTTCCGTTTTTCATTTTACGGCTTCCTTTTTTCGTTTTATTGCTTCTTGTTTTCTCACTGTATAATTTTTTACTTCCTGTTTTTTATGTCATTCGTTACTTTTCAAAAAACTATTAGTGTCTTGTAAACTTTCTAAGTACCGTAAGTGCTTCTTTTACAACTTCGATCGCATAGTCAATCTCTTCTGACGTTGTCATGACCGAAAAACTGAAACGCAGTGTGGAATCGAGCAGTTCGCTTTTTACTCCTATGGCCTGTAAAGTTCCGCTCAACTCCGGATGATTCGAGGAACATGCCGAACCCGATGATACAAAAACACCCTTTTGGGCAAGTGCATGTAACATGACTTCACTTCGTGTATTTGCAAAGCTCACACTGACAATATGCGGTGCGGTCTCTTCTATCGGGTCAATCAGTGCATTGATCGTTACACCATCTACATCCTGTAATCCGGCTATCAGTCTTTTCTTTAATTCATATAATTTTGCTCTTTTTTCTAAATGTCCGGTATATATTTCCTTTACTGCTACACCTAAGCCAGCGATCGCCGGGACATTTTCCGTACCAGAACGCATTCCGTCCTGCTGTCCTCCGCCAAAAAGGATCGGACGGATCTTGACTTTCTCATTCACATATAAAAATCCGCTGCCTTTTGGTCCATGGATCTTATGCCCACTGACAGACATCATATCGACACCGAGCTTTTTGGGCACAATCTTATATTTTCCAAACGCCTGGATCGCATCAACATGAAAAAGGATCTGTGGATGTTTTTTCTTTAACATCTGTCCGATCTGCTCGATCGGCTGTACGCTGCCTACTTCATTGTTTACATACATGATCGAGATTAGGAACGTATCCTCCCGAATGGCATTTTCCAGTTCTTCAACAGAAACTCTGCCTGTTGAATCCACCGGAAGATAGGTCACATCATATCCCATCTCTTCTAAATAAGCCATTGGTTCATGCACCGATGCATGTTCAATCCTTGTTGTGATCACATGCTTGCCGGCTCTGCGGTTTGCGATCGCTGTTCCGATAAATGCCATATTATTCGACTCTGTTCCACCGGATGTAAAAATAATTTCTTTTGGTTTGCATTTTAATTGAGTGCAAATCGTTTCTTTGGCTTCTTTGATATAATTTTCTGCGGTAATGCCTTTTGTGTGCTTGGAAGACGGATTTCCAAAGTCCTCTTCCATCACATGAACCATCATCTCCCGTACTTCCGGAAATACTCTGGTTGTTGCCGCATTATCTAAATATGCTTCCATGGTATCTGACTCCTATTATCATTTTATATCTTTTTAATAGCTATTCTTCTTATCTTGGTTATTTCTATCGTAATATTTCGTTTCCGGTTCTTTTTATATTTTTTCAGCTTTTTATTTTAAGAGTTCTATCTGTTGTTTTCCAATAACGCTGACTCTAAATCATGTTGTAACTATCTATTCGTTACTGGCTTTTGATTTTGCATCTGCCTGCTTACTGTTGCATTTGAAACATCATAATAGAAAGCAATGCCATACCTGCCGTTTCTGTACGCAGGATTCTTTTGCCAAGTGTGATCGCTTCCATTCCGTTTGCGATTGCCAGTTCGACTTCGCTGTCTTCAAACCCGCCTTCCGGTCCGATAAAAATACCAACCGATTCCTGCTTACAGGCATGTGCTACGATCTCTCTTGAATGATCGATCCCTTCCTGTAATTCATATGGGATCACATTATAGGACAATTCTTTGGCTTTTTCAATCGCTTCTTTCATTGTGATCGGAGCATGCACCACCGGAATGATCCCACGGTCACATTGCTTCGCTGCTGCTTCTGCGATCGCCCGCCAGCGTTCCTGCTTCTTTTGTATCTTTTTCTCATCCCCCAGTTTGACAACACAGCGTTTCATCATAACCGGAACGATCTCATACACACCAAGTTCCACGGCTTTCTGGATAATAAATTCCATTTTATCTTTTTTAGGCAATCCCTGAAACAATGTGATCTTTGTCGGGAGCTCTGTTCCTGTTTCCTGTACTTTTTCTACCTGAAGAACGACCTGTTCCTTTTCAATTGATGCGATACGGGATACATAGTCTTTTCCTTCGCCATTGCATGCAACAACCCAGTCTCCTTTTTCCAGACGCAGTACATTGCGAATGTGGTTGACATCACCACCCTCTATGAAGATCTCGTCATTGCATATCTGCTCATCCGTTATATAAAAACGAAACACTTCTTTCCTCCATTTCTTATAACCTGTTAAGTCTCTGTCTAAAAGCGTACTTATAAGTATAACATATCTGTAAAAAAGGTGCAAAGCCGGTAGAAGTTCCAAAATGCAATGCTGTACACAAACCAAAAAAAGCTCAAAAATATTGTGCTGTACCAGAGTTGAAGAAACTTTCAAAATGCAGTGCTATACATGAGCCCGAAAAAGTTGGCTGATCGTATAGTAATTAAATCTTTAGTCAGAGAAAGCCAGTTCCGGAAAATACCGGTTCTGGCTTTCTCGTATCATTCTATTCATTTTTATCTCTGCTGCATTCATGCGAATCGTACTTATGTACTTTTTCTACAGATATTTGTTGATCGATCCGCTTGATGTTCCCATAGTAGAATATGTGCCATTGAATGTATAAGAAGATGCATGTGTATTTGACATTGCAGTATTGTTTGCTAACTTATATACTTCATTTGCTTTCTTGCTGACACTATCACCATAAGAGCCTGATCCCTTGAACAGACTTGTAAGATCAGAAATAGAAGCATCATTAAGCTTTTCTTCATCTACAACAAGTTTGTTATCTTTTCCTATTGTGATACCAATAGATTTTAATAATCCTTTGTTCGTAGCAGTTGCTTTCTGAATGTTCAAAGTCTTACTAAGTACACCTAAAGACTCTGCATCACCGGCACTCTCCATATACGAATTATAATCTGTTACATATTTCTTTACAGCTTTTGTAATTGCATCACGATCATAAGTGTAATTGCCATCCTTGTCTACACCTGTCGTCTTGTATAATGAACTCTTTCCAAGTTCTTCTACGGAATCCTTTAAATCCTCTGCTGCTGACTTTACTGTTGTTAATGTCTGCGTAGAATCTTCTTCGCCATCTGTCGTTGATGTTGTCTTATCCGTTGTACCGTTTTTCTGATAATATGCATTTAACAATTTTTTATACACACCGGATTTGATCAATGCATAATCCCCTAAAGGATTGCTTCCACTATTTGAAAAAAGATCCAGTGAACTTGTTTTGTTTGAAGATGTGTTCGAAAACAAAAAACTGTAATTATTAAGATTTGAAAAACCTGAAATTGATGCCATGATACTCACTCCTTTTCTTTCACGTACATATTTCCTATTTTACCCATCTAACCATTTTATCGGCAGGATAAAAGCAAAACTTTATACCTTTATATATCTACTTGCGTATTATCTTACGTTTTTTCTTCCTTTTGCATTTCTATCCGCCTTTGAAACATATCTTCCTTTTGTATTGCCTTTCTGCCCAGAAGCCTTTCCGTTTTTTCTGCCTTTGCCCTGTTTCTGTATGCTTTTATCATTCTTTTTAGAATTTGCATTCCTACTCTTTCCGGTATCGTTCGTCTTATCTGTCCTTTTATTCTTTGTCTTTTGGTGCTTTTTGTCCCATTTTTCCTCGCGCCAATGCTCTTTTCTCGGTGCGATCAGACAACCCTCTTCGAAACCGATCAGATCAGTTCGTCCGGCTTTGATCAAAGCTTCTTTGACCAGATCATAGTTATGCGGATTGCGATACTGGATCAATGCACGCTGCATTGCCTTCTCATGCGGATTGACCGGAACATAGACTTCTTCCATTGTACGAGGATCTACTCCGGTATAATACATACAGGTTGAGATCGTTGACGGTGTCGGATAAAAGTCCTGCACCTGCTCCGGCATATAACCAAGATCCCGCAAATACTCTGCCAGCTCCACAGCTTCTTTTAACGTCGATCCCGGATGTGACGACATCAGATATGGCACAACGAATTGTTCTTTTCCAACCGTTGCATTGACTTTTTGATAACGTTTGATAAATTGCTCATAAACGGCATTATGCGGTTTGCCCATTTTGTCTAAAACAGCATCCGAAATATGCTCCGGTGCAACACGAAGCTGCCCACTGATATAATATTTACAAAGTTCCCGAAGAAATGTATCATCCGAATCTGCCATCACATAATCAAAACGGATACCGGAACGTACAAACACTTTCTTCACACCCGGAATCTGACGGATCTTTTTTAATAGTGCTAAATAATCTTTATGATCTACTTTCAGATTCTGACATGGCTTTGGAAAGAGACATTGCTTATTCGTACAGACTCCATATTTCTTTTGCTTTTCACATGCGGTATGCCGAAAATTTGCCGTAGGACCGCCCACATCGTGAATATAGCCTTTAAAATCAGGATCTTGGGTCATTTCTTTTGCTTCATTGACTAATGATTCATGACTTCTGGTCTGGATCACCCTTCCCTGATGAAATGTCAATGCACAAAAACTGCATCCGCCAAAGCAGCCTCTGTTACTTGTCAGGCTGAATTTAATCTCATTTAATGCCGGCACGCCACCATCTTTTTCATATGACGGATGATATGCTCTCATATAAGGAAGTTCATATACATCGTCCATTTCTAACTCAGTCAATGGTGCAGACGGTGGATTTTGTACAACATATCCATTGTTACCATATGATTCTACAAGACATTTTGCCGTGATCGAATCGGTATTACAATATTGTGTATAAAAACTGGCTGCATATTCTTTTTTATCTTTTTTCAATTCATCAAAGGATGGCAGCATTTCATAATCATAGACACTATCAAGATTTTTCGCATGGTAAACCGTACCATGCACATATGTGATATCTTCTACAGCAAGTCCGCTGTCAAGTGCATCTGCAATCTCTACAACAGAATGCTCGCCCATTCCATAGATCAGTATATTTGCCTGTGAATCCATCAAAATGGAATGTTTCAATGTATTTGACCAATAATCATAATGTGCCAGTCGTCTAAGACTCGCTTCAATGCCTCCAATGATAATCGGCACTTTTTTATATACTTTACGAATCAGGTTACAATATACGATTGTTGCATAATCCGGTCTTTTCCCGATCACACCGCCCGGTGTATACGCATCCTGGTTTCTACGCTTCTTGGACACAGTATAATGATTGACCATGGAATCCATATTACCTGCAGATACCAGAAAGCCAAGTCTCGGTCTTCCAAAAACCTGAATGCTGCTATCATCTTTCCAGTCCGGCTGTGCAATAAATCCGATGCGATAACCATGTGCCTCCAAAATCCTTGTAATGATTGCAGCACCAAAAGACGGATGATCAACATAGGCATCACCACACACATATACAAAATCGACCTCATCCCATCCTCGTTTCTTCATATCTTCCCGATCAATCGGCAAAAAATCCTTCATCTAAACTCTCCATTTCTATCCTAGTCCCACTCAAACTCTATTCTCACCTCACTATAAAGCATTTCCCCCATACTTGCAAGTTTCCCCAAAATCCCCTATAATCAAAGTTTAGATTTACTCCTCCCTTTACAAATCACACTGATACGATCAGCACTTCTTATCCTATCAGTGAACTTTTTTATAAGCGTCATCTTTGTAGACTTTATATCGGCTTTCAGATTTGTTCTGTATTTTGGCGAGACACGCCACTCTGTTAGGATATCTGATTTTTATATGCTTTTTTGCTATTGGGCGCGGGTCATAACTATAGGGGCGACTCAGCCTGAGTAGC
>OGKG01000426.1_pt1 | contig 54606 bp, 44 predicted proteins | sample 1572201 | NCBI WGS metagenome assembly OGKG01 (sample SAMEA2582146, study PRJEB24529) | metagenome | biome: Human gut stool | place: China | collected 2011 | reverse complement strand
CTGATGTAGGGTGTAAAAGTTCTTGTCGTTTTTTGTGTTTTCTGTATTTTCTGTATGGCAAAGATAGCAAGCCGCTTTCATACCTGCCCCTCTTGCCGGTGGTCAAAATGTCGCAATGCGTCAATTTATACTCTCATTTAAACAATTCTGCCGCCTTCATGTCGTGCTACGCATAGACAGTCAGCTGCTTGTGCATGTACCCCTTAAAATACGGTAGCCGAATTTTTTCCTGCCGTTTCTACCGAAAAAAGCGCCCCTCCGGCTTGCCGTGTGTGTAATAATCCCTAACTTTGTAGTCGGTAGTCCCGCAGGGGCGGCCGTCTTTTTTTCATATTCATATATACATTTCTACCATCGATGACTAACACACTTACCCGAGGCCTGCTCCTGGCGGGCGCACTGATGGGGCCGTCGGCTGCGGCGCAGGACCGTCCCAATATCATTTTGTTTCTGGTTGACGACATGGGCTGGCAGGAAACGTCGGTTCCCTTCTATCGTGAGCGCACCCCGCTCAACGACCGCTACCGCACCCCCAACATGGAGCGCATGGCGCGCATGGGTGTCAAGTTTACGCAGGCCTATGCCTGTGCCATATCCTCGCCCTCACGCTGCAGCCTGATGTCGGGCATGAATGCCGCCCGCCACCGCGTGACCAACTGGACGCTGGAGTACAATACCAAGACCGACGCGCCCAGCTCCGTCATTACCTTGCCCGACTGGAACTACAACGGCATCCAGCCGGCCGGCAAGGCCTCGGAGCGCGACCTGAAAAACAGCACCGCCATCACCTCGCTGCCCCAGCTCCTGCAGGACAACGGCTACTACACCATCCATTGCGGCAAGGCCCACTTTGCCGCCCGTGGCACGGCGGGTGAGGATCCGCTGAACTTCGGGTTCAACGTCAACATAGCCGGAGCGGCCAACGGCGCTCCCGGCAGTTATCTGGCCGAAAACGAGTATGGCACGGGCTCTTTCCACGTTTCCGGTCTGGAGCAGTATTATCAGAAGGGCACGTTCCTGACCGAGGCCCTCACGCTCGAGGCCCTCAAGGCCATCGAGGTGCCCATTGCGCGCAAGCAGCCCTTCTATCTCTACATGTCGCACTATGCCATTCATGCCCCCTATGATGCCGACAAGCGCTTTACGCCCCATTACCAGACGTCCGACGGCCAGGGCGTTTACGACTCCCTGCTCCGGGCACCGCTCAACCGCCAGGAAATCAACCACGCTGCCCTGGTGGAGGGCATGGACAAGAGTCTGGGCGACATCCTCAACTATCTGGAGCAGCACCCCGACGTGGCCCGCAACACCATCGTCCTGTTTATGTCCGACAACGGCGGACAGGGCGTCAGCGTACGCCAGGGTCGCACCGACCGCGACCAGAACTATCCCGCCCGCGGCGGCAAGGGCTCGGCCTTCGAGGGCGGCGTACACGAGCCGATGATGGTCTACTGGCCCGGCGTGACCCGCGGCGGCACGACCAACGACAGCCGTGTAATGATTGAGGACTTCTTTCCCACCATACTCGACATGGCCGGCGTGACCCGCTACCATACCGTGCAGACGGTCGACGGGCGCAGTTTTGTGGACCTGCTGAAGCATCCCCGCCGCCGTCGCGACCGCGTCACCATCTGGCATTTTCCCAACCTCTGGGGCGAAAGTCAGGACAAGGCCGAGGGCTACGGCGCCTATTCGGCCATTATGAAGGGCGACTACCATCTTATCTACACCTGGGAAACCCGCCAGCTCCGCCTCTACAACGTGCGCAAGGACATTGGCGAGGCCACCGACCTGGCTGCCAGCAAACCCAAGCTGGTGCGCCGTCTGGCGCAGGAGCTGACCGACTCGCTCCAAGCCTGCCGGGCCCAGCGCCCCGTGCTCCGGTCCACCGGACAGCCCATTGTCTGGCCCGCCGAGGCTGCCCAAGCCCTGTAATCCGTATTCCCCTCGGGGAAATTCCACATCCGGCCTTCGCCTCCTCTCTGCCTGCGGGTAGGGGAGGAGGTGAAGGCTTTTTCTATGCTGGGCCGGCCATGTCCGTAGAGCGTATCCGGAAGTCTTGGTGTACCCGCAGTTCAGTTCCCCCTTTCGAGGCATGAAGGCAAAGAAAGTCGGCACCTTTTTCCTTTTCCGCGCCGCCGAAAAATTTTTTCCTCCCGCCTTTTTTCATTTTTCTCCCGCCTTTTTCCGCCGGTTTCGTACCGCTGGGGGCGTAGCGCCCTTCCGGTACCGGTCGGGAAGCCTTTTGTATCCGGCGCATTTTGTTAAAAAGCAGGATAATCTGCCCCGAAATATTAAAATGGTTCAAGACGTGCAATCCTTGCCCCGTTGCGTCGTTTCTTTTAGTGTCCGGATGACTTTTTCGGGTCATTTCTGCCGGATTTTTTCCATTTTTGGCAGTTGGACGCTTTTTTCTTTGGGTTGTGCTTCATTAATGCTTTTTAATTATGTACCTTTGCAGCGTAATGAGAACCGTTGTAACATGCGGATAGTTAAGGGTATATGTATGATGCATGACTCTTGGAAAATTGACGGCCGGCCTGTGATGAACATGCCGGCAGGATTACGGAATGTGTCTTATTTTTTAACCCTTGTAAATAATCAGCCGGTCCTGCAAGGAGCGTTTCCCGCGTTCGGTAACGGGTGCGCGGCAGGCCAGTGGAAAAGCAAATGTTTATGCCACAGCTTACTTTGTTGTTCACTTTCTTAGTGAGTGCCGTGCTTACGGCTTTTGTGATTCCTAAAATCATCTTGATATCCTACAAGAAGAAACTTTTTGACTTTGCCGACGAACGCAAGGTCCACAAAGGCATTGTGCCCCGTTTGGGGGGCGTGGCCTTTACCCCCGTCATCACCATTACGCTGGCCCTGGTGGTAGGTCTGCTCACACTCGTTTCCCCGTCTCGCACCAGCATGTCCTACGTGGCCCACAGCGCCCATCTGGCCCTCGGCCTCTCGGCGCTGGTCATCCTCTATATGGAAGGCGTGACCGACGACCTCATCGGCGTGGGCTACAAGGCCAAGTTCCTCACCCAGCTCATCTGCGCCGTCATGATTATCTGTACCGGCTTATGGCTCAACAACCTGCACGGCCTTTTCGGCGTGTACGAGCTTTCGCCCTGGGTGGGCATGCCCCTTACCGCCGTGTTGCTGGTGTTTATCATCAACGCCGTCAACCTGATTGACGGCATCGACGGTCTGGCCTCCGGCCTCTCCATGATAGCCCTGTTCTTTCTGGGCTGCCTCTACGGTTTTTGCGGCAACTGGACCTATGCCGTCCTCTCGTTTGCCACGCTCGGCACCCTCGTGCCCTTCTTCATCTACAACGTGTTCGGGCGCGCCGAGGTGGGGCGTAAAATCTTTATGGGCGATTGCGGCAGTCAGACCATCGGTCTGATTCTCGGTTTGCTGGCCGTCCGTTTCTGCGTGTACGACAGCAGCATCGGCGCTCTTGCCTTCAATCCGCTGGTGGTGGTCTTTTCGCTGCTCATGGTGCCGTGTCTCGATGTGGTGCGCGTGATGTTCGGCCGCATCCGGCGCCATCAGAATCCCTTCATGCCCGACAAGACCCACATTCACCACAAGTTCCTGGCCCTGGGCATGAGCCACCGCACGGCCATGGTCACCATCCTCTTCGTTTCCGCCTTTTTTGCCCTGCTCAACCTGGGGCTGACTTCCCTGCTCAACGTCAACTTCATCCTTCTGCTCGATGTGGTGCTGTGGACGCTGATGCACATTTGGCTGTCCCATACCATCCGGAAACGGACGGTGTGCAGTACAGGCGAAGACAACATGAAATAAAATTCGAAAAATAAAAAACATTCAACATATCCCATTATGAAAACCGTAATGCTCGTATTCGGAACGCGTCCCGAGGCCATCAAGATGGCCCCGCTGGTCAAGGCGTTTCAGGCCGCTTCCAACAGTTTCCGGACGCTGGTCTGCGTAACCGGTCAGCATCGTGAAATGCTCGATCAGGTACTGCACATTTTTGACATTCAGCCCGATTACGATCTTAATATCATGAAGCAGGGGCAAGACCTGTATGATGTCACCTCGCGGGTGCTGCTTGGCCTGCGCGAGGTTCTGAAGGAAGTCCGTCCCGACGTCGTACTGGTACACGGCGACACCACCACCAGCACGGCTGCCGCTCTGGCTGCCTTCTACGCCCAGATTCCCGTAGGCCATGTGGAGGCCGGTTTGCGCACCCACAATATCTACAGCCCGTGGCCTGAGGAGATGAACCGTCAGCTCACCGGTCGCATAGCCACCTGGCATTTTGCTCCTACGCCCCTGAGCCGTCAGAACCTGCTGGCTGAAAATGTGGCTGAGGCGCAGATTACCGTTACGGGCAATACCGTAATCGATGCCCTCTATTGGGTGGTGGATAAAATCAAAAACGATGCTTCCCTCTCGCAGCAGCTTGACGCCGAGCTTCAGCGTGCGGGCTACGACGTGGAGCGGCTTTCCGGCGGACGCAAGCTGGTACTCATTACCGGTCACCGGCGCGAGAACTTCGGCGACGGTTTCATCCACATGTGTACCGCCATCAAGGACCTCACGCAGCGTTATCCGCAGGTGGATTTTGTTTATCCCATGCACCTCAACCCCAACGTGCGCAAACCTATCCACGAAGTGTTCGGTCAGGACCTCAGCGGACTGGGCAACATGTTCTTCATTGAGCCGCTGGAGTACCTGAGTTTCGTACATCTGATGGAGAAGAGCCACATCGTGCTGACCGACAGCGGCGGCATTCAGGAAGAAGCCCCCGGACTGGGCAAGCCCGTGCTCGTGATGCGCGACACCACCGAGCGCCCCGAAGCCCTTACGGCCGGAACGGTGAAACTGGTGGGCACGGATTACGACAAGATTGTGTCGGCCGTATCTACCCTGCTCGACGATGAAGCGGCCTATCAGGCCATGAGCCGGGCGGTCAATCCCTACGGCGACGGCAAGGCCTGCGGCCGGATTGTCGAAACGCTGAAGGCATAAGAGAATCTTTTAAAAAAAACATCATAACATAAAGAGAGAATATGAAAGCATGTTTCATGGGCTTGGGCTATATCGGACTGCCCACAGCCATCATCGCCGCCAAGCACGGCGTTCAGGTAACGGGTGTGGATATCAATCCGCAGGTGGTTGAAATGACCAACCAGGGCCATCTGCACATCATTGAGCCGGGCATGGAGGAAATGCTGCAGGAAGTGGTGAAGAACGGTCAGTTGAAAGCTTCCACCACACCTGAGGTGAGCGATGCCTATTTTATGGTGGTACCCACACCCTTCAAGGGCAACCACGAGCCGGACATTTCTTACGTGGAAGCAGCCACCCGTTCGGTAATCCCGTTTCTGAAGGAAGGCGATTTGTATGTCATCGAGTCTACCTCACCCGTAGGTACTACCGACAGGATGAAAGACCTCATCTTCAGTGAGCGCCCCGAACTGAAGGACAAAATCTATATTGCCTACTGCCCTGAGCGTGTGTTGCCGGGCAACGTAATCTATGAACTGGTACACAACGACCGTGTGATTGGCGGTATGAACGAGGCTTCTACCGACAAGGCCATTGCATTTTACAGCCAGTTTGTGCAGGGTACGCTTCATCGCACCAACTGTAAGACGGCCGAGATGTGCAAACTGACCGAGAATTCCAGCCGTGACGTGCAGATTGCCTTTGCCAACGAGCTTTCGCTCATTTGCGACAAGGCCGGCATCAACGTGTGGGAACTGGTCAATCTGGCCAACAAGCACCCGCGTGTGAATATCCTTCAGCCCGGTTGCGGCGTAGGCGGCCACTGCATTGCCGTTGACCCTTACTTTATTACGGCCGACTTCCCCGTAGAGAGCCAGCTGATTGCCAAGGCCCGCGAAATCAACAACTACAAGGCCTTCTGGTGTGCGGAAAAGGTAGAAAACGCCATGCTGCGCTTTGAACTGGAACACAAGCGCAAACCGTGTGTAGCCATGATGGGACTGGCCTTCAAACCCAATATCGACGACCTGCGCGAGAGTCCCGCCAAGTATATCGTAACCAAGGTGATGCAGAGTTGCAACAATGCCAACATCCTGGTGGTAGAGCCTAATGTCGAAGTGCACCACGTATTCAAACTGACGGATTACAAGGAAGCCTACGAAAAGGCTGATATCGTGGTATTCCTGACGGCACACGATCCGTTCAAGACCCTGCCTTGGCGTAACGACAAGGTAATCCTTGATTTCTGCGGAATATTTAAGAAGTAAAGTATATTAATAGTCTGTTGTCTGTTCATGTGGCAAGACATGAGGGATAACAGACTATTTTTTTTGAATATATTAAATTGCTGAATATTTGATAGTTGAAGATGTAATGTTGATTGGTTCTGCATTCCTATAGCTTCATTCGTTTTTTGATATTTACTATCTTTGCAAGCAAGACGATGAATAAAATGGTAACAACTACAGAAAATAGAAAGCGCATAGCCAAGAACACTGCTTTGCTTTATGTACGGATGTTCTTTATTATGGCAGTTAACCTGTATACGAGTCGCGTGATTCTTCGGGCGCTTGGGGTAACGGATTTCGGTATATATAATGTGGTAGGTGGCGTAGTTACGATGTTCGGCTTTATCAATGGTTCGCTCAGTGGTGCGTCATCACGCTTTATTACTTTCGCGCTTGGAAAGGGGGATGAGGAAGAAGTTCGGCAGGTGTTCAATTCTGTAGTTACTATTCATTATATTATAGCTGCTGTCATCTTGATATTGGCTGAAACAGTCGGGCTTTGGTTTGTGCGGACACAGTTGGTGATTCCGGCTGATCGTGCGATTGCAGCTTTCTGGGTGTACCAAAGTGCGGTATTATCCATGACGGTGATGCTCATCGCTATCCCATTTAATGCTTTGATTATTGCCCATGAGCGTATGAGTGCTTTTGCCTATATTTCCATTATGGAGGTTTTGGCCAAGTTAGGAATTGTATTGTTGTTGTTTGTTATTCCGTATGATAAATTGATTGTATACGCGGTGCTTGTAGTAGTGGTTCAGTTCTTGATACGCATGGCATATACAATATATTGCAGACGCTATTTTGAGGAGAGTCATTATCATTTTACCTGGAGTAAAAATCGATCGCGTGATATTTTTGCTTATGCAGGATGGACACTTAACGGTAGTCTGGCGACAATCGGCTATACTCAGGGGCTTAATGTCTTGTTGAATCTGTTTTTCGGACCGGCGGTCAATGCGGCCCGGGGCATAGCTGTACAGGTTCAGGCGGCTGTGAACCAGTTTTTTACCAGTTTTCAGACGGCTGTGCGTCCGCAAATTACTAAATCGTATGCGCAGGGTGACTTGGATTATATGCATCGTTTGGTATTGTCCAGTTCGCGCTATTCGTTTTATTTGATGTTGCTGGTGTCATTACCTATATTGTATGAAACGCCGTATATCTTACAATTGTGGCTTGGACAAGTTCCGGAACACACAGTGAATTTTGTACGTATTATGATTCTTGTGGGTATGAATTATACGTTGAGCGGTCCGACGCTGATGGCTATTCATGCTACGGGCGATTTGAAGAAATTCCAGTTGATTGAGGGCAGCATGCTCTTGACCGTAGTTCCGGTGGCATACATATTGTTGAAGTTTGCTCATATTTCACCGGAATCTGTGTTTGTTACGTATTTCTTTATTGAAATAATGACGCAGTTTGTGCGGGTGTGGATTGTATATCCCCGTATTGGTATGGCTAAACGTAAATATATTACCCAAGTGTTGTGCCCTATTGCTAGAGTGTCGGTCGTGGCATGGTTGTTGCCTTATATGGCCATGCAGGTGAGTCCTGGAGGGTTTTCAGGATTTTGCTGGGTCACGTTCGTGTGTCTCCTTTCTGTCGCTCTCTGCGTGTTCAGACTGGGGATGGGGGCGGATGAACGTGCCGTTTTCCGTAATCGAATAAAAACTACCATAAGGAAAATCAGAAAATGAATAATATCGCGACCATAAACAGGGTTAAGCCCTATGTATCCGTAATTGTCCCAGTATACAAATCAGAAAGGTTTATCCGCAAATGTGTGGACAGTATTCTTGCGCAAACTTACGAGGATTTTGAACTCATTTTGGTGGATGATGGAAGTCCGGACCGTTGTGGTGAAATTTGCGAGGACTATGCCCGGCACGATGAGCGAGTGCGTGTGATACATAAGCCTAATGGCGGTGTCAGTTCGGCCCGTAATGCAGATATTAAGCAGGCCAATGGAGAGTGGCTTGCTTTCGTTGATTCAGATGATTGGATTAGACCTGATTATTTGGAAACATTGGTTATCGGAATTTTGCATATAGTGAGTCGAATTTTTTTTGGTATATGGGTGCAAAAAGTCTGTTTTCACCCCAAAGTCAATTATCTACACTTGAACGTAAGGAACAATATGCACTGATTCGTAAGGAATTATGTAGCAAGTCCTTTTCAGAAACGACTAATTTTATTATTCATATGCTTGTAGATATGATGCATGGATTGTGCCGCGTGTGGGGTATGGATGTGCATCGTTATGCTATCGGTTGATTTTTTTGTTGAAGAAGATAAAGAATAAATATATTAAATAAAATATGATACCCAAAGTAATTCATTATTGTTGGTTTGGCCGAAATCCTTTGCCTCTACTGGCAAAAAAATGCATCGCTTCGTGGAAAAAATATTTACCTGATTATGAAATTAAGGAATGGAACGAGGATAATTTTGATGTAAACATGATTCCTTATACCAAGGAAGCATACGAGGCAAAAAAGTATGCTTTTGTGAGTGATTATGCCCGTTTTTGGATTTTATATCAATATGGAGGTTTATATTTTGATACGGATGTAGAGGTGATTCGGCCTATGCAGAAAATCATAGAGCATGGTGCTTTTATGGGATGTGAGCATGATGCTACAGAAACTTCGTTACCTAGTGTAGCACCAGGATTAGGATTAGGCGTAGAATCACATTCTGCTTTGTATAAGGACATTTTGGATTTGTATGCTGGTTTGCATTTTAGAAATCCTAATGGGACTTTGAATTTAAAAACCGTAGTGCAATATACTACTGAAGTCTTAGTCCGACATGGCTTAGCCTATCAGTCTGGATTACAGTCTGTAGGAGGAATTTTTATTTATCCGAAAGAATATTTTTGTCCGAAGTCATATGTGACAGGTAAAATAATGATTACAGAGAATTCTTTATGTATTCATCATTTTGAAGGAAGTTGGGTAGAGAAAAAAAAACGTAGAAAGATTAAGAATGTAATTTTGTTTATAATACTTGGTGAAAGATTTACTAACGTAGGTGTAAAGATAAAGCGAAAAATAAAGTCATGGATAAAAAGCAAATCATAATATCTATAATAGTTCCGATATATAAGGTAGAAAATTATATAGAAAAATGTGTTTTATCAATTTTAAGACAAAATTATTCATTATATGAAATTATTTTTGTAGACGATTGCTCGCCTGATAATAGTTGTAACAAACTTGAAAAAGTATTACGAGAATATCCTAAATGTGCTTGTAAAATAATACATCATGAAAAAAATTTAGGATTAGCAGCTGCGCGAAGAAGTGGAATTGCTGCAGCCCAAGGAGAGTATATTTTACATGTGGATTCTGATGACTATTTATTGCCTAAAGCTCTTGAAAGTTTTGCGTATTTATTACAGGGGAGTACTCAACCTGATATTATATTAGGAAATTTTGTGCATATTTATCCTCGTAAGCAAATTGTACATTGTCGTAATGTAGTTGCAGAGAGAGAAGAATTGATTACTGTAATGATCGGAAGAAAAGAAAGTTGCAATATCTGGAATAATTTAATCCGTCGTTCACTATATGATAATTTAGAAATTCCGGCTATTAATAATGGGGAGGATTATGTGACAATGCCTCGTTTAGTTTATAAAGCGCATAAGATTATTTATAATTCGGCGATTACATACGCGTATACTCATGTAAATTCATCTTCTTTTCAATTTAGGCGTAATTCGAAAGATAATTTGTTGGATAGATATAAGGCTTGTGATTATCTTTTACATTATTTTCAATTACATAATGCTTCTATAAAGATTATGGATTCTTTGTATTATGCAATTTTGTGTAACGATGCTGTTAATTTAATATTTGCAAAGTCCATCGATGATCTTAAAAATATATTAGTAGATGCTAAGAACGTAATGAAATTTCGAGGTAGGATAAAATTATTGTATTGGGTATTTCTTCAATTGAGAATAAAGAATAGATTTAGAATATTGCTTATATTAGGGCAAGTAGTTCGTTGGGCCTTAAAATAATTCTTTGTATATGTTTATATATAATGTTTTATTAGGATTGTTGTTTTTCTTTTATATTCTTACATTTTTTAAATATTGGAAACAGCATCCTCTTTCATTGTTAGTATTTTCTTGCTTGTTTATGTTGTTGATAGCAGCATTTAAATCAATTTCTGTAGGAACGGATGCAGAGAATTATTATTTTTATTTTCAAAATGTAGAAGTCCTGAAGCAAAATAGAATTTTTAAGGGTATTCAAAGAGGATGGTATTATTATAATTATTTTTTTCATGAGTATTTGTCGTTTAGATGTTTCTTGTTTGTTAATTATGCAATTATTTTTATCGGATTTTCTTATTTCCTATATAAGAAATCTGCTAATTGTATAACTTCTATATTATTATTTTTCCTATTATACTTTTTTTGTGCATCTCTAAATGTAATGAGACAATACATGGCTATAAGCATTGTATTAGTCGGTTTGACTTTTTTTAATAAGAATAAATGGAAGTTTTGTGTATGTGTTCTATTAGCTTCTTTGTTTCATTATTCCGCACTTATTTGTTATTCATTTCTTCTTGTTCATAAAAAGTTATCTTTAAATAAGACTTTTTATGTAATGCTATTTATAATAATTAGTTTCTTATTAGGGTTTACTTTTACAGATTGGTTAAAAGGTTATATAGAACAAATTTCAATAGTAGATTCTTTAAATGAAGGTGCCAGTTCTTATGTAGAACAATGGGGAGGAGAAAGAAATATTGTTACAAATCTGCTAATCAATGTAATGTTTTTGATTTCTTATTTCTTAGCAAAAAATAGATCCTCATTTTATTTGAAATTATATTTTTTATATATAATCTTTAATAATTTGTTTGGAAGTGCGGGACAAGGTAATAGACTTTTTTTATATTTTAACATGGGAATTTTAATTGCATTGCCTGAAATAAGTAGTCAGTTAAAGAATTTCTATATAAGGAATATTTATAATGTGATTTTTATTGTGTATGCATATGCTATTTGGTATGTTAGTATTAATGCAAATAATGGGGATGTTGTACCATACCTTTTTTCTTTTGATTGATTATTATAATAATTTATTATATTGAAGTTGCGATGAAAATATTAGTTAATACTCCATGTTTGCGACTATTGGGAGGCGTCGCTAATCATTATTTGGGATTAAAGCAGTATTGGACAGAATATGTATTGTATAATACCATAGGTCGGAGATCTACGAAAAAATGGTCAGGATTAATATGGTATCCATTTGATTTGTTGAAATTTGTATATAGGTTGTTTGCATTTCGTCCTGATATAGTTTTACTAAATCCGTCTTTAAGTAAGAATGCGTTGAAACGGGATTTAATATATTTGCGAATAGCCAAATTTTGCGGGAAGAAGGTTGTCGTATTTTTTCATGGCTTTAATTTGACTTTTGCGGAAAGTTTAGATAAAAGAAATGTATCTGGTCAGTTAAATAAGGCGGATGGAATTATAGTATTGGCAGAAGAGTTTAGGCAAGTTTTGCTACAATGGGGAGTTCAGATACCAATAAAGTTAAGTACAACTAAAGTGGATGATCAGTTGTTAGATGGAGTAGCTTTTGTTCCGCGTAAGGATGTACGTCAAATACTTTTTTTAGCACGAATCACAAAGGAAAAAGGAATTTTTATTGCCTTAAGAGCTTTTGCAGAATTGAAGAAAAAATATTCGGGTGTGCGTTTATCCGTGGTAGGAGACGGCGCGGCTTTAGAGGAAGCAAAGCTGTTTGTAAATAAAAATAATCTGAAAAATGTTATTTTTCATGGCAGATTGGATGGAAAAAAACTGCAACAAGAATATATGAAATCTGATTTATATTTATTTCCAACTTCTCATGCTGAGGGAATGCCAACCAGTGTACTTGAAGCCATGGCTTTTGGACTCCCGGTAGTGACTCGACCTGTTGGAGGGGTTAAAGATTTTTTTAAGAATGAAAAAATGGGATTTTGGGTAGAAAGTCTTAATTCTGAAGATTTTGCAGAAAGTATGGATAGACTATGTTCAGATACTCAGTTAATGCTTGAAATTTCTGAATATAATTACGATTATGCTAAAAATCATTTTATGGCTTCTCAAGTCGCAAAGAGTATGGAATCCTTGTTAAGAATATTTTTATCATGATAAATGCTATTTTATTTTATCGTATAGAACGTTGGTTATATCTATATCATGTTCCTTTTTTACCTAAAATTATAGAGCTAATTATATTTTTAATTTACAATAGTAAAGTTCCATATCAGGCAGAAATAGGAAAAGGTACATTCCTGGGCTATGGTGGCATGGGGGTAGTAATTCATACTAAATCCAAAATTGGAAGTTTTTGTACAATAAGTCAACAGGTTACGATCGGAGGAGGTAATTCTCGATATCCAGGAGTTCCCACTATTGGAAATAATGTGTATATGGGAAAAGGATGCATTATTTTTGGAGGTATTACTATAGGTAATAATGTAACTATTGGTGCAAATGCTGTCGTAAATAAGTCTGTTCCTGATAATGCTGTCGTGGCTGGTGTTCCAGCTAAGATATTAAGAATTAAGTGAAATTATAAAGAATATGAAATTTTCGCGCTTATTGAAATTGGTATTTTTGCATTTGCAACATCTTCCTATGCCATCTAGAAAGTGGAGGCCACTATTTTGTAAGATAGGAGGAGTAAAAATTGAGAATTATAGTAAAACTTTTATTGGCGAATCTGTAACTTTTGATACCAATTATCCGCAAGATATTTGGGTTGAAGAAGGTGTTAGAATCACTATAGGCTGCATATTATTAACTCATTTTAAAGATACAAAAACAGGTTCTTATACTCGAGGAAAAATCCATATAAAGAGAGGTGCATATATAGGTTGTAATACGATTATTTGTAAACCAGTAACCATAGGAGAAAATGCAATAGTGGGAGCCGGTAGTGTTGTAACAAAAGACATTCCGGCTAATCAAGTATGGGCAGGTAACCCTGCACGTTACGTAAAGGATAGAGAATAGGATGAGATGAAAAGTGGATGTAAAAAACTTATATGTTTTTTAAGTATAATTGTATTGTTCTTTTCTTGCAATAAGTCAGATGAAAGGGCTATGATTGTATTTATAGGAGATTCTTTGATTGCTAGGTGGGATGTGGAGAATTCTTTTCCTGCATATAAAACAAGTAACTGGGGATTGGGCGGAGCTCATATAGAATGGATTGAGGAACATGAGGGTTCTTTAAGAGGAAAGACTTCTGTTGTACTTATTGGTACAAACGATGTAAAAAATCTGTCTGAAAGTCAAATTGAGTCCTATGCTTCCAGATATGTAAATGCTGTATTGGGGATGAAAGCTGACCGAGTAATATTGATTTCTATTCTGCCACGGAATTGTGAAAGTGATATTCCAAATATTAATCAACAAATAGTAGAATTAAACCGATTAATAGCAGATAAAGTAAAGGATGAAATGACAATTACTTATTGCAATGTATTCTCTAAATTTGAGAAGGATGGGACGTTAAATATGAATTTGAGTTATGATGGAATCCATTTGAATCAGTATGGGTATGAAATCTTGTCAAGTGAAATAAAGAAGTACTTATGAGGAGATTTGGCTGTTTATTGTTATTTTTAATGGGATGTATCTTGGCTCGTGCACAATTTTACATAGGATTGCGGGACAGTAAATATGCAGTGGCAGGATATCAATGGAATTCAGGATGGCAGGTTCAACTGGATCAAAGTATTTTTGAAGCCAATTTAAGGTCTCAATATATTCGTGGCGGCGGTGGTTTTCAATTTTATCATAATCGGTATTTTGATTTTATGGCATCTGCTTTTGCCGGAACGACTTATTGTAATAATTTCTATGATTTGGGAGCAAGAATTGATGGTAGTTATCTTCCACTTAAATGGTTGGAACTTGATGCGGGGATAAATCCTCGATATGATTCTGATTATGGGTATGAAACTACTTATTTGATCGGATTGAAATTCCATATTAATGATGAAATAGCGTTATTGTCTCAATATAGTACTATTCCAGAATATAGGATTTCTGAAAAAAGAGCTAGATTGGGCTTGCAATTTAAGGTTAAGAATTTGGCAGTTACACCTATGCTATCACTTCCTGTGAAAGGGAATACAAAGACTTTAAGAATATTAGTAGGCTTGAAATATGAGTTCTTCACAAAAAAGTATTTGAATAGAAGGAACGATTTATAAAAATATATAGTTAGTAGATAGTCTTAGATGTTATGGATGTAGGAATAGAATCTTTGATATTATTAAAGGCCTATTGTGAAAAGGAGCATTTTAAAGGATGGGATCCGTATGACGGATTGAATTCAAAGCTTTTTCAGGCTCTTCCTTTTTTGAAACATTCGGCTATTTGTAGATTGATTGTCATTCAAGGCTTTAAAAGATGTCCAATTAATCTTCGGCGATTGGCTTATGTGCCTAAGGAATATAATGCGAAAGGCATAGGATTGTTCTTACAAGGATATTGTAATTTGTGGAAAATAGTAAAGACTTGTCCTGAATATGAAAAATTATTGGGAACAAGTGATACTTTACTTGTTCAAATTCGTAGTTTGGCAGATTTGTTGCTTGCATTGCGAAGTGAAGGATATAGTGGAGCTTGTTGGGGGTATAACTTCGATTGGCAGGCCCGACGTTTGTTCTTGTTCCCTAAATATACACCAACGGTGGTAGCAACGAATTTTTGTGCTACGGCTTTGATGGATGCTTACGAAGTTACACAAGAAAAGCGTTATCTGGAAGTGGCTTTGTCTGCTGCAAATTTTGTGATGAAAGATTTGCACAGAGCATCATACAATGACGGTTTTTTATTTTCATACAGTCCGTTGAAAGGAAATGACACCGTTTTTAATGCATCACTGTTAGGGAGTAAATTGTTGAGCTATTGTTATCACTATACCGGCAATGAGGCTTATAAGGAGGCGGCTTGTGCTTCGGTAAGGGCATGTTGTAATGGACAGCAGCGTGACGGATCGTGGGTGTATGGTATGTTGCCGGTACAATCATGGATAGATAGTTTTCATACAGGATATAATCTGGACGGCCTGATTGCTTATGAGGAACAAACCGGTGATAAGAGTTTTCATCAGTACATAGAGAGAGGATTTGATTTTTATATTCGGAACTTCTTTAAGGAAGATGGAGCTCCTAAATATTACCACAATAAACAATATCCTATTGACATACATTGTCCCGGACAACTTTTTGTAACTTTGTTCCGCTTACATCGGTTTGATGAGCATGAGGATTTGGCGAAGAAGGTCTTGCAATGGACGGTAAGTCATATGCAGGATAGAAAGGGATATTTTTATTATCAATTGAAAGAGGGCATTAGTTCGAAAATTCCTTATATGCGATGGAGTAATGCCTTTATGTTTAATGCGCTGAGTTATTATATATTATCGAAATGCAAGACAAGAGAGTTACACTGAATGGCGTGAAAGTTTATCCGTTTACTTCGTTTCAGCAGTTGCTGGACTATGTGAACGGGCGCAAGGGCATACTGGTGGCCATTAATGCAGAGAAAATACTGCATGCCACGCCGCAGACACGGGAAATCATTAACCGGAATATCGGGTATTGCGACGGGGCCGGAGCTGTGATGGCACTGAAGGCACACGGCGTGGAAAATGCGGTGAAGATACCCGGATGTGAGCTGTGGCTGAAGATTATCCGTTCGCTCTATCGGGAAGGGAAAACCTTTTATCTGGTAGGCGGCAAGCAGCAGGTGATTGAGGCTACGGTGGAAAAACTGAAAAAGGAGTTTGAGGGCATCCGTATCGTGAACTATCGGAACGGATATCTGAAAACGCCGGAAGAGCGGAAGGCCCTGATTGAGGATATTGCCGAAAAGAAACCGGACGTGGTGTTTGTGGCTATGGGGTCGCCTAAACAGGAGTTGCTGATGGAGGAAATGCTGGAGCGCCATCCGGCCATCTATCAGGGACTGGGCGGCAGTTTCGACGTATATACTGGGGCCGTGAAGCGGGCACCGAAATGGTGGGTGGACCATAATCTGGAATTTGCCTACCGCTTGATCAGGCAGCCGTCGCGCATCAAAAGACAGGTTCATCTGTTGAAATTCTATTACGATGTCAAGAAAAAACGCATCTGAATTTTGGGAAAGTAAGGTGCAGACAGACGCTTTTTTTGAACTGCTGAAGGTGGCGGGGCATTCTCGGCCGGAGTTGTCGCGCGCTTTGACTGAGGAGGAATGGGGCGCTATTTATCAACAGGCCCAGAAACAGGCTTTGGCCGGAGTGCTGTTTGACGTAGTGTCGGCCCTGCCCAAAGCGCAGCAGCCGCCCAAGGCTCTGCTGATGAAATGGTATGGGATGGCGCTGCAAATCAGGCGCAGAAATCTGCAACTGAACGTAACCGCAGCCAAAGTGTATGCCCGATTCCGGAAACATGGTTTCAGAACCGCCATATTGAAGGGGCAGGGCGTGGCACTGCTCTATCCCAATCCGTTGAGCCGGACATGCGGCGACATTGACATTTGGGTGGAAGGTAGTCGCAAAAGGATTTTGAAGGATTTGTATGGAACCAGTAAGCCTTTACATGTTGTTTACCATAATACTCCTTTGACTTTATCAGACAATACAGAGGTGGAGGTGCATTTTACGCCTTCATGGATGAACAATTTTTGTACAAATTACCGGTTGCAGCGCTTTTTTAAGCGCACGGCCGAGGCGCAGTTTACGCACGAGGTGGAGCTGCCGGAAGGAGCGGGGCGGATAGCCATGCCGACGGCGGCCTTCAACCGGGTATATATTCTGGTGCATATCTACCGGCATTTGTTTGGCGAGGGTATAGGCTTGCGGCAACTGATGGACTATTATTACGTGTTGAGGCAAGGCTTTACGGAGCAGGAACGGAAGGCGACGGAAAACGTATTGAAGGATTTGGGGATGTGGCGCTTTGTGAGGGCCGTGATGTATGTGATGCAGGAGGTGTTTGGGTTGCCGCAAGAGAATATGCTGGCCGAGCCGGACGAAAAGGAGGGCAAATTCTTTTTGAATGAAGTGATGATGGCCGGAAACTTCGGGCATTACGACAGGCGCATTGTGCGGAAGGTCAACGAGAGTATGGGCAGCCGCTTTGTGAGAATGACGAAACGGAATTTGCGCTTTTGGCGAAGCTATCCCAGCGAGGTGTTCTGCACGCCGCTGTTTAAGGTATGGCATACGTGCTGGCGGAAATATCACGGCTATTAGGCTGTGGCTGTTTATTGATACTTAGGTAAAGACACACAGATGACGGGAGTGATTCGCAGCGGGCGGAGGCTTCCGTTTTTTTTGTTGCGGGAACGGGGGAGTGTTTTTCGTGTGGAAAGGGGTGGCGGTAAGGCGAAAAGGGTTATCTTTGTAGGACTGCGGCCGGCCCGGGAGGGAGCGGCGGCAGGACGAAACGGAAAAACAGAACAAATACATGGATACTGCGGAAACTACAACGCGAAGCCGGCGACTGGCACGCAACACGATGATGCTGTACGTGAGGATGGTGCTGATGATGCTGGTGGCGCTGCTGACGGGGCGCCTGATACTGCAGGCGCTGGGCGTGACGGACTACGGCGTGTATAACGTGGTGGGCGGCGTGGTGGCCCTGTTCGGATTTATCGAGGGGTCGCTGGGCAGCGCTTCGTCGCGGTTTATCACGTTTGCGCTGGGGCGCGGCGACGAGGCGGACCTGAAGCGGGAGTTCAGCTGCGTGGTGGGCATACACTACGCGATGGCGGGACTGGTGTTGCTGCTGGCCGAGACGGTGGGGCTGTGGTTCGCGTGGCACAAGCTGGTGATTCCGCCCGACCGTACGGAGGCGGCTTTCTGGGTGTACCAGGGGGCGGTGGTGGCCAGCGTGGTGATGCTGGCGTCGGCGCCGTACAACGCGCTGATTATTGCTCACGAGCGAATGCGGGCCTTTGCCTGCATTTCGGTGTTCGAGACGCTGGCGCGGCTGGGCGTGGTGGGGCTGCTGTTCGTGCTGCCGGGCGACAGGCTGGTGTGGTATGCACTGCTGACGGTGGCGGTGCAGGTGGCGGTGAGGATGGTGTATGCGGGCTACTGCCGGCGTACCTTTGCCGAGAGCCGCTGGCGATGGACGTGGGACCGGGAACGGATGCGGGCCATCTTTGCCTACGCCGGATGGGTGCTGAACGGCAACCTGGCGGTGGTGGGGTGTACGCAGGGCCTGAACGTACTGCTGAACCTGTTTTTCGGACCGCTGGTGAACGCGGCGCAGGGCATTGCGATGCAGGTGCTGACGGCAGCCAACCAGCTGTTTGCCGGATTCCAGACGGCGGCCAATCCGCAGATTACGAAGAGCTACGCGCAGGGCGACCTGGACTATATGCACCGGCTGGTGCTGTCGGTGTCGCGCCTGTCGGCCTACCTGATGCTGGTGGTGGCGCTGCCGCTGATGTGGGAGGCGCCGTACCTGCTGAGGCTGTGGCTGGGGCAAGTGCCGGAGCACGCGGTGGACTTTGTGCGGATTTTTCTGCTGGTGGGGCTGAACACCACGCTGGTGGGCCCGACGGTGATGGCGGTGCACGCCACGGGGCGCATCCGCCGCTTCCAGCTGGTGGAGGGCACGCTGCTGCTGACGGTGGTGCCGGTGGGGTACGTGCTGCTGCGCGTGGGGCATGTGAGTGCCAACCAGGTGCTGCTGGCTTACCTGGGCATTGAGGTGCTGACGCAGCTGGTGAGGGTGTGGCTGGTGTACCCGATGATTGGGCTGCGCGTGGCGCAGTATTACACCAAGGTGATGTGGCCCATCGTTAAGGTGGGCGTGGTGGTGTGGATGCTGCCGGCCATGGCCTACCCGTGGGCACACGCGCATCTGCCGGAGCTGGCGGCCTGCGCCGTAGTGGTGGCGACGTGTGTGGCCTCGACGGCATTGTGGACATACGTGCTGGGGCTGAACCGCAAGGAGCGGCAATACGTGTGTGAAGTGGCGGCCGGGCGGCTGGCGCGCTGGCGGCGCACGGACAGACTTAAAGGAGAGGAGAAGGAATGATGGACCATATACGTTTGAGTTTCGTAATACCGGTGTACAACGCCGGGCCGTACCTGGAGCCGTGCCTGCGCTCGCTGGAGGAGCAGGGCCTGAAGGAGGGGGAGTATGAGGTGGTGTGCGTGGACGACGGCAGCACCGACGGCTCGTGGCAGACGCTGCAAAAATGGGAAGGGAGGAAAAAATTTTTCCGCGCCTTGCAGGAAAAACACGGCGGCGCCTCGTGTGCCCGCAACCGGGGGCTGGAGGTGGCGCAGGGAAAGTACGTGTGGATGGTGGACGCCGACGACCTGCTCGTGCCCCGCTGCGCCCCGCGCCTGCTGGAACGCATGGAGCGGGAAGAGCTGGACGTGCTGACGCTGGGCGTGCAGGACTATACCGACGAGACGCACCGGTGCGCGGTGAGCAACGTGGCGCATAAGCTGCCGGGCGTGGTGACGGGACGGACCTACCTGCTGCACTGCGAGGTGGAGATGGCGTGCTGGTGCCTGCTGTTCAGGCGCGAGGTGGCCGTGACGCACGGGGTGCGCCTGATGGAGGGCATCACGCTGGAGGACCTGGAATTTGCGCCGCACCTGCTGATGTACAGCCGCAGGGTGGCTTCGGAAAGCCGGGTGTGCTATAACTACCGCCACAACATGGCGGGCATCAGCAAACGGAAGACGCCGGACTTTTACACCTACCGGCTGGCGTGCTGGCTGAAGGTGATGGACCGCCTGCAGGAGCATGAGCGGCAGGCGGGATGTCTGGGGCCGGTGATGGGCGACAAAGCCTATATGCTGCTGCTCTTCCTGTGGGAGAGCGACCTGGGCATGGCGGAGAAGATGCGCTACGTGGACCTGATGGAGCAGCACGGCGTGTTTGGCCTGCTGCGCAACCGGAAGATGATTTACAAGCGGCGCCACAGGCTGGCGGCCGCCGGCTTCAGGCTGCCGTGGGTGTATCGCCTGTTTTTGCGCCAGCCGTGGCTGAGGCCCCGACATTGAGCGGAAAGCGGTTTGCATGACATACGGAAGCGTCCCCGTCGTTCAGCACCTTAACGGAAAAGGGCTGAACGGCGGGGACGCTTCAGCACGGACGTGACCGGCTGTTTTTATTTATATACCCACCGGGTGAGGACATTACACGGGGTGGCGACAGCAAATTTGTAGAATTTGGAGGGCGGATACTGGCTCAGGTCGACAACATAGCGGCCGGAACGGGCCTTGACCTTTCCGACGACCTTCCATTCGTCAGTTCCGCCGGAGGCAAAGCGGTTGGTGGTGGCCATGTAGATGGTGGCATCGGCCGAGGTCTTTTCGGATTTCCAGCTCAGAACAACCGTGTGGTCGTAGGGATGTGAGGCGAGGTCGTAGATGTCGGTAGGGCCGAAAAAGGCGATTCCGTCGCGCTCGAAGGCCACTTCCTGCGGCACCTCGAAGCCCATGAAGCGGCTCAGGGTGGGCTGGATGTCAACCAGCGAGAGCGAAGCATGGGTGAAATGGCGGTTGAGCTGCCTGATGTTGGTGGAAATCCATACGCTGCGTTCGCGGTTGAGCTGTCCGCCGTGGTCGTGTCCGCTTTCGTTGCGGCCGTGGTCGGTAGTTACGATAACCATCCACTCCTCGTCGAAATGGGCTTCGCGATATTGTACGGCCTGCCAGATGAGGCCCACCAGCTCGTCGGTCTTGCGGACGTAGCGGTCCATGTAAGCACCGTCGCCGAAGAGATGGAAGCCGGAGTCGGTATACCACAGATAAACCCAGCTGAGGTCGGGGGCATCACGCCGGATACATTGGGCGGCCTCGTGGCTGACAACGGAGTCGATGCTGAAAATGTGCAGCTGGTCGGGGCGTGGCGGGAAACGCGCTTCGTCGAGCTCGTAGCCGTCGTAAACGTAGTCGATGGCCAGGTTGCCGGTTTCGGGCTTTCCCGCTCCGATTAGTACGGTACGGTTGTCGGTCCAGCTGGAGAAGAGGGCCGTTTTACAAGGCTTTTTCTGGGCTTTGGCCAGACGGAAGATTGACCAGTAGTTGTAGTTGGGTTTCAGGTTTGAATTGCCGTTTACCCGATGCTTGTTCATCCACGTACCGGTCAGGATGTTCATATAGCCGATGGCCGATATGGTAGGCGTTTGTGAGTAGCCGCCCACTTCGCCGCCGGTGTAGGCGCGGGCGTAGCCGCCCTGGCGGGCAATGTCGAAAATATGGGTGGGACGGACCCGCTCGATGTAGTCGGCCGGAATGCCGTCCAGTACGATGTAAACGGCCTTGCGGGTCTTGGCCTGGGCAGAGCAGAGGCAGAACAGCAGGAGAAGGCAGGATAAGCAGGTTTTCATGTGTCGGTTTATTTACGGATTACAACAATGTTGAGACTCTTCTGGCCGTTGACGGGCACGGTTTTTGCTTCCAGACGCTTGCCGCTGACGTGGAGCACTGCGGTAGTGAGTGTGCGGAGGCTGAAAAAACCGTGTTTGTCGGTACGTACGGTTTGTCCCGCACTTTCGATCACGGCATTTTCAACGGGGTTGGCCTGCACGTCGCGAACGTATCCGGAAACGCTGATGGGCGCTTCCTTGATTGTGGTGCCTGAGGTTGTCGCAGCGGGTCCGGACGTGATGTGCTGCTCGTGGCTGAGGTCAACGCCGATGGTGCGGCGCAGGGCTATCTGGTCGGAAGCCGTGCCTACCTGCAGCTCGAACTGGCCGGGCTCAACGGTATATTCCATTTGGGCATTATAGAGTCCCAGGTCCTGTACGGGTACGTCCAGCTGTACCTTTTTTTCCTGACCGGCCGGAATCATGACTTTGGCAAAGGCTTTCAGCTCCTGAACGGGGGTCACTACGCTGGACACGAGGTCGCGAACGTACACCTGCACCACTTCCTTGCCGTCGGTCGGGCTGCTGTTGCGTACGCTGACGCTCAGATGTATGGTGTCGGTGGGAGCGTAGTTGGTCTTGTCCGTGAGCAGATTGCTGTATTCAAACTTGGAGTAGCTCAGTCCGTGGCCGAAAGCCCATAGCGGTCCGGGTGTTTCAAACACGTAGTCGCGGCCCGGCCGGTTGGGCTGACCCGGCTGGTGATAGAAGCCGCGGTCGGTGGGCAGGTGGTTGTAGTAGCAGGGCATGTTGCCCGTGCTTTGCGGGAAGGAATAGTTGAGCTTGCCCGAGGGATTGACTTTCCCGAACAGAATGTCGTAGAGGGCATAGCCTCCCTGCTCGCCGGGATACCATTGTACCAGAATGGCCGGAACATGGCGCTTGACCCACGGCATGGCAAACGGTTTTCCGGCAAGCAGGACTACGATGACGGGCTTTCCGGTGGCCTGAACCTGCTCAATCAGTTCCTGCTGACGGCCCGTCAGGCTCATGTCTGAGAGGTCATATCCCTCGCCGCAGGTGGCGTTGGTATAGTCGCGGGCCAGCGAAGCACTGGCTGACCCTACGACAACGATGCTCATGTCGCATCGCCGGGCTGCAGCCACGGCCTGGCTGATGCCGTCGGCGGAGTCGGTGTGGAGGTCGCAGCCCTTGGCGTATTCAATGCGCAAGTCCTTTCCGGCCTTTTCTCTGAACGCTTCGAGCAGGGTAACGCCGTCGTGGTTGCTGCGGCTCCAGGTGTAGTCGCCAAACTGCACCTGGTCGGCATTCGGCCCGATAAGGGCCACCGACTTCAGTTTCCTCAGGTCGAGCGGAAGCAGTTGCCCGTTGTTTTGCAGCAGTACGACGGATTCTTCCGCAATCTGACGGGCCAGGGCCTGCTGTTGCGGGGTGTGTATGTTTTTCCGGAACGACTTTTTCGTAGGAAACTGGTATTCAAACAGCCCCATGGCAAACTTGGCCGTCAGTACGCGGCGCACGGCCCTGTCGATGTCGGCCTGGCTCAGTTTGCCCTGGTCGGCAAGGGTTTGCAGGTGGCGGTAGCAGTTGATGTCGGCCTCCACGTCGAGTCCGGCGCCGAAGGCCTGCAGGGCGGCTTCCTGATTGTTGCGTGCCGTGTGGTGGAAATAGCTGAGCATGTCAATTGACCCCCAGTCGGAGTAGACATACCCCTTGAATCCCCACGTGTCGCGCAGCAGGGTGGTCAGCAGATAGGGCGAGCCGGAATTGGGCACGCCGTCCCAGGAATTATAGGACGACATGACGGCCCACGGCTGCTGTGTGCGTACGATATATTCAAACGGTTTCATGAATACGGAAAGCAGCTCGCGCTGGCCGCACGAAACTGACGAGAGGTTCAGTCCGCCGGTGGGTGCGCCGTGGGGGCCGAAGTGTTTGAGCATGGGTGAGATGCCGTGGTCCAGATAGCCCCGGACCTGCATGGCTCCCATCCGGCTGGCCAGTAGCGGGTCTTCGCCAAAACATTCCTCCACACGCCCCCAGCGCAAGTCGCGGCATACGTCGATTACGGGGCTGAGAGTCTGGGTAATGCCCAGGGTCTTCAGCTCCTCGGCTACGGCAGAGGCCATGCGGTAGGAGAGGTCCGTATTGAACGTACTGCCCAGGGCAATGGCCTGCGGATAGATGGTACAGCCGTCGTTCACGGCACCGTGGAGCGACTCGCTCAGCGTGAATACGGGAATGCCCAGACGCGTGCTGTCAATCATATAGCGCTGAACGTCGTTCATGATTTGGAAAGCCTGGGGGCCGGTCATGGTGATGCCCTCGAAAAATCCGATGCCGGCGTCACGGCATACGGCATGCAGTTTTTGCGGATTGAGCTTTCCGTTGTCAAGAATCATGTGGCTGCCCATTTGCATGAGCTGGGCCGTTTTCTCTTCCGGCGTCATACGCGACATCAGGTCGTCAACCCGTTCGGGGATACTGACCGAGGGGTCTTTGTATTTAATGTATTCGGCCTGCAGACGCATGGTCGGACTCAGGCAACAACCGGCCAGTACAAAAGGTAGTAGTAATTTTCTCATCACAGGATAAGGCGATTTAAAGGTTGTTTTTGGCCGGGTGACGCGGCTCTTGCGTCCGGCTGACAACAAATTTATGGAAAAAGTAGCGGATAGAGTCATGAATCTTGCGGATTTCGTCTGCATGACATGAAAAAAGCCCTGCCGTATGGTGTCGGTAGGGCTGTGGGCTTGGGCAGGGGAGTTATTGGCCGTGGCTAAAGTATTCTCTAAAAAGCTTATTCTTCGTCGGAAAAGAAATCTTGGTCTATACGTTTAATCTCGTAGACGTCTTTTGTCGTTACACCGATATTGTAGTCAATCATGTGCTGACAGAGCGATTTGCCATCAATGAGAGCTACCTTGATGTTGTTTTGTGGTTTGAAATTCCTGGCCTGCTCGCTGAAATGGGCCGTGGTAATATAAATTCCCTTGTTGGCTCCTTTGCCGGCCAAGGCGCCTACAAACTGCTGGATGTCGGGACGTCCTACGGTGCGGGTCTTGTCCCATCGCTTGGCCTGTACGTAAATATTATCCAGCCCTAATTTATCTTCCTTGATGATACCGTCAATACCTTCGTCACCCACCTGACCTACCATCATTTCGCTGAGTTCATTGTATGAGCCTCCGTAGCCCATTGCGACCAGCAGTTTTACCACCAGTTTTTCAAAAAAGTAAGGGCTTTGTTCCAATATTTTGTCGAGCAGATCGTCGGCAAGCATCGTTCGCAGTTCTTCATAGGCTTTGCCGATTGCTTCATCTGGCGTAATGGATGATGGCTCAGAATCGGTAGCAGGAGTATCAGACGTGTGTTTCCCTTTTCCACAGGCTGATTGCCAGGTTTGGTAAGCGGGAAATTGTTCCAATGTTTTCATGTTGACCACTGTCGGGTGGGTATTGAGCAGTTGCTGTCCTTTTGTGCTGATAATGTAAGTGCCTCGTGATGGGGAGGTAATGAGCCCGGCTTTTTTGAGATAGGTGCATGCCCACGACAGGTTGCAACGTACCCGAGTTAGTCGTTTACTCGGTACTTGAACTTTTATTTCCGATTCATTCATGTGGAATAAAAGCGTAATTTTTTCGTGCAACTCAGCTGTTGGATGGGGATTTCCATCCGCAAGGAACTGCAAGGTGGGTAGCATGCAATCTTGAAAAGTCGGAATCATAATCGATCTTTTTTTGTATTCTTAATTTAAATGAGGATGCGTGTCGCAGGCACATGTTCCTTAACTGGTTTCATCATTACAAATGTAAGAAAATATATGTCGGTAACCAAATGACGTGGTCGTACAATTTTTTTGTTATGCTTATGTAGACTCCCGCACTGCGCTTGAAGATGTGTCAGCTGGGTGCGGGAGTATGTTGGAATAGGGGATATCGGTCTAATAGTATATGATTTTGCGGTCAACGGCTCCTATGGGAGTTTCGCCCGATACGATGAGCAGGCCGGTCCAGTTTCCCTTTTCGTCCTGTTTGACATAGTGGTAGGTCAGCGTGTCGCCGTCGCTGACTTCAATTTTTACGACACGTCCTTCCTCGTCGTAGGTATATTTGCGCGAGTCCACGTAGCCGTCCATCTCATTGTTGATGGAAAATTCCAGCAGCCGGCCCTGTTTGTCCCGCTTAACGTAGTCACTGGGCTGGTCGCCGTGTTCCGTAACGTTTCCGGCAGCGTCGGTCTCGGTCTTTCCGGTGGTGATGGGTGAGTCCTGCGTACTTTTTTGCCCGTTGTAGAATGTGTCTTCCGACGTTCCGGTCAGTTTGCCGGCCGTATATCGGTAACGCATGACGGAGGTCAGTTTGCCGTTTTCCGTCTTTTTGGTTTCGGCCAGTTTTCCGTCGGTTGTATATTGGTAGGCATATTCGGTTTTAGTGCCTTCAAATACGGTAGTCTTGCTTGTCAGTTTTCCGTTTCGGTCGTAGGTGCATTCGCTTTCTTCCGGATAGACACCCATTTCGCCCCAGGGGTCGGGCTTTCCGGCTCTGACCCATTTGCCGTTTTTCTTTTCTACGGTAAATACTTCCGTGACCACTTTGTTTGCTCCGCCTTTCACCGGCCCTGTGTCCGGAGTCATGTCGTATTGAAGCTGTCCCATTGCGCTTGTTGCGAACATCATGGCAGCAAGCGTCAGTAGTGTTTTTTTCATATCAATATCTTCATCTTTTGGAGGTAGGGTAAAATAATAAGAGTCGTGGAGGGTGCCGGATGGAGTGTCGCGTCATTCCTTCCGAGCGCAATATACACAAAATATCTTGATATGAATAAGTTTTATACAGAAAATAAAGATGCAGGGACGTCAGGCAGAATGTCTTTATAGATTGTTTCCGCGTGTCATAAGCCGTATAGTTTGGATAAAAGAAGGAAATCGACTACGTTTTCTTGATACGCAAAACATTGCAAATCATTGAGAAAGGCTCTAATTCTGTGGAGATTTCTGCTCCACCTTTTATCTCCACCTTTTGCTCCACCTCAAACGGTAATATTTTGCCGTTTTTTGCGTGTCGGGGGAAAACAAAAAATCCCGATTTCGCTTGGAAATCAGGATTTTACTATCTTTTGCTTTTCTTCAAAGTGGTGCCACCAGGAATCGAACCGGGGACACAAGGATTTTCAGTCCTTTGCTCTACCAACTGAGCTATGGCACCGTTGCTTAATTGCGGTGCAAAGATAGAGAATAAAAAAATAACGACCAAACGAAAAGCGATTTTTTTTTGAAAAATATGGAGAAGAGTAGAAAAAAGAACTTTTTTTGAAAAAAAACAGTAGAAAGTTTGGTCAATTTGAATTATTACCGTACTTTTGCACCGCATTGGGGAGCCAATGTTGGTAAATTGGAAGTTTGGGTGAGTGGCTTAAACCAGCAGTTTGCTAAACTGCCGTGCGGGTAACCGTACCAGGAGTTCGAATCTCCTAGCTTCCGCTATTTGAATCTGGCGCTTTCATCTAACGGTTAGGATACATGCCTCTCACGCATGGTATACGGGTTCGATTCCCGTAGGCGCTACAACTTTTGCGATAGCGAGTTTTTAATTGGTATTTGATTGTTGAGGAGGTGATAAGCCTTCTTTTTTTATGTCCTTACCTCGGGTGAGGGAGGATTGTGATGTGTGTGTTTTCAACCCAGTTGCGCCCCGCGTGGTTCCGGTTAATTGCGGAACGGCGTGGGGCGCAACTGGTATGGGCTGGGGGGATGTTTTATTCGGCGTTTGCCTGCATCTTGCGCAGCAGGGCCTGCTCGGTGTTACCGCGGTCAGCTGAATGTTTGAGCACAACGGCGTCAAGGTAGAACACGATTTCTTCTGCCAGATTGGTGATATGATCACCGGTGCGCTCCAGCCGAAGGAATACGCTTTTGAAGTCGATGCAGAATGCGGTTTTGTCGGGGTTGCGGGTGATGTAGTCGGCCAGTACGGTGGTGGAGGCTGCGTTGATTTCGTCTATCAGATTGTCCTTTTCAAACAGGCTGTTGGCCAGCGCGATGTCTTCGGTTTCAAGGGCGCGCTTGGCCGTGTCGAGCATGTCGAGTACGGCTGTGGCCATTTCGATCAGGCGGGAGTCAGCCAGCAGGGTGGGGTCAATGGGTTGTTCTTCCTGCCGGATGATGAAGCGTGCGATGTTTTCGGCAAAGTCGCCGATGCGTTCGAGGTCGGCATTGATTTTGAGCATGGCCACGATAAAACGCATGTCAATGGCTACGGGATTATAGAGAACGAGAAAGTCCTCGATGTCGCAGTCGAGTTTGAGTTCTGATGCGTTGACGCGTTTTTCGCGGATGATTACTTCGCCGGCCTTGTCCTTGTCGGCCGTAGGGAGGGCTTCGCTGATATTCTTCATCTGGTCATATACGAGTGCCCACATGTCGAGCACCTCGTTGCGTATGGCCATGAGTTCGTCTTCTACGAATTTTACCATGGTTGTGCTGTTTTTTAAGGTGTGGTTTGTGATGGGAGTTGCGCGTGTGGCGCAAGGTGTTTATCCGAAACGTCCGGTGATGTAGTTTTGTGTGGCTTCCTTGGCCGGGTTGGTAAATATTTTTGCAGTGGCGTCATATTCAATGAGCTCGCCCAGATAAAAGAACGCTGTTTTGTCACTTACGCGGGTGGCCTGCTGCATGTTGTGGGTGACGATGACGATGGTGTAGTCCGTTTTGAGCTCATGTATGAGTTCTTCGACCTTGGCTGTAGAGATGGGGTCGAGGGCGGAGGCGGGTTCGTCCATGAGCAGCACTTCGGGCGATACGGCCATGGCGCGGGCTATGCACAGGCGTTGCTGCTGGCCGCCGCTCAGGGCGTAGGCTGACTTTTTGAGTTTGTCCTTCACCTCGTCCCACAAGGCGGCGCCGCGCAGTGATTTCTCTACGCGTTCGGCAATGAATTTTTCATCCTTTACGCCGTTCACGCGCAGGCCGTAGGCTACGTTCTCATAGATGCTTTTGGGGAACGGGTTGGGGCGCTGGAACACCATGCCGACGTTTTTCCGCAACTCGTCGACGTTGACTGAGCGGTCATAGATGTTGCGGCCGTCAATTTCGATGCTGCCTTCGAGGCGGGCGCCGGGGATGAGGTCGTTCATGCGGTTGAAGAGGCGCAGAAAGGTGGATTTTCCGCAGCCGGAGGGGCCGATAAAGGCCACTACCTCATTGCGCTCGATGGACATGTTGATGTTTTTCAGGGCATGGAACGTGCCGTAGTAAAAGTCAACGTTCCGGGCCTGAATGAGTCCGCTTCCGTCGTTTTGTGGCGTGGGGTTGGTTGTATTCATGATGGTTGTTTTTTTTAGTCGGTGGGGATATGGCGCGGGTCAATGCGTTTTGAGTTTGTTCTGGAAGTAGTTGCGCAGGGTGTTGGCCAGCAGGTTCACCAGCAGAATGATGATGATGAGCACAAGGGCCGTACCGTAGGCAATGGGTATTTGTTTTTCCATGTCAGTGCCGCTGGTGGCCAGCACGTACAGGTGATAGGGCAGGGCCATACACTGGTCGAACACGCTTTGCGGCAGCTGGGGCAGGAAGTAGGCGGCGCAGGTGAAGAGGATGGGGGCCGTTTCGCCCGACACGCGTCCCAGCGCCAGAATGAGACCCGTAATGATGTTGGGCATGGCCATGGGCAGAATCACGCGGCGTATGGTTTGCAGCTTGGTGGCGCCCAGCGCCAGACTGCCTTCGCGGAAACTGTCGGGAATGGCTTTGAGTGCCTCTTCCGTGGTGCGGATTACCAGGGGGAGGGCCAGCAGGCCGAGTGTGAGCGATCCGGCCAGAATGCTGTCGCCAAAACCGAAAAAGTTGACGAAGAGCGACATGCCGAACAGTCCGAACACGATGGAGGGAATGCCGGCCAGGTTGTTGGTCATCATGCGGATAAAGCGTACCAGGCGGCCGCTGCGGGCATATTCGTGCATGTAGATGCCGCTCATGATGCCCAGCGGAAAGGCAAATATTGCGCTGCCTGCCATCAGGTAAAACGTGCCTACGATGGCCGGCCAGATGCCGCCGCCTTTCATGCCGTCAGTGGGTGGGGTGGTGATGAAGTCCCAGTTGAGCACGCTGGCTCCTTTAATGATGATAAACGCCAGGATGATGATCAGGATGCCTACGATAACGGCGCTCAGCAGGCGGAACAGGCTGAAGGCTATGCGCTCAGCCAGTATTTTTCCGGCGTGGTTGCCGGCTTGAAGTCTTTTTTCGCTATCCATGATGGGGTGGAGGTGTACGATGATTAATAGGGATGTTCGGGGGGCGGATTATTTCTTGTTGCGTGCGGAGATGTACTCTACACTGCTGTTGATAAGCAGGGTGATGAAAAACAGCACTACGCCCAGCAGGAAGAGCGACTGATAGTGCGGGCCACCTGCGGGCGCCTCGCCCAGCTCGGCCGCGATGGTGGCCGGAATGGTGCGCAGCGGGTCAGTGATGGACAGCGGGATGACGGCCGCGTTGCCCGTTACCATCAGTACGGCCATAGTCTCGCCAAAGGCGCGGCCGATGCCCAGCACTACGGCCGACGTGATGCCCGATGCGGAATAGGGCATCACTACCTTATAGATGGTTTGCCATTTTGAGGCACCCAGCGCCAGGCTGGCCTCTCGCTGAGCGCGCGGACAATTGAGCATGGCGTCCTGGCTGACGGTGATGATGGTGGGCAGGGCCATGATGGCCAGTACCAGCGCGCCGGCCAAACCGCTCTCACCCACCGGCAGGCCAAACACGTCCTGCAGCAGCGGCACGATTACGATCAGACCGAAAAAGCCGTACACCACCGAGGGGATACCGCCCAGCAGCTCGATTACGGGCTTGAGCATTTTGCGCATTTTTTCTGACGCCACCTCTGACAGGTATATGGCTACCGCCAGCCCGAAAGGCAGGGCAAACAGAATGGCGAACACCGTTACCCACACGGTGCCCAGCACGAGCGGCACAAAGCCAAACTGCGGAGCCGGCGTGGCGGTGGGAAACCACTCCTTGCCCAGGAATACCTCGGTCAGACTGATGCGGTGATCCGTCAGGCGCTTGCCTTCAAATCCTTCGTCCACAAAGTTTTCGGGCACGTAGGCTATGATGCCGCGGTTTTCCGTTACCATCTGTTCGATGCAGCGGGTGGCGTGTTCATAGTTGGCGCCCAGCTGTTCCTGGCTGAAGTAGCGGGGCATGTCGTCAAAGCGCAGCAGCATGATGCGCTCGTCCGTTCCGCCCACTTGTTTCCAGTTGGTGATGTCCTCGTCAAAGATTTCCTTGATTTGTCTGGCGTTGAGCTCATCCACCGGGTTCTGCCGGTTAACCACCAGGGCGTAGCCATCTTCAATGGTTTTTTGTGAGAACATGCCGAACCCTTCTGAAAAGAGAAACAGCACAATGAGCAGAATCACCACGCTGGTCAGGAATCCGCTGCACGTGATGATGCCCGTTACGATCTTCTCCAGTAACTTTTTCATAATCCTTTTTCGCATTTTCTGGCGCAAAAGTACGAGGCGCGCGTAACGAACGTGTGTCACTTTTGTTACAATTACGTTACACATGCCCGGGCGGTGCGGGGTGCAACACAAATGTAATATCGCTGCAACCGTAATGAAACCCGAAAGCGGTTATTTCGCGGCATAATTTTTTTATCGTACAACTTATGACGAAATCATTCAGCCGATTGGCGGCTCTCATGTTGGCCGCGGCCTTTGCGCTCGGTGCCGCCGCACAGAAAATCAAGGGTAGTGATACTGTGCTGCCCGTGTCGCAGGAGGGTGCCGAAACTTACATGCAGCTTCATCCCGGAGCGCGCGTTACCGTTACGGGTGGCGGCTCGGGTGTGGGCATTTCCGCGCTTCTTGACGGAACCACTGACATCGCCATGGCCTCACGTGCCATCAAATTTGGTGAGCGCATTAAGGTCAGCAAGGCCGGCAAACAGTTGCGCCAGGCCGTGGTGGCGTATGATGCCCTGGCCGTTATCGTGCATCCTGACAATCCTGTCTCACACCTGACGCGCGCCCAGCTTGAGGCCATATTCCGCGGTAAGATTACCAACTGGAACCAGGTGCGTGACCCTTACACCGGCCGGCGCGGACCGGATCTGAAAATCATTGTGTATTCGCGTGAAACCTCGTCGGGCACGTATGAGTTTTTCAAGACCAGTGTGTTGCGTGAAAAAAATTACATGGCCGGCGTGCTCTCCATGCCCGCCACGGGAGCCGTTATCCAGTCAGTGAGCCAAACGCGGGGTGCCATCGGCTACGTAGGCATGGCTTACGTTAATCCGCGCGTGAAGGCGCTTAAGGTGTCATATGACGGGCGCCGCTTTGTTTATCCCTGCATGGCCACCGGCCGCAGCCATCTTTACCCCATCATCCGTGAGCTGTATTATTATTATACGGCTGACTGCGCGGCCGTGGTGGAGCCCTTTATCCGTTTTCTCCTGTCGCCGCGCGGCCAGCAGATTGTCATGAAAAGCGGCTACGTGCCGGTGAGCTAAGCGGCAGCCGGGCCGTCCGCCTGCGGGCAGGCGGGGCGCGAAGGCGGCGGTTTGAAAAAACAAGGTGGCTTGAAAAAAATCCAAGGTCCGACCTCGGATTTTTTTCAAGCCACCTTGTTCGCGCCTCTCAGCCGTGGGGTGGTGTCAGGAGCGGAATTCGTCAGTCAGGAGCAGACGGCGCATGCCCTCGGAGGCGGTGCAGGCCAGGGTGGTGACGGGGCGCGCGGAGTGGGTGTCGACGGGTTTGGGGTCGATAAGGTAGACATGGGCCTCGGGCGGCACGCTGTAGAGCAGTCCGGCGGCGGGATAAACGTTGAGCGAGGTACCGACGATGACGAAGATGTCGGCCTGCTCGGCCTCGCGGCAGGCGTCGGTCATGCGCGGTACGGCTTCGCCGAAAAACACGATGAAGGGGCGCAGCAGGCTGCCGTCGGCGGCCCGCTGTCCGGGGGTAATGTCGGGATGGTCGGCCGGCAGGGTGACGAGCGAGCGCGGGTCGTCGGGGCAGCGGGAGGAGCAGGCCTTCATGAGTTCGCCGTGAAGGTGGATGACGCGGGTGGAGCCGGCCCGCTCGTGCAGGTTGTCGACGTTTTGCGTCACTACGCTTACCTGGAAGTGCTCCTCAAGCTGCGCAATGAGGCGGTGACCCGCGTTGGGCTGTGCCTTGACCAGCTGGCGGCGCAGCTGGTTGTAGAAGTTGGTGACGAGGGTAGGGTCGGCCTGCCACCCCTCGGGGGTGGCCACCTTTTCAACGGGATACTGCTCCCAGAGTCCGCCCGAGTCGCGGAAGGTGCTGAAGCCGCTTTCGGCGCTCATGCCGGCGCCAGTGAGGAATACGATTTTTTTCATGGCAAAAAGAAGGTGTTAAGCGGGCGTCCGGCAGGCTGTGGTGCGGCCGCCCTCGGACAAAGGTAGGTAAAAAAACGAGGGCGGCGGCATGACGGGCGGGCTTTTCATTCGGAATTTTTGTGAAATTGTGAGCGGCGGTCCAAAAAAGGAAGGGGCCTCGGGTGGCCCGTTAAATAAAAAGTTGTACTTTTGCGGCGCGTAAAATACACGACAACAGAAACATAATTAAAAACAACGAGAACCAACCGATATGGACAAATTAAGTTATGCGTTGGGCATGGCCATCGGCCACCAACTGAAAGATTTGTGTCTGGAACATCTGGAAGTGGCCGACTTTGCCGCCGCCGTGAGTGATGTTCTGACAGGTAAGCAACCGCAGCTGGGCGACCAGGAGGCACAGCAGATTGTGCAGCAGGGTCTGGCCGAGTGTGAGCGCCGCCAGCAGGAAGCGCGCGAAAAGACCGGCGCCGTATGCCGTCAGGAGGGCGAAGCCTTTTTGGCAGCCAACGGCAAGAAGGAGGGCGTAATGACCCTGCCCAGCGGATTGCAGTATGAGGTGATTAACGAAGGCACGGGCCGCAAACCCAAGGCTACCGACCAGGTGAAGTGTCACTACGAGGGTACGCTGATTGACGGCACGGTGTTCGACTCTTCCTACCGCCGCAACCAGCCGGCCACCTTCCCGCTCAACGGCGTAATCAAGGGTTGGACCGAGGGCCTGCAGCTCATGAGCGAGGGCGCCAAGTACCGCTTCTACATTCCCTATCAGCTGGCCTACGGCGCAGCAGGTGCCGGCGCTTCGATTCCGCCCTATGCGGCGCTGATATTCGACGTGGAGCTGATTGAGGTAATCTGATCCGGCCCCGGAGTGTATGAAAAAATAAATTAGAGCAAACAAGAATAACTTTATCAATAGAAATGAAAAAACTGATTTTTGCAGCCATTGCTGCCGTTACATTGCTGAGTGCATGTAACAACGGAGTGCCTAAGGCCAAACTGAAAACCGACGTTGACTCCCTGAGCTACGAAATGGGACTGGCCAGCTCACAGGGCCTGAAAGAAATTATCAGCCAGCAGTATAACGTGGACACCGCCTACATCGACGAATTCCTGAAAGGTGTGAAGGAAGGTGCCCTGGCCGGCGACGACAAGAAAAAGGCTGCTTATCTGGTAGGTATCCAGATTGGCCAGCAAATCAGCCAGCAGATGGTTCGCGGTACGGAACAGCAGATTTTTGGCGACGACTCTACCCGTCACCTGAGCGTGAAGAACGTATTGGCCGGATTCATTGCCGGTGTGAAGAACAAGGACATCATCAAGGTAAACGGTCAGCAGATGACTCCCGAAATGGCCTTCGAACTGGTGAACAAGAAGATGGAACAGATGCGTAGCGAGCAGATGGAAAAACGCTTCTCAAAGGAAAAGAAGGCCGGTGAGGACTACGTGAAGAAGTATGCCAAGCAGGCCGGCGTGAAGACGCTGCAGGGCGGTGTGCTCTATCGTGTGATTACCGAGGGCAACGGCCCGTTGGCCAAGGCTACCGACACGGTAAAGGTAACCTACGAGGGACGTCTGGCCGACGGCAAGGTGTTTGATTCAACCGACCAGCACGGAGGCACACCGGTTGAAATGGTTCCGCAGGGCGTGATTCCCGGTATGGGCGTAGCGCTGACCCACATGCCCAAAGGCTCAACATGGGAAATCTGTATTCCCGCCGAAATGGCTTATGGCAGCCAGAACAACCCGGTAATTCCGCCTTTCTCACCGCTGGTGTTCAAGGTAACTTTGGTTGACATTAAATAATCAATAACGGGGAGACAACGTAATGAAAGCAAAATCGTTGATGATTGTGGCGCTGGCCGCCTTCTGCTGCCTGGGCACGCAGGCCCGCAGCAAGAAAAAATCGACCGTGAAGCCGGTGGTGGCTGCCGCTGCTGACGTGAAACCCGTGCCGGCCGACTCCTTCAGCTACGCCATGGGTGTGGCGCAGGGACAGTCGCTCAAGCAGTATATCGTTCAGCGCGAAGGCGTAGATACTACCTATATGGCAGAATTCATTAAGGGCCTGAACGCTCAGGTCAGCGAGGCCGAGGTGAAGAAACAGGTGGCCTATACGGCCGGACTGCGCATCCAGCAGATGAACCGCGAGCAGGTGCTGCCGCAGGTGAACAAGCAGGTGACCGGCAAGGCCGACACCACCTTCCTGCAGCTGGACAAGCTCAACGAGGGCCTGACGCAGGTGCTTAACGGCCAAAAGGGTGCCCTGACGCAGGAAGAGGCCCTGAAGCTGCTGGAGCGCCAGAGCGAGTATTTCATGAATACCCTGAAGATGGCTAACGCCGACTACCTGACCAAGAACGCCAAGAACAAGGGCGTAAAGACGGAGAAAAACGGCTTGCAGTACAAGGTGCTGACCAAAGGCAACGGCGCTCTGCCCACCGATACGGCCGAGGTGGAGGTGAACTACGAGGGCCGACTGATTGACGGTACGGTGTTCGACTCGTCGTACAAGCGCGGCAAGGCTGCCACGTTCAAGGTGAACCAGGTAATCAAGGGCTGGCAGCAGGCCCTGAAGATGATGCCTGTGGGCTCTACGTGGGAGCTTTACATTCCCTACGACCTGGCTTACGGCGAACGCGGCACACGCGACATCCCGCCTTACTCCACCCTGATATTCAAGGTTGAGCTGCTGGGCATCAAGGACGTCAAGGCCGCTGAGGCCAAGACGGCTGAGCCTGCCGGAGCTGCCCAGACCAAGTAAGGGTATACCGATATAAAGAGAAAACAAAAACGGAGCTGTCCGCCATGCGCCATATCCGAAGGCGCGCTGAGGGGGACGGCTCCGCTTTTTTTGTTTGCCGGCCTGATGATTGGCGGAATTGTGGCGGGCTTCGGGACACCGGCTATTCAATATTTATTTGTATATTTGCGGCCGGAACAAATTATTACGACTCTAAAACCGAAAAGAGATATGAATCAGTCGCTTCCTCCCGTTACGAAAAACCTGCTCATCATCAACGTCCTGGTGTATTTGGGCACACTCGTGGCCACGCGCTATGGCATCTGGCTCGAGGGGATGCTGGGGCTGCACTTTGTGTGGTCGCCCTATTTCAAGATTTACCAGTTGCTGACCTACATGTTTGTGCATGCGGGGTTCTGGCATCTGTTTTTCAACATGTTCTCGCTGTGGATGTTCGGGCGCATCATCGAGATGGCCTGGGGCTCGCGGCGCTTCCTGCTGTTCTACATGGTGTGCGGCATAGGTGCCGGCCTCTCGCAGGAGGTGTTCCAGTTTGTGCAGCTTTACAGCGGATTTTTGGGCGCGCTGGCGCCTACGGTGGGCGCTTCGGGCGCCATTTACGGCATTTTGCTGGCCTTTGGCATGACGTTTCCCAATGAGCGCATCATGCTGCTCATTCCGCCCATCCCGATGAAGGCCAAATACTTTGTATTCCTGTTTGCGGCCATTGAGCTGTTTTCGGCCCTGAGCGACAGCGGCGGCAACGTGGCCCACTGTGCCCATCTGGGCGGTATGCTCTTCGGGTGGCTGCTCATTCTGTACTGGCGGCGCAACAACCGCCGGCGCAATGGCGGCGGCTTTAACGGCTGGGACGAGTGGGCCGGACGCAAGGAAAGCTGGCGCGACCGTTTCCGCAAGCGCTTTACGGCAGCAGCCCGCCAGCATGTGGGCCGCAAGACGCAGAGTCGGCGTCAGGCTGACATCCTGGAAAAAATCAAACGCTCGGGCTACGAGAGCCTGACTGAGGAGGAGAAGCGCGACCTTTTCCGCAACAGCCAGTCGTAGTCAACTTCCCTCATCCGGAGGAGCGGTGTCGGAAAAGAGCGGGCGGCGTATCCTTGAAAAGAATCTGACTTACACTTATTCTCAACATTTTGCGACAAACATCTTCTTCTTCCCAGCGTGGCGGCAGCCGCAGCGGTCAGGGTAGCCGCAGGCGGCGTCGCAGCAAGAAGGGCGGCGTATATACCTTTTACTCGCGCCTGGTGGCCGGCTGTGCGCTGGCCGTTGTGGCGTTGTTGTGGGTGTCGGCCGCCAGTGTCCACGTGCATCCCGACGGGCTGGGCATTCTGGCCTGGATGGGCCTGATGTTTCCGGCTTTTCTGGCTGGGGTAGTGTGTATGCTGGTGTTTACGCTGCTGCTGTGCCGGCAGCGCGTGTGGATTCCCATTGTAGGGTTGCTGGGGTGCTGCCTGACCATCCGGCAGTACGTGCCCGTCAATCTGCCGTCACCGGCACCGAAACAGAGCCTGAAACTCATGTCCTTTAACGTGATGGGCTATAATCCTAAGGAAAAGGATGCCGACGGACGGACGTCGATGCTGCGCTACCTTTCGCGCTCGGGGGCCGACATTATCTGTGCACAGGAGGCCGCGCTCAGCGTGAAGCTCTGGAAGGAGAGTCACGGCGACCCGTTTGTGCGCACGCTGCCCTATTGCGACACGGTGCAGATTGTGGGGCCGGGCGGCTCGAACGGACTGACCGTGTTTTCGCGCTATCCCATTGTGGGCAAGCGCAAGCTGTGCAGCTCCGCCACCAACGGTGCGGCCCTTTTCAAGATACTTATCGGAAAGGGTGACACGCTCAACGTCATCAACTGTCATTTTGAGAGCAATCACCTTTCGGCCGAGGAGCGCTCGGCCTATCGCGAGATGGTGCATCAGCCCGGCCGTCAGGAACTGAAGGAAGGCGAGCGGGAGCATCTGAGTATTGTACGCAAGTTTTCGCAGTCGGCCGTGGAGCGTGCCCGGCAGGCCGACTCGGTGGCAAGTTACGTGGCGCGGCATCCTGAACGCAGTTTCGTGGTATGCGGCGACTTCAACGATACGCCCGTTTCCTACAGCCGTCACCGCATCGCGCAGGTGTTGGACGATGCCTACGAACAGACGGGAAACGGCATCGGCCGCTCGTTTAACCGCGACGCCATCTACGTGCGTATTGACCACCTCTTTGTTTCGCCCGAATGGCGCGTGTTTTCCTGCCGCATAGACCGCTCTTCGGGCCAGCTCTCCGACCATTATCCCATTACCTGTCATATCAAACGCCGTTCCGCGCAGCAGTAGGCGCGGCGTGCTGTTCCGGCGGCATGATGAAACCAAGGCGGCACTTTGGTGAAAACAAGGTGGCTTCTCGGAAAAACAAGGTCGGACCTTATTTTGTCAAGGTCCGACCTTGTTTTGGCGTGGTGGCCGGGCGGCGCATCGGCGTTTGTCGTGCGCCGCTGTCGGTCGGTGGTTTCATGCCGCATGTGCGCTCACCGCGCAGCCTTTTGTGAGCGCCGTTACGCCGCCGCGCGGCAGCCGGCCGCTTGTTTGGGCTGGTCATACAATAGCCCCGCCGCACTGGCATCGTGCGGCGGGGCTGTTTTGGGGCAGGGAGCGGGTGGCTACGGCTCAGTCGTTGCCGAAGGCATCGGCCCACACGCGGCGCGCCACGCTGACGCAGTCGCCCTCAGGCGCGGCGGAGTAGGGCTGGTGTTGCAGCGTCCAGGCCTCGTCCATGGCGTAAAAGTCGGGGCGCGGCATGTTCGGCTCGTTCCAGTGCTGCAGCCGGAGGTTGAACCAGGTGCGCCAGCGCGGGGCGTAAAAGTCACGCAGCAGGCCGTTCCATTCGCGGTGCGCATAGTCGCGCAGGCCGCCCTGTTCGGCGGCGGCGCGGTTGCCCCACGTAGTGATTTGTACGCGCGCGTTCCATTCCAGCCAGTCGCGTTCGGCCGCATCGGCGCCCAGGGCGCGGGCGCGGCTGAGCCACGTGCCCACGCGGAATTCCGGCCGGGTGGCCAGCAGCTCGTCCTGCAGCATGATCAGGTGCAGAAAACGTTCGGCCGCCGCGCGGTACAGCCCCTTGTCGCGGGCGCGGGCTGCGGCGGTGAGCACTTTCATCGTAGCGCGGCCCTTTTCGGCCAGCGCCTGCCGCACCACGTCAGTCAGGTCATACGTAAAGTTGTTGTTGGTGCGGAAACTGTCGGCCACGCTCAGCATCATCTGTGCCGCCCGCCATACGTCGGCCGGCTGGTAGTAGTCGCTCGTTTCGGCCCAACTTGACACCTGATAGGGCGCGTCGCTGGGCCGTGCGCAGAACACGGATTCGTGCGTGCCCTGCTGCGTGGAGGCCACCGGGCAGTTGTAAATGGAGTTGCCCAGCAGGCGCCAGGCGGCCACCAGGGTGGAGTCAGCCCGGCCGTAGCGGGCGCGCACGTAGCTCGTCAGCCACTCGTCTTTGCTGAAGTGGGCCGGGCGCCAGGGCAGTTCCGTCAGCAGTTCGTACATCACGGGGTTGTTTTCCGCGCCCTCCATGGTCAGTCCCACGCCGCGCAGTGTTTGTCCGAACGGGCTCTGGCAGGCTTTGTAGTATTCGTCGATCACGTGCTGCATTTTGCCGTGCAGGCCCACGTTGCCGCCAAAGTTCAGCAGCATGCAGTAAATCCAGTTATGCCCGCCGAATCCGTTTTTGCGCCGCCAGGTCGAGGCTGAGTCGCCCCATTGCGGGCGGCTTTCGGAAAACAGGTCGAGCACCAGCAGGTCGCCCCTCTCCAGCGGCTCTATCATTTGCGGATACGGGCAGTTGCCCCAGGCCTGCGCCACCCATGTGGCGTGCGGATTGTGGCGTTTCATGGCCTGCATGATGGCTTTTCCGGCCGCGCCCAGGTCAACGCCCGCCGTGCGCCCGCCCTCATGAAAGGGGTCCATGCTGTAAAAGTCAGCCTTGCCGTAAAGGCGGATCATTTCCTTGTAGTAAATGTCGGCTATTTCTGCAAAGCGTTTGTCGGTAGGCAGCAAAAAGGCCGGGCGCGGATAGGCGTTCCACGTGCCCGGGTCGGCCACGTCCAGCCCCAGTCGCTGGCGGGCGTTGTGCGGCACCATGCCCGAGTAGCCCGGCAGTACCGGCATGATGTCCATTTCGCGCATGCGCTTGAGTATGCGTTTTTGCAGCGTCTCGCGCTGGACATACCAATGGTCCGTGTTCGGACCGCCCCAGCCCTCCAGGTTGTTCATCAGCCACCAGGCCTGAAAGCCCGGTCCGGCAATAAAGCGGTTGGCCTCGTCCTTGCTGTAGCCCAGACGCAGCAGCACGTTGCGCCACACCACGTCAGTACCCACAATGCAGAGGGGCAGGTTAATGCCGTGCAGCGCCATCCAGTCAATTTCCTGCTCCCAGCGCTTCCAGTCCCAAAACGCCATGGTGTAGGAGTGGGTGCAGTAGTTCAGGTAGTAGCGGTAGTGTGCGCGGGTAGTGCGGCGTTCGGGCTTGTTTACGGGCGGCAGCACTTCAGGCAGGTCGGCCTGCATGCCGTTCCATGAGAGGTGGATGCCGGCGTAGTGCTTCAGATACCAGTGAATGCCGGCCGCGATGTTCACGTAGGTGTTGCCGCGCACCACCACTTTCCGGCCCTTTTGGTCGAGTTCAAAAAAGTCAGTGTCCGACGGTTGTTTTTCAATGACGAATTTTTTTGAGGCGCCCTCGTCAATGCGCTCCAGCAGCCCGTCGACGGGCGTGGCTGCCGCGGCGCAGCTGAATGCGGCGCACCACAGCCATAGCAGCACGTTTTTTTTCATTGGTGTTCAGTGTCCGTTTGTATGGGATAAGGTTGCATAAGATAGGCCGGCGGGCACGTGCGTACCCTCCATTCTGCAAATTTAGGCGATATTTCTTTCCGGGCAAAACGGCGTGCCGTTTTTTATGCCGTTGGAGCCTCTGCCAGTATGGCGCTACGCCCCGCCACAAGCGGCGGGGCGGCTTGTGGCGGGGCGTAGCGCGGTTGCGGGTATGCCGCGTGTGCGGCGGCGCGCTTTTTAGCGGTCGGCACGTTTTCGGGCGGTGTGGTCCAGAATGATTTTGCGCATGCGCATGCTTTTGGGCGTTACCTCCACGTATTCATCTTCCTTGATGTATTCCAGTGCCTCTTCCAGCGAGAAGATGATGGGCGGCACGATGCGTGCCTTGTCGTCGGCACCGCTGGCGCGCATGTTGGTCAGCTGCTTGGCCTTGGTCACGTTGACCACGAGGTCGTTTTCGTGTACGTGTTCGCCCACTACCTGGCCGGCATATACCTCGTCCTGCGGGTTGATGAAGAATTTTCCACGGTCCTGCAGGTGGTCGATGGCATAGGCAAAGGCCGTTCCGCTCTCCATGGCAATCATGGAGCCGTTGGTACGGCGCTGAATCTCGCCCTTAAACGGCTGGTACTCCTTGAAGCGGTGGGCCATGATGGCTTCGCCCTGGCTGGCGGTCAGCACGTTGGTACGCAGACCGATGATGCCGCGTGAGGGGATGTTGAATTCAATGTCCACGCGCTCGCCCAGGTTCTGCATCGAGGTCATTTCGCCCTTGCGGCGGGTAACCATGTCAATCATCTTGCTGGCAAATTCCTCGGGCACGTTGATGGTGAGTTCCTCAATCGGCTCGCACTTCACGCCGTCAATCTCTTTCATGATGACCTGCGGCTGGCCTACCTGCAGCTCGTATCCCTCGCGACGCATGGTCTCGATGAGGATGGAGAGGTGGAGCACACCGCGGCCGGAAACAATCCAGCGGTCGGCGCCTTCGGTTTTTTCTACGCGCAGGGCCAGGTCTTTTTCCAGTTCCTTTTCGAGGCGGTCGTTGATGTGGCGGCTGGTGCAGTATTTGCCTTCCTTGCCGAAGAACGGCGAGTCGTTGATGGTGAAGAGCATACTCATGGTAGGCTCGTCGATGGCGATGGGGGGCAGCGGTTCGGGGTTCTCGAAGTCGCAGATGGTGTCGCCGATTTCAAAGTTCTCCAGGCCGACTACGGCGCAGATGTCGCCGCTCTCTACCGATTCTACCTTGTGGCGTCCCATGCCCTCAAAAGTCTGTACTTCCTTGATTTTGGTGCGTTCGGTGGTGCCGTCGCGGTGAGCGATGGTGCAGTTCATGCCCTCGCGGATGACACCGCGGTGTACGCGGCCCACGGCAATACGGCCCGTGTAGTTGGAGTAGTCCAGCGAGGTGATGAGCATCTGCGGCGTACCCTCCAGCTGGTGGGGTGCGGGAATGACTTCGATGATCTTGTCGAGCAGATAGTTGATGTTGTCCGTCGGCTGCTGCCAGTCTTCACCCATCCAGTTGTTCTTGGCCGAACCGTAAACCACCGGGAAGTCGAGCTGCTCCTCGGTAGCGTTCAGGTCGCACATGAGGTCGAACACCATTTCGTACACCTCTTCGGGGCGGCAGTTGGGTTTGTCCACCTTGTTGACCACCACGATGGGTTTCAATCCGATTTGCAGGGCTTTCTGCAGCACGAAGCGCGTTTGTGGCATCGGGCCTTCAAAAGCGTCAACCAGCAGCAGGCATCCGTCGGCCATGTTCAGCACGCGTTCTACCTCACCGCCAAAGTCGGAGTGTCCCGGGGTGTCGATGATGTTGATCTTGACGTCTTTGTAGTTGATGGAAACGTTTTTCGAAAGGATCGTGATTCCGCGTTCGCGCTCCAGGTCGTTGTTATCCAACATGAGGTCGTCTGTTTTCTGATTGGCTCTGAATAAGTTACCTGCGAGCAGCATCTTGTCCACCAGCGTGGTCTTACCATGGTCCACGTGGGCAATGATGGCGATGTTACGAATATCTTTCATATGAATAAAATTGTGTCTAATACCTTGTTTCAGGGTGCAAAATTACGGAAAAATATTCTTTCCGTAGTCGTTGTGCCTGAAGTTTTTGTGTCTGTGTCGGTTGAAAAATCGCCCCTTTTCCGGGTGTCGGGCATGATGCCCCGTGTTTTTTTTGACTGCCGGGGCGTCGGCTGCACGTGATTATTGCGTAATTTTGTGGTACGACTTGAAAACCGTTACAAGATTTGAGCTTATGAATCATTTCAGTTTCTACAGCCCCACCGAGTTCGTATTCGGGCGGGGCACCGAGCAGCAGGCCGGTGCGCTGTGCCGGGCGTATGGTGCCACCCGCGTGCTGGTGGTCTACGGGCAGGGCCACGTGGTGCGCAGCGGCCTGCTCCGGCAGCTGACCGACCAGCTTCTCCAGGCCGGCCTGGCTTGCGTCACGCTGGGCGGCGTGCAGCCCAATCCGCTCGACGACAAGGTGTATGAGGGCATTGACCTGGCGCGCCGCGAGCACGTCGACTTCCTGCTGGCCGTGGGCGGCGGTTCGGTCATCGACACCGCCAAGGCCATAGCCGCCGGCGTGTGCTACGACGGCGACTTCTGGGATTTCTACGGTCTTAACGTCCCCGTGGAGCGTGCCCTCAAGGTGGGCGTGGTGCTCACCATTCCCGCCGCCGGAAGCGAGGGTTCGGGCAATTCCGTCGTCACGCGCCGTGAGGGTCTCGTCAAGGTCAGTCTGCGCACGCCCAAGGTATTGCGCCCCGTGTTTGCCGTCATGAATCCCGAACTGACGTTCACCCTTCCGCCCTTCCAGACGGCCTGCGGCATTGCCGACATGATGGCACACATCATGGAGCGCTACTTCACCAACACGCCCCATTGCGAAACCACCGACCGTCTTTGCGAGGGACTGCTCTGCGCCATCATTGAGCAGGGCCGGCGCGTAATGGATTGCCCCGACGACTACGACGCCCGCGCCAACCTGATGTGGAGCGGCACGCTGGCCCACAACGGTGTGTGCGGCGTAGGGCGCGAGGAGGACTGGTATTCCCACTTCCTGGAGCACGAAATCAGTGCCCTCTACGACGTGGCCCACGGTGCCGGCCTGGCCGTGGTGTTCCCCGCCTGGCTCACCTGGATGGCCCATCATCATCCGCAAAAGGTGGTGCAGTTTGCCTGTCGCGTGTGGGGTGTCCGGCCGGCGTCCGACGACACGGTCACGGCCCTCGAGGGGGTGGCTTGCCTGCGCCGCTACTGGCAGAGCCTCGGACTGCCCGTCACGCTGGCGCAGCTGGGCATTGAGCGTCCCGACGTGGACACGATTACCGACAAGCTCCACCGCCTCAAGGGGCCGCAGGTGGGCAGTTACGTGCGCCTGACGTCCGACAATACCCGCGAGATTCTGCAGCTCATGCAGGGCTGACGCGCGAATCCGCCGCCTCTGAATGTCATGAACGCCGTCCGGCCCGCTTCCACCCTACAGGGCGAAGAAGCAGGCCGGACGGCGTATCTTTTTCTTGTTCTGTATGTATATCGTGAGTTCCGGGGGAGTGGCGGGGCTATTGCGGGCGTGTGGCGTGACACTCCACCTCGATGAGCCAGCCCGGGCGGCACACGCGTGCCAGAGAGATGAACCACGGCGTGTGGGGGTAGTGTTGCTGCATGTAGCGGGCCGTGGCGGCATAGTCGGCCACGTCGCGCAGGTACACCGTAAAGTAAGCCGCGTCCTCCAGCGTCATTCCGCCGTCTTCCAGCAGCCGGCTGATGTTCAGAAACAGGCGCTCCGTCTGTTGTTCTACGCTGGTGGGGTAGAGTATCCGGCCGTGGCGGTCAATGCTGGCCGTGCCCGAAATAAAGCCGTGCGTCTGCTCCGGCAGGTGCAGCAGCGTGCCGCGTTCAAAGGCCACGCCGTATTCGGCCGTGGGGTTCAGGTAGTCCAGCGCCTGCAGGTATTGTACGCCGCTGTGGGCGCTGGTGGAGTAGAAGTCGATACATACGGCCGCTTCCGCGTGGGGGCCGTCGCCGCCTATGCCGGTCGAGGCAATGAAGTGCGTGTCGGTGGTCAGGCCCTCGCGGTCGAACACGTGGTTGCGGCCGCTCACCACGCCGGCGTAGTTGTGGTCGATGTCGCGCACGTAAATCCACGTGCGGTGGCAGTGGTCCTTCAGGTTCAGTCCCCACTCCCTGAGCCAGCCGGTGTGGCGCTCAAAGAGCCGTTCCGTCTGTTCTTCCACGCTCAGCCCCCGCGCCTCGTCGGGCGTCAGGCGTGCGCGCTGGTAAAGGTGGATGCAGCCGTCTTCCCTCACCACGCGTCTGTCGGGCGTGCCCTCCGTGCTGAAACTTCCTTTCGGTGCGCTGGCCACGAGCACGCATATCTTGGTGCCGTCAAGCGGCGGTTGTTCAATCAGGCTCACGAAGCCCTCGTCCAGCCGCCGGCTCAGGGCATGGGCGGCGTAGGTGTCCGCCTGGTTCTGCAGGTCGCTGAAGTACACGCGCGCGGCCACCACCTGCCGGCCGCCTTCCGTGAGGCGGTCGAGTTGTGCCGCCAGGTCGTCGAGCTGTGCCGCGAGGCCGCCCGGGCGGGGTTTGAGATATTGGTATTGTAGTATCATGTCTTGCCGTTTTGGAGATTCATCTTTTTTTCTGTTCTCGTGCAGGGAAGTGCCGGATTTCCGGGGCCGTCCCTGCGCGGCAAAGGTACAAAAAACACACCGAATAAGCCCCGGCTCCTCGCTGCTTTATGGGAGGCCGGGGCCATAATTTCATGGTTATTCAGGGGGTTAAAAGCCCATCAGGTGCAGGATGGTGGGGGTGAGCAGGGCCGTGAGGATGCCGTTGGGCGTCAGGCCCAGACTGGCGTAGGCCCCGTGCAGGCGGCTGACGTCCATCGACGTGGCCGTACCTACGGCGTGGGCCGCCGTACCCATCGACAGGCCCTGCGCCATGCTGCCGTGTACGTGGGCCACGTGCATCGTCTTGTAGCCCACCACGGCGCCCAGCAGCCCCACGCATACCACCACGGCCGCCGTCAGTGAGGGCAGACCGCCCACGGCGCGCGTCACCTCCATGGCAATGGGCGTGGTTACCGACTTGGGCGCCAGCGAGAGAATCACGTCGCGTGAGGCACCCATCGACCGGGCTATCAGCACCACCGACACGATGCCCGTCACGCAGCCGGCCAGTTCCGAAATCAGGATGGGCAGAAACTGCTTCTTGATGGTCTCCAGCTGCAGGTAGAGGGGCACGCCCAGGGCCACTACGGCCGGACGCAGCCAGAACTCAATGAGGTGCCCGCCCTGGTTGTAGGTGTCGTAGCTCACGCCCGTGAGCTTCAGAAACGCAATCAGGGCCGCAATGGTCAGCAGAATCGGGTTGAGCAGCACCCAGCCCGTGCGCTTGTTGAGCTGCTTGGCCAGAAAATAGAGCGTAAAGGTCAGCGCAATCAGGAAAAATTCGTTGTTCACGTAGCTCATGCCTCGCCCTCCTTTCCTTCATTGGTTTCTGGGCCTTTCTTTCCGCGGGTCAGCGTCTGGTGAATCCATCCCGTAATGGCCAGCACCAGCACCGTGCTCACCACCGAGGCGCACACAATGGGCCAGAACTGGGCCTCGATAATGTCGAAGTAGAGCATCAGGGCCACGCCGGGCGGCACGAAAAAGAAACCGATGTTGGCCACCAGAAAGTCGGAGAGCCCTTGCACCCATTGCAGCTTAATCCAGCCGGCCTTCAGGAAAAACGTGAGCAGCAGCATGCCCAGAATGCTGGAAGGCAGCGGAATGTGAGTCAGGTAAATAATCAGTTCGCCCAAAGCCAGGCAACCGAAAAGAATAGCACATTGGCGTATCATGAACTTCTTTTTTTGAATAAACGGGTGCAAAGTTAGCAGAACTCTGGCAAAGCACGAAACATTTTTTTTGCTTTTTTACTTTTTTTCTGCTTTTCCGGGTGTCTTTCTGTCTTTTTGTCCGCCTCCGTGGGGGTGCGGCGTAGGGTTTTGCGCCCGTCGGGGTGCGTCCAGTGTCATGTTGATGCGTAAGGATTTGCTGCGGGTGTGGAGGTCTTGCTGAGGAGCAGGTCGCGCCGCCCGGCTGCTGGAGCCGTGCCGGCGTGTCGCATGGCTTGGCGTCTGTCGTGCTACGCCCGTCGCGGCACTGATGCGTAGGGCGCTGCTGCGGGTGTGGAGGTATTGCTGTGGAGCAGGCCGCGCCACCCGGCTGCTTGAAGCCGTTGCGCCGGTGTATGGGATAGGGTTCCGGCAAAAAACGTATTCTGAGGTATCCCTATAAAAGGAAGAAAACGGTTCGCTCAAAATCCGCGGCTCGGAAAAAAAACTCGGCGGCTCGGAAAAAATTTTCGGCGGCTCGGAGTTTTGAGGAGGTGGGATCTCGTGCTTCCAAAGGTTCTACCTTGTCGGGGTGGTCCTGCCACTGCTCTGTCGCCCAGTGTGGCTTCGGGTGACCGGCGTGCAGGTCAGGTGCGGCTCGCCGCAGGGCCGCAAGTCGCCCGATGCGTTTGCGAGCCGGATTTTTCCGCTGCGGCGACTCATGGCGGTGTGGTGCCAAGGCGGTGCCCGTCCCGGTAGGCCCGCTTCCTCCCCGTTCGCATCCTCCGAAGCGGGTCGTTCCGTCCTTGCGGCGGGTTTATAGCAGGTCGGCGCGGATACGTCTTTGGCCGCTTCCCGCCAAAAGGACGAGAAAAGACAACTTTTTGGTCGTAAGGAAAACTTTTACCAAAATAATATTTTTAATCACTTGTATATCAGCATATTAAAAATGCTTAGGGAAAACTTTTTATTTTGAAAGACAACTTTTAATGATTACTTTTGCAACGAAATCCAATAGATACAGCATGATGAAAAATTTTAAATTCCTCGTAATTTTGATGTGCCTGAGCTTATGTTTTGGAGGCACGGCGTATGCAGCACAAGCACAGAGAATTAATGGTGACGAAGATGATGTGGAAATTGTTTTGGATCGTCGTGATCCTCATAGAACTCCAGAGCGTTCTGAAAATGTGTTGATGGCTGTTGGTCAAGTATATCAGAATCCACTTCGTCTTGTTTTATCCTTACCGGAAAAATTAGGTGAAACTACGGTAACAGTAAAAGATGCCCAAACTGATGCTATTTTAGGTACTACAACGGTTAATGCCATTCAGGAATCTATCGTAACTCTAAATTTTGAACAAGGTTCGGGTAGCTTTGTGCTGACGATAACGTCTGCTGAATATGTAGGTGAAGGAGAATTTACCCTTTAAACTTTGATTTGCAGTTCATAAGGTGTTTCTTCATTGAGAACTTATGAATCTGCGCTGTAAGGAAACAACACAAAAAATTATATATATTGCTGGTAACATCATGAGGGCATTTGCTTTGGACGGTAAGCTGTAAAAGTTGCTGCCTGTCTGGGCCAATTACCTCATGATGTTACACCTCAAGGCAGGATTTGTTCTTGTGTATTTGTAGTCCGTTTCGTATATGAATACGGACTATAATGTTTTGTCTGTCTTATTTAGGGATTTTTGCAGGTGGAGGCTTATTGGTGCTAAAATAAAATTTGTACTTTTGCATACATCTATTGCTTAGTGTGAAAACATACGTATGCATATTTTGCTGAAAATACTTTTCCTTTATTATCCTGTTATTGGTAGGATGCGTCTGTATGCTCTTCGTGGGTGTATGGTGATATTGGGCTTGCTGGTATTGGGGGCTTGTGAGCGGCAGGTGGCGGTATCTGAACTTGACGAAGCTGACAGCCTGATGGAGCATCACCCTGACAGTGCTTTGATGCTACTACAACATGTTGATACCTTACGCCTGACTTCCCGACATGCGCGGGCTAAATATGCCATGTTGATATCGATGGCGCTGGACAAGAACTATATTGACCTCAAGAATTTCCGTATATTGCAGCCTGCTATTGATTATTATGAAAACCATGGCACTCCTACTGAACAGTTGCGTACTTTTTATTACCAGGGCCGTATTTACGATAATGCAGGGAATATGAGCAAGGCTTTGCAGAGCTATATGAAAGCCTTGGAAAGGGGAGAGGAGTCTGACGATATATTAACCAAGGCTCGAGCTTATTTTGCTCAGCTTAATCCTAATTTAAAATTAAAGGCTTTTGACTAGGCAATAGAAGCTGGTAAACAGGCTGCTTGTTATTTTCGTCAATCTGGAAGGGTAGAAAGTTACGCCCATTGTTTAACTGAAATAGCTAGTATTTATATTTTAAAGAATGAGCGTGACAGTACTTGGAAATATTTGACAAAATGTAGAAAATTATGGCCACAAATAGGTGAGGAAAGAAAATACGGTTTCTATGGTAATTATTTGATCGCAGTGTATACCTTTTGTGGAACTGATAGCATTAAGAAGGCTATTGAAAAATATGTAGCACATGTTCCTTCTTCACGATGGGATAATTTGACTTTGGCTTGTGCCTATACCGAAATTAATGATTTTAAAAAAGCTCAATCTGTTATTTCTCGTTATAAGTTACATACCTCTGCATTTGATGATAAACGATATTATTCTGTTTTATATTACTTTTTTAGTAAAAGGGGCTTGTATAAAGAAGCTAATGATGCTTATTGGCAATATAATATATTTAAAGATTCCATCAATAAGGTTGCGTTGCGCGAGAATACCCGCCTGGCCGAAGTGCAACACCAGCTCAAGCTGGACATCCGCGAGGCTCGTCAGGCTAGGATTCGTAATTTCTGGATTGCGGCGGGGAGTATTGTGGTGCTTTTGCTGGTGGTGGGACTGGGGTACTACCGGTTGCGGCTCAGCAGGATGCAGAAGCGGTTGGCGGAGCAGGAAAAGGAGCATTACCGTTTGCAGTATGAGCTGCTGCGCGACGAGCACGGCAGTTTGCAGCAGCTGTTGGCAGACGGTAACCGGCTCGATGCGGCGGCGCGCGACATTGTGCGCAAGCGGCTGGCCCTGCTCAACGAATTTTTCAGGGCCCACATCACCGAGGACAGCCGTGAGCCGGAAAAACATGTGGCGCAGATTCTGTCGGACCGCGAAGCCTTCATGCAGTCCACACGCGAGGTGTTTGCCGTCAGCCACCCCGGTTTTATCCGCTATCTGGAGCAGAAAGGGCTGACGGAGTGGGAGGTGGGCTACTGCTGCCTGTTTGCCCTGGGCCTGAACGGCAAGGAGGTGGGGCGCTACACCCACTTCGGCAATCATTACAAAATCAACATCCAAATCCGCAAGAAGCTGGGACTGGACAGCCACAGCACCAATCTCAACCTCTACATCATGAAACTGCTGCAGGACAGCGAGGCGCCGTCGGCTACCCGGGAGCCCGAAGCATAGTGCCGGCAGGACCGTGCGGCAGGCCACGCTGAGGCTTTTTTCCGCATTTTTACGGGCTTTGGGCTTCAGTTTGCGGAATGGAGGTTGTATCTTTGTAGACAACGGAATATATATTCCGTTGGTTTGAGTTATGAGATACAGAGAAAAACACATGATTCAAAAGATATTCCGTAGGCTCTGGCTGCAAGGGGCGTTGATGGCGCTGGTGGCCGTGCTGGCGTTGGTGGCTTGCGGGCGGCCGTCTGTCGTTTCCGACCTCGATGCGGCCGACAGCCTGATGGAGCGGCGGCCCGACAGTGCCCTGGCGCTGCTGCGGCAGGTGGACACCCTGCGGCTGACGTCGGCGCACGACCGTGCCCGCTACGCCATGCTCCTGTCGATGGCGCTGGACAAAAACTATGTTGACCTCAAGGACTTCCGCGTGCTGCAGCCGGCTTTGGACTACTACGAGCGCCACGGCACGCCCACCGAGCAGCTGCGCACCTTTTACTATCAGGGGCGCATTTATGACAACGCGGGATACATGAGCAAGGCCCTGCAAACGTATCTGAAGGCCCTGGAGCGGGGCGAGCAGTCGGGCGACGTGTACACCAAGGCGCGGGCCTGCTTTGCGCAGATTGAGCCCTATATGGAGCTGAACGCTTTTGACCAGGCCATTGCGGCCGCCCGGCAGGCCCTGGCGTATTATCGCCGGACCGGGCGGGTGGACAGCGAGGCGCATTGCCTGACGGACCTAGCCAACATCTACACCTTGCGAAAGGAGGCCGACAGTGCCTGGTACTGCCTGAACGAGTGTCGGGCGCTGTGACCGCAGCTCAGTGCGGTGCGGAAGCAGGATTTTTATAATCATTACCTGATTGCGACGTATGCCTTTTGCGGCACGGACAGCGTCCAGCAGGCGCTGGAGGCGTATAAGGCCCACGTGCCGCCGGCGCGGTGGGACAGCCTGACGCTGGCCTACGCCTACATTCAGGTCCGTGACTTCGACCGGGCGCGGTACCTGATAGACCATTACCGGCAGCTGCCGGCAGCCGACCGCGATAGCCGTTTCTATTCCATTCTCTACCATTTTTACACCGGACAGGGCCTGTACCGGGAGGCCAATGCGGCGTATCTCCATTTTAACGAGCTGAACGATTCCATCAACCGGCTGTCGTTGCGCGAGAATGCCCGTTTGGCCGAGGGGCAGCATCAGCTGAAACTGGCCGTGAGCAAGTCGCAGCAGGCGCGGCAGCGCAACTTCTGGATTGCCGCCTGCAGTCTCTGCGTGTTGCTGCTGGTGGTGTGCGGGGCCTACTATGGGTTGCGCATGAGCCGGATGCGGCGGCAGCTGGCCGAGCAGGAAAGGGAGCGCTACCGCCTGCAGTATGAGTTGCTGCGCGACGAATACGGCAGCTTGCAGCAGCTTCTGGCCGACAACCACCGGCTCGATGCGTCGGCGCGCCACATTGTGCGCAAGCGGCTGGCCCTGCTCAACGAGTTTTTCAAGGCGCACATCACCGAGGACGGATGCGCCCCCGAAAAGCGCGTGCTCCAGATTCTGGCGGACCGCGAAGCCTTCATGCAGTCCACCCGCGAGGGCTTTGCCGTGAGCCACCCCGGTTTTATCCGCCACCTGGAGCAGAAGGGGCTGACGGAGTGGGAGGTGGGCTACTGCTGCCTGTTTGCTCTGGGCCTGAACGGCAAGGAGGTGGGGCGCTACACCCATTTTGGCAATCACTACAAAATCAACATCCATATCCGCAGGAAGCTGGGGCTGGACAGCCACAGCACCAACCTCAATCTCTACATCACCCGCCTGCTCCGGGAGAGCGAGGAGCAGACAGCGTATGATATTTACCCGAACAATTAATCTTTATAACCTGCCGGAATGGTCGCGGAGGCAACGTATAAAACTCTTTAGGCTGTCAGAAAACTTTTGAAGGGAAAATATTTGTAATATATTGATTGCTAATTTATTATAGCATTTCTAGGAAAACTTTTTCTTTGGGTTTCAAACTTTTCTTATGTAATTTTGCAAACGTTTGCGAAGAGCAAATAATTATATTTTGCAGGCATCATTACATGCTGCATACACTGTTATTACGCCCCATTATGGGGTAGGGGTAATGAGAAACATGAATTGAACGAGTATTAATAATAAGCAGTAAGAATGGAAAAGCAGTTACCGATATCCGTTTGTATGTCCATGTATAATGTGGCACCTTATGTAGGTGAATGCATTGACAGTATATTGGCTCAAACTTTTGAGGATTTTGAATTGTTGATTGTGGATGATGGTTCGGATGATGATAGCGCAGCAATAGTACGTTCATATACAGATAAGCGAATCAAACTTATTGAGCGGGAGCATGATTATATAGCTTCATTGAATTACTTGTTGAGTCACGCTACCGGTAAATATATTGCGAGGATGGATGCTGACGATATAATGCTTCCATATCGATTAGAACGCCAGTTTGCTTATATGGAGACCCATCCAGATGTTGATATCTTGGGAGGCGCTATACAATGTATCGGCATTCCGGATAATAAGATTATATCTTATAAGGAAGATTTTGTAACAGTAGGTGATTTATTGAATGGCACAGTCCTCGCTAATCCAACTGTGATGATGCGAGCAAAATCTGTAGCAGATTTACGTTATGATTTGAATTCAACTTATGCAGAGGATTATCAATTTTGGTGTCAGGCATTAAAAGCAGGGTTGAAAATGATGAGTATTCGTGATGTTATAGGAAAATATCGCATAACAGGCACTAATGTAAGTTTTACTCATAGAGAAGAACAACGTATGGCTGCATTGAGAGCGAAGGAAGATTTGGAAGAGTGGGTTACTGCTAGTGAAGCAAGTCGAGCTTTGCCAATCAATACAACTTTACCACCAAGTTCGAAAGAGCTTACAATTATTATTACATTTTTAAATGAAGGAGATGAATTAGAAAAAACTGTTTCGGGAATACGTAAAACAGTAGCAGATTCCGTTGAAATTATAGTCATAAATGATTGTTCTTTTGACGGCTATGATTATGGTGAATCACTAGAGAAATACAATGTTCATTATTTTGTTAATCGCCATCGCCTAGGAGTGGCTGCTTCACGAGATTTTGGAGTGAGTAAGTGTAAGACGCCGTATTTCCTTTTACTTGATGCTCATATGCGTTTCTATGATCAGACTTGGGCAAATTGCATTGTAAAAGCATTACAAGAAGATGATCGCCAACTCCTTTGCTGCCAAGGGCGTTTTTTATACAAAGATACGGAAACGGGAGAGGTTGAGGAGAATGAAGAGCGTTCTTTTGTTTTCGGGGCTTATTCGCCATTTGGGAAAGATTCTGTTTGGCCTGACATAACATGGAATTATAAAGAATTTTCTTTAAATCAGCGAACACAGGATATACCCTCTGTGTTGGGAGCCGCATATGCAACTTCAAAAACGTATTGGACTCGTCTTCGTGGTCTTGAAGGATTGCGGAATTATGGTGCAGATGAACAGTTCATTAGTTTAAAAGTATGGTGTGAAGGGGGAAGATGCACGTTATTAAAAGATGTAGTTATAGGGCACATCTATCGCAAGCGAGCTCCTTATTTGATATTAGGAAAAGATACTATATATAATCTTATGTATATTGCAAGACTACTCTTCCCGGTAACAATGTATAGTATGACAGTTGCACAAGCTATGGTGTCTTATAGAAATTTCGCGTATGAGGCTCTTGAGGCATTTAAAGAACATGAGATTGAAATAGAGAAACAAAAAACTTATTTTGCAAGTATTTTTACCCGGAAGATAGAAGAGGTTTTACTTATGCATCAAGCTTGTCGTGAATACGATTCTGAAGCAATGCAAGGTATTGTCACAAAATTACCCGAAATAGCTCAATGTATTCAAACAAATGTACCTGTAGACGATGGATTAATGGAGGGTAAAACAGGAATATTTTTGTGGCTTTTGTATTATCAAGCATTTTGTTCTTCATTTGATAATGATGAAATTTTAGATAAACTTTATACAGATATTGAAAAAGATGTCAATAAACATCGCTTGCCATGGAATTTTCGCTACGGTTTGACCGGAATAGGCTGGGGAATGCTCTATCTTTATAATAAAGGGCTTTTGAAATTTTATCCAGAGGAATTAATAAATGGGATAGATTCTCAATTATTGGCAATTTCGCCAGAGAATATCGAAGATATGAGTTTGGATACGGGGGTTGCTGGAGTTCTTGCTTATTTGTCAATTCGCTTGACGATAAAATGGGAAAAAAAGTCTGCACAGTTATTGGACAAATGGAATAAAAAAGCTTTGGAAGTACTTGCAGTTAGTAATCAGCGAGAAGCCATTTATTACGCTTATCTTTATAACACTATTTATGAGAAAAGACTCTTTAATATATCTTTGATGCCATTGATCGGTGTATGGTTGAAGTCACCTTCATATGTGCCTCGAACAATCACAATTCAAAATTGTACCCTTGTTGATGGAATACTTGGGACAACATTACAGACTATGTTATTACTAAAAAAACAGAAATAAGATTCTATGAAAATCAGTAAATTTACATCTACTTATTCCTATAATGGAGAAACCGTACTATTTAAGAGGAGTTCTATAAATTAAAATATTGTAGTACAGTTGTTTATATGGTTCCAAGA
>OGKG01000423.1_pt1 | contig 54674 bp, 43 predicted proteins | sample 1572201 | NCBI WGS metagenome assembly OGKG01 (sample SAMEA2582146, study PRJEB24529) | metagenome | biome: Human gut stool | place: China | collected 2011 | reverse complement strand
TTTTCATAATTGCTGTTATCCTTTCTTCGATTGCATTTTTACTAAAATTGTTACAAAGCGGCATAAAACCACTTTTTTGTTCCTCCATACTGATAAGAGTATGTGCATAAGTCGATTTAGAGTTATTGCCGAATCGGTGTATCACACATTCGTCACAAGCCAATTCTAAATCCCTATTAAAAAGAATATACATTACCCATACCATAGGATTAAACCAATGAATACACGCTATTGCTGTAACCAACAATTTTGTTATACTGTCATACCTTTTGATATGCACATACTCATGTTCTAAGACATATTGAAGAACATTCATATTCTCCCAGTCTGTATTTTTAGGAAATAATATAATCGGATGTATAATTCCGTATGAAACAGGTGCAGCAACCCTATCTGACTGTCTTATTTCTATCCGTCGCTTCCTATTATGCAGTACAAGCCACTGTTCTATCTGTGGGATTTTAACCGTAAATGACATTTGAAATTCTCTATACAATTTTCTATATACAATCAGAAAATATCCAGCCTGTCTGCCGAGCATGACGATTTTCTTTAGCTGGCTTAACAGGGCGGTACTTTCTTTTGTTGTGAGCATTTCTAGGAAAGCCACATATTCATCAAATATAAGGAATTGTGGAGAAAGTCCCAGATAGGCATAGTTTTCTCCTGTACGGTAGTTCGGGTTCAGTTTCATTTCTTCCGAGCGTGTGACCATGCCCTCATAAAAGGTATTGACGCAGTCAATCATATCGTCTTTCGTGTGGTAGACATTTCCCATGACCGTTCCCAAATCTGCAAGGTCAGCGTTCTTCGGGTCAAGAATATATAAATCTGCATTGGTTCTAAGCAGTGCTTCAATGATGGTCAGTAGAAAATAGGTCTTTCCACCACCTGTACCACCGCAGATAAGGGCATGGGGAAGTGAATCATATTCCCACACCAGATTTTTCATTAACCGCAGACCGCCGTTTTCGGCAATTACTTCATCAATCGAAATACGGTTCGCTATCATATCATAGAGCAGGGTGTATTCGATATAGCCGTCATGCAGTGTCTTGTCGGTCAGCTCACAGTACAGTCCCGATTCCAGTTTATCCTCTAAGGACAGGAGCTGTTCTTGATATTTTCCCATTGTAATTTCACACAGGATATGGAGCAATCCATTGTCCATCTGGTAGTAAATTTTCGGAAACCACACGATTTTTTCTCTTGATCTGCTTTGCAGGTCAGTGAAAAAAACGCTGTCTTTGGTGTTCTCCGCTTCATACCATTTATTTTCCAGCACCATGCGAGCCAGTTTTTGTCTGTGTAGCAACCGCTTGATACGGTCATATCCATAACGGTAGTAGAGAAAAGCAAGCAATGCACAAACACCAGTCGCTATCAGAACCGTAATGGAATTGTAGGCAGTCCATGTGATTCCGGCATGGAGCAGGTTAAAATCTTTCCAGTCGGTAACAAGAAGTTGTCTCAGATTCAGAAGCAGGAACACCGCAATGAACAGGAGCAACAGCCAGCCGATACAAAAGTGATAGACCAGTGATTTATCACTGGCACGAATCCTGTTACCTTTAGATTTTTTCCATACTTTCATATAAACTCCTTTCTTTGGACGTAAGAAAAGCAGTCAATCATGTAGACTAACTGCTTTGTGAATATAAATATAAAATTATAAAGGCTGAATTTTTAATTCTGTATTACTCATCATATTTGAGCAAATAAAGCAAATCGCTATATCCCGATTTCATAAGTAATTGTTTGAAACCAGAAAGCACTTCTTCTTTTGTATAATTGTTGTTTTCCAAAAACTGATTATCTTTTTCACTAAGGTACTGATAAAAAAGAGCCACCGCCATTACTTCGTTTTTGTTTGTATAGTCAATGCTATCTAAAAGTATGTTCTCTGCTTCGTTAATCTGTCCTAAATCAATCATATTAAGAAAATTTTTCAAATTTTTTCCCGATACTTCATACTTGTTTTCTTTTTCAAGTTCAACAGAAACATACTTTTTCCCAAAGGCTAATGAAAATAATACTCTTACCATTTCTTTTATCATTCGCATGATGTAATCTTTTTCATCGGTAAAATTCATTTACCCATCTCCTTAAATGTTGGTTTAATTGTTTGGGACATATAAGATAACTTATAAAACTGGAAGTTGTTACTTTCTGCATATTGTGTTTCCTAAAATGATAATTACCACGACATCAACCAAAATAATCCCTAATGCCCATTCTATAAACTGGAATTTACAAACTACTTTTTAACAAGTTTTAGCTTTATATTTCTTCTATCAGCAATTTTTTGAAGTATATCAACTATATATGAACATTGTTCTTTGACGGACAAGACAGACAATTCATCATTTTGTTGTATTTGTTTCATAGCTTCTTGTAATTCTGAAAGCTCTAATAAATTGACTGCTACACAGAAGAAATTTTTTCTGCGACCGTCATTATAGTTAGCAAGTAAATGAGAAAGAATTTGTATTTTTTCTTGTTGTTCAAGATTATACTGTTTAATACCTATGTTCTGCACTCTTTCCAAATCTGCTTTCTGACGTTTATGAGTAATAAAAGAGTCATATTCATCAATGTGAGAATACTTTTCACATGGATAGTTTTTACATTCAAAACAGTATTCCATTTTTCCATGTTCAAGACTACACTTAGCAATTTTGCACGATTGATTACCGTTACCACAACCACCACAATGATTTCCTAAAAACATAGGACATAACCCACAATTCAATCCACAAAGGGAAAATAGTTGATTTTTTCGTTCAAATCCTTTCAAAATATCAACTCCTTACAACTTACGATTTGATTGTTTCGTATATTATATCAATTACATTTGAACGGTTCAATAAAAATTATGAATCTATTTCTTTGCTGGCTGTTGTGGAACATTATTCTGTGGATTTCCGGCATGAGTAGCTTTATTTTTCAAAATAATATCATCTGCCTTTACATACCAGTCCACATCTGCACCACGATAATTTGCATTGGCTACCGTGTCTGCAACAGGATTGACAAGTTCCACTTCGGCGTTGTAGTCATAGTCCTTTAACGGAACAGTCGCCGGAACGGATACCTGTATCATGCGTCCCTGTGTGTTGCATTTTAAATCGTAAGTACGTTCCTTGATTTCCTCACTGACCGTCCCATCTTCATTCTGTACATGAACCTCACGGCGTAATGCGGAGAACTTCAACACTCCGAATGTCTTTTCTTTATCAATAACGATTCCATTTGCTAATCTCATAATCTGAATACCCCCTTATTTATTTTCTACTGGTAACATATCGTCTGCAAGTAAGATGTAATTGACAAATCCACGTTCCCCGATTTTATAACCATCGGTAGTAATACGTGGATTGATAAGTTTTACTTTCTGCTCCGGCGAGAAATGTTTTTCGCCAGCTTTGGCAGGAAGTGTCACAACTACATCATCGGCTCTCTGTACATCGGAATACAGGTTGTAGCTTCTGTTAATGACAGCCATACGCCCGTTGATTCTCTGCTGTTCCGTAGTATTTTCTCCGGCAAACTCCAAGTTCCCGAATGTCTTTTCCATGTTTGGTACGACAAATCTTAATTCCATAAATAATTGACCTCTTTTCTTTCTATTTATAAGTTCTTTCCTGCTGTACTTTGCGGGGAGCTACACTCCCCACGCCCCTAGTGGACTTCACGCTCCCGTAAATCAGAGCTTCACGGGAGCGTGAAGTTGCAAAAAGGGTGGCGACCTTGAACGCTCTATCAACCGCTACATTACTGCCTTACAATTTCTTTCTACGACGTTTGAAGTAGAACATACCGCCAAGCCCAACGCAGGAAAGACCGAGCATAGCAAGGTAAGCGTAAATATTTGCATTGTCACCTGTTTTCGGACTGTCGCTTGTCTTAGTCACAGTGGACGGAGTATCCGGCGTTTCGGTATCTTTCGGGGTGTCTGGAACTTCCGGCACTTCCTTAATTGTTACAGTCTGTCCATCGTCTGTGATGTCCTTATGTTCCGTCACTTTCTTTGGTTCGTCTGGATTGGTCATATCGTATAATTCCTCAAATGTGACAAGGCTCTTGCCACCAAGAGAAGAACCATCAAAAGTAAAAGCAATCTCAACCGTCATTTTTTCATTGTCGGCTGTAAACTCATAATCATTGGATACTTTCTTTCCATCAATCAGAAGTTCGGCATTTTCCTCTTTTAACATCTGCCAGCCGGAAAGTTTGTATTTTGTTCCAACTTCTAGACCATCTAATGTGACTTTATCCACAATCGTTACATCTTTTCCGGCTTCGATTTCTTTCTTGCCGTTCTTGTCCGTAGCGGTCGTATGGATTTTGATGATACGTTCCGTGATAAGAACGGTCTGTCCATCATCGTTGATGTCTTTATGTTCGGCAACCTTGACAGGCTCTTTCGGATTGCTCATATCGTACAATTCCTCAAAGGTAACAAGGTTCTGACCGCCAAGAGCTGAACCGTCAAAACTGTAAGTAATTTCAACCGTCATTTTTTCGCTGTCAGCAGTGAATGTGTAATCACTGTCTACACGTTTCCCGTCAATCAGAAGTTCGGCGTTTTCTTCCTTTAACATCTGCCAGCCGGAAAGTTTATATTTTGTTCCAACTTCCAAGCCATCAAGTGTGACTTTGTCCACAATCTTGATGTCTTTTCCGGCAACAATCATTTTTTCGCCTGTTTTCTTGTCGGTAGCTGTGGTATGGATTGTGATTTCTTTTTCGTATTCATCGGTCAGTGTCCCTAAATCTACGGTCACTTTATTTCTGGATACGACCACCTCAAAGGCTGGAATCAGCTTAAATCCGGCGTTGGAATCACACTTTAATTCCTTAATCACATAGGTATCATAAAGCAATGCACCTTTGCTGTCGTCTGGTTCAGATGTACCAAACCATACACCGTCCTCACTGGATTTTCCGGCATTGGTATTGACCTTGTGGGAAGCCCAGCTTGAAGCAGTAGAGAACTGACCGTTTTTGTCCGTGACTACAATATGGGATTCTCCCGTTGTCTTGCTTGTAATTCTGAATGGAACACCTGCAAGACGTTTATGTGTACCTGCACCGATTTTTACACCCTCAATATCGCCACGCTTAATCTGGTTGTAGACAGAGTGGGATTTATCGGTCAAGTCCACGATTTTTCTATCTTCTGTGATAGAAAAGTCGATTGCTTTTGCACCATCTGTCAAGTAGCCCTCTGGTGCTTTGCTTTCTTCTAATCTGTAATTTCCGTAAGGGAGCAAGTCAGCAGAAGTAGAAGCGATTCCGTCAATTCCTGTCTGAATCTTCTTGACAGTTTCATTCTTGTTATATAATTTTCCCTCAACCAGTACAGGACTGTCATTCAAGGAAATGATATTGAACTCTGTGTACTGTAAGGTTGCACTTCCCTGTGCTTTGGTATCCTTTGTTTCAAGGTCACGTTTCTGGATTTTTACACCGCCACGGATAATCTTGTCGGATACGGAATACTGGTTACTTCCAGAAAGTACGGCAAGTTCGCCATCTTCGGAAATCTGTGTAAGGTATGTTCCCTTAATCTGTTCGGAACTTCCGTCAGCCTGCATATATGCACCATCTAATAAGTAGCCATTTGGTGCTTTTGTTTCTGTGACAGTGAGTGTACCAAGTGGCAATACATTTTTACCGTCCTGTGTATAGAAGCTGTCGCCGGATACTTTGTAGCTGTCGGCAAGTCTGGATACATAATGTATAGTTCCGTCACTGTCTTTTTCGGCAACGGTTTTGGTTGTCCATGTACGGGTAGCTTTTGCAGGTAGATTATCTGCATTGTAGTATCCGTCATAATAGCTCCATGTGAACTCTGCACCCTCTAAAGAAGCAGTTCCCTGTGGAGTAGATTTTCCTGTTTCCATGTCAATTTTGAATAAATCAATCAAAGTCTCTGTGACCTTTGGAGTGTCAGCAACAGTTAATGTCGCTGTTTTTCCAACTTCCACATTTAAGGCATGGACAGTAGAATCCAGCTTGTAACCTTTTGGTGCGGAAAGTTCTTTGATGTAAACTGTTCCGGCTTTTACCTCAACTTCTTTGGTATCGCCGTTTCCATCGGCAGTAAGTGTGGCAAGCTGGCTGTTACAGCCCTTATCAGAATAGACACCAAATGTCGCACCCTCAAAGGAATAGTTGGCATTGCCATCTGTGACCGTTGGATTGGAAGAAGTCTTTTTGACCTTTGCATTTCCTACATTTAACTTCGCCCAGAACTGTCCGATGTCCTGTCCTTCGCCAGTATAAATGTAACCGCCACATTCATAGCGTCCCTTATTTGCTTTCACAAATGCTTTCGCACCAGCGTAAACTTCATTCTGTACTGCCTGTGAGATTTCATTATAGGAAGCTCTGACGTTATCGCACTGCCAGCCGAGCTGTTCACTCAACCTCTGCCAGACAACACACTGTTCCAGCAAGTATCCCTGTTTGTAATTCAAGTTCGTATGAGAAGCGGTATATTGCTTGACGTACTCTAAGGAAAGAGCAACGTCCGCAATCTGATCGCTACTCATACGGGAGCTTGCGTCAGAACGTGTTTTATATCCATTCTTGAAATTGGTGTTGATGTCCACGCAGTAGGCAGTTTCGCCCTCAACTTTCATGTGTCCCTCATTGAATGTAGATTTGATAGAACCATCATTCATAACGTGTTCAATGTAGCCGACACGTTCTGCTGATTCTGTCCAGTATTGATTGCCGGAAGCATGAACCGCCGTCACTGGTAATGCCGTGAGAATGGTTGCAAAAGCAAGCGTTCCTGTCAGCAATCGCTTTACTAGCTTATTCATATTTTCTCTTTCTCCTTTCGATTTTGGGTATGAAAAAAGCCGTCCATTTCTGAACGACTGGAAATAGAAAAGGAACGCCAAAAGTGTACGTTCCATAGTCTATAAAATATTTAATTTTTCTCTCTGGTGTGCTATCTGACGCCAATTTTGACCCCAAATTTCTGAAAAATGACGATTTTTGATGAACAGCTACAAATTTTCAAAATCCGTGAAACCCTTGTAACTAGGGCGTTACGGGACTATATGAAACTAGACAAAACCAACGTCACAATAACAAGTGTTGAGTGCTAATTATTTTATTAAAAAAATATAAACCCGGTATTTATGCCGTTTTACAAGTTTCCATTATTGTATACAAAATTGTCCAATCAACACAATCACAGCCACATTTGAATAATCAAACATTACAATATGTATTTTACATTTACATTAATATGCTGTATAGTAAATACATTGTTTATTAATTAAAAAACATCGGGAGGCTTTTTAACTTTATGAAAAAAAGAGAATCATTTAACAACCAGTGGGGCTTTATACTTGCATGTATAGGCTCTGCAGTCGGAATGGGAAATATATGGATGTTTCCTACCCGCGTTTCTATGTATGGCGGCGGTGCATATCTTCTGTTATACATAATCTTTGTTGCACTTATCGGTTTCACAGGCGTAATCGGTGAGATGAGTTTCGGACGTGCTGCAAAATCAGGTCCTATAGATGCTTTTGGTCTTGCCTGCGAATCAAAAGGAAAAAGAAAGCTCGGCGAAATACTCGGACTTATTCCTGTTCTCGGCTCGCTTGCAATGGCAATCGGATACACTGTGGTAATGGGCTGGATTTTAAAATACATGATTGGCTCATTTACAGGTTCAACATTATCGCCTCAGTATACAGCCGATTTTGCCGGAAAATTCGGAAACATGGCATCTTCATTTGGCAATAATTTATGGCAGTTTTTTGCACTTGCAGCAGGCATCGGAATATTAATGTTCGGTGTCGGAAGAGGAATTGAAAAAGCTAACAAATTTATGATGCCTGTATTTTTTGTACTTTTCATTATTCTTGGCATCTATGTATTCTTCCAACCCGGTTCAGCAGACGGATATAAATACATTTTTACAATAGATACAAAATACTTATTTTCACCAAAAACATGGGTATATGCTCTTGGTCAGGCATTTTTCTCATTATCGGTAGCAGGCAGCGGAACTTTAATTTACGGCTCATACCTTTCTGATAACGAAGACATTCCAAAAGCGGCAGGCAGAGTTGCATTATTTGACACAATCGCCGCAATGCTCGCGGCACTCGTTATTATTCCCGCAATGGCTACAACCGGTGCCAGATTAAATCAGGGCGGTCCGGGACTTTTATTTATATATCTTCCATCACTATTTAAATCAATGCCTGGTGGTTATATAATTGCAGTTATTTTCTTTGTTGCAGTGTTCTTGGCAGGACTTTCATCTCTTATCAATCTGTATGAAGCACCTGTTGCAACAATTCAGGAAAAATTCAAGTTAAACCGTAAAATATCATGCTCAGTCATTGCAGTATTCGCATTAATAGTATCACTTTGTATACAGGGAATTGTATCCGAATGGATGGATGTGCTTTCAATCTATATCTGCCCTCTCGGAGCAGGACTCGCAGGAATAATGTTCTTTTGGGTTTTAGGTAAGAAATATGTAGAAAATCAGGTGAATCTTGGACGCACAAATAAATTTACAGACAAGTTTTACCCTGTCTGCAAATATATTTATTGTCCTGTCTGTATTCTTGTTTTAATACTCGGAATCGTGTTCGGGGGAATTGGTTAATAAATTTGCATCATGCACACATTTTATCATACCAATTCGACTTTTACGGCACCATAATTTCTTATTGATGCCACATACACATTTCCTTTTCCGAAAATGTGTTCCATATAATCTTTATATGAATAAACATCTTTCACTGGCAGTATGCACATAATTACTCCGGCGAAACCTCCACCATGTACGCGGCACACGCTGTCCGTTCCTTTGAGGAAACGCCCTGTAAGTGTCAATGCCAGTGAAATTTTTTGTTCTGAAGGGTTATTTGGACAGTAACAGTTCTGCAAAAGTTCCCACGAAGATTTTCCTGATTCATCAATCATTCTTTTTATCAAATCAAAATCATCATTGTCAATCGCTTCCGCCATTCTGTCCACACGCTCATTCTCTTCAAAAAAATGTATTGCACGAAGCACGGCTCTGTCACTGTGTAATATCGAACCGGCGTCATTGTAACTATCATGATTTAAAATCACTTTCATTAATTCATCTATATTAGTTTCACACAGACGCTTACATCCAAGCACTTCTGCCACCGAAAACATTTCCTTAGGAATTGCCGAATACTCTTCACTTAAGTCGGCATGTCCTTTTCCTGTATTTACAATAACAAGGCTGTATCCGAATTTTTCAAAGGAAAGATTTTTCTTCGTAAACTTCACTTCATTTTCATCAGAAAAATCCATATATACGGCACCACCGACAGCACATGTTATCTGGTCCATAAGGCCTGACGACTTATGCCAGAACTCATTTTCCGCGTACTGCCCTGCTTTTGCACAGTCATTTTCAGTCATTTTATTATCATTAAACATAAAATTAATAATTGCACATATAAGCATTTCATACGAAGCCGATGAACTTACTCCCGCCGATGGGATAACCTGCGTTGTCACATACGCATCAAAACCGCCCACATCAAATCCATTTTTCATAATATACGTACATATTCCCGCAACAAGCGATCTGCTGCCGTCGTATAAATAGCATACTTCTGCATCTGTATTATAGTTATTAACATAATCAGCGATAGATTTAAGGTCAACTTCAATATATTCATGTCCCTCGCTGTAAATTCTAATAATATCAGTTTCATTTGGAGATGCTGCCGCAATTGTATCCATATCAATAGCTGCCGCTATCACCCTGCCGCCGTTGTGGTCGGTATGATTTCCTATTATTTCACTGCGCCCCGGTGCTGAAAAAAACTGAATTGTACAATTTCCACCATTTTCATATTCCGTGGCATGTCCGAATTTTTCAATAAATTCTTTTTCCAAATGCTTATATCTTTCATTTGTTTCAAGCGTTATCGTCTGCATTTACTTCCTCCATAAAATACAATCTTGCAGCAAAATCCTGATACAGCCTTACATCTTCACTGTATCCTGTAGCGGAAAAAGATTGTTTTAACTTAACTCCAGCATACATAAGTGTGTCTCCGTAAGCCGTATAATCTTCTGTCTCTCCATCCAGTTTTACAAATTTTGAGGCAAGTTCCTGAACAAGAGAGCCCTGTTTTATGTGAACAGGTGAAACCATATTTACAAGCTCCCCAAACTCTTTAATATTATGCTTTAACCTTCTGTTGTAAAAATGATATACAGCATCGTCCTTTAAGCCATTCGCAAAAAAACAGGCGAATTGTGTATTAGGCACGACAAGTTTCTGCATAGTAAACCCGACAGCCTTGCTCATATCCTTTGATGCAACGCACCATGAAGCATTGTTGCCAGCTCCGTTATTAAGCACACCATGATTACGTGAATTTCTGTTATCAAAACATTCTCTGCGGTAAAAAGTACCATACTGTATAACTTCACGCCATTTTTTATACAATTCAATCTGAGCTTTAACTGCCATAAATTCGTCTTTTGGCAAATCACATAGATTAAATTCATATCCGAGATTTCCAAACGCCGCAACAGCAAATCTTGTCTCAAGCGGCATATTTCTTAATGTCTGATGATTAGGACTCGCCGAAACATGTGCTGAAATACAGCTTAGCGGATAGCCATAACTGTAATTATACTGAATCTGTGTACGACAAAGTGCATCTGTGTTATCGCTTGCCCAGATTTGCGGAAAATAACAAAGAATCCCAAGATCAAACCTGTTACCGCCAGCTGAACAGCCCTCAAATAAAATATCAGGAAATCTTTTTGTAAGCTCTCTCATACAATGGTACAATCCGCATACATATCTGTGTGCCATCTCTCCCTGCCTTTCAGGTGGGAGATTTTTTGAATAATAATCACTGAAAATCCTGTTCATATCCCATTTCACATAGGAAATGTCAGCCGATGAAAAAATATTGCTCATCTGCTCTATTATGTAATCCTGAACCTCAGTATTTGAAAGGTCAAGAATTCTCTGGTTTCTGCCTTCTGAATGTGGCTTTTCAGGAATATCAACAACCCACTCCGGATGTTTTTCATATAACCGGCTCTTAACATTAACCATCTCAGGCTCAACCCATATTCCAAAGTCAAGCCCTAGTGCTTTGATTTTATCCGCAATCTCCCTAATGCCACCGGGAAGTTTCTTTTCATTCGGTGTCCAGTCCCCAAGCGATGACGTATCATCATTTCTTTCGCCAAACCAGCCATCATCCATTACAAAAAGCTCGACACCGGCTTCTTTTCCGGCTTTTGCAAGTCTTAAAAGCTTTTTCTCATTAATATTAAAGTATGCTGCCTCCCAGCTGTTCAACAATATGGGACGCACTCTATTTTTCCATTTGCCGCGTACAATATGATTATTTACAAAATCATGCATATTATGGCTCATTGAATTAAATCCAGCATAGCCATAAGTCATAACTGCCTCAGGAGTTTCAAAACTTTCTCCGGCTCTGATTTTATAGGAAAATAATGACGGATTAATCCCTGTTACAATTCTTAACTTTCCATAAGAATTAACCTGTGCTGCCTCATAATGATTGCCGCTGTAAATAAGATTAAATCCAAAACACTCTCCGAAATTCTCCGATGTATTATGTCTTGCAATCATAACAAACGGATTTGCACGGTTTGATGATGTTCCCGTAACTGATTCATTGACATATTTTCCAGCCTCTAGGCTGATAATATTCCTATTCATCTCTCTTATCCATGCACCATTAAAAGACGAAAGTTCATAATCAGAATCATTAAAATCCAGCTGCATACTCATAAGACGGTTTAATCTGACATCATCTGTACTCTCATTTATAAACTTTGCACTTCTTGTAATAACATTACATTTTTCATATACATAATAGTGTAATTCCAGCTTCAGATTATAATTTGAATCTTTTAAAATAACTGTAAGATGTCCGACATTTCCATCTTCATCATACGAGCCCGGAAGCGTTTCTGATTCTTCTTTTCCCAATGTAATCTTAGAACTTTCAAATAAAAAATCAGACGTACTACTTCCGTCAGCATGGCTTACTTCTATAAACGGCTCCCTTATATCACCCTTTCCCCATGAAGACATTTCAAGGCACATATCCTCAAGTGAAAAATTATTAAAATCAGGACTGTATATATTAGTATTTCCTGGTATGCTAACATGTTTTTCGCAAAGAGCCTGTGCATCCGCATGAATTTTTCTTCCATAATACAGATGCTGTAAATGTCCGCTCTCGCACTCCCTGAATATATATGATGTATTATCTGTATCAAGCTTATAAATGCCATTTTGTGCAGTAATCATAATTTATCCATCCTTATAAGTAATCAGTTTCTACGCTCTTTAATGCCTTTTGTAATCTCTTCCATTTTCTTGTCTGTAAGAATATATTTTTTGTGAAAATAAATCAGTGCAATAATAAGACCGATTATAGGAATTACAGTCATTGTCATTCTGAGTCCTGCAACCGAACCGCCCGTTGTGACAGCTGCATCTGCATCAGTATTACTGCTAAGATGGCTCAGTGACAGACAGATTGAAACTACAAGTGCAGCAACACCCGATGCCAGTTTAACAACAAATGTCTGCATAGAAAAAATCACGCTCTCATCACGCCTGTTATTTTTAAGTTCACCATAATCTACAGTATTTGCAAGGAAAATCGTAGTCAGTACAAGTAACATTCCATTTGCCGCAAATATGAAAAATGCAGGTATAAATAAAACAAATACGCTTGACATTGATGTAAATACAAGTATTAGAAGCACTATATATCCTGTGATTGCCATTGCAAAACTTACATAGAATATTTTCATTGTGTTCATGAATTTTCTAAGAAGCGGAAACAGAACCATCATTGACAGAATCTGAACCGCACCGCCGAATGTGTTAAAAAGTGTATATCCATTATACCAATCGGCACCACCAAAGTCATATTTAAAAAAGTAAATTACAAGATTTGAAGTTATGTATACAGAGGCATTGATAAGCACAATTGTCACAACCACAGCAACTGCCTGGTCATTCTGTACGAGTGCCTTAAACATCTGCTTTACTGATACACTTTCAACATTAACCGTAGACTTTTCTTTTATATTAACACAAGTTATAAGAATTGATACAAAAAACAATATTGAAATTATAAGTGCAAACCACTTAAACCCTGTATATTCATTTCCATTTCCAAGAAGATAAACACACTGCATTGTTATTACTGTAACAATTGCAGAACCTGCTCCTGCACATGAACGAGCCATTGTAGACATATTTTCCCGCTCCCTGCCTCCTTCCGTAAATGCAGGAATCATTGACCAGTACGGAATGTCCATCATCGTATATGTAACACCCCATAAAATATATGTAACCGCTGCATATGCAACAAGACCGCTTCCGTTTAATGCAGGTGGTGCAGCAAACATAAGATATAAAACTACCGCATTAAGTGCAGTTCCCACAAAAAGCCACGGGCGGAACTTTCCCCAGCGTGTTCTCGTCTTTGCAACTATCACACCCATCACAGGATCATTAAATGCATCAAATACTCTCGCAGCCATAAGAATAATTCCCATGGCAATCGCACTAACCCCAAGAATATCCTGATAATAATATAAAATATAACTTGCACAGAACATGTATACCATGTCTTTTCCAACCGCACCAATACCATATGATGCCATTTCTTTTTTATTAAGCCCCATACTCATCTCACTCCTTCTTCATATTCATAGCAATTTTGACTGCCTCATATGCACCGTTGTAAATACCCGCTTTTTTATTTGCTTCGATATTATCGCACATATCGCAAAGCAGCTTATCATCATTCATAAATAGCTTTATCATCTGCAATGTATGCGGAATATCTCTACATTCAAGTGTTCCGTCTCCAATCTCGGCAGAATGGATTGCTCCCCACTGCTCATGTCCGCCGACACGCCTGATAAAAAGCTTCGGAACCGGATAAAATGCAAGTTCACTTGGCTTTGTGACAAGCACATCCGCACTTCTCATCAAAAGATTAGTACAGTAAACCGCCTCAAAAATATTTTTATGGAAAAATCCGTGAATTCCCGTAACGTCACCTGTCAGTGCATCATTTGCAAACTTTGTTGTATCATCCCAGTCATCGAAATGTTTTATTGCAATATCTGACATTTCAGGAATTTCACGTTCCAAATCATCCCACACATTTTTATAATCACCGACATTAACATAAAGAGCTGCTTTTTCTGACTTAACATAAGGAAGCAGATACCTGATTATATGTGCAAAAATTTCTTTCTGTGCACCAGCACCACCTATTGTAAGAAGAAATCTCATAGGCTTTTTATTTTTCTTTCTTTCCCTTCTTGCTTTACAATCAGTCTCTATACCAGCAACAAGTTCATGGTCTATATAATGTCCTGTGTATATAAGACTTTCTGACGGCATTGGATTCAGAACCTTTTTACCATTCATTCCGTTCAAAATCCTATATCCCTGATATGCAAAATGTGTCTGGACAGTATGTATGCTTCCCTCTGATAAATGAAGTGCCATCGGCCAGTTATCAGGAATCGCGTTGACAACATATTTCATTCCTGCATGGACTGCTGCCTGTGCAGGCCAGACATGCGTCGCAACTACAGGTATTTCTTTCGGAACATTTTTATATACAGGAGCCATAAGCTCGGCATTTTTCTGGTCTGATGCATTATATGAAAGCTTTCTGAACCCCTCATAATTCATGGGTTCCCATACAAAATGGTTAAACAGCCTGCTTTTCTGCGAAAGTCTTGAACCAAGCGAATATAAATCATTCTGTGCTTTTATAACCTTTGTACATGTTGTATCTTCGTAAGAATTCAAATCCATCCAGTAAGGGACATATCCCATAGCATTAGCTGCGGATGCAATCGCCATTGAAATACGATAATGTCCGAACCCCATTCTTATATTACCTACAATAATTCCCGACTTTGTATCAAATTTTTCTGTTTCCTTAACTTCTGACTTATCGCCGACACGGACATCGTAAACTCCGAGTGCATCACCGATATACTTATTCTTATTTACCGTTACCGGGTAATTTTTCCTAGAATCATCCCCATATTTTTTTGCAAATCTCTTTTTAGAATTGACAGCTTTTCTGTATGCTCTCCTGTCAATATCATTTCCATAAATTTTCTTTGACTTATCTTCCATAATCCGCCTCCTCTATGCCATTAAGCAATATACTTACAACTTCATTAAGTCCCTGTGCATATGTCATATCCGCACGCACAAGTATATCTCTTTGGAAAAACTGCTCAAGCGAAGCCTCCATCATCATCTTAAACACTGTAAGATTAACATGTCTTATCACACCCTCATTCATCCCCTGTTCAAGAAGTCCAAGTGTAGTCTCCCAGCCACTTTCAAGCCTTTTTTCAACTTTCCTGTATATGTCCGGATATTTATCTTTTAAAAGATAAAGCTGCTCAAAATCGATTTCTTTATAGCTTTCCGGCATAACACCGAGAATATGCCTTATTTTCTCAATCGTAGAAAGCGATGTATCCTTCACTATTTTTTGTTCGCTTTCCTTTATCGTGTCAAAAAGGTAATCAACCATCTCAAGAAACAGCGAATTCTTATCAGAAAACACATTATAAATCGTTTTCTTGCTCATACCAAGAATCGCTGCAAGGTCGTCCATAGTAAACTTCAGTCCTTTTTCATTAAAAGCGGTAATTGCCGCCTGTAAAATTCTTTCTTTTGTATTTTCCGTACATCATCACCTCCGTTGCCATCGTTACCATAACAAAAAATCAAGGAAACTATTTTCACCGTTTTAGTTTCCTTGATTGTATCACATTACATTTTTAAGCACAATTCACAAAATTGCATAATATTTTTTTATATTTTTGTGAATTATGCTTTGTATTTGTTTTAAAATATATTTTTTCATGCATTTTTTATCATAAATATTCCATGAGCAACCGCACCAACCACACTCATAGCAATTCCAAACCACATAAGCAATGCCTGATAAACAGACGATGTTCCAGCAATTTCAAATATTCCTCTCAGAACACAGCTTACCGTAACTGCCGCAATTCCTGCACAATAAATGTCCGAAGCGATATGCCATGTTCTTATTTTCCTTTCCAAAATAACAGCAATGCAATTCGGCAGGCATCCGGAAATGAGCGGAACCGCAAAGAAATATGTCATAAACGGTGAATGAACTCCATGCGAATATCTGTTATATATGCTAAAAAATACTATACAAAAAATACTTATAATGCCCCATATAACGGCTCTTTTTTTACTGTCCAATGTATACAATATCGCTCACCTTTCTTTCTGAAATACTGTTCCCGTTTGTTGTCGGATTATTTACCACATCACCCATAAACCACATCGTAGATGAACCACCTCCGTCAAGATTATATGCACACTGACATCCCGCATCCTGCATAACTGCCGCAAGTTGTGCCAGCGACAGCCCGGCACTTTCCGAAGTTCGTCCGTCTGACACAACAAACACATAATGCAGCGGGCTTATCATTCCTATCGCAGTACGCGGATTACTGTTCATTGACTGCTCTACTTCCTAATTTGCCGACACACTTATCTGTCCGTTATCTACAAGCGTGGGTCCAAAGCTGAAAAGCTGCAAAACACCACTATCAAGAAGATTTTGTGCATCCACATTTTCCTCTTTCATCGTGACAAAACTGCCATCGTTATAAACCGCAAGTACATCATTACTTCCGCTTCTCTTATTTGACCTGTAAAGAACTCCGTTTCTTATAACCGGACCGCTGTCCCTGAATCCATAAAAATCACCGTTAATCGCAAAAATCGCATTATTTTCTTTTGCAATATCTGATGTTGTCTCTTTTATATTTCTTCCAAAAACACCGTTTGCAAGCCCTGCACGCAGAAATGATACGTCACTCACTGTAACATCAGCAATGTATACACTGTAAATCCCGTCAATGCTATGCCATAGAAAATCTCCCACGCCAAATGGCCTTTTCCCGTTTTTTTCCGATTAAATAACACAAGCGGCACCTCCTAATCTTTTTTCTAAGATTATAATAGGCACCGCCTGTGAAAAAAATATGTCGTTTTTGTGTAAATATTATGCTTTTGAATGGAATTTTTAAAAGCCTCCATTCTGATATGCTCTTGCAATTACATATGAAGGCTCGTAAAAAGCACTGCAATTATAATTATCAATAACATCGCAGATTTCATTATTATAAACTCTGATTATACCGTCAACATAATCTTCTTTTGAAGACATCGTATCTCTAATGAGTCTTTGATATACCGCACCCATATCTATCGGAGACGGAATTATTTCCGCTATATCCTTATCAACATTTGTAATATCATAGTTACCTTGTTTTAAATCATAATCGTTAATCCAATCATTTTCTACTTTTAACGGGTTTTCACAATGCAAAACATTAGCACAGCTTATAAGATGATACAATTCGTCTTTGCCAATGGTATTCACGACATACTTATTTTTCTGTTTAATATGTCTTGCCACTCTCTCAATCATATAGCATATGAAATATAAATCATTCTCTTCTATATCCTCATCAGGAAAATATTTATTTTTCATAGTCTGTCACTTCCTTTAAAAGTTAATGTTTTAAGTGCTTCTTCAGTACAAAATACAATCTGATGCGTAGGATAATTAAATTTTACCAACTCCCAAAATGCTTTCCTTGGAATTCTGCCATCAATAAAACCTTCAACAAAATTCCAAATTTGGTCATCTGCCATGGGACCTTCAACAATATCATAATTATGTTCAATGCCCATACGGCATTTTGCTACAAAATCCAGCCATTCATCTGTCATATTGTCAAAACTTAGTATTTTTAAATCCATACATAGCTCATATTCATATCTATTTATAACAGATTCACCCTTTTTTGTCATTGCCCAACGCTTTGCCTGTTTTTCATAATTGGTACAATAAAAGCCATATCCGAAATCTTTATAAAATCCATTCTGAAGAATACGTGGAACAGCAACCTCTACATTACTGCCATGATATACAATACTCTTTTCCATATATTTGTCTCCATACCATCAATATTATTTTATTCCAATGCCGTAATTATCATCTGATTAAGCTTATCATATGTATCCCAATCATCTTTTCGGGCACCGACTCCTGCCTGAACAATAAGATATTTAATAATATTCATAATATCCTGAGAAGATTTTCCTGTTTTATCAATAACAGACTGTTCTGTAACAGAAACAATCTGATGAGCTGCAAGATTTCTTATGTTTTTTTCGATTGAAATAATCTCATCAATTTTACACTTCAATGTATCATCGCAACTCTTGTCTTTAATAATATATGCAAGATTCTCCGAATATACAGGACCGATTCTGAACCCGCCTCTATCAGAATATGCTGTATTTAATATATCAAATAATCCATTTTTATGCAATTTCCCAATATTCCAAGTTTCTACCCCTTTTCTTATATCACAGGAATTCGCAACTGTTATATTAAATTTTAATTTCAAAATCTGTTCAAACAAATCAACTATTAACGGAGTTATTGCTCTTATAAAATCAGCATATTCTTCTTTTTTAAGCTTTAACTGCAAAACGCAGGCATATTCAAAAAGCTTCATTTTTCCAGAATCTCTTATAGGATAAATATCATAATGCTTTTCCATCATTATCTTACTTATTGCATTAAAATTAAGCTTTTCTCTTGCATCTGCAATCTTCAATAACCTATAAGCATCTTCGGAAATTTCATCTTTTAATTCCTCTCCAAGCTGTAATGCTGCATGATAATCATAGGCATTTATATGTTTCTTTATCATATCGATTTTCAAAAGCTTTATCAAATTAAGGCAACGAACCTCTTCACATCTGTTTGGACTTCCCGTTTCATTATCATCATCATATTCAAAATAAAGTTCTGCATCATATTCATCTCTGTCATCATGCTTTGAATTCATTTTACCTAAAGGAGTGCTTACCTGAATTGGTAAAAATTTGTATTCGGACAATGTTGCAAGTATAAGTAAAGCACTTTTCATTGCAGGGGTGCCAGATGCCATATTGACGATAAGCTCATCATCTTCTTCCATATCATCACTGATATTTTTTATTTCATTTTTAAAAATATCATAATAAATATCATACTTCTGAACATCTATAAATTCAGGTTTTTCAATCACTTTAATTTCAAACTTGTGATTCATCAATTCACCGAGCAGTTCCAAACTTTTTACATATCGATTATCTTTTTTATGATTTTCAACTATTTCTTTAGACATGTACATTATAACCTCATCAGGCATATAATGCCTGCAAATATGAAGCATTGAACCGTCTCTGTCATATTTTATAGGGTCTGTTCCGCCAATAGGCGAAAATAATATTTTCTTTCCCATTCTCTTCTCCGTTTCCTTATACAATTATAATATCGTCTACATTGTAATCATCCTTTGGTCCCCATGTTGTTACATTTCCTGTTCCTTTTATCTGATAAACACGTACACTGTCCTCTTTTTCATTAATATAACCGGGGATTTCATGATTTAGCTTCATAAGTTTCGACTTTGTAATAACAGCCTCAAATGCCGACTTCTGAATACGAAATCCGTAACCAAGCAACAATTTTGCAAACTTTGTTCTTCTGCTGTTATTAACTATATCATAAATAATAAGAACAAACAATCTGTCATCTTTTGATTCATCATCTATCTGAAAATAATAATCATCTTCCATACGTGCCCCTATCTTATCTGTATCGGATGATAAATTGAAGCATCCTCATTCTCAATCGCTTTTACGAGCTGATTAACCTGAAGCATCATTGCATGCCTGAAATTAACGGGATATTCAACATAATCAAGATACTTTACATCTGTTTGAAATTTCTTCTCTAGTTTTTTTATAAGAATACCAACCCCTGTTCTGTTAAGATAACAACCAGGTTCATCGATATTTTTTACAAAATCATCTTTTTGAATCTCATTACCATTAATAATACTCATAACCATAGCATCAACTATTACTGCACGCCATTCTTCCATCAGATCGCTTGCAAGCGTCGGATGATTTTCGGCATCTCTATGTATAAATCCAAAATACGGATTAAGCCCTTTTTCCTCTATTTTACCGTAAATTTCATTCATCAAAACAGAATAACCAAGTCCAATCATAGAGTTAAATTCATCAATCGGAGGTCTCCTGCTTCTGCCATGAAATACAAATTCTTCATTAATCACTTTGGAAAGCCCGTCAAAATAATATTTTGCTCCCTGTCCTTCATATCCCATAATTTCAAAAACATCTTTACAATTCTCAACTTTATATCTGCATGCCAACATCATATTATGAATTTCTTTTAATTCAACATGCTTGCTTCTCTCATATCTTCGCAACACCACTTCCTGATTTTTCAATTTAGCAGAAATAATTAATTTAGCAAGTTCAACCGCAAAATCAGAATCATATAGATAACACTGTTGTCTTTGACGTTGTGCTTTCACATGTCCTGTCGAATGGAGTCTTCCAAAATATCGTCCACCTTTTGAAAAAAAAGATACATTAATTCCGCGTTTCAAACACTCTTCCATACAGTTAGTTGTTAGTTGTGACTTACCCATAATAACAATCCCCTCAACTGTTTCTATCGGAATATACTTAATCATACCATCTTTATATCTCGCAACACATCTGTTTGCTTCAATTCCAACTGTAACTCCATCTTCATTAACATACAAATAACTCATAGGCATTTCCTCCAATTAAAACAGTATCCTGTTATATTTACAATTAATTTCTATGTGTAATCCCGTTATAACAAAATTTTTTAATTATCAACATTTCGTCCCCTATTGGGGGGTTCTTTATTCCTAATAATAAAACATCTTCAGCAACCGACACATTCTTTCTTGTTTCCATCCCCACAAGGAGTATCTTAATTCCTAATTAGGATATAAGAATAATAGTTTGCGACATTGTAAGTTTCCGTCCCCACAAGGGGTCTCTTAATTCCTAATTTGTTACGATTTCACAATAACAAAATAAGAAAGGAGAATAGTTTCCGTCCCCACAAGGGGTCTCTTAATTTCTAATAAAACTTGCGGATTACGAGGACTTAGAGGAACAGGGGTTTCCGTCCCCACAAGGGGTCTCTTAATTCCTAATCCGATAGCAAACACAAAGTTCGAGAAGCCCATGTATAAGTTTCCGTCCCCACAAGGGGTCTCTTAATTCCTAAATGATTTGTGCAGTAACTTAAAATCACTTAATACTGAGTTTCCGTCCCCACAAGGGGTCTCTTAATTCCTAAATTCGAATTTATATGACATCAATTGACTTTGAATTGGTGTTTCCGTCCCCACAAGGGGTCTCTTAATTCCTAAATAAGGTATGTTTGCGTTGTGGTCGTAAATTGAAAAGCGAAAAGTTTCCGTCCCCACAAGGGGTCTCTTAATTCCTAAATTTGAAATAGTTGAACTTGAAAAAAATGTATTTAATGGTTTCCGTCCCCACAAGGGGTCTCTTAATTCCTAAATAATGAAAAATGAAATTAAAAATGAAATAATTGAACGTTTCCGTCCCCACAAGGGGTCTCTTAATTCCTAAATCCCGCCTTTGCAACGCCTGTATTCATAAGGGGTTAAATGTAGTTTTGCGTGGGAAAAATAATTATATTAATTTTTCCCCACACAAAGCAAATCCAAACGCCGCAAGCACAGTAAAAATCTGATGCGGGGCAAATCATAATAATTTTAGATAATTTGACAAAACCAATCAGTTAATATCAACCCTTTGATTCTATCCAATTTAATTTATTATACCTTAATTTTCTCTTTCAATCAACCTGCATACACCCATTTGCAGAGTTTTTCCGCCATATCTCGTATATTTAATGGTATGTGGAGAAATTCCTATTGTGCTGTCATTATAATTAGGACGCTTACCTTTCATCGGTTTAATTGTTTTTAAAAGGACTTCTCTTACAGCTCTGACACCATCTTTTTTACCTAAAAGAGGATACATTATTGTCTTTGAAACAAATCCACTGCCACCGCCAATTACTACATAATCTTTTTGTATTGGTTTTGCATTAATAAATGAATCAACAAAACATTCATTATAGCAATTTGCAAACTTTGATACAGCATCAAACAACTTATCAATATCAAAATCACCAACCGTTTCATCTACAGTAATTGTAAAATTAATTCTAACTCCCGGTTTTACACACTCTCTCAAAACAACTTTTACAGGATTATCATTTCCACGTACACTGCCATCAATCTTTTTACATAATACAAGATTATCAATGTCAATAGATTCACTGTCACTGACAATTATCCCCGACATAATGTCATTAACCGCTTCTTTTCTATTTTCATTTCTTTCACGTGTATTAAAACATGCCACCTCAATACTTGACATCTCATTTTTCAATAAATACTTACGATTAACATTTCCATTTGAATTAAATAAAATCTTTTCAAGATTATCTTTTAAATCCGAATATTTTTCGGGATTAATAATAATGTCATATGCAAGCATAATTGTTCTTATCATACCCTTAATAGAACTTCCGGGAATATATGGATTTCCATATGGGTCTTTTATATGTTGCTGAATATCTGAAGGACTGTGCTTAATATCTATTGCATCTCCACAATCCATCTTATATTTTACACACGAATCAATTTCTTTTTGTGATAAATTATATTTTGCAAGCCACTCTTTAAGATTATTTCTGTCTCTTGACAATAAATACTTTTCGTAGTCAGCCTCATGCCCCTTTTTTTGTAACAGGTTATACATCTTTTCCAAATCAATTATTTCAATGTGTTTTGCATCTGTATATATGTAGCTTTTTTTATCTATCGTTTTGCCATCGCCAACAAATACAGGTCCAATCGTCTCAAGACTCATCTTATATTCTCTGCATGGATTTTTCACACTCTCACCTCCATAAATACAGGTTTTGCATACCTGTATACAGCATGCCCGTCATCACTGCCGACATCATATATATCACCTTCAAATTTATGTGTCACACATGCTCCCGCTGCCAAGACATATAAATCTCTCTTACGTCTTTCTCTATAATTTGATGATGCAACAAATCCGCTTCTCTTAACAATTTTGTACCTTGCATCTTCGAGAACCGATTCCATTTCACTTTCATTCGGCAGACTCACCGAAAGTGTCATATAACAATCTGACTGTATTCCAATCATATCAAGCAAATCATCACACCCTACAGCCTCTTCAATCTTAAATCTTCCGAGTCCTGAACTTCTCTCACCTCCGATACCGCTTATTCCAAGTGATTCCGTCAATATTTCAAATTCTGACAATGCATCTTTATTTTCATAACCTACAATTATATAAAGTCCATTTCCGTCATTGTAATAAAATGCCCCCACTCTGTATGGAACGGTCTGATCCTGACCGTTTATTGCAGCAGATACCCTTACAACTCTTTTTCCCAGCTTTTCAAAATCATCTGCAACTTCTTCAATCAAATCTCCATTTATAAAATCATCAATACTGTAATACGGAATATACTGTAACTTTTTATAGAATTTTTTCTTTGATGAATTTCCATCGTCATCATTGTTATGCTTTATTTCACAAATTGGCTTTGGAATATACAAATCTTCTCCGATATATGGCATTGCATCTGAGAAAATCAATTTTCCGCTTTTTACTGTATTAACAAAATTATTAAGCCTCTGTTCGCTATCCTTTAAAGCCTCTATACACAATGCTGAAAATAAAGTATCTGCACAAAAAGCATATGACGTATCATCTAATGACCCTTTTCCAAAATGGACACCTGTTAAAAATCTTAACTTATATGCTTTATATTCCATAATTCCACCTTTACACTTCACCGAGAAGTTTATTAACATTTGCAATAATATTCTCGTCAACTTCACCTATGGCAACTTCTGCTTTAAGCTCCGAAAATTCAACTTTTCCGTATCCTCTTGAACCGTTTCCGCCAAGATAATCATATTCAAGCATTTTCATTCCCTCAGCTATAAGTGCAATATCTTCTTCTATTTCAGCTTCTTTTCCCGACTCTGCCTCATATATAATATCAATACCGAATTTCAATCCTTTTATTACTCTTTCAATTTGTCTTGGCATCGCAACAGCCGTTGCCCTGTTAATTGAATTTTCAAACTTAACCTCTGTAAATCCTGATATACCTCTGTTTCTTATTTCATCGCCATTAATCATAAACATATCAGACACAAGCACTCTGCTCTGTTTAATTACACCTTTTTCATCTTTTTCAGAACTTCCGAATACTCTTTTAATACAGTCTGCATCTTTATTGGCATTTGCCTGTACCACATCGTTATATTTTCTCGCAAGAAGAGTTCTCATCTTACCTTTAAGTGAACTACCCGGTATCATCGGATTATTGGTTCTGATGTCTTTAATTACCGGTGAATCTACCGCACCTATTGCTGAAAATGCAGACGAACCGCCTATGTGCATACCCGTTTTTACCTCTAATACACCTTTAATCTGAATCTTTGAATACATAATAACCCTCCCTTAATCATCATTTTTATTATAAAATCTTTTAAACGCCACAAGTGCTTCCATATAATGATAAAACAATATGTAATTCTTTTTACTTCCGTTTATCTGTTTTAAAATTCCCAAAATTTCTGCTGCTTCAACAAGCTCTTTTACTTTCGTTTCGCGTCCTGATTCATATACAAATCGTATTCTCATATAATCAATCTTTGCTGACAGTTCATCAGGGAGTTTATCATCTTTACAATCGAGTGCAAAATTATAAATATCCGCTGCCATTGCAAGCAGATTTCGTATTTTTGACGTAGTAATCATATCCTCATAAACAGGATTTCCTGCCTTGTCCACAAGACATTTTCCATTTCTGTTTTTCTTTATATGGCTCTGGCTCAGTTTGCAAATTACCTTTTCCGCCTTGTCCACATAATTTTTTTCATCAATCAACATTATCATTTCCTCCTCCATTTTCAATATAAACATCTCTTGTCAGATAAGAATATATCATCATCGCTGTTTTTAGCTGTCTTGCATCTTTAGCCAGCCCACGTTTCTCAGATATATTTTCATTTTTTATCCATTGATAAATATTTTTTGAGAATTTTTCATAATTAATAACTGCTTGTTTGTCATTTTCAGCAATGTATCTATCAGGTTCAAGTCTTGCAAGTACATACACAATTCTTGCAAAATTAATTTTTTCTTCCTGTTTTCGTATCAAATCCAGCAGATTATACATCATCGTAATTCCTCTGTAATCAGAATTATGGAAGAATTCCTTAATACATAAATATTTTTCACCCATTAATTCATTTATGAATTCATCCCAATTATATGTACCATCGCTTATTTCTTTTTGAAATCCTTCTTCATCATATTCAATATGTGTTGCTCCGTCCTCCATAAGCGTAACGGAATTTTTTGCTTTTCTCTTTTCATTTCCCGGATTGCTTTTTGATTTTGACTCCATATCCGCAACCTCATCTGCTATGACACTTATAGGATAATCATGATTATAAATACCTATTCCTGCCGATAAAGACAGCGTACCTTCCGTGAATTTTTCAAATTTATTTTTTATATCAACAGAAGCTTCAATTATATCGTTCCATGCTCCTACAATAAACAAATCATCTCCGCCCGAGTAACATATTACAGCATCCCGTGATTTCTTTTTCTTATCACTGTTTAACAGCGAGTATTCTCCATTATCTAAAATAGAATTAATATATAATTTAAAGAACAATGATAGCTGCCTTGAAAGTGTTGCTGTTCTTGACAATGTTACATACCTGTTGTTATTTGACTCGTTATTAAATCCAGAAACAAACGCCATTCCGAGATTATCTACATCCGCTCTGAGAACACCTATTCTCTTTATTCCCTCTGAACGCAATGCCATTTCTTCAAATGTATTGGCATCTGAATTATAATTTCCGACCCAAAGCTTTGTAGATACATTTTTTCCTGTAAACATTCTGTTTTTACCATATGTTCTCACGAAATTATTATCTTCCGATGATAATCTTTTTCTTAATGTCTCTTCACTGTCAGCTACAAGATAATATCCCAAAGGAAGCTGCAATGCTCCTTTTTCTTCTTTTGCTAAAACAGTAAAAAAGAGATATTTATCATCAAGAATTTTTGATGACAACATTCTTAATGTCGAACACATACTACATAATCCGTCTTCATCTACCAAGTCTATTCTCTTACAAATTCTGCACTCTCTTGAATAATCTTTCTTTTTAATATTATTTAATTTTATAATTTGTTTTGCACTGTATTTTGAAGCTTTCTTTTCGGAAATCATATGACTTATATTTTTAAAAATTTCCGAATAGCTTCCATGTGGATAATTTTTCAACGAATTACTGCTGCACTCACAATAACCACCCGCAATATAAAGTGATATATCACAATTTTCAAGAAACCAGCCATTAATTTCTTTGTTATAATCTTCAATAATATTTTTTGCTGTCTCTGTATTTGGAAGCAGCATATAACAATGTCCGCCACCTGAATATATAAGATTAGCTCTTGATAAATGCAATTTTTCAAGTAAACAGTCAATAATATGCTCCATCATTATCTCAAGATAAAACGATTTTGACCTAAGCATTTTCATAGCATTTTTGGAATGAATAGTATATATAAAATCCTGGATTCCGGAGATGTCCATAGAATACAGAAGAAATACATTTTTATCATAAAATTCTTTGCCATTTGTAAAAAGAATTTTTTTATAATCAGTAATGTTATTTTCTTCCATATATTGATATATACATGAGGCAACTGCTGCCGTCAGCTTGACATGGTCAAACAGCGATATGTCAGCCACTTCATTTTTTGATGTTGATGACGGGACAAATGATAAATTTGCCTCCAACACCTCTATTAAAGAATTAATATAATCATCTGTATAATTAAGACCTTTAAGATTATCAGAAATATTTGACTTTACAATATTATAATAATGTCTGTCAAACATAATTTTATCCTCTGATGGGTAATTAATCTCTCCATCAGGATTAAGAAGCTGTGGTTTATAATACATCTTCTTATTATTTTTATTTAATATGTTAAATACACTTTCTAGAGGGGCTGAAATCTCAAATCCCGATTCTTGTTCTTCACGTTCTCTTCTGTCAGTTGCAGATGCTATATTATCTGCCATATAGACAATATAAGCTACAGAATCATTATCTAGTGATGCACTTTTAAGATTCTGAGCATGATGGTATTTGACGCCCACAAGAATATCTTTATCTGTTATTCCTGCTTCATCTTTTAAATAATCATATCCACTAAGACTGTGCCTGCGGACATCTCCGCCTTCTCTGTAAATAACTTTTCCTATATCATGTAAAAGGCTTGACATAGTTATTTTTAGTTCTTTTTCATTCATCCGCTTTTAACCCTCCATTCTACCTAATTTTATAGCTCCCATGCCGATTGATGATTTTATTCCCACGCCTGAATATTCTCCAAATGATAATAAAAGCCTTGCATACCTTGACATTGTATCACTTCCGTGAATTCTTACAGATATATTTCCTTTGAAAGACGGTATAACAACACCTTCAAGAGGAAATAATGTACTTTGAAGTCTGTACCTTGTAATATTACTGTAATTTACAAGTTGTTCAAGAGTATCTTCATCATACATATTCTGTTCTGACACAATACTGTATTTTTTCATAAGACTTCTGTAAATCATTCCCAAATCAGGATATATCATATATTTTCCATTACTTTTAAATGATGTCGGAGTAATAAATTCTACATCATAATATTTTTGCCCTGATTCATTATAAAATTGATTCATTAACTCTGATTCATCTCTAGTAACAAGACTCTTTTTAACAATCTTAATTATCTCAGAATTATTTTTTATCGCAAATCCATCAAACTTTGAATTCATAAATCTTGTAATAATCTGTTCGTATGATTCATTATCAAGAGTACATATACACCAATACGTTTTGCCTTCCTTTTTGTGTACATACTGGCTATACGGATTTAACCCCTGTTGATGAAGAAAATCAGCATAACCTGTATCTATATTTTCCATTATTACACCTTGTAAATTAGATGAATTGCGATAATTAACCGTATCACAATTAAGCTGCATTTCTATTTTTGCTATCATTTTTACCCTCTTATTCCGCTGGATTACCGGCAACTGACTTAGACTGATGTTTGCTTCCTTTGAGTAAGTATCCTTATAACAGCTTCAACTTCCAAGAGCATCATACACATCTGCAAGAAGTACAAGCTGTACATAAATCAGTATATCAATGTCTTTAAGTCCGTCTGCATATCCTTTTCCATCATACTTTTTCCTACTTAATAAATATATTTATAACAAAACAACTTATAATAAGTATATACCACCACCATAACAATGACAACAATTGTTTTTTTAATATGAATATATTTTCAGATTAATCATGTTTTCCTATATAATTTCCAACAATGTCAGCATTGAGATTTTCACCTATAACAATTATAACATCCTGTCCTTCCTGTATTTCATTAATATTGGTTTTTTTCTTTATCGCATTGACTTCATACCATTTGTCATTTTCTTTAAAAAATCCTTTTATGCGGATTATATTTCCACATTTTTTATCAGCAAATATATTTTCCGCTGTCTTTTTTACGTCTTCACTTCCCAAACCTGTATTCATAAAATAAAGTGAAGCAAATTTTCCGTCCTGCATATTAATATCCTGCTTCTGGTACGAATTAAGTCTGTATCCACATTCTGCAATTTCTTTTAAATCTTCATCAGTCAGATTAAGAATTCCTTTTTTTATATCACTCATTCCTATCTGTCTTTTGCAGCCAATGTCCTTTAATGATAAATTAATATAATCAATTGTGTCTTTTATTTTTTGTTCGTCCGCTTCATCTGAATGGCTAAGTATGATTTTTCCGGCACATGAAATCTCAGATGCCAGAACATATGACGATTTTTCTGATAAATTATCTGCTGCTGACGCATCGGCAATCGCAATGATATTTCCCGGCTCATACCATTTATCAAGCGGCTCATCATGTATAACATCAAAAAATTCATCTATATCATATACTCCTGATGGTTCTACTATAACACGGTCATAGCCGCACATTCCCATTGAAATCAGCTTTGTCTTAAAACGCCTCCTGTGGGTTTCTTCATCACATCCGCCAGAAATCATCTCCAATTCACAATTGTCGCTCATCAAATCCTGCAAAAGCATCATATCAACATTAATTGCACCATAATCATTTTCAAGAATTCCAACTGTCTGTCCCTGTTTTATAAAATATGATGCATATTTTTTTATAAATGTTGTTTTGCCTGCTCCTAAAAATCCTGTAATCAAATCAATTTTTATCATATATTTCTCCCATAATTATAAAGCTTCATTCAGCTTTCCAATTGTAAATTCAGCCAGTCTGTATTGATTCCTGCCGAAGCACTGTACTCTTAATACCTTAATAATTTTTCTAAATTATAACATAATTTTTATATCTAATGTTATTTAATTAAAAAAGCCGTCGGAATTCGTACATCAACGAACCCTGACGGCTTTAATATTTTATTCAGTTTTCAATTCTATCAAATTGGATTATTATAGTTCATATTAATCATAAATATGTTTTTTATGTTTTCCTGTAACTGCCTGTTCCTCAATATTGTGGTCAGCTGTTGCATTTACCTTCTGATGAACTTTCTTTTTCTTTAATGGATGTTTTGGATTCTTATCCATAACAATCGCTTCCTTTCCATTTTATTTAATATAATTGATAAATTTTTATTAAAAAACTTCAGCTATTACCCTTCAATAGCAATATACTTGTTATTTTCAACAGCTTTCTTTTCTTTCTTAGGAACTGAAAGTCTTAAAATACCATCTTCATATCTGGCCTTAATATCAGCCTGAGTTACTTCATCACCAACATAGAAGCTTCTGCTCATAGCACCGGCATAACGTTCCTTACGGATATACTTGCCTTCTTTATTCTTCTCTTCCTTATCAAGACCCTTAGAAGCACTTATTGTAAGATAACCATTATCAAGCTGTGCATTGATTTCATCTTTCTTAAATCCAGGTAAATCAATATCTACTTCATAGCCTGAATCCGTTTCTCTTACATCAGTCTTCATAACATTGCCTGCATGTTTACCATAAAGTTCTTTGTCAACTTCAGGAAATGAAAAATTCATCCAATCATCGTTAAATAAGTTTTCTCCAAAAATACTAGGCATTAACATAAGTCATCTCTCCTTTTTAATATCAAACCTACATATCTGTTTAACACTAGCAGCTATGCCTGCATTGGTTTCCCAATGTATTACACCAAGTTTTTTCGGAACCGGATAGAAAACTCATAGATTCTTTCAATCATTACCTAATCTCTTTTTGTTCTCTTCCTTTGTTCTTGGCTATGTTATATACCTTTTTATTAGCAATGTCAATAGGTGAGTGCTAATTTTTTGAAATTTTTTTGCAAACCTTGATTTTACGAGGTTTGCAACACTTTTTCTTCCTTATAATCATCACTTTTTCTTGGTTTGACACCATTTTGACACCAATTTTTTATTTTTGGTGTCAGCTAATTGCTACGCTTTTCAGCCTTGTGATTTCACTCTCAATTCTGGACATCTCACTTACATGGTTATATATGTCCATTGTTACATCTATGTGGGCGTGTCCCATAATATATTGAAGAACTTTTACGTCTATTCTCTTTTCTGCCATTCTGGTACAAGCCGTATGTCGCATAATGTGAGCAGATACCTTTGGTAACACCCATGATTGATTACTCATAGAAGCACCACCTTGTATGACAATAGATTTTTAAAATTTAATCATTGTCTTTTTTGTAATCGTATAAATATATTCCTCTGGTGTAGGTATTCTGTTTCCAAAGTATTGTTTAAAACGGTTTTTGTTCTTCAATGTCCGAACTATTTATAATATTGTCGATAGTCGCTTGTATTTCTGCCTTAAACTCCGATGTGGACATTCCTTTTGTTTTTGCACCGGCTTTTAAGATTGCTTGTATGTCTTTTCTATTTATTCCAATCATAAAGAATCCTTTCGATTTTACAAATGTCGCAGATTCACACGATATTCTCTTAAAGATGCTTCATCGGCATTGGAAATCTGATATTCCAAATGCTTAATCAATTTCTTCTTGTCGGCTGGCAGATTACCCCGAACCTGTATTAAATTAGACGCACCATCAGTCACAATTCTTGTGTTTATTGTAAGATTTTCAACAAGTGTCTTTAATTCAATAAGTTTTTCTATTTCACTTTCTTCTTTCCAGTTTCCCTTTTGAATTTCTTGATACAATTCAGATGTCTTATAAATCGTCAACATAGAAGATTCAATGATTTTAGGATTTAACTGATTGAAAAGCATTGCTGTCTTTTTCGCACCGACCTCTCCACGACCAGCTCCATAAATTCCTGTTAAATAAAAGAAATTATAGCTGATTCCGGCTTCGTCCAATTTTCTACATTGTTCTAATACATCTTTCGACTGGAAGCCTTTATTCATAAAGGTAAGAGATTCATCATCACCTGTTTCCACACCAATCGTAATACCATCATACCCTAAGGCTCTTAATTCTTTTAATTCTTCAAGACTTTTTGGCATTATATCGGTAATTCTTGCAAAACACCCGATTGTTTTATAAAAAGGGTAATATTCCTTGACCATTTTTGCTAAAGTTTTTAACTTTTCTGTACTTAATACAAATGGATTTGCACCAGTAAAAAATATACGAGGTATTTTTCTATAATATTTACTTGCCTCTGCCAAGTCAGCTTTAACTTCTGAAAATGGAGATAATTTGAATTTAAACGGCAAATCCTCATAAAGTGTACAAAATTTACATGAATGGTGTGTGCAACCTGCTGTTACTTGAACTAACAATGAGTATGCTTCGTATGGTGGACGCCATATTGTTCCTGTGTAATGCATAATAATTTCCTCCTAGTTTTTAATCAACAATACCTCTGATTTCATCTAAGGTTTCAATGTTGTTTTCTTCCATATATTTACTTAATTCTGATATGATTTCTGGCATAACAAAAGGATTGTTAAAATTTGCTGTTCCTATTGCGATACCAGTAGCTCCAGCCATGATAAATTCCAAAACATCATTTATTGTAGCAATTCCACCCATACCGATTACTGGAATCTTAACTGCATGACAGACTTGATAAACCATTCTTAGTGCAATCGGTTTTATTGCCGAACCGGATAAACCACCTGTTTTATTTGCAACACAGAATTTCCTTTTCTGTACATCTATTCTCATACCTGTAATTGTGTTGATTAGAGAAATAGAATCTGCTCCACCTGCTTCAACCGCTTTTGCTATTTCTGTTATATCAGTTACATTAGGTGTTAATTTCATGGATATAGGCTTTTGGGTTATCTTTTTTATTTCACTGGTAATGTATTCCACCATCTTTGGCTCTTGCCCAAATGCAATGCCACCATGTTCAACATTCGGGCATGAAATATTGATTTCCAGCATATCGACAACAGTTTCAGATAGTCTTTCTACAACTTGTAAGTAATCAGACACTAAATTGCCACACACATTAACAATTATTTTAGTATCAAATTTTTGAAGAAAGGGAATATCACGCTCTATAAATACGTCAATTCCAGGATTTTGTAATCCAACAGCATTTATCATTCCACTGCTTGTTTCCATGATTCTGGGGGCTGGATTTTCTTCCCATGGAGTTAATGAAACGCCTTTAGTAACTACTGCACCTAGTTGGTTCAAATCCACAAATTCACTATATTCTTGTCCAGAGCCAAATGTTCCAGACGCAGGCATTATCGGATTTTTAAATGTAATTCCTGCAATATTGATTGATGTGTTAATTGTTGTCACCGCCTTTCTTATTTCAAATTATAGCAAGTATGTAAAACTTGAAAAGTACTGTCTTTTTTTGTTTATAGTGCTGAAAATAATACTAAGTATAAAAAATAATAGTACATTGCAATAATGAATCTAAAAAGATATAATACCATTAAAGGAGGGATTTTATGAGTAATATGAAATCGCCACTTCCTCAATGTGCGTCCATGGTTCGTATCCAAAATATTTTAAGTGGAAAGTGGAAAATAACTATTTTGTGGTATATTTCAGAATATGAAATTCAAAGATTCGGGGAACTACGCCGAAGATTAGGCGATATTACACAGTCTACTCTGACGAAACAGCTTAGAGAATTGGAGCAAGATGGGTTTATCTCACGATATGTATATCAAGAAGTCCCCCCGAAAGTAGAATATTCTTTAACTGATTTAGGGAAAAGTTTTGTACCGATTCTTCAAGATATGAAAAAATGGAGTGATATACATTTAATGTGATATTTAGGCTTGCTATGTTGTCCTTACAATGTCGCCAGCAAAGGGGAGCTTCATATCAATGATTTGATAATCGCCACTGTCAGCTTCCACACCGAGCAGGTCACGGAACAGCTCATAATCAATGGGTAAATCAAACCAGCGAGAGGTTTTATCCTCTGCTGATTTGGTCGTTTCAATCAATACGCTACATTCTTCCATCGTAATTCAGTCCTTTCTTTTTAATTTTAAATATGAAAAAAGCAGTCGATCATAAATGAAAGACTGCTTTAAATCATATCCTTTATTGCTTTGTGTGGAGATTTAACTGATTGTCTATGTCCTGTTCGGATACTTCTACTTCATATATCATAAACCATAATCCTTGCGAATGTCAGTAAAGGCTTTCTTCGCATTTTTGTCCACCATCATATAGCAAATAGCCTATTTTACCTCATCACCTTGATCTGGCATGCTTCCATGGCCTTCAATGCATTTTCATGACTCTCCGGTGTCACACCTGCACAGCATGCTGCATCCACATAGATGGGCACTTCTGGAAGCGTCGCCTTGATCAGCAATGCATTGGAGATCACACAGATATCTGTGCAAAGTCCTACCAGCGTAATACTGCCGATCTCCTCGTCTTCATGAAGAGCCAGCAGATCTGCAGCCAGATCCGTAGAACCAAAAGTCTCCTTATCGATGGGGTCTGTCTTTCTCAAAGCATCCAATTCTTTCCGAATCTGCCATCCTTCCGTGCCACGGATGCAATGAGGCACCGGAAGATTCTTTCCTTCCTGTGTCTCCAGATACCAGGTCTCATGAGTATCCCTTGTGAAGAAAACCTCGCCGTCAAAATTCCGAATCTTATCCTCCACCTTGGGTACAATGGCAACTGCTTCTTTTGTTCCCAGTGCTCCATCAATAAAATCATTCTGCATGTCTACAACGATCAAAATCTGTTTCATAGCTCGTTCTCCATTCTTTTTAATTCTGGTAGTACGGTGATCAGCATAGTTGCAAAACACAGCGTACCACCGATCACGTTAGATACAGGCTCCGCCAGGAAGACTCCATCCGTTCCCATATGTAATGCATAGGGCATAAGATAAGTAAGCGGCACCACAATAAATACTTTCCGAAGCAATGAGAAGAAGATCGCCTGCTTCTTTTTATTCAGGGACTTAAATACCGTCTGTCCCATATACTGCAGATCCATAAAGATAAATGCAGCAAAATACTGGTTCAATGCAGGAACTGCATCTTTGGTCAGCTGCACATCTGAGCTGAAGATTCGGATCAAAGGTCTTGGTTCCAGAATAATGATGCTCCATATCACAGCGGAATAAGCAAGAATCATCGCTCCCATCACCATTCCTGCCTTTCGCACACGTATCGGACGGCGCGCCCCATAATTGTAGCTTAGGATTGGTGATGATCCTTCACTCATGGCATGGATCGGTGTCTCCACCAGCTGCCGCACGCTGGATACAATGGTCATCACTGAGATGTAGATATCTCCACCGGTGACTGACAGCACATTGTTGCAGCAGATCGTTACCAGGCTGTTGGTCAGCTGCATGATAAATCCTGCCATACCAAGGCTTATAATATTTTTTGCATAACCCATACAGGCAGCGATCTCATTCTTCTTCAGCAATCGTACTTTCAATTCTGATTTTTTCGTAAGAAAATAAAATACAAATATTGCTGACAGGCACTGAGACAGCACAGTTGCAATGGCAGCCCCGCGCACACCAAATCCCAATCCAAAGATAAATAATGGATCCAGCAGAAGATTGGCTCCTGCTCCCACCGCTACCGAACACATACCGATCAGCGAATATCCCTGCGCATTGATAAAAGGATTCATCCCCACTGCTACCATGGATGGCAATGTTCCCAGCAGATAGATCATCATATACGGCAATGCATACACAAGTGAGTTATCGGAAGCTCCGAACAGAATCAGAATCGGTCTTGCAAATAAGAATCCAACAACCATCAGAACTATGGCACTGGCACAGACCATGGTAAAAGAGGTATTCATGATCGCTACTGCTTTCCTCTCATCCTTCTGTCCTCTCTGGATTGCAAACAGTGGCGCACCGCCATTTCCGAACAGATTGGCAAATGCTGTGATAATCACGATCAAAGGAAAACATAGTCCAACAGCTCCCAGTGCAGCAGTTCCCACCTCCGCAATCCTTGCAATATAGATTCGATCTACAATATTATACAGAAGGTTCAGGATCTGAGCCACCAGCATCGGAAGAGCCGCTTCCAGAATATTCCCTGTCACCGTTCCATTTTCAAAATCAACCCGTTTCATTTCAATCCACAATCCCTTGTTATCGTCCTGCCTTTTATTATATTTCTTTTTTCATTTATTTCAAGATAGAGGCACATTCTTTTGTTGTTATTGTATATATTTCATGCTATAATATATACAAAATTAAAGCATTTTCACAATAGAAGGGTGGTATAATTATGGCTGAAAGATATGTGATTACCCTGGGACGTGAATGCGGCGCCGGTGCAACTTATATCGCGCAGCATCTGTCCAAAGAACTTGGCATTCCTTATTATGATAAGGATATTTTCCGTATGGTATCTGATAAGAGTGGTGTTCTGGAAGAATTTTTCCATGTGAATAGTGAACGTCCGGGAAACAATCTTTTATACAAACTGGTAAAGGATCTGAAACCTGCAGATCAGAAGCCTTCTCTTGGAAAGGATATCGTCTCTCCTGACAACCTGTTCCGATTCCAGTCTGAACTGATCCGTGAACTGGCAGATAATGAATCCTGTATCATTATCGGCCGCTGTGCAGATTATGTTCTGAAAGATCATGACAACTGCGTACATGTCTTTGTATGTGGCGATATGGACAGCAAAGTACAGCGTATGATGCATTCTTATTCTCTGGAGGAATCTGCTGCTGTTGAACGGATCAAAGAGACTGACAAGCAGCGTAAGAAATATTACAGCTACTATACCGGAGGTGACTGGGAGGCTGCATCCAACTATGATCTGTGCCTGAACACCGGTAACATGAGTATTGAAGAAGCGGCAGAGCAGATCCTCTTCTATCTGAAGCAGAAAAAATATATTTAGTATAATCTCGCAAAGAAACAGGAGACACCAAGTGTCTCCTGTTTCTTTGATGCTTTTATTCTCTTAACTTTTTCATTCTACCTGCCAGCCAGATGATCAACAGCGATGCAGATACGATCATGATCGCATAACCTGCAAGAGGGCTGTTATCACCTGTTCTTGGACCGTTGATCCCGGTCGTTGTATCTGCCTCCGGCAATGAGGCTGGTGCATTGTCAGGATGATCACTCGAGGGATGTTTCTTATTATCAGAAGGTTTCCCTGGTTTTGGCGGCCGGTCAGATGCCTTCGGCTCTGCACTTACTTCCCATACCAGATGATTGCCTTCTCCAGTTCCTTCTACGGAATAAGGAATCTGTACCAGAAGCGGTTCCACAATTCCATATCCGTTTGATTCATCAGCGGCGATATAATAGATACCATCAGCCACTCCTGAAAACACTGCTTTTCCGCTGGCATCTGTCGCTGCAGAAGCCTGTGCAGACCCGGTCAGTTCAACTTTGATCTTCTTCACCGCCTGTTCGGTCTCATCCGCAGTTACGGGATATTCTGTGATTCCATACACAGGATCTATCACTGGCTCTCCAGAATCCAGCACAGTTCCTACCAGATATAGCTTAAATGTTACACCTGTTTTGTTTGAATGTGCAGTATTCAGATCTTTTAACTGTATTTCTATTTTTCCGGAAGGAGCTGCACAGACAGTTGTCGCGCCAAAGCATGTACTGAACAGCACTGTACAGATCAGCATGCTCAACAGCGTATTCATCATTTTCTTCATGCTTTACCTCCTCCTTTCTTTGATTTAAATAGTAACCGGTACAATCCGGTCAATACCAGCACAACGCCAATGCCAACAGCGGTCCATTCCACGCCAACAATAATTGCATGAAGATATTCCTGATTCCAGGTACTTTCCTCCTGTCGACTGATCTGCTGTTCTTTTTCTGCTTCCACATACGGAACCCTGGTTCCCCGTACCAGAAGCCGGTGAGAGTTAATTCCATATGGTGTACATGTAACCAGTGTCACATAATCTTTTCCGTCTTCAATAAAAATATCACTGATATTATCTGGTTCTACCACTTTGATCTGATCCACTTCATATGCCAGCACTTCATCCAGCACATGAAGATAAAACTGATCTTTTTCCTGAAGCTTGTCCAGATCCGTCAGAAGACGGGCATTGGGAAGCCCCGTGTGTCCTGACAATACAGCATGCGTGTTCTCGCCACCCACAGGAAGCGAGGTATTGCCCAGATGGCCAACTCCGGCCTGCAGCACACCATCACTGGTTCCATGGTAAACAGGCAAATATACTTTGATGGATGGAATCTCCAGATAGCCCATCAATCCATCCCCATCCGGATTCAGCATTTCCTCGTATTCATCTGTAATATACTTTAACGCTTCCGGATCGAAGGGATCTGTCAGTACGACAGTCCCCTCTCTCAGTTTTTCATTATACTCCCTTGCTTCCTGCTTCAGGCGTTCACTGACTTCGTCCGGAACCTTTTCCTGTTCTTCTATGTATCCCTGCATAGCAGTACTTTGATTCTTCTCCAACAGGTAATTGCTTACTGCCGGATAAAGGGTGATACCCAATCCAAGCAGGAATCCAAGCCCCATCAGCGCGGGAAGTATCCATTTCCTCATCGCTTATGCGTTCCGGCGTTTTCTCATGTAGGATACCATCAGAGCTGCCATAGCCGCCATCAGGCAGATACCTGCTGCAACCAGTGCTACCATACCCTGTCCACCAGTGGACGGAAGAGTGAAGCCTTTTTTATTAAGAACCTCTACAGTTGCGGTATTCGTGTCATCCGGCTTATAGGTAGTAGTCGTTTCATAACCATCAAGCTTACCATCTTTGTATTTTGGAGTAATTACAATCTTGATTGCACTCTTTAATAAGTTGTATCCATCTACAGTTGAAGTTTCATCCAGAAAATAAGTTCCTGCTGCCAGACCAGATACTGTCAGTTTTTTCTCAGAATTCAGTTTCAGTTCTGTTACAGTTCCATTTCCATCAGCAATGTATGCGCCATCATCAGTTCCGGTTTTAGCAAGTTTAACTATATCATTATTCTTATCTTTCAAAGTAAAGCTAACTTTCTTGTATGCATCAACCGCCGGTTCCGGATTAAACTGTTTGTCAACTTTAATATTAAATGTATAGAAGGTTGGTTTTTCCGGTGCCGGTGTTTCTCCAGTTGTACCAGTTCCCGCAGAACCCGGTTTGTTGCTGAACTCCAGTTTTGCAGTATTGGATACACCATCTGTTCCTGTGGTAATTGCCTCCTTGGTAACAGTTGCGGTATAGGTTACATACAGAGGATTACCAGCTGTATGCTTTTTCCAGTTATAATTTTTATCAAAGTCAACAACCACTACTGTTGCTCCATCAGTACCTGATGTAGAAGTAACCGTATAATTGCTTTCAGCAATTACAGCCTTATCAGTTCCAACAGTTACTTTAATATCATTGTTGAAATGTAAACCTTTGGTCATTTCGTCAGTTATCTTATATACATAGCTATCATATCCGGTTGTATCTGGTACTTTCATGGTCAGTGTATAGTTGATGGTATCTCCAACATTTACAGTCTTATCATTTGTTTTTCCAACAACTTCACCTTTTTTTTGAATATCCATGGTAGAAGTTTTTACTGTAACTTTTACATCATAGTTCAGCTCAGTACCATTTTCCAAAGTAGACGGGATGGATACCAAGAAATCACCTGTAGTAGAAGCTGCTCCTTCCGGTGCAGTTACCTTTACCAGATAATATCCAATAGCAACATCGCTAAATGTTACAGAAGTAGCACCTGTTGCTGCTGTTTGAGTAGCTGTCGCGGTATCACTTTTAGAGGCTGCTGAAATTGCTTTCAGATTCGTTTCTACTGCAGTCTGGTCTGAAAGTTCTTTGCCCTCCAATGCTGTTTTATACTTATCTGTTACCGCATAGGTCATCTGTCCATCAGATACTACTGTAATGTTTGCTACCTTGTACAGATTGAAGGTATATCCGTCCAGTTTATCGCCTGTCTTTGCATTAATTGTCAGACTTCCTGTTTTCGTCGATTCTGCCGGCTTCGCCATTACGGTTGTAGCCAGCATGCTCACTATGAGACATGCACTTGCCAACACGGCAGCAATTCTTTTTACTGCATTTCTTTTTCTCATGTTTTCCTCTCCTTTTCTTATGTGGATAAAATGATTTGTAAATACTTATATAAATGGATTACTCCAAGTATTTCTTATGGTTGAGAGCCAGATATCATCCAGCTCTCAATTTTCTTTTTTTGCGTTTCAGCAGCCATGCTGATGCAGAGGTTCCCAACATCAATGCCATACCAGCGGTTACACCGGCCATTCCTCCCGTGCCACCGGTGGACGGCACATCAAACGGAAGGGAATTGTAGAAGGTCAGTGTCACATCATAGTAATAGATCTTATTTCCCACTACTTCTGTGTATCCTGTGGACGGTTCTGTCACATCTGCCACATTTAACTCATAGGGGATCGTGATCTCTCTGGATGAGTTCAGCAAATTGTAACCCGCCGGTGCTTTGACCTCCGTCAGACGGTATTTGCCCGGTACCAAATGATCGAATTTTGCAATTCCATCTGCTCCAGTTGTCTGATTTGCAATACCAGAAGACACCCATGTACTACTTGCTTTATCATAAACTTCCAGCTGGAATTCCGCACCAGTTAAAGGTGTTTCACCAGCATTCCGTTTCTTGATCGTGATACTGCCCTCCAGTTTTGCATTTGTTACCGTATTCCATACTGGCGTTATCGCAGCTGGAGTACCTTCTGTAGTGTCACCCGTAGTTGCCTGCGGCAGATCTGTCACCGTCGCTTCGATCGGATCCGGATTCAGCTTGTAACCTTTGGGAGCTTTTGTTTCCTTCAGATAATAAGTGGACTTCTCTTTTGTAAAGCTTGTAGAACTTGCTGTTCCATTTTCATCTGTAGGTCCTACACTTCCCACTTTTATGGTACAAGCCGCATCTTTGTAAATATCAAACTCCGCGCCGGAAAGAGGTGTCTGTGTTCCGCCTTCGGAGGCTTCTTCAGCAATCTTCTTGATATAGATCTTCGCCAGAGCTCCATTGGCAATCTCCAGTTTTGCAGTCTCACCAGATGTCACTGATACTTCCCATACGGTCTCCGGAATCTGGAATGGATAAGCTTCCGGAACATTGGTCTCTTTTACATAGTAGATGTCCTGCTCTGCCACAAAATCTTCGGATCTTGCATAACCATCTTCACCTGTGCTCAGTGTTCCATCTCCTGCAGTGCTCACTGCTGTAAATGGATGCTCACACTTTGAATCCGTATATACCGTAAAGGTAACGTCACTTAGAGAACTTCCTGTTGCTGCATCATATTTGTACAGCTGGATCCTGGAAGTTTCTCTCGTATCCATAAGCACATACGGATCTTCTTCTGTTCCCTGTCCAGCAGCTCCTCCCGGAACTGCAATAACTTCGTCTGAGCACTTATAGCCTTCTGGCGCCTGCAGCTCCTTAAGATAATAGGTATCCTGTGCCTTTACAAACTTGCCCGAACTTGCTTTTCCATCATTACCCGTCGGTCCGATACTTCCAACTTCGGTTCCTGCTTTACATGCATCTGTCAGGTAGATTCCATATACTGCACCTGCCAACAGCTTATCCGTCTTATCCTTATCTTTCTTGATGATATGGATCTCTGTCATGTCTTCGTCTTGACCGTTTCTGATCGGTCCTACTGTCAGCGTTGCACCATTCGTTGGCTTCACCGGAATCACAGTTGTACTAAGTTCATAGCCAGGCGGCGCTATACTCTCCTTCAGGTAATACCACTCTTGTGTGATCTGGAACTCTTCACTCGTTGCCCGTCCGTTATCCCCCGTCAATGGTAATGTCAGAATCGGTGTAATACACTCTGGTGTTGCATATAACCTGAACTGTGCACCTTTCAATGGTTTTATTCCATCTTCTGCAGTTTTTAATATCTGAATACTGGTTGTTGCTCTCTCATTTTCAATTGCTTCTGCCTGTGCTATCTTATCAACTTCTGTCTTTACTTCGCGAATCACACCTGATAATACATATCCGGTCGGAGCCTGTGATTCTCTCACATAGTAGACTTCCTGTGTCCGATGGAATTTTTCTGAAACAGCCGTTCCATCTGCTTTTGTCGATCCGATCTGGCAGATCTCATTCTGCTGATTCTGTGCATCTTTTCTGGTCTTATAGACTTTGAAATACGCACCTGCTAATGGCTTCTTAAGATTGCCATTGAGCACTCCTACCTTTTCCACCTGGATCTGTGTCATCTCCGGATTGTTGGTGATCAGCTGAGGCGATACATGCAGCTCTGTCTCTCCAGTATTATTTCCATCTGCATCCAGTACTTTACGATGTTCTACTGAAAATGGAATCGCTGCTGTACTCGGATGATACCATTTCGGTGTACCGATCTCTTTCAGATAATACGTTTCCTGTGTGTAAGCGAATTCATCTGACATTGCAAAACCACTGGTATCTGTAGCTGGGAGAGTCGTCAATAATGTGTCACCACTACAAGACGCATCAGAATATACTCCGAATACCGCACCTGCAATGTTATCTCCGGTAACTGCATCTGTCTTATCAACAGCCACCTGAATCAGTTTCACATTATCCGGTGTGTTCCAAACAGTAACTACCGGTATCGTTGTATCATCTCCCGGCTGATTCAAAAGATCATAGATATTTACCTCTGTCGGAGCTGCTGGTTCCTGGTAACCCTTTGGAACTGTTGTCTCTTTGATATAGTAGATCTCCTGCGTAATTCCAAACTCTCCGGAATCAAAGACGCCTTTTTCACCTGTCCGCGGTGTAAAGTCCAGAATCTTTTCTTCTTCACAGTCTTCATCCGCATATAAGGCAAATTCTGCACCATCCAGCAGTTTCCGAGTCGTCACATCTCTCTTTTCTATAGCAAAGGAAATGGTCTTTCTGCTGTTGTCAATCACATACGGTTCGATTGTCCCCTTCGTAGCTCCTTCTACAGCCGTTACTGGTCCATATACATACTCTGAATCTAATGGATATCCAACTGGTGCTTTCGTTTCTTTGAGCCAGAATTTTCCGCTCCCCAGCTTGATCTCGTCACTATATGCATAACCATTCTCATCCGTTGGGCCAAGTGTAGTAACAAATGACTCATCTGTACAGGATTCCTTGGAGTAGACATTAAATTCTGCACCCTGCAATCCCTTTGTTGGATCATCTGCATCCACTTTTCTTATGCCGATCATGGTATACTTCGGAGTATTCTGTGCATAGTAGTCAGTTGTATCGCCCACAATTATCAGCTCATCTACCTGATCAGATTTTACATATCCATCGATCTCGCGACTCTCTCTTACATAGTAAGTATCCTGCTCATAATCAATGGTTCCTGTAGCCACACCTGTGTCGTTTGTCGGACCAATCTCCTCGACAGCATTTATTTGATTCTGTGCATCCGCTTCTGTCTTATAAATTTTGAAATATGCACCTGCCAACGGCTCACTGTCGTCCGAGTCTGTCTTGTTGACACGGATCTGGATCTGCCTCCTGGTGTCGGTGAAAGTTACTACCTGTAGACCCGCTTCATCTGTTCCAGGAATAATCTGCTTGACTTCGTCACTGAGTACATAGCCTTTCGGAGCCTTGCTCTCCTTCACCCAGTACTGATCCTGTTCTTTTACAAACTTCTCTGATACAGATTCACCATTTATATTTGTCGGGCCAACTTCCACAACCGGCTGTGTGCAGTCCTTGTCTTTGTAAACCGTAAAGTATGCACCAGCTAACGGTTTTTCTGTACCGCTTTCCACTTTCTTGACTTTGACCTGAACCAGATCAGTTTTATTCTCTTCAGGAATATTCGGCACTTCCAACAATGCACACACAGCATTCTTTACCGCTGTTACTTTCCACACCGTATCCAGCTTCACATAACCAGACGGTGCCTTCAACTCTTTGACATAAAATTCATCCTGAGTCAACAGAAGCTCTTTGGATATTCCATATCCATCAGAGTTCGTTTCAAATTTATCCAGCTCTGTGTCTGCTTCACAGTTAATGTTTTTATAAACACCAAACTCTGCTCCAGACAGGTTCTTGTCATTCGTAGCATCATACTTATGAACCTGAATCTGTGTCCATTTCCGGTCATTGGTTCTTACAACTGTATATTCCTTCTGATTGGATGTAATCGTGACAGTATCAACTTGGTCACTCAGTTGATATCCAACCGGCGCATAGAGCTCTTTGACATAATAGTTCTCCTGATCCGGTGTGAAAATTGGTGATTCAGATTTGCCATTTGTACCTGTCGCCGGGAGCTCCATCCACAGATCTTCACATGCCTCATCCCTGTAGATTCCAAATACTGCACCTTCCAAAGGAGTGCTTCGATCTTCTGTGGTCTTCTTGATCAGAATCTGAGCTGTCTGCCTGTCATTCGGAATCGCTGCCTCCAGACTGCTAACCTGCGCTTGTCCATTCTCTCCTGGCTTTAATGTCAGTTCGTAAACCTTATTGGAAAGTAGGTAATCTTTCGGTGCTTTTGTTTCCTTCATGTAGCATACCGTTCCTTCATAGATAAACTCTTCTGAAGTTGCGGTTCCATCTTCTCCTGTCTCCAGAACTAATGGCTTTCCAGAAGCTACAAGCGACGTTGTACACGCTTCGTCTGTATATACAGTAAATTGTGCTCCTGCAAGCCTTGCTTCCGTAACGGAGTCGATCTTCTCTACCTTGATCTGCTTCGGAATCGGTGTATCTTGAACTTTCGTCGGATTCGTCTGATTCACAACAACAGCCACTTCCTGAACCGGCGCAATCTTATACCCGGTCGGTGCCGTTACCTCTTTCAGATAGAAAGTCGTGTTCGCAGACACCGGAAGCGTACCAGACTTACTGTAACCATTTTCATCTGTAGGCTCCATCTTCTCTATGGGAGTTCCTGTACAAGATGCATCCGCGTAGATCTCAAATACTGCACCTGCCAGCTTCTTATTAGAATCCTGAGCACTGACTTTGGTTACTTCAATATATGTAGTGTTTTTGTAATTCTTAAATGTCAGCTCTTTTGGATCTTGCTTGTCATCGATCTCTACCTTCTGGATCACATCCGAACGTACGTATCCACTGGGAGCGGTTGTCTCGATCACATAATAGGTTTTCTGTTCTGGCACAAACATTTCTGACGTTGCTTTTCCATCTGTCCTTGTCGGACCGATACTGAACTTCTGATTATTTCTTGTTCTCGCATCCTCCTCTGTCAGGAATACGCCAAATTTCGCTCCACTTAACGCTGTATTGCTTACGCCATCGATCTTGTAGACCGGAATAGATACCTTCCGCTTGTCATTGGTGATGGTACCTATATCTGCAACCTCACCACCGGCAACGTTAACTGAATGTACCTGATCCGAGAGAACATAACCTCCATCAGGCTGCTTGATCTCCTTCACATAATAATCTGATGCCTTTGCTGTAAATGCTTCTGAAATTGCAAATCCATTGGAAGCAGTCGGTCCAATGGTAAACTGCTGATTGTTACCGTTCTTTGCATCATCTTCTGACAAGTAAGCTGCAAATACTGCTCCTTCCAGCCCTTCTCCAGTCTCAGCATCTGTCTTGGTGAGCGCAATTTTACTTGGTTCTGTTCCATTGTAGATCACCGTTGGCTGAGTATTAAGAAAAGCACGTGTCATTCCATCCGATAATTTGTACGGAGCCGGGACATAGATTTCCTTCAGATAATAATCTGTGTATCCCTCAGGCAGACTGATCTGTGCAGTTGCCTCTCCATTTTCATTTGTCGGTCCAATCAGTCCAACAGTTGCTCCTCCATCCATATAGACCACAAATATTGCCCCTTTTATGGGCTTATTCGTTCCTTCTTCCAGCTTTCGAATCTGAATACTTATGGGCTTACTGGTATTCCTGATTAAAGTGCAATCAGTCGAATCCAGAGAAGGCGGATTACCCGGATCTTCCAGTGCTGTTGTTTTTACAGGAAATACTCGACCGATATTCCATCTATAAGATGAATCCAAGCTGCCACAACCGGTTTCCTTGACATAATAGATTTCCTGAGTCCGAGGAAAAATCTTGGAAGCACCCTTTCCATTCCAGTAGTTGGTCTTAATTTCCCCTGCCTCTGTAACCTGATCTGTACACTCTATATCTCTATATACATTAAATGTTGCTCCAGAAACATTCGATGTCTCTGAACGTTTCCAAATTGGTATCCATGTCCATTCCTGGCTGTTCGTTACCTTGACAATCTGCATCGTTGCATCATTTGTCAGAGTTACCTCTTTTGGCGTGCTATCCAACTCGTAGCCTTCGGGTGCTTCAAGCTCTTTCAGATAAATGGTCAGATAACGTACCGGAATATTACTAAACGTTATCTTTCCATCATCGCCCGTCACCTGTGGCTCTGCTATTAAAGTCTTACACTCCAGGTCACTGTATAAAGCAAACTTTGCGCCTTTTAACGGGTTCGTCGTATAGGAATCCGTTTTGACAATCTGAACAGATTTCTTAATCTGAGCATTTTCGATTGTCACTTCTGTATAGGCATTTTTTGTATTTACTTTTACATTTACCGGTGTGCTTTTCACCTTATATCCATATGGTACTGTATTTGGTCTTTCTTTTACCCATACATTGGACAAACTGTTATCTGAATAAATCTTTGAATAGGATCGCCCATCTGCATTGGTCGCCGTTAATGTCTCTATCAGCTTCGTGCATGCCCGATCCGTATAAACATCAAATACAACACCTTCCAATGGTTTTTGAGAGTCTGCATCAATCTTATGAACACTCAATCCATACCAGTTACTGTTGCTTGTTACATTCGCCACATCGAAGTGGTTGGAATTACCCTGCACTAATGTGATCTTCCGTGGATTCTCCGGATTCTTATAGCCATTTGGCACCTTTTCCACCAGATAGTAGTCTCCCGGTGTTACATCTTTCGGCAATTGCTTTTTGATATAACCAGTTGCAGAAGTTGTTCCAAGATCAATAGACTCAGACGTTATCTTAACTGTAGCCGTCCTGTTCAGGTAGAACTTCACCCCTTCCAACGGTTTCTTCGTACCATCAGATTTTAATTCGTATTTGTAGATCTCAAGCGGTATTCTTGTAACCAGCGGATCTTCTATTGCTGCCTGGGTCCATCTATTGGTAACCAAAGTGTACGGTCTAGGCTCCGTATCCAATACATAATCATCAGGAACATATTCTTCTCGAATCCACACCTTCTGATTATCATGTAACTTCGGATAATAATACTTATCCGTAGCTGCCTTTCCCGTTGCATCTGTGATTACCGTGGTCAGCTTACTATCTTCCGTACACTCCTGGTTAGTATAGATTCCAAATACGGCTCCTTCGATTGGTCTCTTAGAGTCATCGGTCTTGGTTATGGAGATTCCATACCAGTGCGGGTCGTTCGGGAACTCTACTTTATTTTCGCCATACTGCAACTTTACTTTTAGAATATGTGAAAAAGCTCTGTATCCTTCTGGTGCCGTTACCTCTTCAATTGAATATTCCTCGCCTAACGTCATCTTGCTATATAGCCAATAGTTTTCTGCGTGAGATATTCTAATGTACCCATCAGATCCTGTTACCACAGTTTCCCCATATGGCGGTAAGCCTGTACCCTTAATTGTAAAATGTGCATTTGCCAAGGGCTGCTTTGTCGCACTATCATACTTGTAAATTGAGATGGAAGGTTCTTCGTGTTCATTTTTAACTTTATATTCGTATACAGTGCCATCAAGTCGTCCAGAAGCATCAATTTTTACCGGCTTAATTTTTTTCCATGGACCATTATCCGGATATTGGATTTCATCTACATAATATGTGCCTTGACGCAATGTAAAGTTTGAAGTAACTCCATATTCATCTGTCTCACCCGTCTCAAAGACAAAGTCTGTACATGCTTCATCTTTGTAAATTCTGAATTTTGCTCCTTTTAACCCCTTCCCCGTTTCTTTATCTATTTTCTTAATGTAAAGATGTTGTTTCAGATTATCAGAAGGATTATCCGCTGTAATCGACACCTTGTGAGTTTTATTCGGTGCAGGATTTGGCTTAAATGGAAAAATACTCCCCACTGATCCCACATACGTCTTATTTGGACTAGAATAATTAATTGGTACTTTAGTCTCTTTTAGATAATATTTCACATTATCTCTAAGTGGGACTCTATCAAAGTGTCCTTTTCCCGCAGCATCCGTTTTGATATGACCTACAACTTCTACCTCACCTGTTATCAAGTTCTCTACACATACATCAAACTCTCCAAAGCTCAAAGATTCACCGCTGTCCAAATCCTTCTTTTCAACATATACGGGGAAATCATCGGATCTTTCTTTATTTTCTGCCGTATACTGCAGAATCTTTGTTCCCTCATTTGACTCCGATACTTGAATTTTAATTCCTTTTACCCAGTCTTCATTCAAATAGTAACCATTCGGTGCCTCTGTTTCCACAAGCCAGTAGGTCTCTTGTGTAGGATGAAAACTCAGGATAACTTTTCCATCTTCCAGCGTGGTTCCATGAGCAACCGATCCATAAGTAATGCCTTGCATCGGATATATATCGAATGTAGCTCCGGCAAGTGCTTTCCTTGTATTTTTGTCTACTTTGAGAACTTCTACATTCACCTCATAGGGCTTATTGTAGTAGGTCACAGATGGTATGATATTATCTTTCACTGCATTGCTGACATCTATTCTCTTCACTTCTGTGGACAGTTTGTATCCAGCAGGAGCTTTCGTCTCTTTCATATAATAAATACCTTGATTGATATCATTGTATGCAAATTTAGCCGATGAAGCGTATCCATTCGTTGATGTTGGTCCCAGTTTAACTACTCGTTTAGTGCATGCTGCATCTGAATATAACGTGTATTCAGCTCCGGCTAATGGTTTGGATTTTCCTGAACCTAACTCATATTTATACACTCCAACCTGAATCTTGTTGGAGTTCGGTACGGTATATTCAATTCCTCCTTTTGTCACCCCTGTTTTGACAGTCATCTCATACACTTTATCCGGCTGCGATGGATATCCGTTTGGTGGCTGTGTCTCTTTCAGGTAATATACATCCTGCATAACATGGAATGAAGCTGATTCTGCTTTTCCCGCAGAATCTGTCGGTCCCAGCTCCAGAACCAGATCGCTGGCAGCGCAATTCTTATTTTTATAAAGCGCAAACCTGGCACCTGGAAGACCTTTTCCTGTATCATCCGTTTTATGCACTATTACCGTTGTCTTTTCTGGATCATCCACACCATAATGAGTTGCTCTTATACCCTTATCTGTAAAAGAAACAGCTAAATCAAGTGCATATGGAAGCGTCATCTGAGGATCTGGTAACACATGATACTTTGGAGCAACTAGTTCCTTAACAAATACTCTATCCAGATCAGGATCATAAGTTATCAAACCACTGACTGCCTCTCCATTTTTATCAGTCGGACCAATTTTCGTGATCAGGCTTAAATTGTTGCCGGATGTTGAAGAGTACACCCCATACACTGCGCCTTCCAGCGGTTTTTTTGTCTCTCCACAAGTTTTCACAACCTTGAGTTTATATTGCATTGGATCGTTTTGGAATTCAACCGATGCAGTTCCACCAGCCGGAACGGTTACAGATTTCACCTCTGTGGATAATCGATAACCGTCAGGTGCTTGTATCTCTTTTACATAATATGTTTCCTGTGTTCTCACAAACTTCGACGTTGTTGCATATCCCGAAGTGTCTGTGACAGACGTTCGAACAACCTCTTTTGTACATGCATAATCTTCATAGACACAATACTGTGCACCGGCCAGTGCTCTACCTGTGTTGCTGGCTGTTTTATGGATTTGAACGACAGAAGGATTCGGTTGATTGGACGGTGTCTGATAGATATCAGGATTATTCACTGTTGCTTTGACTTCCTTTGACCATCCTCCTGTATGCTTGCCATCCGTCGATGTCTCTACGATTTTGAATCGTCCTTCATTGATGACTGTGATATACAAATTAAAATTTTGATTTGTAAAGTAGGTTCCATTCCATGTCAAAGTACCCACCTTTGTCCTATATGAGCTACTATTTTTGTTCCACTCATATACATCAAAAGAGAATCCGCCTGACAACTTAATATTGGTACCTTCCTCTCGCTTATCCAAATAGATATGAACAGGCGTTTTGGGCACAGATACTGTAACATCCACACTCTGGGAAACCGGATCTCCATCGAACTGCAACATGGTAAGTGGCTGCATCGAGCTACTATTACCTGCTGAATATAGGTATCTGGTAGCCCGTCTCTTATAACTCGAATATTGAATGGTAGCTTTTAATGATCCCTCTTTTGTAGATTGTAACGCATTGTAGTTTTTTTCGTTTAATGAAATCCAAAATGGGGATGTTATACTATCCTTGTTTTCAAAACGAACTTTTCCCAGATTTTCTTTGGTTGAGGTATTTTTGCAAGAAACAGCTGTTTTTCCAATATATGCTTCCGGATCACTAAACTGTGGTGTAAACATGCCCGTCACACGATAATAATTATTTTTCTTATCATATGTCCAAGTCTGCTGCGATGATGGAGTAATCGTTACTTTATCTTTATTCCACATTTCGTTTGCCGAATACTCTTTATAATGCGCGTTTGCATCATCATACAATTTTTTTGCTTTCTTATAATATTCTTTTTTTGTACCCGAAAATTTGTATCTTTCCAGATTATATCCAGGTTCATTTCCTGCCTTTGCGTTTAACATATGAATCGCAATACTGGTTATATAATAATCTGCATTCGCAGACCCCATCGAATACTTGTTCGAAAAGCAAGTCGATCCATAATAACGTGCGCCATGATAAAGCACATAGTTCATCTTTTTTTGAAGGGCACCCGTAAATGTTCCCGCGTAACTGTTTGTGCCACTAGGTGTACGTTTCATCGACCACAAGCAATAAACCAATCGGTTGTATCCGTTCACGCTTGCATACATAACCTCCGTACCAGTCGACCATGTAGACGTTGTAATATTCAGCGGGTTCATATATATGCCCGTTCCATTAACTGTTATAGATTCAGCAGCATAGGTTGCAATTTCATTTTCAGACTCATCCAGATTTACTTCCATATCCCCAGTTTTTTCGTAAATCGCAACTCCGTCATGCACATACTGTTCATCCGGATAAATAGAAATGCTTCTGGTAAATTCGATATTTTCATGATCTTCATCTTTTGCAGTTAGAAGATAGGTAATTACATAGTCACCAACAAGATCACAATCAAAACCACCATCGTCTTTCACCGACAGTTCATAATGTTCTTCATCGTATTCAATGCCATCAGTCAGATCAAAATCACCAAAGTCTTCTTTTGTCTGTACAAGGAACCGCAGATCCTCCGCCTTGTACAGTGCCTCCTCCGTCGCTTCTGGAAGTTTCTCTGTCTGGTCAGCTCCATCTGTTGTCTCATCTGGATTTTCCGGAGTCTCTACATCCTCACCGTTCTCATCCGGTTTTTCCGGAGTCTCTACATCCTCACCGTTCTCGTCCGGATTCTCCGGGGTCTCTTCGCTTCCGCCGTTCTTATCCGGTGTCTCCGGGGTCTCTTCGCTTCCGCCGTTCTCATCCGGTGTCTCCGGGGTCTCTTCGCTTCCGCCGTTCTCGTCCGGTGTCTCCGGATCTTTCACATTTTCCTCTGGCTTCTGCTGATCTGAAGAGTCCTCCATAGCATTCACATCTGTGGTCTCTTCATCCGGTGTATTTACCACCACCGCCATATCTTGTTGATCCTGTGCCTGCTGTACTTCTTCTGCATAATTTTCCCCCGCCGCAACGGCTCCATAGGTTCCCATGGCATCCAACGGGCTTGTAGTAAAAATAAGAGCAGCCATACATAGTGCAATCAGTCTCTTTCCTATATCTTTTCGCATTTGTTCCCCCTTATTTTTTTCGATATTTTCACACAAAGCCTGGTAACCCAAGTTTGTCGATTATTATTTTCTGAAATTGTACCATTACCCCCCCCCCATGTATATGGACAATTTTAATTTTTTGATGAAATTTTTTGATAATTTTTGTTCGTAATATCTAAAAAAAGGGTGTAACCGCGCGGTTACACCCTTTTTATGATTCATAAATTTATCCATAAACTATCACCATTTTATACAAGCAGAATGCTCCAGAGACGGATACTTGGTATAGAACAAAGTGTAGAAAATATCACAAGATATGATCTCTCATAAGAACCTCCTATCTGACAACGCTGGCATCTGTTTGCAAAAAAAAAAGCTCCTGTATCACACAGGAACTTTCATCATGCGGAAGAAGGGACTTGAACCCTCACGAGCGTAACGCTCACAAGAACCTGAATCTTGCTCGTCTGCCAATTCCGACACTTCCGCAAACCGTATGAATTTATTTTACAGAGCTCATACTACTCTGCATGCGGAAGATGGGACTTGAACCCACACGACCTAACGGTCACAAGATCCTTAGTCTTGCTCGTCTGCCAATTCCGACACTTCCGCAAACCGTTGTGTTTTTAACGACTCAACGATATGTATTCTATCATAGGTATTCTCATAAGTCAACAGTTTTTTTAAACTTTTTTAACTTTTTTCTTACCCATGAAAAAAGCTCCTGAAATTGTAGGAGCCAATGCGGAAGAAGGGACTTGAACCCTCACGAGCGTAGCGCTCACAAGAACCTGAATCTTGCTCGTCTGCCAATTCCGACACTTCCGCATCACGTGTGATATAATACCTCATCTTGACAAAAATGTCAAATATTTTTAAAATGTTTTTCAAAAAACACATTCTGTAGATTCTAATTATACCCGGTTTCAAAGTATCATTTAAGAAAGCAATTCGTTGTCGAAAGGAAGGTAAACATATGGACTATCATGCATTAGGAAAAAGAATTCGCGAAGAGCGCCTGAGACTGAACCTGACTCAGGAGAAACTTGCAGAGGAAGTTGGGGTATCCACTGCTTACATTGGACAGATCGAGCGCGGCGAGAGAAGTCTTACACTGGACAAGCTGGTAAAGGTTGTCAACCGTCTGGGTGTTACCATTGATTTCCTGCTGTCTGATTACGTGATTGCAACCGATGACACCAGTATGAATCTGCTGGTTCAGCTCATGCATGACCGCACCCAGGAAGAGAAGACCCTGGCGATCAACCTCTTAAAAGTTCTTTTTGCAAACAAATAAGAACCGCATTCAAAAAGACTGCCTGACTGATGGAAACATATCAAATGTATGTCGCATCGTCAGACAGTCTTTTTCTTTTGTACGCTAATTACTTAAAAGTATACCAGTTCTTCTTCCGGTTTCTCTGCACTCTTGATATTGGTGGACTGCAGTACCAGTCCTTCCTGTCCGCTGTACTCTGCACGCTTCTCAATATGCGCTTTTGCAGTCACAGTCAGCCATTGTTTGGACTTTATCCGGTCCACATAGGCAGATTTGCACAGGAAACCGATGAAAGCCGTATCGTCCGCACAGCAGGTCATAGCCATACGTCCCGGAACGAAATATCCCTTCGGCAGACGTCCTCCGGTATAGGCCATCGCCTTAAAGCGCATGGTCTTGCCATCGTATTTCTCAGGATGATCCATGGCATCAATATACCAGATACCATAATCTACATCAGAGATCTCAATCACATCCGCATTGATATCGAACGGCATCTCCTCTTCGAATTCCAGCTGGCTTCCATCTTCTTTTTCAAATACCACCTGAGCTTTCGGATTAACTGCACGCATATTTCGCTTATACGTAGCTGCCGGTGTCTCATCCGTACTGCGGTTGAAGATGATCAGATCAGAATCCTTTGCCATCTCCATGAACAGGGATTTCATATTTTTCAGATATACATCGAAGGTGGTTGCATCCACAGTCGTGATGACCTGTGCCACGAACCATCCCTTTGGCATATACATTTCCCGCAGATAGTCCAGTCCCCACATACAGTTGTACTCTACAATGATCTGGGTAGGCTTATACTTCTTCTGACACTCTGCCAGAAACATTTCATTAAATTCAGACTTATCCTCCAGAACCACCAACGTGGTGTTGGTCTTCTGAAGAAGTTCGTCTTCGTACTCTTCGACTCCTTCTTCGCAGGCAATGACCAGGTTGCGTTCGCCGCCGGAGAAATAATCATCCGCCAGAGTCTCCTGCACAAACCGGGTCTTGCCGCTCTCCAGAAATCCGTGTACGACAAATACAGGGATCTTTGCCATTATTATTTACCTCATTATTCTGTCAGGCCAAATACTTTTGCCAGTTCTTCTTCGTTCAGATGGGAACCGATCACGCACAGACGGCCAGTGTAGTCTGCCTCTCCGTGACGCACCTCAAATTCTTCCGGAACCATATCAAAGTGAAGCCAGGTTCCATCTGTACACGGAAGGATTCCTTTTGCACGCAGGATAATGCCACACTCATCGTCATCAGACAGTCTGGTAAGGATCTCTCGAAGCTGCTCCTCAGAATATTTATGCGGAGTCTCTTTGCCCCAGCTGGAAAATACTTCATCTGCATGATGGTGGTGATGATCATGGTCATGATCGTGGCAGCCACAGGTGCAGTCCGGGCCGTGATCATGGTCGTGATGATCGTGGTCGTGATGGTCATGGTCACAGCAATGCTCATGATCGTGATGGTCATGATGGTCGTGATCATGATGGTCGTGATCATGGTCACAGCAATGATCATGCTCTTCCATCAGATGCTCCATCTCCTCTTTCATGATCAGATCCTGATGTTCCATAGCTGCCAGGATCTGCTCGCCTTTCAGCTCATCCCACGGAGTCGTGATGATCGCAGCCTTCGGATTCTTCTCACGCAGCATAGCCACACATGCATCCAGCTTGTCCTCAGACATTTTCTGGGTACGACTGATCACAATCGTTCCTGCGTTCTCTACCTGGTTGTTAAAGAACTCACCAAAGTTCTTCATATACATCTTGCATTTCTGACCGTCTACAACAGTCACAG
>OGKG01000419.1_pt1 | contig 54798 bp, 78 predicted proteins | sample 1572201 | NCBI WGS metagenome assembly OGKG01 (sample SAMEA2582146, study PRJEB24529) | metagenome | biome: Human gut stool | place: China | collected 2011 | reverse complement strand
AAGATGCTTTAAATGCAACAAGAGCAGCTGTAGAAGAAGGTATTATCGCAGGTGGTGGATCTGCATACATCCATGCTTCCAAAGAAGTTGCCAAATTAGCAGATACATTGGAAGGTGACGAGAAGACTGGTGCAAAAGTAATCTTAAAAGCACTGGAAGCTCCACTGTACTACATTTCTGCAAATGCAGGATTAGAGGGCGCAGTTATTATTAACAAAGTAAAAGAGTCTGCACCTGGAACAGGCTTCAACGCAGCTACAGAAGAGTATGTAGATATGGTTGAAAACGGAATCCTTGATCCAGTAAAAGTTACAAGAAGTGCATTACAGAATGCAACTTCCGTAGCATCTACTTTACTTACAACAGAATCTGTTGTTGCAAATATCAAAGAAGACGCTCCTGCAATGCCAGCAGGCAACCCGGGAATGGGAATGATGTAATCCGGTGATTTCATCATAAGATAAAGAAAAAGACCATAGCCAGAAGAATCGTAATGATAACCTTTGGCTATGGTCTTTTTCGTGCTCCCAATTGCGTATGGATATGTGGTGTGATAAAATGTACGAAAAGATAACGTAGGCATTTAAGTAATATACGAAAGAAGGGATAACCCATGGAGCTTCTTAAAAAATTTGATGCACAGAATTATGAAGATACTACCAGTGTTTTTGAGAAATATACCATACGCGGGATTATTGTGCGGGATGGGAAGATTGCTATGCAGTGCAGTAAAGAGGGAGAATATAAGATCCCGGGCGGCGGCATGGAAAAAGGGGAGACTTATGTGCAGGCACTTGCAAGAGAGGTAAAAGAGGAAACAGGGCTTTTTATTTTGCAGGAGAAGGCAGTGGAACTTGGAGAAATTTTAGAAGTCCGGAAAGATATTTTTGAAGATACAAAAAAGTTTATCTGTCATTCCCTTTTTTACTACTGTGAGGAGACAGGAGAACAGATACCGATTCATCTGACAAAGAGCGAGATTGCAAAAGGATATTATTTAAAATGGGCAACACCGCAGGAGATTTACGATACGAATATTAAGATAGAAAAAGATCCGTGGATCATCCGCGATACGGCATTTATCAAGATGATCCTCGATGGGAAGATTGCGGCATTACAGGGAATCCTCTGATCCATGACAACAGAATGTCCGCAGAGCGTATATTGTATTGCATATTTTTGTGTGGTGCAATTTAAAAAATTGTGGTACAATTTATTTGTGTGTTATGAAAGATCACAGGCACAAATAACAGACAAAGGAGAAACACATGAACGATAATTACATTACACTTACAATTGGAAAACAGAAGAATATTGCGCTGATTGCGCATGATAATAAAAAGGCAGATCTGATTGATTGGTGTGAACAGAATAAGGATATTCTGACACAGCATTTCCTGTGCGGAACCGGAACAACAGCAAGAATGATCACAGATAAGACAGGACTTCCGGTGAAAGGATACAACAGCGGTCCTCTCGGTGGTGACCAGCAGATCGGTGCGAAGATCGTAGAGGGAAGAATTGATTTTGTCGTTTTCTTTTCTGATCCATTGACAGCACAGCCACATGATCCGGACGTGAAAGCTCTACTTCGTATTGCGCAGGTTTATGATATTCCAATCGCAAATAACCGTGCATCCGCAGACTTTATGATCCACTCTGAGTTTATGAACGAAGAGTACGAGCACGAAGTGATCAATTTTAAGAAGAACATCAAAGAGCGTTCTGAGACATTATAGGAGGAACAGACCCGATGAGCAAAGTAGCAATTGTGACAGACAGTAACAGTGGAATTACACAGGCTGAAGCGAAGGAATATGGCGTAGCAGTCATGCCGATGCCCTTTTTTATCAACGACCAGACCTATTATGAAGATATTGATCTGACACAGGAAGATTTTTACCAGAAGCTTTCCGAGGATGCGAATATTTCAACTTCCATGCCGCTTGTCGGTAATGTGACAGACACATGGGACGAACTTTTAAAGGAGTATGATGAGATTGTTCATATTCCAATGTCTTCCGGGCTTAGTGGTTCCTGCGAGACGGCTATCATGCTTTCACAGGATTATGACGGCAGAGTGCAGGTTGTCAATAATCAGAGAATTTCAGTCACACAGAGACAGTCTGTATTAGATGCAAAGGAACTTGCGGAGAAAGGATACAGTGCAGAGGCAATCAAAGAGATACTTGAGCGTGAGAAGATGGAGTCTTCCATTTATATTATGGTGGACACACTGTACTATCTGAAAAAAGGTGGACGGATCACTCCGGCTGCTGCAGCACTTGGAACTTTATTAAAATTAAAACCAGTACTTCAGATCCAGGGTGAGAAGCTGGATTCTTTTGCAAAGGCAAGAACGGTAAAACAAGCAAAGAAAATGATGATCGATGCCATGCGCAATGACTTTGACCATCGTTTCAATGATCCGGAGGGAAAGAATATATATCTGGAGATGGCTTATACACATAATCTGGAAGATGCGGAAGCGTTCAAAAAAGAGGTCGAGGCAGAATTCCCGGGTATGGAGATTGTGCTGAATCCGTTATCCTTAAGTGTATCCTGTCACATTGGACCGGGAGCGTTAGCAATTGCATGTTCCAAAAAGATTCCGGAATTATTAGAGTAGAGACTTAAGAATTCACAAAACCATACGATATATATAATAGTACATTGGATGTAAGAGAAAAATGACCAGGACGGCATATGATTTGAGAGAGAAAAGAATCATATGTCGTCCTTTTTGCATTGATAAAAGAAAATCAGATTTAAAGTGCATATCGGAAATACATCATATTGTAAAAACAGCAGAGTTTGACATGGGTGTGGAGGAGAGTTATGAGTATGGCAAATGTAACAAAGACAACCAGAATACAGGCAATTGCAGAGTTGCAGAAACAAAAAACAGAAATCCAGAATCGGTTACAGAATGGACAATCGCAGGATTCTACAACAATTGGCGGCAATTCTTTTACGGAGGATGAATGGAAAAAAATCATTCAGAAAATGGATGAATATCTGACCGAGGTAAAGCAGGAGCAGAAAGAGCGGTTTGAAAAACGCGATAAGGAAAAGGAAATCCAGCAGTTTTATGAGAAAATGAAAATGGCAGAGCAGTATAAAAAGCCACAGGCGGAGAAATTAACCATACAGAAGCATTTAGATGGTGAGGACATTGCTCCATACTCTTATCTGGCGGAGGATGGAGTGATCACTTATAATGGCGTGTCATTTTTCTGTGATTATGAGAATAATGCGATCACACTTGGCGACATGAGTGATGAAAAGAATGTCATTACAGTGCAGTTAGAGAATGGAGGCTGCCTGAAAGTGAACAGGGACAATATCGAAGATCTGTCAAAAGCAATTGCAATGTTTTCACCGGAGGATATACGGAGAATCTTAGTTGCATTGCAGCAGGACGCAAAAGTCCGCCAGATGCAGCAGGAGATCGAGCAGGACAAGATCAAGCAGCTTCTGGCGGAACGTTAAGCTTATTCGTTATTTAACAGGCAATGCAGCAATCTGTCGTTATCTTCCGGATTCATGATACAGAAACGAATGTACTTATTATCTAAGAATGGGAAGGTGGAACAGTCACGGATCATCATTTTCTCACGGATTGCACGGTCAAACAGATCCTGTGAGGTGAGTCCGTCACGCAGGATACGGACTAACATAAAGTTTCCGCTTGGCTTATATACTTTGTAATCAGGGCTTTCAGAAAATGCCTGATACATGCGCGCCCGTTCTCTGGTAATGAGCTCTTTGGTTTCTTTGATGTAAGCGGTGTCTGAAAACATTGTTTCCCCGGCAACAACTGCAAGTGAGTTGATCGTCCATGGATTCTTTCTGGTGTTGATCGATTTGATGAGGTCACGGTTTCCGGTAATGGCGTAACCAAGGCGAAGTCCCGGTGCTGCAAAAAACTTTGAGGTTCCGCGGAGAATGACAATGTTGTTGTAGTAGTTTGTCAGTGGAACGGAATCAATTTCAGCCATGTTTTCTGCAAATTCCACGTAAGTTTCATCCACCATGACGTAAATATCATATTCCTTGCAGGCATCTAAAATGTGACGCATATCAGCGCTTGTGATGCAGGAAGAAGTCGGATTATTAGGATTGCAGATGACCAAAAGGTCGATATTTTCATTTAAGTGTGCGATAAAATCTTTGACATCGAGTTTGAAGTCGTCTTTTTCACGCAGCGGATAATAAAGTGTTGTTCCGCCACCAAGTGAGATTTCACGCTCATATTCAGAATAAGTAGGACCGATGATCATTGCTTTTTTCGGATGTTCGATCTGAATGAAAAGGGAGATCAGCTCTGTAGAACCGTTTCCGACAATGACATTTTCATAATCGGTACCGCAGTATGCAGCGATACATTTGCGCAGAGAAGTGTATTCCCTGTCCGGGTAAGTTGTGATCGCGTCAATCTGATCGGACAGCGTGTGTTTTAACAGTGGAGATACTCCTAACGGATTGACATTGGCGGAAAAACTGACGATTTCTTCCTTTTTAATGCCGTAGATTTCTTCTATTTTCTCGAGATCACTTCCATGAAAATGGTCCTTGTGTTTTATCATTGATTACTCCTCCAAATTAGTTTATAATTTATTATAGCTATTGCGTAAAAAAAAGCAATAAAAATAGATAAGAGCAGGTGTCGAATTGCGGAAAAGGATACAACAGCTTGCAAATGGAAAATTCGATAACAATGGTCCGAAACTATCGCTTTCTACCGAGAAGATAGAATTAGAGATACTGGAAGGAAAAGATGAGACAGGCAGCTTTGTCATAACAAGCACGAATCAGGTAAAGATGCGTGGTATCATTTATTCTTCAAATCCGCGCATGGAATGTCTTACCCCACAGTTTGAGGGGGAGGAAGTGTGTATCCGGTATCAGTTTCACAGTGAAGGGCTGATCGAGGGGGATATTCAAAAAGGGGAGTTTTTTATTGTATGTAACCAGGGAGAATATAACCTTTCTTTTGTTGTGTCTGTTTCCAGATTATATGCGGATTCCTCTCTGGGTAAGATTAAGAATCTGAATGATTTTGCAAAGCTTGCAAAGGAAAGCTATGACGAGGCATATCGTTTATTTTATTCCAGTAATTTTAAAAATCTGATCAAAGAGGAGAAAGACAGACGCCTTTACGAAGGACTTAGAACCCAGCCACAGTCGCCGTTGATCGTGGAAACATTTCTGACTGCCACGCATCACAAGAAGAAAGTAGAGCCTGCTTTCGAAGAAACGGAAAAAGCATTTTACGGAGTAAGCGGACAGCGGAAGGAACAGTTAGAGATCCAGAAACCACAGTGGGGAGCTGTGCGTATCCGGGTTGCTTCGGATGCAAACTTTTTGATTCCGGGGAAACAATTAATCACAGAGAATGATTTTATCGGAAGCACCTGTTTTTTTGATTATTATATTGATGCGGATAAAATGCATGCCGGCAGGAATTTTGGAAGGCTTTGCTTTGAACTGCCGGAGCAGTCGTTTGTCTATACAGTTACTGCGTCGCAGAAAGAAATGCGCGACGAAGAAAATGTGTCGGATCACCGTGAGGCAGAACGAGCACGCGCAGAACTGATGCAGCTTTACATTGATTACCGTTTGAAACGGATTGTTACCGGAGTGTGGTCAAAGCGCTCTGTGGAACTTTTAGATCATCTGGCAATTTTAGAGCCGGAGAATGCGATGTATCGTCTGATGAAGGCACAGGCGCTTTTATTAAACCGCCAGAAGCAGGAAGCAAGCTGGATCTTAACAGATTTTAAGAGGGAATGTCTTGACCGGACAACGCCTGTCTGGGGATATTATCTGTATTTGTGCACGTTAATGGAGCGGGAGGAATCCTACGTTGATCGTCTGACAGAGGAGATCGAACAGATTTTTCACCATTATCCGGATAATTCCATGCTGTTTTGGATTCTTTTGTTTGTGAGGGATGAATATTACCGCGACAGCTCGAGAAGGTGGAAGGCAATTGAACAGTGGATTTCACAAGGAAATAGCAGCCCGTACCTTTATCTGGAGGCGTATTATCTGATCTGGCAGGATCCATATCTTTTGTCCGGGTTAAATGATTTTACCTTAAAAATTTTAAAGTGGGCGGCAAAACAGAACGCGATTTCTAAGGACATTGCATTGCAGGTGCGGAATCTTTTGCCGGAGCAGAGAGAGTATCAGAAAAAATGGTATCCGGTTTTGGAGAAGTGCTATGAGGCAGATCCTTCCGAGGAAATGGTTGCGGCGATCTGTACTTATCTGATCCGCGGTCAGCAGTTTGCACCAAAGTATCATATCTGGTACGAGCGTGGAATTGACAGTGAGATCCGGATCACGAATCTGTATGAGGCGTTTTTGATCTCCATGGATCAGAATGAGGTCACAGCGATTCCGAAGATGATTCAGTTGTATTTTCAATATAACAGTGGATTATCGTATCGTCATATGGCAGTTTTGTATGTGAATATCATTGCTGCAAAGGACAAGCAGCCGGATGTGTACCATAAATATCGCAGGAATATGGAACAGTTTGCAATCACGCAAATGGAAGCAGGTCACATGGATGACAATCTGGCGGTCATTTACAGGGAGATCCTTCCGGTCAGTATCTTAAATACGGAGCTGGCGCACAAGGCGGCGGCGATCCTGTTTGTACATAAATTAAGCTGTGAGAATCGTAAAATCGCAAGGGCATATATTTTACAAAAGGCATTAAAGGAACCGCAGATAATCACACTGACAAACGGATGTGGTTATTTTAAAGCATATACCAGAGATTATACGGTGATTTTGTGCGATACAGACGGAAATTGTTTTACGGATGATTATCAGGATGATGCGCTTTTGCAGCCGGAAAATTATCTGGAAAAGTGCATGGAATTAGCACCCGAGGAATTACCATATCTTTTGTATTATTTTGATAACAAAAATGGGTGTGATGATTTTTCCATGGAAGACGGAAGATATTTCCGTATGCTTACCCAGTCGGAACGTATCAGTGAGGAATACAAGGCATATCTGATTCCGGAGATTATCAGGTTTTACCAGAAAAAAGGGGAAATGCTCGTGCTTGAACCGTATCTGGCAGAGGTGGATATCCGGGGAATGTCTCAGGAAAATCAATGTTATGTGGAAGAAATGCTCATTGAGACACACCAGTATGAACGCGCATTCGGGCTGGTACAGCATTTTGGATATGACAGACTTGGAAGCCGGGCATGTGTGGAACTGTGCAGTTATGAGATCACAGAACATTCGTTCGAAGATGATGATTACCTGCTTGGAATGGCGCAGAGCTGTTTCGCACATGGAAAGTATAATGATGTGCTCCTGATCTATCTGTGCAAATTCTTTCAGGGAGCAACAAAGCAGATGGCGGCTGTCTGGAAGGCGGCGGGAGAATTTGAAATCGATACGTTTGATCTCGAGGAGCGCATTATCACGCAAATGCTGTATTCCACAGATTACGTGGAAGAGATTGACCGGATTTATGACAGTTACCTCGCCGGAGGCGGCAGGGAATTAGTCTGCATGGCGTATTTATCCTATTTTTCCCATTGTTATCTGGTCAACGATATGATGATACCGGAACATGTATTTCCACAGATCCGGAAACGTTATCTTGCAGGTGAAACATTGAATGATGCCTGTCTGCTCGGATTGTTAAAACGTTTATCGGAAACGGCACTTTCGGATGCTGCAGACCGGAAAATCGTGGACGACCTTTTGCTGGTGTATACCGGAAAGAATATTTATTTTGCTTTCTACAAAAAGTTTGGGGATGCTATGATAAAAAAATATCATTTATATGATAAATTTTTCTTAGAGTACCACACAAAACCGGATCAGCATGTATTGCTGAATTTCAGTCTGAATGGCGGGGAATATCATAAGGAAGAATTGTCAGAGGTCTATGACGGCATTTATGTGAAGATGTTCGTTCTGCTTTTTGGGGAAGCAGTGTCTTATTATGTATCGGAAAAACAGAATGGTGAGTGGAAGGTAATGGAGAGCTACCAGATAGCCAGTCAGGATATTTATGGGGACAAGGACCAGAGCCGGTACGAACTGATCAACAGTGTGATGTTTGCATATGCCGCACAGGATGAGGCAATGCTTTCTGAGAGTATGCGAAAATATGAGAGCATGGATTATGCAGCGAAGAAGCTGTTTCAATTATTATAAAAACTTTGGGAAGGATGGCACATAAGGTGGCGGAGCAGTGTTATTATATTGGAATTGATATGGACGATGACAATGCCGTCATCAGCTATTATAAAAGCGGCATGAGAGAACCGGAAACGCTGAGTATGATCGCCGGAAGCGAGATATACCAGATTCCGGTGGCACTCGTAAAGAAGCGTGGCATCGGTCAGTGGTTTATCGGCGAGGAAGCAAAAAAAATGGCGCTTTTACAGAATGAGGAAGTCATCGATCATCTGCTTAGCGGTGCCATCGAAAAGAAACAGGTAACCATTGAAAACGCGGTGTTTGAGAAGGAAGATCTTTTTGTTTTATACATCAAAAAACTGATTCTTTTTGCAAGCCGTCTGGGAAATCCCGGTCTGCCGGACTGTCTGGTGGTCACAGTGGATGCGCTGTCAAGAAATATAACAGAATTATTTACGAAGGTTGCAGAAGAACTCGGACTAAACCGCAGCAAACTGATCCTTATGGACCGGAAGGAAAGCTTTTATTATTTTGCCTATAACCAGAAGCAGGAGCTGTGGCTGCATGATATATTTTTGTTTGACTGCCGTGGGGATGAGGTGAAATGCTGCACCGTTGTCCGCGATGCAAAAACCATTCCGCAGATCGTGACGATCACGGAGGAAAAACATGCGCTAGACCGGATGCACCGGGATGAGTCCTTTTATAAAATTCTGCTCGACAGTTTTCATGGGCATATCAGTTCCGCTGTCTATCTGGTAGGCGATGGATTTGACGGTGACTGGATGAAAATGTCACTCTCCTATATGTGTAAGGGACGGAGAGCGTTCATTGGAAAAAATCTTTATTCCAAAGGTGCCTGTTATGCGGCAATGGTGAGAGAACAAAAGACGCCGTGGCAGTATGTTTACATGGGTGACAACGAGATGAAGGTAAATGTCAGCCTGAAAGTAAAAAATGGCGGAAAAAGCGAGTTCTTTTCGCTGATCAGCGCAGGAGATAACTGGTATGAGGCTTCTGGCGAATGTGAAGTGCTGTTGGAGGATGACAAGGAGATCGATTTCTGGCTCCAGCTGCCACACTGCAGGGATGCGAAGATCGAAAAACTGGAATTATCGGATCTGCCGGAACGTAAGCCGAAAACTACAAGACTCCGGATCAGTGCAAAACCGGTTTCTGATTCCAAGGTAAAGATTAAAATCCGTGATCTTGGGTTTGGCGAGATTGTGAAGAGTTCGGATCTGACATGGGAATATACAATGTCATTGTAAAGAAGGAGTGGGAAGATGGGAGAATTGATTTTATGCAGCCATCCAATTGCTGCTATGCCATACTATATTGATAATATCTCACTCAATGTATATTCGCTGGAAGAACTCTGCTATTATATTGAAAACCATCTGTATCTGATCGAGGCAGATTTTATGAGTGAGGAACTCTGTCTCTGGATCGGGCAGGAACTTGACGAAAAAGATCTGGCACAGTCGCTGCGCAGTGTTTTGCTCGGAAATGGAAGTCTTTCTGATTTTACGGAACTGATCTTAAGAAGCTGCGGATACTGTTCAGAAGACACGATACGCCATATCCGTTCTGTGCTGCTGGATATGCAGAATAAATCTGTATTTGAATGTTCGAAGATCCGGGCAGACCGTTACATGGAGAGTGAAAAGTATGTGAAAGCGATCCATGAATACCGGAAACTGCTTGGAATGGAGGAGGAGTGCAAAAAAAATCCGGTCTTAGAGGGCAATATCAGGCACAATCTTGGAACTGCCTGTGCAGAGTTATTTTTATTTGACGAGGCTGCGGCGAATTTTCTGAATGCATACCGGCTGAACCAGAACAGAGAGTCACTGGCTGCGTGTATGGCAGCCTGCCGTCTGGCAAAAAAAACAGATATTTTAAAAAAATACAAGGAAGAATTTCATGTTTCAGATGAAGCGTTTAAGAGTATGTCAGACCAATGGAATTCTGTTTTAAAAAGTGAGGATATTCTACAAAAGCAAACAGAGGCCGAACATCTCATAAAAGATGCACAGGGACAGCTGGAGGAGAATAAACCGCTTATGGAACAGATCAGGAAATGGTCAGAAGCGTATAAAAAAAGTTGTAGATTATAAGGGATGAGAATATGTTTTTTTTCAAAAGAAGAAAAAAAGAAAAGACACTGGAAAATAAATTTGATGAACTGAATGAAGGCATTCTGAATGAAAAGGACAGGGAGAATCCACATAAAGTGGAGCATTATGTCATTGAACGTCTAGAGCAGATGATCGAGACAACGAAAGAGATCGAGGATGAAAAGGCAGAATACAAAGTGGTCACTTCTTATCTGAATGATATCCAGACTCTGGAAGGGCTGACAGAGGAAGAAAAAAAGCCGATCACAGATATCGCATCCAATATTGTTGCTTTAAATAAAACACGATATGAACTGATGCATTCCGAGAAAAAAATTGCAGATGTGCAGTTTGCACAGATGCAGCAGGAGGAGAGTGATATTCCAAATGCGATCAAACGCCTTCAGTCCAACGAGGCTTATCTGGAGACTATCAGGCGGGACATGAAGTATCTGGAGCGCGAGAAAGGAGAGTGGCAGTTATATCAGGAGATCCTTTCCCATGACAGGGTAAAAATGCAGAAGTTTATGTATGTGGCAGCAGGATTGTCTGTGACTGCGGCATTGATTCTTCTGATCGCGCAGATCATACTGGGGACAGATATGAGACTCATCTGGATGATCCTTATTTTTATAGCAGTACTGGGCATCTGCCTTCCGTATCTGAAAATGATGAATGACAGGACTGAGAGCCGGAGAGCAAAGGCAAATGCGGATAAGGCGATCACTCTTTTGAATAAAGTGAAGATCAAATATGTCAATATGACAAATGCAGTGGATTATGCATGTGAAAAATATCATGTCCGCAATGGAAAAGAACTGGAATATATCTGGGAATGCTATATGGATGCGGTCAAACAGAAAGAGAAGTTTGAACAGAACAGTGATGATATTGATTATTTTAACAACCGTATGATCCGGGAACTCTCCGCATATCGTTTATATGATTCACGGGTATGGATTCCGCAGGCAGCTGCACTGATCGACCACAAGGAGATGGTGGAGATCACCCATAATCTTGTGATGCGCAGACAGAAGCTTCGAAGCCGGATGGAATACAATGCCGGTATCTTAAAAGAACAGCGCACGGAAGTGGCAAAGTTTATGGAAGAAATGCCGGAGATGAGACCTCAGATTCAGGATATACTCGATTCTGTTGACCGGTTAAGCCGGCCGTGATGAAAAACCGGTATGACCGCTAAGATGAGTTGATCAGTTGAAAAAATTAAAAAATAATTAATTTTAAAGAATGGATTGTTATTTTCTGGAAAAGTGATAAAATATTTAAAAAAAATAAATTACGAAGGGAAAAATAATGGCAGTTATACCATTAAGGGTACACAGGATGAAGAAGAAACTTGAAAAAATGCAGCTGAAAGAAAGACTCATTTACGGATACGGAAGAGTCATTTTGAGGATGATAGTATCCGGTGTGCTTTCTCTTATTGTTATAGGTTTATTAATGGGGAATATGCTGCGTTATGTGGAAAATGTAGAACGTGCAGATGTTGCAGTGAAAACCTGCAGGATCGATGTCAATTCTGCGGCGAGAAATATCCGTGAGATGGCATTAAACAGTGACACATCAACTTACGACAGTTATAAGCAGCAGGTAGAAACACAGCTTGCTGAGGTGGATTCAGAACTGAAGGCACTAAAGGCAACAGGAATCATATCGGACGAGCTCTATCAGGAATATGCATCCGCACTTTCTGATTGGGGAAATATCGGCTATTCCATTATGGAACAGATCATGAGTGGACAGACAGAGGAAGCTGCGGATGCTATTATTAACCAATGTACGCCGGCATTAGACAATGCAGTCGCTATTGGGAAAAAGTTAGATGCAGTGACTGACAACGCAAGCCATCAGGCGGTGATCTTTACAGGCTGCATGACAGTGGCAGGAATTCTGGTGATCATCTTAAGTGTGATATTTGCAATTCTTTTTGTGAAGAAAATAAGTAATGTCGTGGTTGATTCGATTCTCGAACCACTGCATGCGATCGAGGATGTTGCAAAGGAACTCACAGAGGGTAATTTGCACAGTACATTAGAATATCGTTCTGAGGATGAGATTGGAAAACTTGCACATAGTATGCGTAAATCTATCCGCATACTTGGATCTTATGTGGATGATATCGGACGTGCAATGAAATTGTTCTCGGAGGGCAATTTTGATGTGCAGCCGGAAGTGGAATGGAAGGGAGATTTTATAGGGATCTTAGATTCCTTTATGGCATTTGAAAAGAGCATGGCTGAGACAGTCAAGGGCATCCAGAGTGCATCCAATGAGGTGTCCGAAGGAGCAGAACAGGTGGCTGCAAGCTCCAATGATCTTGCCGAGGGCGCTACCAATCAGGCAGCAGTTGTGGAAGAACTGACTGCAACTGTTACAAACGTGGCAGAACAGGTGGCACAGAACGCCCAGTCTGCAAAAGAGATCAGTGGAAAAGTAGGAGAACTTGGAAATGCAATCTTAGAGAGCAACGGCAAGATGCATGAGATGGTTGATTCCATGAACGAGATCAACGAGGCTTCCAAAGAAATCGATAAGATTATCGCAACGATCAATGAGATCGCATCCCAGACAAATCTGCTTGCGTTAAATGCTTCTATCGAGGCAGCCAGAGCCGGCGAAGCCGGAAAAGGATTTGCGGTGGTAGCAGATCAGGTAACAGTACTTGCCGACCAGAGTGCACAGGCAGCAAAAGAGTCAGCAGTTCTGATCGAGACTTCTGTCAAAGCAGTAGAAAAAGGTATGGTCATTGCAGATCAGACAGCAACACAGTTAGAAGACGTAGCCGATAATTCCAGAACGATCACAGAGCAGGTTGGAAATATTGCGGATACATTAGAGACGCAGACAACAGCAATCCATCAGATCAATGAAGGAATCGAGCAGATCAATGACGTTGTACAGACGAATTCCGCAACATCCGAGGAATGTGCGGCTGCCAGTCAGGAGATGAGCAGTGAGGCTGAGAATCTGCGTGAACTGATCCGCAAGCTTCAGGTTGCAAAGTTCGAATAAGACATACATGATCGAATATGTACTGTGAGTATTCGATCGGCATGAATAAATAGTGTATATAAAAAAGACTGTCATACAAAGAACTCCATGAGAGCAGAGTTTGTGTGACAGTCTTTCTGATTTTTAATCTGCGCCAGTCAGTGCAATGAAAAAGCTGATGGAACAGTTAAGGTTATCTAACTGCGAGAACAGTTTGGTATATCAAACTCCGGGTTGAATGCATAGAAATTCTTGCTGTCGAGGTCATCCTGAATAATGCGCAGGGCTTCACCGAAACGCTGGAAGTGGACGATCTCACGCTCTCTTAAGAAACGGATAGGATCACATACATCAGGGTCTTTGACGAGCCTTAAAATATTGTCATACGTGGTGCGTGCTTTCTGTTCTGCCGCCATATCTTCAAAAAGATCGGTGAGGGCATCACCCTTGGACTGAAATTCGCAGGCGTTAAAAGGAATACCGCCCGCCGCCTGTGGCCAGATACCACCGGTATGGTCGACATAATATGGTGCAAATCCGGCAGCTTCAAGTTCTTCCGCACTTAAGCCTTTGGTGAGCTGCCGGACGATGGATGCGACCATTTCCAGATGCGCCAATTCATCAGTACATAGATGTTGGATATGGTTATATGTATTGGATTTCTAAGGAAAAAACATTCTCCACGTATCGTCCGACACCTGCTTTTGACTCCATTTTATTATAATAGATGATTTTGGAAACGCAGGATTTTAAAAACTGGTTCTTTTCCGTGGCGGACAGCTCCGGATCATTTAAGGCATTGATACAGTCACGGAAACGCCGGATTTTCTCCCCATAATCAACGTAGTTTTCTTTTGTCTCTTTTGCAGCAGTCAGAGCAGTGATCGTAGAAGCGATTTCCTGCTGAGTTTTAATATTCCTTTCCAGAAACTCTTCCTTTGAGTAAATCCCATCCTCATAAGCATCTTTCTGTCTCATATCTTTTTCCTGCAATTTTTTAAGACGTGTTTCAAGGTTTGCAACGATACTCTGATTTACCGTCTGTGCATTGCCATCGTCGGCAAGGAGCGCTAATTCGAAGTCATGTATAGTATTTTCCATAGAAGAGATAAAACGCTCTAAAAAGGCAGAATAAAGCACTGATTTTGTGTGGCAGTATGACTGATGGTTGCATAACATGATCTGGGAAACGGAATTATGGTTCTTATATATCTTAAGAGACATAGCGTGATAACAGGTGCCGCAGTAGAGCAGACCGGCAAATGGATTGCATAATGCCTTATTACGTCGGAGACTTGGATTAGTTCCGCGCCTTGCCATGCATGCTTCATATAATTCCTGCGAGATGATCGGTTCATGCAGCCCTTTATAATATTTTGCATCCGAACTTCTCGGACGTGATTTTTCCAATCGTCCGTCGTTGATGTATTTTACAACTTTTCTGGTATCCCACCGGATCAGTCCGAGGTAGAGAGGGTTGCAAAGGATAGAACTGATAATTGCAGGTGTCCAGTGCGCTGCCTTTTTCGGTTTCAGATTCATGCTGTCAAGCTTATGTGCGATATTTGTAAAACCGATACCACCCGGAGTATAAGCATAGAGCTCATGGATCAGCCTGACCACATTGGCTTCCTCCGGAACAATTTCCAGCGTGTGGCAGTTGACACCATCTTTTTTTATTACGATCTTGCGGTAGCCGTAAGGATCTACAGAACCGATATAATGTCCTTTGGCAGCAGAGGATTCCCGACCACGCCTCAATATACGTTTGGTGTATTCCAGATAATCATTACCTCTGGTGATCTCCATCTCAAAAAATTTACGTTCATATTCTTCCTGAAGGTTAAATGAGTGCGTGAGAGTGAGAACCATGGTATTGGTATAACGCAGGAGATTAATAAGCCGGCCGCAATCCTCCAGATCGCCACGGGAAAGACGCTGTGGCTCTACGATGAGAACAGCTTTTATCTGTGGAGATTCTATTTTCTGCAGAACGATCTTAACCTGTGGTCTGGAGTCGATCGTCTCACCGGATACCACCTCACGGTAGATGTTCTTTTCCGGGATAGGAGAGCCAAAGTGAGTATTGGCATAGTCCTGAATCATTTCCTCATGTTTTTTTAAAACGTCCTCAACAGACATTTCGGGACTATCTGATCTGGATTTACGTAGATAGACAATAATTTCGTCTACACTTAAGGATTCCATTGATTGAGTTAATTCGTACATAGTATCACTCCCTCATAAAAATATATGAAAAATGGGTATAAAAATAACAGCCAGCAAGGAACATTTGTTCCGCTTGCGTTTGGCTGCTCCGAATGATACAATATGCTTGCTTAGGGCGTGTATCTTCGGAGCACGTTTCCGCCTCTGTTGTTGACTGGTGTCCGGTCCGCAGGGGCGGTTTTAAATTGACAAAAATATGTGTATGACATATAATACACTTAACAAGAGAACCGAAAGCTAGATAAAGCCTAGCCGCCGGTAAAAAATGTTCTATAAAATAGCGTCTTAGTTTACCAGGCTGAGGGCGCTATTTTTTTCTGCTATTAATATGTAAAACAAGAGTTATAACAGCGCAGAGCATAATCACGAAAGTGAATAAATCACTGTATGTAACCATTGGCACCAGCTCCCTTCTTAAGTATCCGGCAGCTGGCATATCGCCCCTTCAGTTCCCTTAGTAAGTGTATTATAGTGTCAAAGTGCAGCAGTTGCACCGGTGCAACTAAATATCATTTGGATTGCTAATCATTTTCTTTAATTTTTCTCTATCCCAAACTTTAACATTTAGACTTTCTGCCTCTTCCATGCCGTGGGGCGATAAATAGCTATTTGTCATGACAACGGCAATATCTTTTTTAAACATATTTTTTGCTGAAAAGGCAGCTTGGACGGCATCGTTAGGAACGGTATCGTTATAGCGTTTGCACTGAATAGCATATGAAATATCAGATTTATATGCAAATATATCTACACCATGATCGCCACTTCCGGATGTTACCGTTACATTATTAAAATGGTTCTTTTTAAGAATTTCTGCACATGCATATTCGAAGTCGTGTCCTTCCATTTTATCTAAATTTTCTAAATTAATATTTTTAGTTAATTCATTAGATGGTGATGGTATGTACATACATTTTTCGTGAAATTCTTCCATTGAAACTAACACATCAAATTTATTCATTTCAGAATTATAAGATAAAACGTTCATGTTTTCTAATATTTCAAGATAATCAAGTATGTCATCAGGATCAAATTCTTCATACAATGTGTCTGCTCCATTTTCAATAGCTATCTCACCAATACATATAAGAAGCTCTTTATCGAAATCACTATGTTTGCATTTGTATATGGATGGATCATAATGATCAATAAATTTTTCAAAAAAATCCTTTGACATTAAGATATTATTTTCATTATCCAATATATGTGCATTTTGACCTTCTTCAAAAATTTTGTGCAAATCTTCTTTGGCCAAATGATATTCACGCATTAAGGCTACAGGGACAATTTTATTTGCATCAACAATTTCCCTCATAACACTTATAAAAAGTGGGTGTAATCCCTTTATAATAATTCTATCAGATTCATATGGCGAATTTGGAATAGTAACATCTTCATCATTTTCATGGTTATGAGCAGAAACTTTCTGAAATGTCTCGTGGCAATCGCTATCTACATTGTCTTTTAGGTGCAGATTATTATCATTGGAAATCTCTTGATTTACACGGTCATTGAAATTTTCAATTATATATTCTTTATTAGTCAGAATACGCTCTAAATCAAAAGAAGGTTTTGAAGAAAAGGGTATTTTATCCTCATATTTTTGCAATTCAGAAAGAATATCAATTATTTTATTCAAAGCAGAATAAAACGCAACATTATCTACGGTGGTATTAATTATAATTGCCAAAGCTTTTGCTTCGTTTATGCGATCTTGAACATATTTTTTGTCTTCATCATCTGGATTAACATATAATTTATCAGATATTTTTTCTTTATGAACAGAGGAATCATTTATTTTAAATTTGTCTAATAGTTTATCAAAAAACATTTTATCACCCAAACATTTTAAAGTTTACCAATTACTTTTCCAAGAGTGGCAGCAGTCTCATCCAGAGGAATGTTCTTGTAATCTTTATTCAAAGAAATCAATTCCTTTTCACCAAGCTTTTTCACAAAGCATTCATTGTTAATCTGGAAGATGCCAATGTCTCCAACCTCGATTTCCTGTGTAGCTTCAACGAGGAGAATGTCTCCATCTTGAAATGCAGGTTCCATTGAGGAACCATTTACGCCAATTGCATAGCTGACATTCCTGTATTCCGGTTTATCTGGAATTTCAATATCCTTATCCGGAAGATTATCGATCACAAGTTGACCTGTTCCGGCAGAGGCATTTTTAAAATAGTAGCTGATCAGCCGCATCGGAAAAGCAGTAACAGGACGGGAAGCCTCGCCAAGCTTGCCATAACATTCAATGCGTTCGGTTTCTTTATCCAGAGTAAAGTTCACTAATTCCTTACCGTGGTCATCAAGATTACGATATTTTTTTACAAGATGTTCCATCTCATCATATGTTAATTCAAATGGGAAAGTTGTCTCATCCTGCCATAGAAAATTAGCATCTACATTCAACTCCTCCATCAATCTTCCGATAGTGTTCACATTTGGTTCCCTGGTACCTTTTTCATAACCTGTATAAGTAGATTTAGCGACACCTATCTTTTCAGCTATTTGTTCTTGAGTATATCCGATTTTTAAGCGGGCTTCTTTTAATCTATCTGCGAATGCCACAATATACACCTCTTTTCTAATTAATCTTTAATTGGATAGTAGCATTAGTTTACTTATAAATCAATATAAAAAACGCATTTTGCAAACTTTTTTATGATTATATATTGACAAGAATGCAAAACGAGACTATTATACAATAAAAAGTTGCAAAACGAGAACAAAGGAGGCGATAAGATGCAAATTGCAGAATGCAACAAACCAATAGCTGGCAATATTCAGAGAATTATTTCAGAAAAAGGATTAAAACAAGGAGCGGTTGCGGAAAGAGCTAACATTTCACCCAATGCGTTTAGTGCAATGGTAAGAGGGAGAAGACTTATTAAACCGTGTGACGTCTTAGATATCGCATCAGCACTTGGAGTGACAGTGAATGAACTGTATCAGAGAGGAGATGAAAGATAGTGAAGAAACATGCAGGAAGAAATCTAGTGGCAATAGTATTAGCAGGTGTTGTAATAAAGCTATTGACAGAAATTATGCATTTGAGCATTGACAGATACCAGTTAAGTTGCATCTATATGCTTTTGTATTTATGCATTACAGAAGTTTTAAAAGAGAATTAATGCATGCTTTTATTTCTTCTTCGTACATAGTCAAAAGGTATGCAACAATCCAAGCTAAAACGTTAAATATTTTAGAGAATGATGGTTTCATTCTAAAACCCATGTGGTAAATGAGGCTACTTGGAAATGAGATTAATTTTTTCAATGCTGAAAATGGATTTAAACTTTTTACAAAATATTTTCGTAAAAAATTTCTTTCCATGAAAAGTTCATGATAAATAGCAACAGCAGATCTGTAATTTTCATAATCTGATTTTTCATAACCAAGTGTTTGTGAATTATAAGAAGTAAATTCGCAGATATCAGGATATTTTGCAAGGACGTTATTTAATGGTTCTCTGTAAGTATCCCCTACCAATGTTCCACCGTAGGATGGGGATGTGGATTGCAAAAATATTTCGAGTTTTTCTATACATGAGGTGATCTTTAAAACACTAAAGAATCCATGAAGTATGGAATAAAAATAAATTAAAAGCAGGAGAACTATAAGAATTTTAATCATCGCTAGTAACCTTTCATATTTTGCTTGGAAGCCTGTATGTTGATGGTAACACTTGAAAACAAGAAAAACAATCATGAAAAGTAAAAATGTTAAAAGAGGGATAAGAAAAAATGAAGATTTTATTTGTGATAATCATAGTTATTTTGATTATTGTGGTAACAATTCAAAAAGCAATGATAAATGCTCTTTCACTGTATATTCTTGAAAACGAGAAAATGCCAGATAAGCAGATTCTCAAAAAGTATAGTACTAAGGCTATAAAGAAAATGCTTCACATGAGAGGAGATGAGTAAAGATAATGGAGAAAGCAGATTTATTAAAGGCAGAAAAATTCGCAAAAAACATGGTTTTGGCTGCGACAGAAGAAGGATTAACAATAAAAGAAATTTGCTATGCAGCAGATATGGCGAAAGAAATATCAGAAAATTCAATAGTTGAAAAAGGAAGTATTGAAAGAACTGATTTCCTTTCTAACCATATTGTGGAGCGATAAATTATTTGGATGAATTTTTCGTTTCTTTTTTGATGTCAGCCGTAGCTTTTTGGGCAAGAACATTAATTGAACAGAAACCTTTCCAATATAATGCGCAGCTATCCATGCAAGGAATAAACTTGTCGTCAGCTATGGATTTACTTAGTACAGCAGGATTAGTGCTCATAAAAGGACAAAATTTTGTCATAATTGAAAATCTCCCTTCATAATACTCGGACACGGCAATGTCCTGTAAGGAGATTGTAACACCAAAATAATTCAATAGAAAGAGTGTCACGGACAACTTTTAAAGCATTAGATAAGAACAGGAGGTGCAGTGTATGGAATATAAGAGAGTAATTCAGGAATTTCCAAATGGTACCAATATCAACCTTATTCCAATCCTCACACCGGAAGAGGAAGAAAAGCGGCATCAGCGGTTGAATGATGCAGCCGTAAGGCTTCTGCTTGCCCAGGAAAAAAAGGATAAGGAAAAACAGATGAAAGTTGCCACGTAGGAAGTGGCGGAAGGACAAGCTATGAGAGTGATTATTGAAAATTATTCGAGAGTTCCATTGCCTGTAGCAGTATTAATGGTTTTCTTAAAGCTGAATGGAAATTCAGATAAGGAAAAAGAGAGACATGTGGTAATCGAAAAGCAGGAAAAAATCGATGGAACGATCTTTACAGTGAGGGATGAATGATGAAAAAGAAAATTTTAGAAGGCGTAGGAATGCTTTTCGTAGCAATTGGCAGTTGCGAACAGCTGGTTATGTTTGCCCTGATAGGCTTTTACCTGCTTTATAGAGCGGCGAAAGGAGAAGATTATGAAGATTGCAGCGAAGATAGAGATTAGTCCTCATGAGGAAGCACTGATTCAGGATTTTATAAAGCAAATGAAGCCGGAACATCCAAATTTGGAATTGTCTATGAATGACATTTATGATTCGGCACTTCGTACCGGAATAGACGCTGTGTTAGAGCAGATCCGTACAGAACGCAGACAGAAAATAATGGAGGACTGGATACATGGAACAAAAAGCTACACAAGAAAAAATGATAGCGGAGGTGTTTGATGCTGACAGTAAATGAAACAGTGGACAAACTGTATAGACAGCCGGAAAAATTCGAACAATGCATGAAAGCAGAGGATTACAGCAGGGCGAAGTGGTGTTTTATCAACACAGTCTTTGTATCAACTTTCATTGAACTAGATAAGGAAGCAGAGGACAAGCTGTTGGAAATGTTTTCAGAAGAAAAAGTAAGAGAGGCATTTGGAGGAAAGAGAGCAGATGATAAAGGATACAGACCTAGTTAAAAAGCTCAGGCTCCAGGCTGACGTATTCAGACATCATTTTAGCCGGAAGGAATACATAGAAGCAAAGATGGTCCGGGAAATCGCCGGGACGGTAGCACTGTTTATAGAAGCCCCAGAGGATTTTAAAATAGAACTTTTTGGGGACAGACAGGGAGACGAACCGGTAGAAGGATTGTTTGATGAAGAGAAATGCATTAAGGCAGGATTTGAGAGCATTAAGAGAGGCTTTGACATGCAGAGGATGACATATGAGGATGTCATGGCATTGGTAAATAAAAAAAGGGGTTAAGAAACTAGCACTTTCTTAACCCTGTGAGTAAAAACGTTGGGAACGTATAACTCTATATTTATATTACCACAAAAAGCCTGAAAATGCAAGGAAAACGGGGATTTTTCATCTCCGTTTCAGCCTTGATAAAGATATTAAACTTAGGACACGGTGGGGATATGACAAAAAGAAAACAGCACAGGTTTAAAGGTGGAAAGATCATTGATGTGGAAGAATACCACGATGGGAGATATGGAGCACCGGGATGTAAGAGAGAGAAGAAAAAGAATCCGACCAAAGAGCAGATACAGAAGATCAATGCATGGAATAAGGCAAGACGATGCAGGTGGAAGCTGTTGGAGTATTTTTCTCCCGGTGACTGTTTTGCAACGTGGACATATGAGGTGAAGAACAGACCGCAGGATATGGCAGGAGCATTGAAAGATTTCCAGAAGGCAATGCGGAGCGTGAGGAAGGAATATAAGAAACGTGGACAGGAATTGTTCTGGATCAGAAATATCGAAAAGGGAACAAAAGGAGCATGGCACATCCATCTGATTGTAAATGAGATTGGAGAGACAGCGAGCATATTGCAGAGAGCCTGGACAAAGGGCGGCACATGGTCGATCGAGATCCGGAACAGTAAATACTATGACGAAGATTTTTCAAAATTATCCAGTTACATGACAAAGGATGAACATACAACGGATAAGAGATCGGATGGAAGCCCGGCAAAACCACGTATCAGTGAATCAAATTATCACTCAAGCCGGAACATGCCGCTGCCAGAGCCGAAGGTGGACAAGCTGGTACGGTGGAAAGCAGAGCCGAAACCCAAAAAGGGCTATTACATATCACAGATCCATGAGGGGATCAATCCGGTAACAGGATATAAATACAGGAGGTACACGATGATCCGATTGAAAGAAGGTGACAGCGGATGAAGGAAGTGAGCATTTACATAGTGACCGGCATCAGGGGCAGATGGCAGCAGGACGGACATATAGGATATGCGCTGGAATATTACAAGGAAAACTGCAAGTACCCGGCGGTGATCAGGGAAGTTGTACCGGTGCAACAGATGAATGAGAACCGTTCCACACTGGAAGCCCTGATACAGGCACTGCACCGGATGAAAGAAAAATGTATCCTGACAGTCTACACGGAATCCAAGTACCTGTACAGCGGATATGAGGACACAGAGTATGTGAAACGCTGGAAACAGAACGACTGGACGAGGTCTGACGGCCACGAGATAAAAAACCGTGACAAATGGCAGGAACTGGACAGGCTCATGCAGGGAAACCTGATCAGAATTTTGTTAAACCAAAGAAACGCTTATACCGAGAGTTTACGGGAAGAAATCAAGATGAAGGAGAGATAGATATGGCATTATTTGAGAGATTTGGAGAATTTGACTCTGTGGAAGAATTAAATGCAACAGCAGAAGGACTGAAAGCAGAGGGAGATCTGGAGAGCCTTAAGGTTCTGGCAGTAGAGAATGGACTGAGTGAGTATGATGCAGAGGATTATGCAGCAGGAGACGTGGAAGAATTGGCGAGCAAGCAGATGGCAGCAATCGGGAAATTAAAGGTGGAAAGTGAAGAATTGAAGATTGCAGGCATCATGGAAGACTGGAAAGATACTGTAGCAGAAGAATGTGTAGAAAATGAAGCTTTATGTGCAGCAGTCAGAAAAAAGGATAAAAGTTTAAAAGAATGCATGGCGAAGCTGATACAGTTTGCTTTTGAGAACAAGGTACAGGTAAATGATGAAATCATTAAGATTACAAAAGTAAATCATAATGGAAAGCTGGAAAATTTCAGAGGTCCGCTTTACCTTGGCATACCAAACAGGGCACAGGTAAGAGATATAGCCAGAAAATATTACTTAGGAGAATAAAAAGATGCTTGCTTATAAAGGATTTCATAGTGATCTCACCTGCACAATGGGAAAAGGAACATTCCAGTATAAGCAGGGAGTGAAGTATACAGAAGAAAGTGCACACTGCGGACGGGACGGATTCCACGCAACAGATAACCCACTGGGAGTATTGAGTTATTATGATAAGCCGGATGACCGTTATTTTCTGGTAGAACTTGGAGGAAACATTGACGAGGATGGTGTCAACAGCAGGATATCAGCACCGGAGATCACGCTCATGAGAGAACTGTCAAAAACAGAGATGTACATGAGAGGCCTTATATGGATGTCCAGACATCCAAAAGCGAAGAGGGCGACAGTTGTACGTGAAGAAACCGGGGATGCAGCAGGATCAGGGTATGTGATCGTGAGAGGAAAACATCCGAAAGCCAGAGGAAAGAAAGGTGATCTGCTTTACATGGCAAAAGAGAACAGAGCCGGAGAGATAACAGATGCCGGTGTATATGAGATCGGGATAGATGGTTTCGAGGAAGATGTCTTTTATGGTGTAGACGGAAAGGCGGTACACGATGAATAAAAAAGAATTGGAAAAACTGCGGACGCTGAACGCAACAAAAAGCATGATAGAGGCATTACGGATGCCGGGAAAGAAAAATGACTGGAACGGTAAACAGCATAAATACAGATATTGGCTTGCGGCGAGATGCCAGCAGTTCGGTGGAATATTAAAAGTCTCGATCTGCACGAGGGAGGATATCGAGAAGAATACCTTAAAACCAAAATGGGATATTTTCATCAATTATGAGGGAGAAAGCTATATCACAAGAGAAAGACAGGAAGACGGAACGTATAAGTGGCGTACAGCAATGATCGACAACCTGGAAGAAGGCTACTGGTATAACGGAGAATACGATACATACATGTATTTTAATGCCGGGGGCTTATATACGATAAAAAAACTGCTTAAAACCAAGCAGGCAGGAAGTGCCGGGATCATGGAGTGGCAGCAGGGGTGTAAAAAAAGAAGGGAAGATGAGCGGATCAGGAAGTTGACAGACCGGTGGGATGAAGTGATGAAGCCGGTAGGGAAGCCGCCGAAAGGCTTTAGGAACTGGTATGAGCATAACGGCTTTGACGGAAGTAATTTTATTTACTATAAAGGTGCCGGTGCGAAGACCGGGTACTGCACATGCTGCCTGAAAATGGTACAGCTTGACGTAAAACCAAAACATAATATGCCGGGAAAATGCCCAGTATGCCATAGAATTATAAATTATGTTTCGCGTGCAAAAAAGAAAAATGATGTACATGTGCGGTGCAGGGCGTTTACATACATCCAGCGTTATAAAGACGGACTCATCCAGCGCAGGTTTGTAGCAGGAAGAACGGACACAATGAATGCACTGGGTGTAAACAAGTGTGACTTCTGGGAATCAGAGACACACCGGCAGATTGTGAGCGCGGGTGTGGTAGAGGTATACGAGTACGGAGAATATAAAAGAAGAAAAATGTGCTGGCATGAAACAGATTTGTATTGTGTTCCGTCTGACGGCAGCAGGGTGTATGCAAGAAATCTTTCAAACGTATTCAGACACTCCAGGACATCCTATCCTATCGCAGTAAAAAGTGGATGCGTGGAAGATATCGGGCGTTATCTGAAGAAAGAAAAAGAAAGGCCTCTGATAGAGATGTGCATGAAAGCAGGGCTCACGATGCTGGGAAGGTATTTCCTCAATGATTGGGGGTATAACAACACAGAGAAAAATATAAATGCACACGAACTTGGAAAGATGCTCTGCATTGATAAGGGGAGGTTAAAAAGACTAAAGGATATAAATGGGGACGGAAAGATTTTAAAGTGGCTGCAGGAAGAAAAGAGAAATAACACCATATACCAGGATGAGGACATCAGGACCTTATGCGAGGCAGACATCTACCCGGAAGACACAAAACGCAAAAATCCTTTTCAATATCTGTCAATACACAAAGTCTGCAACTATCTGAGAAAACAGCAGGAGTACAGAAGATCACTTGGAAGAAAAGAGAATATGCGTTATCTGTGGAGTGACTGGTGCGATTATGTGGACATGATGCAGAAAATGAAAATGGACTGCACGGTAGAACTGCTTTTAAAACCGAAAGACCTCACAGTGGCACACAATGAACTGGTGGCGAGGATATCACTTAAGGATTCAGCAAAAGAGATCCGGGAAAAGGAAAAGAAATTCAAAAATGCCAAGAGCCTGGTAGAATCCGGAGAACTTATAAAGTATGAATACAGTGAAGGCAGGTATTGTATCGTTGCGCCCAAAAGTATCAAGGACATTTACGAGGAAGGAATTGTATTAAAGCACTGTATTCATACATGCGATGTTTATTTTCAGAGAATGGATATCAGGGAAACATACCTGCTGTTTTTGAGAAGGGCAGCAAGACCGGATGTACCGTGGTACACGCTCGAGATTGAGCCGGGAGGAAATATAAGACAGAAAAAATCAGTGCTGAATGAGGCATATAAAGATCTTGATGATGCACTTCCGTTTTTGAGAAAGTGGCAGCAGTGGGTAAAGAAAAATCTGTCGGCAGAAGATAAAAAACTGGCAGAAAAGAGCAATAAGGCAAGAATTAAGGGATACAAACAGTTAAGAGAAGAAAAAAAGCTGGTCTGGCATGGAAGATTACAGGGAACCTTGCTGGTGGATGCACTGGAAAATGATTTTATGGAGGTAATGTGATGAACGAAGTGATCGAATACAGAAATTATGCAGAATACAAGCAGGAGCTTGACACAGAGTTAAAAAAGACCGCGGAGGGATTTGTCCGTATCGGATATCTGTTAAAAGTGGCGCGCGATACCAGAATTTTAGCGGAATCCGGCTATCAGAATGTCGTAGAATTTGCCAAGGCAGAATACGGGATCGATAAGACGCAGGTATCCAGATTCATGAACATCAATGATAAGTTCTCTGAGGGCGGATACGCACCGGAACTCAAAGCAGAATATCAGGGATTTGGATATGCCAAATTATCGATCATGCTGTCGCTGCCGGATGAAGTAAATGAGGTACTGACACCGGATCTGAGCAAGTCAGAGATCCAGCAGCTTAAAGAAGACGTGGACGAGGAGAAAAAGACCACGGATATTGAAGTCATGCTGGAAGAAAAGGACAGCGTGCAGCAGTCGCTTGATACAAACCTTGAAAAAACCATGTATCAGCTTGGTAAAGATGCACCGGAAATATACGAAAAATTGTGGACTTCGGCTGTTAAGAATGGGGAGACAGGAAAATACTTCATTGAGAACCTAATACCGAATGAAAAAGCAGTCTACACGGTCCGTATTCCAGGAGTGGGAGCACATATGCTTGCGATCACAGAAAACAGTGATGAAGTGAAACTTTTAAATCTGCGAGATGCGAGCCGGAACGAGAGATACAGTAAAGAGGATATTGAAAAGGCATTTGGGAAGATCAGCCATGCAGCAGGAACATGGAGAGAGTCCTGGGAAAAGGAATACGGCGAGCAGTTACCAGAAGAAAAAGGAAAAGTTGCACCGGTACAACCGAAATCAGCACCTAGAAAAGAGAGCAAAGTTATCTCAACGATCAAAAAGAAGGATGATGTGCAGCAGGCGGTAAAAACGGAGCCGCCAAGAGAGCAGACACTTCATGATGTTGATCCGGAGATTCCAAAGCCGGATCCGAAAAATACAGAGGAAAATGTAACAGAATCCGTTATAAATGACAGCAAAACTAACAAAAACGTTGTAAATTTGCAGGAAAACGTTTCAAAACCGGAGGAAAGCGTATCGGAACAGGGAAAAAACGTACCGGGGGAGCAGATACCGGGGCAGGACGACATCATGAACCATCCGGAATATTTACCGGAAAAGAAAACAGACAAGCAGCTCATTGAAGATGCCAAGAGAACGGTTGAAGGTATCCGCTTAATCATAAATGATTGGGAATATACGATACCACAGGTAATGATTGCAACCATATTAGATAGTATTGAATATTTAAAAGATACTTTACAGGAGCTGGTCAAAGGAGATGCCAATGAGGATGATGTTTAGGATCAGGCTTTTCATCTGGTCCGTATGGATGCGGCTGCCAAAGCCATGGTTAAAGAGGAAATACCAGAAAGAGATCGAGCGGATGCAGCAGGCGGTGAAGAGATGAAAAAAAGCAAAAAAAATAAGGTCAACTACAATTTTCCAAAAGAAACCTGTGAACTGATCGCAGAAAGGGATGGTAATGAGTGCCTGTTCTGTAAAATGCAGTACCACATGGACAAGTGCAGATCAGAAATGCTCTTAGGGATACCGGACATCATGCATTACATAAATAAGAGCCAGGGCGGACTTGGTATTGAGGAAAATGGTGTGCTTGGATGCAGGTTTCACCACGGATTGCTGGATAATGGCAACCTCGGACTCCGGCCAGAGATGCTGGAGATTATGAAAGAGCATCTTATGCAGCAGTATCCGGACTGGTCAGAGGACGGACTTGTCTATAAAAAATGGGATTTTCCAACTTTTGGATAATATATCACAGTAACTGTCGACAGAGGATTTCCGGAAGCGTAGCTGGGGCTTCCGGAAGAAAGGAGAATTATGAAACAGCCAAGTAAACCGACAAGAGCACAGAAAGTGATTATTTCTGCGCACAAACTAAGACCGGAAAACTGGATGGTCGTATACGAGAGCAAGGACACATTGGAAGTCATCAGTAAAAAGACATCCATGCGGAAGGTTTTGAATAAGTGAGGCGGAATCATGCAAAAGAAATGTAAATATTGTGGGAAAGAATTTGACGCTACGAAATCAAAGCGTCTGTATTGCAGTGATAAGTGTAAAAAGAGTAGATGGAGAGAAAAGGATAAAAAGCGGAAATACGGTGTGCATATGGAAAATCCGAATGCAGCAGTCGTTGATATAGCGGTAAAGGCAAGGGAAGCCGGTATGACATACGGACAGTATGTAGCGAAGATGGGAGGCACAAATCATGCGTAAAAACACAAAAAAATATAAAAGAGAGCTTGCAGCAGCAAAAGCAGATATCAAGAGATTACTCAGTGAGGAGCATGTGCCGTGTGAGTTTTGCAGATATGAATCACGAATGGATGTACCGTGTACACAGGGAGACAAGGAATGGTGCCGACAGCATGCAATCTGGAAAGGAGTATCAAATGGACGAGAAGGACGCAATTAGTATTTTAAATATGATTGAAGCACATGGGGCTTTACCAGTAAAAGCAAAAGAGATAGCAATCAATGCGATTGAAGAGGTGCAGCAGTACCGGGCGATTGGTACGCCGAAAAAAATAAAAGATTTATTAGAAAAAGCAGCAGAGGAAATTGAAAACCTGTATGGTAGAGAAACACAATTATCCGAAGAAATCAGAAAATCTTTGGACAGTTAACTTAGAATTTACAAAATGTAGCAAATATGTAAAGAGAAAGGATAAAAACAATATGAAAGCGAAAGAATTTGCAAATAAATTCGGCGTTTCAGTAGAAGAGATGTGTGGGATAACAGAACTGTCACGTCAGGGTTTAAATGATATTGTGAGTGGAAAAAACCCGAAACCAAGTAAGGCAAAGCGAATTGCTTTATATAATTTGAGGGATTACGCAGCAATCCGTCGTAAACAGGAAATCGACAAAGCCAATGAAGACTATGAAAACAGAATGAAAATGGCTGAGATATTTTATGTCAATTAGGAGGATAAGCATTATGTTGAAAATCGGAGATAAAGTGAAAATGAATAATAAGTATCATGTATCAGATGTAAATAAAGATAAAATTTTTATTATAAGAACAGAACCGCAGGAAGTGTGCGGAACACTTTGTGTATGGCTTGAAGGATATCGTGGTTGTTATGCAGTAGATGGACTTGAAAAAGTAAATTAGAATTTAGGAGGTAGAAAATGAGAAAGATTCCAAAAGAGATAGTTGATAAAATTGAACAACGAAATGCACTTAATGAAGAAATTGCGGAGTGGTGTAAGGAAAACCTTGAACTGGACGGTATGAATTCCGATTTTGCTGATATTACTGATTATCATACAGGTGGCGAGCAGGGCGGAGATGATTGTAAAGAATGGTGCGACCAGACATGTAAGGGAGAAGATTGGTACGAGGGAGATTATTACTGGGAAACTGAATACGAGGGTAAATATCTTCACATGGAGTTTGCAATTTAAACTGAACATTTCCAAAATGGAAATAGTTGAAAATTAGAATTTAAGGAGAAAAAGCAAATGAGCAATATTACAGAAGTTTGGGAAAATGAACGTCTTGCTTATCAGCAGCGATATGTTATGTGGCTTAAAAGATGGGAAAATTATCATAATGAAGATGACAGAGGTCACGCAAACGAATGCAGTTATGTTTTAATCAATATCTTTGGTCTAACTGATGGTCAGATTAAGGAACTGGAACACAATTACAGTGGTCTTACTAATGATGATTTAAACTGAACGTGGAGGTAATTGATATGAAAAATGAATCGTATTTAGCGAAGGTATGCGAAGGGTGTGATTATAGTCCTGCATTATGCGACGGGGATGTAGGTACTTGTGAAAGCGCGTCATTACATGGAGCAAACAGTGAAATTGGAAGAAGAAACGGAGCTTTTGAAAAGAAAGAATTTGAAAGAGAGTTAGAACCATTTTTTAGAAGATAAACTGAACTTTAACGGAGGTAAATGATGGAAGCAAAATATAGAGTATGGGATAAAGATAGAAAAGAATATCTATCGGCTGGCATGGTGTTTATAGGAATTCTGCCAAAAAGCAGACCGGTTAAAAGTGAAATCTATTTGGATATAATACAGGATCCGGATAGGTATAAGGAGAGATTCATTATTGAACAATGTGCAGGATTAAAGGACAAGAACGGAATCGATATATTCGAGGGAGATCTATTAAGAGCACATGGAAATCCAGCTGATATTTGCGTTGCTGAATATGGAGAATTTAATGTAATCAATGTAGAAACGCTGGAAGTTATTGATCGTGTCATTGGATGGAATACACACGTATTAAAAACAGATGCAATATCAGAATGCGAACCATTTTGTATGACAATGCCGCTCAATCAGGAATATATAAACAGATGTGAGTATGAGGTACTGGCAAAAACAATCCATGAAGTAAAAATGGAAAAAGTTAAAAACTGAACATTAAAGGAGTTAAAAACTATGAAAATTGATGATTTAAATTTATCAGTCAGAACATATAACACATTATTAAGAGCAGGCATCACATCTGTTGAGAAAATCAGAGAAATGACAGACGAAGATTTAAAAAGCGTAAAAAATCTGTCTGAAAAATGCCGTAAGGAAGTTAAACAGGCGGTATATTGTACGGATTGCAAGAGAAGTATTTACGGAGAGTATAAGAATTGCGATGTTAATATTGAAAACCATGGGAAATATGTTCTTGCAGGAGATAAATGTGGATGTAAGGAGGTCTAAACGAACTTAATAGAGGTATTGAAAAATGAAACTGATAAAAAAGAAAGCTGAATTTGTGGGGTACGTAGTTTACAGTGTGGGAGCTTTTCCGGAGTGGAGATGTCCAGATAAAGATTGTGGAATGAGCGTGATGGAGGAATATAAATGCTGTCCATATTGCGGACGGCGTTTAAAATTTGATAAGAGCAGTGCTGAACTTAACTGATAAAAAAGAAAGGAAAATGAGCATGAACGCCACAAAGCAGGGGATAGAAATGCGAGCCAAAATTAAGCAGGCAATCATTTCGTACATGGAAAAGCACGGATACGCACCGACCATTCGGGAGATTGGGGACATGGTAGGACTGAGCAGTACATCCAGTGTACATAATCATCTGATTCGAATGATCGCTACAGGAGAACTGGAAACGGATGATGAAATCGGAAGCCCTAGAGCCATTCGGGTGCCGGGATATAAAATCGTAAAAACTGAATAGGTAACATTTACCGGCTGAAATATGCCGGTAAAAATTGTATACAGACATTAGCATTGTAGTACATTGATAATTGAATATTGGCGGTTGGTTTGTTAATATATTTATATTATTGCGAACTAGGAGGAACAAACATGTTTGCGATGTTTGTGATGTTAGCTGTTATAGCGACAGTTGTTTCAGCATTGTTTTTTATTTATTTCAAATATGTAAAAATAAAAAATTCTACGGCAAGAAAAATGGAAATATGTGGATATTGTATATTATTGGTGCTGATTATTTGGGAGTTTGGAATCAAGAATATAGCAATGAATGAATTTTACAATTTGGATTTTTGGGTAATTAAGGAAAAAATTGATTATGTTTTCCTTGGAATCAAAAATTTGAGTTCTGGATCTTCGGTAGATAGTCTTTATGCAAATTATGGATCAATAGAAGATGGTAATGACTACGTTAATATGCAAATGCTTTTTGTTGATATTGCAGAATTAATAATGCAGGTTTTGAGCACGCTGTTTATCGCAATAGGTCGATTTCAAGAATTGCGAAAAAAGGAAAAATAGGACAATGCTAACTGTCAAATACGATGGCTGTTATTTTTCTGTTAATTATAAACCAAGTATGCTATAATAATTGCATAAGTTAGCGCCGTAGAGCCGAATATATGAGACGTAAATGTCTTGTATGTCCGGCTCTTTTTATTTTGGAGGAAAGATGTATAGGACACAAAGGAATTATGAAAATGTACAGCGAATGCTATTTAATGGAATTGGGGAGTATGACATACCACAAATAGAATCTATACAATTTAATAATGCAGAATTTATTGGATTTAATTATGCCAGAAATGCAAAAGAACCAGAGAACAAAGCAGTGCATTTCTTCTTGGATGATTACCAGTTTACCAGAGTATGGACAGAACCGGACAGATACATTCCAATGTTGCAGCGATTCAAGTACGTGCTGACACCGGATTTTAGCCTGTATACGGATTTCCCAAAGCCATTGCAAATCTATAACCATTATCGTAAGCACTGGATTGGTGCGTACTGGCAGAGGCATGGTATAAATGTTATCCCAACAGTATGTTGGAGTGATCAGAAATCATTTGAATGGTGTTTCGATGGAGAACCTACACAAAGTGTTGTTGCAGTATCTTCCGTTGGAACACAAAACAATAAGGAAAAGAAAAAATGTTTTCTGGATGGCTATCATGAGATGGTGGAGCGGTTACAGCCTACACAGATTATCTTTTATGGCAGAGTACCAGATGAATGCAAGGAAAATATTATACACATAAAGCAGTTTAGTGAAAAATGGCATGAAGCGGAGGTATCACAATGGTAGTAAATTTACAATTTTTGGGTGGGCGTGGTAGTTCTGGAGACCAGAGAAGAAGCACACGCGGCAGACGCGGAGAAAGGAAAGGCATTTAATGGGCGGCAGAGGAGCGAGTAGTGGGATAAGCGATAGCGGCAAACGATATGGAACTGAGTACAAGACCATTGCACAATTCGGAAATGTAAAAGTAGTCCGAGCCAATGATGGCGGAGCGAAGGCTCCGATGGAAACAATGACACCAAGGCGTGTATATGCTACAGTAGATAAATTCAACGACATTAAATATATCACATTTCATGATGCTGAAGGGGAAAGAGTGAAGCAAATTGATGTGAAAGGAAAGAAGCATAATGGAGCATTGCCACACACTCATAACGGATATGAACATGACGAATATGGAACATATCCAGGATTGTCTGGGAAAGACGAAAAGTTAGTAAATAATGTATTGCAGCAATGGGAACGCAAACGAAAGAAATTGAATTTATAAATGGGATATGGTATATTTAAGTTGCAAGGCTATAGTTCACAGAGGAGAATACCGCATAGCGGAGAGCCCGGTGCAATTCCGGGTAACTTGCATAAGGTAGAAGATAGTTTAGGCTGGCAGAACAGGTTGATAGACAAGGCATCGGTTCAATTCCGGTTGACTACCAAGAGGATGTAACATAACGGTATGTCCTTTTTATTTAAAAGTGCAGCAGTTGCACCGGTGCAACTTGTTGACTTGTGTCAAAAAAGAAAATATAATATGTGTAACAGAGCCGATGAGCCAAATACATGGAGAAAAACCGTGTATTTGGCTCTTTTTTTATATTTTTTTTCGGAGGTGGCAGCAGGATGAATGCAAACAAAACGATTCAAAAATTGCAGATGGCAATATTGCAGCAGGGTTTAGCTGTTACCGTAAGCCGGAGACAATTTTTTTCAACAAAAACTCAACATTTTATAACAATTACAGCATTAAATATTAAAGTTCTTCACTTTTTTAAGAAAAAAGGAGAGTGGAAAGAGCAGAATTACGAGATTATGAGCAGTGCTTCCCAACTGGAAATTATTGAGTGCCTGCTGGAAATATATAAGGCAGTCAGTGGATGAAGAAAATAACGCCAAAACAAAAGAAATTCGCGGATTTTTACATTGAATGTGGAAACGCAACAGAAGCAGCAAAGAGGGCGGGATATTCAGAGAAAACCGCCTATTCTATTGGACAAAGGTTGTTGAAAAATGTTGAAGTATCTGCCTATATAGCAAAGAGGCAGCAGGAAATTGAAAGTGAGAGACTCTGTACGCTGAAAGAAATACAGGAATTTAGAAGTCGTGTGATACGAGGTGAGGAAAAAGATGCCTTTGGTTTGGACATTGAAATATCAGACAGATTAAGTGCATGTAACCAACTTGAAAAAGCTTTAGCAATTGAAGAGATGGAGAAAGAGAGAAGAAAGCGTGAAGAGGAAGCTTTGAACAGGGGAACGTATCATACAGATCTGGATATTTTGGCAGATACATTTCATTCAGTTGTGAGAGATATCAGGAAACATGGACACAGAGAATATGTTTTTGAAGGAGGACGAGGAAGTACCAAATCATCCTGTGGAACAATCATTCCTTATGAAATTATGGAAAACAATCATAATATCCATGCATTGGTGATCAGAAAAGTAAAAGATACATTGAGAGATTCCGTATATGCACAAATGCAGTGGTCATGCGATAAGCAGGCGGAGAACCCAATGTTTGACCGTGATAACTGGAAGTTTGGACTAAGCCCACTCGAAATAACATATACACCGACTGGTCAGAAGATATATTTTCGAGGTGCGGATGATCCTGGAAAGATTAAATCTATCAAACCGCCATTTGGCTATATCGGGATCGTAATTTTTGAGGAGTTAGATCAGTTCAGCGGACCGGAGGAAGTGCGAAATATAGAACAGTCTGCCATCCGTGGTGGTAACGATGCATATGTATTTAAGTTTTTTAATCCACCGAAGAGTAACAGTAATTGGGTAAATATCTATGTAAAGACACCAAAAGAATCAATGGTCGTACACCATTCAACATATAAAGATGTGCCGCAGGAATGGCTTGGAAGAGATTTCATAGAAGAAGCAGAGCACCTGCGGGAGGTAAACCCGGATGCATATGAGCATGAATATATGGGTGTGGCGAATGGGAATGGAGGAATGGTATTTGATTATTTGGAACTGAGAGAGATTACAGATGATGAGATTGCAAGAATGGATCGTATCTATCAGGGAGTAGACTGGGGATGGTTTCCTGATCCTTACGCATTTATCAGAAGTTACTATAATCCGGCACAGGAAAAGATATATCTGATTGCGGAAAACGTAGTCAAAAAGACAAAGAATACACAGACAGGGCAGTGGATCATTGATCATGGATATGATGACTATGAAATTGTATGTGATAGTGCTGAGAAAAAATCTGTAGGTGACTATGTTGATATCGGGTTACCGGCAAGACCTGCAATTAAAGGACCAGGAAGCGTAGAGTATGGGATGAAATGGTTGCAGGGAAAGACGATTGTTATTGATCAGGCGAGAACACCTCATGCATATAAAGAATTTACAGAATATGAGTATGAGAGAGACAAAGATGGGAATGTGATCAGTGGGTATCCGGATGCTGATAATCACACGATAGATGCCGTGAGATATAGTTATGAACCACTGTGGCGTAGAAGTGAACATAAAGCTTAGGAGGATGAAATGGGAATTATACAGACACTTGGAATGTGGAAAGAGAGGATAATAAGAATGTTCAAAGGAAATATCAAAAATGAATTTGGTGTGACAGGAATTACTTCAAATGCAATGGAAGATGCAATAACAGATTGGATGGATGTATATCAGGGAAAAGCATCCTGGGTTGATCATACCAAAGGAATCAAGACAATTAAATTTGCAAAAGCTGTGTGCTCAGAGACAGCCAGACTGACCAATCTGGCACTGGGAATCACATTCGATGGCAGCAGGAAAGACTATATGACAGAATGGTGTGAAAGGGCAATCATGCCGAATCTGCGCCGTTGGGTAGAATATGGCTGTGCAAGCGGCACGATTATTATAAAACCAAACGGAGTGGGTGCTGACTTTGTGACACCGGACAGATTTGAAATTGTTGGGAAAGATGGAAATGGACTGATTGCCGGGATTATATTTGAAGATCGCTACAGAGAGAATGATAAATATTATACCAAGCAGGAATATCACAGATTTTTTGATGCAAAGGTCAATTATGGAGATGGTGATTACAAGAGTGTGAAATATTACCAGATTTCCAATAGGGCATATGTAAGCAGCAATTCAGGAGAACTTGGAAAAGAGATTGAATTAAGCCAGACAAAATGGAATACTTTACTGCCGGATGTATCAATTACAACAAAAAATGAAGTTGGCTTAAATGGGATGATGTTCGGGGTGCTTCGGATGCCGGCGGCCAATGACATAGATGTTGACAGTCCTTTGGGAATGGCAATCTATTCTGACGCGATGGAAGAATTAAAAGATTTGGATATTGCATACAGCAGATACAGTGAGGAAGTGAAGGACAGCAGAGCGTTGGAACTGATCGACAGAAGACTTGTAAGAGAACCGGGACACAAGGTAAATGAGGAGGTTGAACTGGATTTACCGAAACATTTCATTCCGGTATCGGGCGAGGGGGATCAGGAATTTTACCAGGCGGTGGAAAGACCTTTGAAGGTAGATGAAAGAATCAAAGGAATCAATGCACAGCTTTCATACATTGGCTATAAATGTGGGTATTCCAATGGATATTTTGCGTTTGACCAGAAAACCGGGATGGTAACAGCAACGCAGGTGGAATCAGACGATCGCAGGACCATACAGTTGATTAAAGATATCAGGGATGCATTACAGGTATGTCTCGATCAGGTTTTTTACGCGCAGTCAGTATTTGCCGATTTATATAATCTGGCACCGGTAGGCAATTACACAGCAAATTATGCCTTTGGAGATATCACGTATAATTTTGAGGAAGATAAAGTACATCATTACAATCTGGCGGTACGGGGCATTTATCCGTGGGAAGAATACTATGTGAAGTTTTTAAAATATTCCAGGGAAGAGGCAAAAGCATTAATTGAACAGGCAAAATCAGAGAATCAGGCTGATGGAATAGAATATGACGAGGAATAATATATGACGAGGAATAATATATGCTGACACCAGAATATTTACAGGAGATCACAGATAAAAGTGAGAGCCTTGCAGCAGGATTAAAAGAATATATCATAAAACGGATTGTGCGGAGTATCATGGTACGCTTGCAGCGAGGAGAGGAGTTTACGCTTTCCCAGACAAATATGTGGAATATACAAACGCTGCAGGAGTCTGATTCGCTTTTGGCGGATATTATGAAAGAGATAAAAAAACAGACAGCAGAAAGCAATAAGGTTGTAAAGAAGGCTTTTAAGGATGCAGGAATTACAGCACTCAGATATGAGGATGCAGAGTATGAAGCCGCCGGACTTGCAGCAGCGATTGGCACAAAAATGTCACCGGAATATATCAGAATCCTTGAAAGAAATTATGAAGCAACAAAGGGAGAATTAAAGAATCTTACAGGAACGATTGCTAAAGCGGCGCAGGTAACATTTATTGATGCCTGTGATGAGGCTCTATTTAAAGTTCAGACAGGAACATGCAGCAGATCGCAGGCAGTGAAGGAAGCAATTGACAAGGCTGTAAAAGAAGGCGGGATGGTAATCTATCCATCAGGACATAAAGATACAGTGGAAACGGCAACTCTCCGGGCAGTCAGAACAGGGATTGCAAAGGCGGCTGGGGATATGGCGTTAAAGCGTATGGCGGAGATGGATGTGTGGGCTGTTTTAACATCTGCACATGTTGGAGCCAGAAGTACGCCGATACCAGAACCGGCCAACCATGAATCGTGGCAGGGACAGGTGTTCTATGTGGATCTGGTAAAGTTGGGACTTGCAAAAGAGTACACAAAAGAAGCTGAGAGAGCCAGAAACTTACACCCTGATTTTATTGAAAAGACTGGGTACGGAACCGGCGAGGGAATATTAGGCTGGAATTGCAGACATTCCATCGGTACATGGATAGACGGAGTGAGCAAAAATAACTACAAGAAAATCGATACAGAAGAAAATAAAAAAGCGTATGATTTGCAGCAGGCACAAAGAAAACTTGAGCGCACGATCAGAAAGTGGAAGATACAAAAGAACGGCTATAAGGAGGCAATGGACAAAGCTGAGGATGACGAGACCAGAGAAGCACTTGACGCTCAATACCAGAAAGCAAAAGAAAAAGTGGCATATTATAATAAAAAGTATGGACAATTCTGTGAAGAAAATGATTTGAAACCACAATATGACAGGTTATATGTTGGTAATCCGTCAAAAAAAGTGATTGATAAAAGTGAAGTGAAAGCATATAATATGGACAAGAGGTGATAGAATGCGAGAAAAAGAAACATTCTGGTATCCATGCCCCGATTGTGGGGAAAAGATGTTGAAAGTACGGCGGGACACAGTATTAATATCATTCCCGGCATATTGTAAACATTGCAAGGATACGAAGATTATTACAGAAATCGAGCCCCTAAGTAAAGTGATGAGCCATTGAGCCTAATACATGATGAAAGTCGTGTATCAGGCTCTTTTTTTATTTCGCGGAATGGCAGCCGCATTGCCGAGTCCGGGGGTAAGGACAAATCCTAATGCTGCTGGCGAGCAGGTAAAAGATACGGGAAGAGGAGGATATGCAACATGAAAAATATTTTTAAAATTTTGGAAGGTCTTGGGATTGAGGTGCCAGAGGATAAAAAAAGCACTCTGGAGAAGGAAGTTCATGAGAACTACCGTACCAAGAAGGATTATGACGATCAGGTGGAAAAAGCAGAATCGACACAGAAACTGTTGGATGAGACAGCGGATAAACTGAAAAAGTTTGATGGTGTGGATGTGGCAGATCTTCAGGAAAAGTTGAAAGAGACGACTGAGACATTGGAGAACGAGCGCGCAGACCGCAAGAAAAAAGAGGAAGAGGCTGAGAGACACGCTACGGTAGCGGAATATCTGAAAGAAAAACGTTTCGTAAATGATATTACCAGAAATGCTATCACGGCAGAGCTTGAAAAAAAGCTTGCGGATGATTCTGCCAAAGGAAAATCAATGGATGATCTTTTTAATGCAATGGTCAAAGATCCTGAAGGAAAAGACATTCCAAACATTCTGGTATCGGAACAGGAAGAGGATGATGCAGATAATGCAGCAGTTTTCACGGAGCCGATGGGAAACCAGACAGACACAAGAATTAAGGGAGATCCAAATAACATGGATTTCGAAACGTACAAAAAATGGAGAGAGCAGAATAGCTAAGAGAGGAGAATAATATGCCAAACAATTTTTTAACACCGCAGATTATTGCAAATGAGGCTTTGATGGTTTTACAGGCAAATCTTGTTATGGCCAATCTGGTTCATAAAGATTATTCAAAAGAATTTGTGAAGGTTGGAGACACAATCACAGTAAGAAAACCAGCGAAGTTCATTGCTAAGAACTTTACAGGAGAAACATCAAACCAGGATGCAACAGAAGGATCAGTACTTGTAAAAATGGACAGATTCCGAGATATTACTGTTCCGGTAACATCAAAGGAACTCACGCTGAACATTAAGGATTTCTCAACACAGATTGTCACTCCGGCAATGCAGGCAATCGCACAGGCAATTGATGAAGACCTTATTGCGGTCGGACTGGAACATGCGAAACACATCGTGAAAGGAAATGCGAGAGCGACAAAGCCGGAAGATATCGGTAATATGGCAAAGCTCTTTGATGTTGCGAAGGTGCCATTAGCAAACAGACGTGTTGTTATGCATCCAACACATAAGTATCGCTATGTTATGTCTGATAATATGTCAAAGGTATCGGAATCTGGAAGCGAGAAAGCTTTGAGAGATGCAGAGATTGGAAAAGTATATTCATTTGATACCTATATGGATCAGAATTGCCCGGATGCACCTGTGGCGACAGGAACAGCGACCGCATATAAAGTTACTGCAAAGAAAGGCGAGGAAACAGTAAAACTTACAGATGTGGATGCAGCTACTGGCACTGTGAAAAAAGGTGATTCCTTTATCGTTGAAGGATATAAATATACGATCGTGGAAGAGGCTACTGCGGTGGGCGGGACAATTGAAACTGTCAAGATTGACCAGCCACTGCACGCAGATTTCACAGCAGTGGATGCATTATTGATCAAAGAGCCAAATTCACTGGCATTTCACAGAAACGGAATTGCCCTGGTAACAAGAAATCTTTCGCTTCCTATGGGTGCATCAAAAGCATATATTGCATCTGCCAATGGTCTTGGTGTGAGGGTTGTAATCGATTATGACACAAAACATAAGCAGGATACAATTTCGTTTGATATTATCTACGGAATCAAGGAACTTGATGAAGAGATGATTGGAAAGATCAAGGGCTAAATATGGGATACACATCATACGACTTTTACAGGCAGAAATATTTTGGTGAAAGTGTAAGTGAGACAGAGTTTCCAAAATGGAATGAGAAAGCCAGCGATAAGCTTGATTTTCTTACCTCCGGAAACATCAGGAAGATCGGATACGCGCAGCTTGAAGAATTTGCCAGAGAGCAGATACAGAAAGCTGTGTGTAGATTGGCTGATGAAATGCAGGCTATTGAAAAACGTACAGCAGAATATGACGCAGGAAAAGTGATCAAGTCACATTCGGCAGGAAGTGAAAGCATTAGCTTTGAGGTAGGAAAAAATAAATTAGATGTTATCCTCACAAGCCAGGAGAAGCAGAATATGTATCTTTTGACAGCAGCCGAAGAGTATTTACAGAATGTAAGCCCAAATCTGTTTTACAGAGGATATGAGTAAAAAGCAAAGACCAATGGATGATCTACAGATTTGAAATTGGTCTTTTTTAAAAGGAGAGTCATGTATACAGATACAATCACAGTATTCAACCAGCAGAAGGTAAAAAAGCAAATTACATGGTATCCAACCGTGATCCGCGGAGTAGAGCTACAGATTACTGCCGGGCGGAATAGAAGTACAACAGGATTGGAAAATGCGGATTCTGCCAAAGTATTCATAAAATATGAAAATAGCAATGAAAAGATGCTTGTTGAAACATCACCAGAAGAAATAAGAGAGTATTTAAAACCAAAGTCGTGGAACGCTTATACCGAGAAAAATCAGGCTTTTACGTTTCAGGAGGGGATAGATTTCTTTATTCAGGGTGAGTATCAGGAAGAGACAATCATGGATACTGACTATGAAGATGGGTTCTTAAGCTATATGAGTGATCGTTATGATGATTTATTCCTTGTAAATAAAGCAGATTTATATAAGACAATCCCACATTTGGAGATTGGAGGCAGGTAATGGCAAAAGGGTTTAAAGCGCAGCATTTTGAAGATTACAGTATCGTTAAAGGTAATGTTAAGGTCAAGCTGAATTTGAAACAATATGGTGAAAAACTCCAAAAAGCTCAACATGATTTAGATGGTCAGATTATGAATGACATGAAACCCTATATGCCGTATCAGGCAGGAACATTTAAGCAACAGACAGCCGCAAGGAGTACGGCGCTGCAGGGAACTGGGAAAGTATGTGCTGGTGCGCCACCGATGGGAAGATTTTTATATGGTGGAAAAGTCATGGAAGGTAAGATAAGCAAAAGTCCATGGGCCATGGAGGATGAAACTAAAGTTCTGACTGACAGAGATTTGGAATATGCAAATCCGGATGCAACAGCACAATGGTTTGAAACTGCCAAAAAAAATCATATGGATGATTGGGTGAAATGTGTTGAAGATAGTCTGAAAGGAAATTGATCATGGAAAAAGAACAGCTCAAAAATGATATTGAAGGTCAGAAAACAATAACGAATGCATTAATGGACCTTTTAAATGCATATCCGGTACTGAAAAGCACACAGAGCATAGACTTTTCTTTCCTGGAAGAATCAAAAGGAATTGCATTTTATGCTTTAGGAGGTGCGGTTATTGTCTCGGACAAAGAAAGTGTAACCGGTAATGTGGAATTGAAATGTCAGTATCCATTTACTGTCGTGTTCCGTGATAAGCCGGTGAGAGAGAACAGAAGAATTGAGATTTGCACTTTTCTTAATAATCTTGGCAGGTGGTTAGAAATGCAGCCGATACCGACAGAGGACGGAATGCAGCAGTTGACAGAATACCCAGAGCTGACCGAAGGAAGAAAGATAACACAAATTCAGCGGACGACACCGGCACACTTGGACGGAAGGACAGAGGCAGGAGTTGAGAACTGGATCATAGGATTAAATTTACTGTATGAACAGGAATATGAAAAGGAGTGGATTTTATGAAATTAGAAAGAAAATGTTTTGCACAGTACTTAGACAGTACATTTGATGTAACAAAAAGCTCACCAGCATGGTTCATGGTGGGTAAGAATGTAGATGAAATGTCTACAGAACTTAACCCGGATGTGACCGTAGGACAGGATGTAACAGGAGAAAACTATACAGAGGACAATGGATATACACCGTCCGTGGAAGTAGATCCTTATTATGCAAATCCTTCCGATGGAGCTTTTTACGAGAAGCTTGTGGATATCGCAATGAACCGTAAGGTTGATGATAACTGCAGAACATTCATCCTGGAGGTGCTTGTAGAGGATACAGAAGCCGAGACACATAAAGCATGGATGGAAGAGGTTATTGTGAAACCAAAATCAATTGGTGGAAAGGCAAATGTAAGTATTCCATATACCGTAAATTACGCAGGAAACCGTGTTGAGGGTACCGTGACAATCAAAAATAAAGTACCAACTTTCACGGCGAAAACAGCATTACTAGCATAAGGTATTAGGCAGACGCTTAATATATAACACGTGTGGGTGGCAGTGCCTATGCTGCCACCTAAATTCATAGGAGGACGAGACAATGAGTAATAAGAACAGAAAAGTAAGAAATTTCAATGGAAACAATAACAGCATGGAACTTACGGTAGATACCGGTGTGCGCACTTATATTATTAAAAATACACAGGGACGGCAGATCGGTGAATTAGTATTTAATCCGACAGATACAGATATTATCAGCAGATATGAAACAGTGATCAACCGGATCGGCGAAATTGAGACGGTGATCAGGGATAATCCGGGTGCGCAGGGAGTAATGCTGGTATCGGATAAAATAAAGCAGGAAATTGACTACATTATCAATGGTGATTCTACAGCGGCGTTTTTCAATGAGCAGAGTCCATTGACCACGATTAATGGAAAATTCTACTTTGAAAATGTTTTAGAGACAATTGCGAAGGTTATCACCAGGGAATTTAACATAGAAGTGAATAAAACAAAGAAACGTATGCAGAGATACACCGGTTCCTATATGCCGGGAAAAATTTGAGTATAGGAACCCTGCCACAGACTTTAAAGGTTGGCGGCAGGGATTGGAGGATACGCACGGATTTCAGGGATATATTAAAAATTTTTGAGGCAATGAATGACAGAGAATTAGAGCATGAAGAGAAAATATATACCATGCTCTATATTCTTTATCCAGACCTTGAAAAGATGCCTGTAAGGCTTTATCAGGAGGCAGCAGAACAGGCAAACTGGTTCATAGATGCAGGAACACAGGATGATGAAGGTGAAAATGTCCGGAAAATGGACTGGACACAGGATGAACCGATTATTTTCCCGGCGGTCAATGCAGTTGCAGGAAGAGAGACCAGAGCAGAGAAGTATATGCACTGGTGGACCTTCCTTGGATATTTTATGGAAATCCGGGAAGGCGTTTTTGCAACAGTTGTCCGTATCCGAACGAAAAAGATGGAGGGAAAAACTCTTGATAAATGGGAAAAGGAGTTTTACCGGAAGAATAAAAAAATCTGTGACCTGATCGTTGAAAAGACGGAGCAGGAAAAACAGGAAGAGCAGGAAATTAACAATTTATTAGGATAGGTCAGAGAGCCTTTGAGCCGCCTATGATAAGGTGGTGAAAAGGTGTCAAAGAAACAGGGCGAAGTAATTGTCGAAACCGGTATGGACAATTCAAAGTTCGTAAAAGGTGTAAATGAATTAAAGAACCTCGTTGAGCGACTGACCAATTCGTTAGGTAAATCAAGTAATAAAATAAAACAGTCTTTTTCACAGGGATTCTCCAGCGATGGGTTGGAGAAAGTTTGGGGAGAATTTGACAATCTTTCGCAAAAGGTAAATGAGTATAAAGAACGTTTAAAAATTCTGAAGGATGAAAAAGGTCTTGGATTTGGTGATTCAGAATATAATCACACATATCAACAGTTGGTTATTGCACAACAGGAATTAATAAATTATAAGAGAAACCTTGAAAGAACAGCAGCAGAGGAACGTACACAGATTGGTATATTACCGTCATTAGCAAATGGTTTTCGGATGCTGGGAGATTCCGCGGCAGCAGTACCCGGAAGACTTTTAAATATTGCAAAGAGTGCGCCGTCTGCAATGCTTCGGGGCGTAGCAAAGGCGGGGACGAGTGCAGCGAAAGCGGTTGGACACCTTGCGCTGAGAATGACAGGACTGCCGGGGTTATTTAAGAATCTGAAAAACCGATCCAGCGGGCTTGGCAGCAGTATTTTTAAACTTGGGAATATGTTTAAATTGCTTGTTGCAAGAATGGGAATGCAGGCCGTAATCAATGGGGTAAAGCAGGGATTTCAGAACCTTTCGCAATATTCTTCCAGTGCTAATGCTGATATATCTGCACTGATGTCTGCATTAACACAGCTTAAAAATAGTCTTGCATCCGCATTTGCTCCATTGTTGTCGGTGGTAAGCCCGATATTGACAAGTTTTATCAACCAATTATCGGCTGCAATTTCCAAAGTTGGACAGTTTATAGCAGCGATTACCGGAAAGAGTACATTTACACAGGCAACAGCCGTTCAACAGAACTATGCAAAGTCATTAAACAATACAGCGAACGCGGCAAAAAAGGCGGCAAATTCGCTGTATTCGTTCGATGAACTAAATGTAATTGATAATAAAGATTCAGATTCTGGAAGCGGCTCTGGTGGAACTGTATCACCATCAGAAATGTTTGAGGAAGTTCCGATTGAGAGTGATGTGCAGTCTTTTGCGGACAGGTTAAAAGCAGCATTTGAGGCTGGAGATTTCTATGGTTTAGGTGCGATAATCGGGCAGAAACTGAATGAAGCACTGGAAAGTATTGAATGGACCGGCATTCAGGAAAAAGCCAGAAATATTGCAAATAATATTGCAACCCTTATAAACGGATTTTTAGAGACAGTAGACTGGAATCTCGTTGGCTCTACAATAGCCAATGGACTGAATACGATCGTTTATTTTCTTGAAGAATTTGTTACTACGCTTCATTGGGAATCAGTAGGAACGGCGATTTATCAGACTTTAAACGGTTTTATTGCGACAGTGGACTGGGGTGCTATTGGGAATACAATTGGCACAGGCCTTAAGGGAATCCTTACGATCATCTACACAACGTTGGAAGGACTTGATTGGAAATCGTTGGCGGATGGTGTGTATACATTTCTTACCAATGTTGACTGGAGTGGTATTTCATCTGCACTTTTCGAATCAATAGGTTCATTGATAGGTGGTATTATTGCATTTCTGATTGAACTTATCGCTGATTTCGGAACAGATTTATACGAAGCATATTTTGCAAATGGAGAAGATGGCATCCAGGGATTTTTAGATGGAATGTGGGCGTTGCTGCAGGATATCGGCACATGGATATATGACCATATGATAAATCCACTTATTACAGGAGTTAAGAATGCTCTTGGTATCCATTCGCCGTCGACAGTATTCCGGGATATAGGTATTTATCTGATGCAGGGATTCCAAAATGGAATTAAATCACTTGTTACACCGGTTTTAAATACATTCTCGAATTTGAAAACCAAAATTCTGGATATATTCAATAAATTGAAAACAAGTGTATTCGGTGTGATTAATGGTCTGCTTTCAGGAATAGAAACCATGTGCAATGGTGTTGTATCTGGCGTTAATAAATGCATAGAGGCATTGAATGGATTGAGTTTTACGATACCAGACTGGGTGCCGGTATTCGGTGGAAAATCATGGAGTATGAGTATCCCAACGCTGAGAGAGGTTAAGCTGCCTCGACTTGCAACCGGAACTGTTGTACCAAAGCAGGCAGGTGAATTTGCCGCGATTCTTGGGGATAACAATCGGGAGACGGAAGTTGTTTCACCATTATCAACGATTCGTCAGGCACTCAGGGAGGAACTTGATTCTTCAGAAAGAGATGTGAATGTATATATTGTTGCTGAAGGAGATGAAGCAGGATTTATGAGATATATTAAATATTCATATGATAAAGAATCACAGCGTGTAGGTACAGATTTTACAAAGGTGGAGCCAGCATGATAAAGATAGATGGAAAACAGTATGATGTACCAATAACGGAATTGGGACTGGATGTAGAATTTCAGTATAAGTTTGCAGAGAGAAATGAAAAATATGAATTGAATTATGAACTTGGCGCAGTGTTTTACAACCAGTCTATAACATTTGCCACTACGGATACAACGAATAAAGACTTTGTTGCACTGGTGCAACTTTTAAGCACGAAGAGCAGTATCGATGATGGTACTGGTCATGAAGTAGAAATAAGGACACCTATGGGAAAAATGGTATTTCTCATGTACCCGAATAAACTTTCAATGAAAATGAAGAATACAATTAATAAAGACACAAATGAAGAATATACGAAGTGGGGCGGGTTCACAGTGAAGTTTATAGCGATTAAACCAGCAGAAAGATGGTAAGTATGAAGAAAATGCAAAGAACAAGCTGTAGCGCGCATATGAAATTTATCGATGTGACAGCATTATCAGATGCAAGCGTGGCTACAGATGATAACCAGTCCATTGGAAATCTTGAATCTTTGGAAGTTGAGACAGATCAGGCGGATTATGGAACATTTGAATTAAACCAATTTGTGTTGGATGGAAATAAGAATGTTATGCCGGATTTACCGGGCGACATTGTATTTTGGAGTGTTGAACAGTCGGGAGAGGACTGTTTATTTCAGAAAAATCCTAGAATTACGATTACTTTTAGTGCACAGCATTCATCGGCCGGAATTACGTTATATTTTTCAGATGAATATCCTGCGGAGTTGACAATTACCTGGTATACATTATCTGGAAGTAAGTTGGATCAAAAAACATTTTATCCCGATAATTTGGTATATGCATGTGTTCATCAAGTCGCAAATTATGGAAAAGTTGTAATTGAATTTGTCAGGACAAGGTTGCCAAAGAGATATATAAAACTACGATATATTTTATATGGACGCTACATTGAATGGACTGGCGATGTGATCAAGACTGCCAAGATACATGAGGAGATCAACGAGATCAGTACTACATTATCCATTAATACAGCAAGCATATCAATATTGGATGCTAAAAACGATTTTGATATCAGTAATGAAAATGGATCTTGGAGGTCTGTACAGAAAACACAGGAAGTAACCTTTACGGAAAACAAAGATGGTGTAGATATTCCGGTAGGAACTTTTTTCATTGATACATCGGATTTTAAAAATAATACAGCAAGTTTCAAATTGAACGACAGAATTGGTCTGATGGATAATTATACGTTTTATAACGGGAAAATGTACACGAATGTACTGGCAGGAAAATTATTAGAAGAAATATTTGCGTGTGCAGCAGTAACAAAATTCATCATCGATGAAGAGGTATACAATATAAAATTAAATGGTTATTTGGCTGTACAGTCATGCAGAGCAGCCCTTCAGATGATATGTTTCGCGTGTGCGTCAGTTGCGGATGACAGCAGGAGTGATGTTATTCGGGTTTTTAAACCAGATCGCTATGTCAGTTCAACAATTGATACAGAAAGAAAATTCAATAACAAATCAAATGTAAAATTGGACGAGTATGTATCAGGGGTTTCTATTGAATGTGGAAAATATGATTTAGAAACCGAAGAGTCAGACATTTTTAAGGATAATCTTCCAAAGGGAAAATCAAAAATAACATTTTCAGAACCATGTGATCCAGAATCATTGAAATTATCGAACGGAGATTTTATAGAAAAGCATACAAATTATGTGATTGTTCAAATGGAGACAGCTGGTGCATGCGTGATCACAGGAAAAAGATATAAAAAAACTACATTTTCATATACGAAAAATGTGGATCATATTGAAGCAGGGGAATCCGAAAATATCAAGAAAATAGGGACAATTACACTGTACAACATGGAATACTTAGATACTGTTGCTGAGAAGTTACTATCATATTATGCATTAAGAAAAATTCTCAGCATGAAATATATTTTGAATACAGAGAGCGTGAGTAATTGGGTAAATGTGGTAGACAAGAATAGTAATATTGCAACTACGCTGATTGAGCAGCAGGATATAGACCTGACAGGAGGATTTATTGCAACGGCAACGTGCAGAGGATATTCAGTAGTTTTTACGGAAAATTACTTCGCCGGAACTGAATTATATACGGGAGGAGATGTGATGATCTAATGGAAATGAGACCAATTATATATAGCGCAAAATTATCCAGTCAGAAAGTCACAACGAAAACCAAAGTAACAATAACGGTTGTGGCAGATGATGTAGAGACATATTACACAGAAACAAAATATACCAGGTCCGGTAATCATGAACTTGTAGCTGGACAGGAGATAGGAGTAATTTAATGGCAATTGTAAAAGTAAGGGTACAGGTTGATGGAGTGTGGACGAATCTCACATTGAGCAATGGAAAATGGGTTGGAACAATCACAGCCCCTGCAACCACATCATACAATCTGGCCAATAAGTATTATCCGATTAAAATCGAGATTACCAATGATGCAGGTACTGTAATGACGAAAGATGCTACAGATGCTACACTGGGAGAAGCATTGAGGCTGATAGTAAAAGAAACGATGAAGCCTGCGATTACACTGGTATCTCCATCAAAAGGCGCATATGTAACAAATAATAAGCAGCCGATCACCTTTAAGGTCGTGGATGAAGCTGGAGGCTCTGGTGTAAACCTGTCCACCGTCAAAATAAAAGTAGACGGTACTACATACACAACTTCAAGTACAGGAATGGTAAGCAAAGGGATTACAAATGGCTATCAGTTTACATTTACGCCACAGACAGCTCTTAAGGATGGAAACCACACTATCACGATCAATGCGTCAGATAATGACGGCAATGCGGCAACGACGGTTTCTTCGACATTTACGATTGATACAGTTCCGCCAACGCTTACGATTTCATCACCTGCAGCAGGGCTCATCACAAATAAATCTGCGCTTACAGTAACCGGTAAAACGAATGATGCAACTTCAAGTCCGATAACATTGACTATGACATTAAACGGCACGAGCCTAGGATCAGTGGCGGTAGAAACTGATGGAAGCTTTTCAAAAGCGATTACTCTTGCAGAGGGAACGAACAGTATTGTGGTTACGGCTAAAGACGGAGCCGGACAGACTACCAGCATTACATTGAGCGTCAAGCTTGACACTACGGTGCCTGTGTTAAAAGGCATTACACTTACACCAAATCCGGTAAGCACAAGTGCAAGTGTAGCAATCACGGTTGAGGTCAGCTGATGGCTTCGGGAACGATCAGCTTCGAACTGTCAACAGACATCACTTACGTTGCCGGGACTGTAAATGGTGTTGAGACAGTTTTTATCCAGGATGAAGCATATCCGGTGAAGTGGCGTGCAGCGGTAGATGTGGCAGAGGACAGCTTATACCACATTTACCTCGAAATGTACGATGAGGCAGGAAATAAGAGTACCTACGAGAATACGATCGAGTATATTCTGCCGTGGTTTGTGTATGATCGTACACAAGCGGATGTAGACCGTGTACAGGAACTTCGGAATATAGGATGGGAGAATATGACAGACAGTGAAAAAACGGAATGGCAGCAGGGGATGAAAGGCGCATTCAATTTATCGGATGTCAGGCGGAATGAAAATAACTGCTATGTCATAGCACAATTGCTGAACATTTCTCTGGTCACTTGTAAGGATAATCTCCCCACATATCCGAATAAAACATATTTTGACAGTCTTTTAAAGAACGTCACAGCACTGAGGAATGCCGGTTATCGGTATGTAGAGACACCGGAAGTTCCACAGCAGCCGATTAACACGTACCAGAAAATCAATGATATTGAGAAAATATTACATGACATTTATGAAGTTTATAATTCAAACTTTGTCCATTACGCAGGCGAAGAAATCTATGCCGGACAGAGCATTGGATTATTATTATAAGAAAGAGAGGATTTTATTATGGCTTTTAGTTTGAAAACATGGGTGAATCGTATTTCCGAGTACCCGAACAGAAGAAAATTAACACATGAGGATGGCAGCACGGAACTTGTGACCGTAGCGAGAGCAGAGGGACAGATCTCAGCAGAGGGAAATGCATTTTCTGCGGAAGAGATGAATGATCTGGAGAACAGGATTAAGGGTGGATTTGATGAGGTTAACCAGAGTTTAACTAACATAAATACATACGTTGGAAAGGACGGAAAACTACACTTTGTAGATTCCACAGGTGCAGATACAGTTATCCCTTTTAACTCTGGGTATAAAGAAGTTGCTATCGTCATTGCCGATTACCAAAGAATGGTATCCTGTATATTAATAAAACCAGACAAATCAGTGCATTACGGATGGGGTAGCCTGCAGGGAGATTATATGGCATTAAGTGCTTCTGGAAATGGAAACTGTTCTATAGTCGCAAAAAAGGCTGGTAAGTATCTTGTATTTGACACTCAGGCAACTACTCCAAAAACATCAACAACACAGGTTGACGCATCTTCAAATACGACGATTGTCATGAGTACTGCGACTAAAAATTTCAGTATTAATGTGGCTGTTGCACTTTAATATTTGATTTTAATAATTTTAAATGGCACTTGTGAATTATTATTAATACTGCTAACGCCGGTTGAAGCTTGTACTGCTCCATTCGATATAACAATTTTATTTGTGTACAACATAAATTGTCTCACATACAAAGTATTATAATTTCCTGCCCCTTGCAAACTCTGTGAAATGGTTGCATTTAATCCGTTTAAGAAAACGAATCTGTGTATTTTTAAAGCGTTATTAGCTAAATTGGAAATACAGCACTGGATTTCAATTTCATCAGCATCACTTAAGTCTAGATTTAAGGTTTGTCCTGCAAATGCTGCGTTTGATATCCCACCAATAACACTTGGATTCTCCCAGATAATTTCGCGTTTTAATACATGCGTTAAACTCTGGATGTCGGTAAAAAATTTTTAGAAATTTTACCAAACGGGGGGACAGAGAAAAATCCATATATGTTACCGTAGAAGCACAAGGAGGTAAATATCATGGAGAAAAAAATTATTGAAATTATGTTGAAGAAAGGAGAGGCAGTAAACTATCACAAAATAGCAAAAGAATTGAATCAACCAGAATCTGATGTATTTGATAAAATTCAGATAATGAAGAAGGATAAATTAATAAAATATGGCAGACCAATTCCATTATCACAAAGTCAGGAAGCATGTAGCGTATCTTATGAGTTAACAGAAAAAGGAAAAGTGTTTAATAAAATATAGCATAATGAAAATAAGCGTGATATAATGATTTCAGAGCCTAGCGCCGAACAATTGACCTTTAAAGGGTTAGTTGTCCGGCGCTTTTTTGCGCTTTAAAGTTGGTACAAAAAAGAAGGTTGGTGGAATTCTAATCAAACTATAAAAAAACAAAGGAGATGGACCATTGGTGAATTTTTTATCACAGACGTACACAATTGCATTGCCGATTATTTTAACAGCATTTATGGGATACATAGTGTGGCTGCTGAAACGTCAGAAGAATGACAGGGATGCAAATAGTCGGGGTACAATGTTACTGCTTCGTGTTCAGCTGATCGAGTACCACGATAAGTACATGAAACTGGGAGAGATACCATCCTATGCGTATCAGAATTTTCAAGAGATGTATGAGGCGTACCACGAACTCGGCGGAAACGGCATGGTGACAAAAATGAAAAATGAGATTGAAGAGCTTCATCTGAAGCAGAAAGAGAGGATTTAAACATGACAGATTTAGGATTTTTAACAGAATTTATGGTGCCAGTGATTGTAGGCATTTGCCTTTGTGTAGGCTATGTCGTGAAGAAGTGGATTAAGGATGTGGATAATAAATACATTCCTACCATCTGTGTTGTCTTGGGTGTTATTCTGGCAGTTTGGATTAACGGATGGACAATTACAGCACCTATTTTATTAAGTGGATTATTCAGCGGTTTAGCAAGCACTGGACTGCACCAGATGTTCAAACAGTATATTAATAAGGAGGAAAAATAAGTTATGAGAATTGGATTAAATGCAGGGCACACATTATCAGGAGCTGGATGCGGAACATCAGGTGTGATCGTAGAGAGTATCGAGACAAGAAAAGTATGTAATCGTCTGACAGAGATGTTTAAGGCATGTGGAGTGGAGGTTGTACCTTGTACAGTGGACAAGGCTGCATCGCAGTCAGCATATTTACAACAGGCGGTAAATATGGCGAATCGTACTGATTTGGATTATTTTATTAGCATTCATTTTAATAATGACAAAGCCAGAAAAGGACATGGAGTGGAAGTGTACACCTATAAAGGTAGACAGTATCCTGATGCAGTAGAGGTTTGTGAGCACATCGCAGCTCTTGGATTCACAAACCGTGGAGTAAAAGAAGGTAGCGGATTATATGTAATTAAAAAGACCAAAGCAAAATCAATGTTAATTGAGGTATGCTTTGTAAATGATCCAGATGCATCTGCCTATCAGCAGAAATTCGAGCAGATTTGTACAGCAATTGCCTATGCTCTGGCAGATTACGTACAGGCAGCACCAAAGCCAGTTGCACCGGTACAACTTCCGAAAGTGAAAAAATATGTCAGAGTGTTAATGGACGGTCTGGCAGTAAGAAAGCGTGCAAGTTGGGATGATTCAGCAGTAGATCATGAGGTGCAGGCAAATGAAGTATTTACCATTGCCGAAGGACCTATCAAGGTCAGCGGTGGCATTATGTACAAGCTTAAATCCGGATTGTATATCACGGCAGCAGAAAAATATGTAAGTGTATATGAAAAATAACGAAAAGGCCAGTGATTGATTTCACTGGCTTGTTTGTTAACAATCATCAAATAGTTTGAATAAAAATTAACAAAATCGAAACTTTGCGCGTTGACTATTTTGTGTATTCTGTTATAATGACAACGAGGAATGGTGAAAATATGAGTACAGAAAATTTGTTTAGTGAGAATTTAGATAACTTATCAGATGAGGTTATAGCAAATAGAATACTTATAAATTTTGATATAAATTTTGAAAATGTTCCTATTATTATTGAAGATGCATTAAAAAATGCAGGATTTAGAATAGGGGTGGCTAATAAGTTTGGCAAAGAAAGCATTATAGCTGGAATTGCTTATGCAAAAGATGAATTTCAACCGTTGCATAGTAATAAGTTTTTTATTTTCAGAAAGGATTTAGATATAAGGGATAGAAGATATGTTATGGCATTAGCAATTAGCTATTATGCAATCGAATCGAAAAATGAGTTTTATTCAAAAACTATATATCAAAATTCTATAAATGAAATAAGAGATGAGAAATATGATAGGGTGGCGAGAGCACTGCTAATGCCACAAAAAAGTTTATCGACATTGTTAATGAGTCCTTTAATAAGCAAATTAGAGGTTGGCGAAAAAATAGAAAAAGTAGCAAAAGCTTTTTTGGTGTCATCGGATATTGCACGCAAACGAATGATTGAAACAGGATTTGGAATGTAAGAGGTGCAATATGGCGGTACAAAAGAAAAATAACAGTATATCTTTTGTGGATGATTTAGCTGAACTTATAGACAATATAAGTATTATGACAGAGGAAGTGAATCCCGACACTTCCAAGGAAATTAATGAATCAGAAACATTATTTAAAGAAGTAAAAGAGTCCTATAATAAAGTAGATAATAAACTCATTGATTTTATATCTAATTTTGTAGAAAATCAAAATGTAGCATCACAGCAGAAAAAGAGTTTAAAGACAATTTTCTTTTGGTTCACAATGGTGCTTTTTGCTATCATTGTTATTACACCAATAATATGCCTTATATTAATGTTGATTTGGAAAGTACCTAATTACTATGTGATTTTCGGATCACTAGTTGCATCTGTTGTAGAGGTATTGACAACAGTAATTGTATTGCCCAAAATTGTAGCAGAATATTTATTTAATAAAGAGGAAGAAAAGGCTAATATCCAGATTGTACAGCTCATGCAGAAATACAGTGAAACAATTCATGGATATGATAATGAATTAAAGAAATAGTAAAGGTATGCTTGATTTAAATTCAAGCATACCTTTTTACATATCCAACATCTATGCGCCAGTTCTTCAGTACCAATATCCGTAAGAACGCCACATACACGTCTGTCCGGCATGCTATATCTCTGGGAGAGGTAACGCATGGATGCACCCATTTCGCCATCTGGTCCACCGTATTGACTCATGATAAACTGTGCCATCTTCGCATTCGGCTCCTTAATATTCACCGGAAACTGCAGTCTTTTTTCATAGACCCACATCTTAACATCCTCCTTCCCACGGCCATTTTTCAGTTACCCAGTTCCAGGATGAGGATGTCACATCGGCATATCTCAATGGTCCAAACTGGCTTTCATAGGCGGCAATGGCCTGATTTCGCATGTCGCGGACAGCCTGGTAATAGCGGAGTGCATCCTGATTTTCCGGATGAGTGTCCAGGAACAGGACCACATCATCCATCGCAAATCCTGCCTCCATGATCTGGCGCATCAGTGCCTCTTTATCCTGAAATATCATGTCTCCACCGCCCTGACAGCTGCCGCACGCCGGCACGACATTCTGCGCAGACAGGCGCGGATCACGGATCGGTTCTGCCGGCATTCCCGGCATCATACTGCATCGATAGAATTCTTTCATCTTCTGCACCTCCCCATCGCAAATGGAAGATCCAGGGACGGGAAGATCGTTCCCCGGACAAAACCTCTGGCTAACGGATATATGGTCCCCCACATCTGCATCGGAACATATCCCATTCCTATCGGAAATCTTGGATCATTGTCGTCAAAACAAAAGTTGGCCACCGGACGCACAACAGGTCCCGGGCCGGAAATATCAGACAGACTTCTGCCGCAGCCGCAGGACGGAGCCATAGCGGTATCCGGCAGATCGGAATTTCTGCAATTCATATGCGAATGTCTC
>OGKG01000407.1_pt1 | contig 55444 bp, 64 predicted proteins | sample 1572201 | NCBI WGS metagenome assembly OGKG01 (sample SAMEA2582146, study PRJEB24529) | metagenome | biome: Human gut stool | place: China | collected 2011 | reverse complement strand
TTTTCCGCTTCTGTACCGCTGTATTCTTCCAGCAGAGCGGAATATGTGGCAGGGATTTTTTTATAATACTCCAAATTAAAACGCTCGCTCAAATTGAGGAATGAAAACGTCCCCAGCTTCTTCCCGCGATTTTCGTTGGGATACGCTTTGCGCTGTCTTGGCGCGCATTCCGCCGCGGTAGACTCCAGATTTCCGATGAAATCCACCAGTGATTTTTCCTCTGCCGATGCGGACGGCGCCGCATAAGAGAGGAAATTGTCAGGAATACAGTACGGATGATCGCCGAGTCCTTCCATCAACGCATAGAAGGAAAACATCTTGCCATAACCGGTGCCAATCAGTTCCTTTGATACGATGTGCCGATCCAGGTCATTATGAGGTTCTTCCGTGTACAGTTCCTCAATCTCGTAGACCCGATAGGGCTGTACCTCCCGGCGGACGATGGTGGAAAAAGCAATGAGGTCCTGTCGGCGAATACGGGGCGCTTCGCTTTTTAACTCCCGATAAACCGACCACACATCTCGCAGGGCGATGGCTCCATACAGATTTGCGCAGGCGGCAAATAGCGAATGGAGAAAATCACACGCTTCCGCTGATAACCCCGCCTGTGTGTACAGGCGTTTCAGTGATTTTTCGGACAATGGCTTCGGGTATGACATATACAGCGCCTCCGCTTTCTATGTTCAGCTTTATTCGTACTGCCCGGCAATCGACTTGACGTGCTCCGCCATCTGCCGGACCACCTCATCAGGTCCTATCACCTTGACAGCGGTTCCAAATCCGCAAATCCATGCGAAGAACTGCGGGCTAACGATCACTTGCGTCCGAACCGTAAAATGGTTCTCTCCATTTTATCGACGCGATAATGCTTGATGTGACCCGCCACAGAATCGTAGGCAACCATGTAGTAATTCTCATCGTCCCATGTCATTGCAAAAGGACTGACCTCATAATAGGCCCCACCATGACGATAGACACGTTCCTTCGCAACATTGTATTCGAAGTACAGGAAGCGGATCTTCCGGTTGTTGGAGATACCGTTGTGGATCTCGTCCACATTGTAGTAGATGGACTCATTCATTGTTTTGATCCGATTCTTCACAAACACCTGACGATTGAGTAGTTGCGCGCTATGGATGCTGGCGAGCTTTTCGATCTTCTTAATTAGGGAAAGTGTTTTTTTATGGGTGATGAACTTTGAGGATTGAACGCTGTCTACCAACAGTTTGAGCTCCGGCAGTTCAAAATCCCGGTCCGCCACATAATAGCCATGGTTATTCCCCTCGGATATCTGGATGATATCCAAGCCGAAATCCCTCAGGGCATCAATATCACTATAGATCGTTTTCCTTTCCACAGCGATATCATGAGACTTCAGATAGGCAATGATCTGATTGGTTGTAACAGCATGCTCTTCATCTGAGTTCTTCAGCAGGTACTCCATAATATAGATGATTTTCAGCTTCTGAAAAGAGGAACGAGGCATATGTTCATCATCCTTTCATTCTGGCCAATTTTTTCAGCAAGGATGGGTTCTCAGACCAGAGATACCATAAGTGTCTGGAAGGAAAATTCCAGTGTTTTTCCTTGGGTGTACCATCACCCTAAAATTTTCAAAAAATTGCAATCACTTTTTTAATCCGATGCGGCTCAACCAAGATTTTTTAAAATCAATACCAAAGAATTCCTTCGCATCATTGAGATTCATTACAAGCCAGTCTCTGGATTTATGCGCCTCAAGTGTCTCAGGCAATTCTTTCAGAATGCGATCAGCTTCCCAAGTTGCTCCCGCATTATAGCGCAGCTCGTTCGTCCGTTCAGATATCTCAAAGGAAGTCTGACTGGTCTTCCACGCATCGCAAATGACTTTCATCGCATAGCTGCCTGTAACGCGTTCGCTGAAATAGTCATCCAACGTGAGTTCACGAACAAAAGCAGGCAAATCTTCTTCTGTATGTTCTTTGATGATGGATACAATAATCGCCGAAGAAACCGCGAGAATATCAGGTGCACTCTCATTCTCATCGCACTTGATTTCCTCTAATAAGTCGGGAACAACTTCCAGCATCCGACGCAGATACTCCCGATAGAAAGCGGTTCCTATTTCTCGCTGCACCGTTCTTACAACATTGCTGCGCATGACTTCTGTGTTCGTCAGTCCTGCCTGCACGCGGCAAACAACCGTTCTGCGAATCACCTCAGGCGCCACAGCCTTTACATCCTCGTTTGCACTTATTACTACCGCAGGATAATGAACAAGGTGATCCGCAATATCAAAGTCGTCATTCTTTATGGTTTCGATTGCATGCTGATTAAATCTGGTGTTTGTTAGATCGTCAACAATAATCGGTGCGCCTTTCACCGTCCTTTTCAGGCCTTCAATACTGGAACGCGTGAAATCCGGGGCAGAAATTTTCGTTTTCTGCCCAATCATCATCTTAAGAAGTGTTTCCAAAAAGCTTGTCTTTCCTGCCTTACTCTGCCCGTATACAAGGCCGAAGACGGGATAAGGGAGGGTGTTCTGATTATAGTGAACGGCCATATCGCGCATACATCCCATAAATGGTGAGCAGAAAAACCAATTTGCAAATTCAAAGTATCTTCTCTGCATTCCGGCTACATCACCATGGAATTTTTCATATCCTCCCATATAGCGAAGAAATAGCGAAACATCCTGTGTGATTTCTTCGCGGGATGGCGCAAGATCCATGTTATCCCCATTCAGTTTAACGGTGTCTTCATCCACAAACACTTCAAGTTGCGGATACTCGCTTCTTAATTCTTTCTCCTTCGTTTTGTCTGCAACAATCTGCCGTCGAATTATTTTAATCTTCTCCGGTGACAGCAGGATTTTTCCCTTCTTGTCCGGCTTTGGAACAGAAGATGCAAACCTTGCAGCTAATCCCTTCACATCCAGGGCAAAGCGCACGTCTTCTTTCGACGTTTCCACCGTTTCAAGCATTAACGCTTTCTTTGCCCTAACCGTTCGTGCAATGGGTATCTCCTCAATATGCTCCCCATCGTCTGCAATAGCCAGCGTTTCCTTAAAAATCTGGTCCGTACACTCGTCGCGAAATTCATTGTAGGAATTCAAATACCAATCATAGGCGCTGCTGCCATCGATATAGCAGATATTCTCCCGCTGTCTCCCGCCAAAAGCCGCATACGACATATTGGCCGAACCCATCACAACGCGTTTTCTTCCGTCCGAAGCCGAGAGCAGATAGATTTTTTCATGAGACAGTTTTTCTCTGGCGACGAAGAAATGAAGGGTATTGTCTTCAACACGTGACATTAAATCGACCTTCATCTTACTCGCCGTTTCACGCATCCTATCAACCAATTTACATTGATAGGCCATGATTTCCTGTAGGGAATAGGAGAGAACGTCTTCACACCCAAAAATTACCTCAACATCTTCAAACATATCTGCCAATTGATACACAAACCCTATGGCAGATGAGTATGTAATGGCGCGGAGTGTATCAAATCCAGAAAAGAGGTCTTGCCATCTAAGTGTATCCGCTTCAACAAACTCCATTCGCACTACATCAAGCAATTCTCCAGCACGCAAATCCTTATCGAGCATTTTTCCATGCTCGACCTCGCCAAATAGAGACAGGTTTTCCATACGCCCTCCCATTACAACAAGTTTTGATTAGAAATCCCGCATTCAGCCAGAATTCTTCTCTCCTTGCCTAAATATGATTTGGTCTGATCATGTCATATAGCCTATCATTTCCTGCTTTCCACAGGCCGCATTTGCGATTATTCTACCAGTTATTGATATCATAACACATTATATGTCCAATAGAAAGGACATCCAGATGACACGTTAATTGTGATACACAATATCACACTCCGAATGCCGTGTTAATTTCCGTGTACCTATGCCATAAAACTCCATATTTCGCTCCAAGAACCGTTGCATATCCGTGCAATGGTTCTTTTTTGTGCTCGTTCACAAAAAGTTTACAAATTTTCTTTCAAACCGACGGGGGGTACCCCCCTGTTTTTTGAGTGAACTCTAGTAGAACGCAAAAAAGGAGATGACTATTTTGAAAAAAAGAAAAACGAGATCCCAGCGCAGTAGGTCCTTCCGCTGTCCGCATTGCGGAGCCGCCATGATCCTGAGGCCGGCATCCGAAATCTACCATGACGCCAGAACAAATCGGAAGCTTTATGTATGTCACAACTACCCTGCCTGCAACACCTATGTTGCCGCGCATCCAAACACCGACATGCCCATGGGAATTCCGGCAGATGGGAATCTTCGCAATCTCCGTATCCAGGCACATCGAAAGTTCGACCGTATCTGGAAGTGCGGGATCATGACACGGGAGAATGCCTACCGTTGGTTCGCGGATTCTCTCGGGTTAAGCCTTCGCGATGCTCATATCGGCATGTGTGGTGAGTACCGATGCCGAGAGCTAATTAAGCTCTGTGACGAAGTGCTCGCCAGAAATCATCGAATTGCGTAAAGGAGGCGTTCGACATGACTGATTATCAAAACGCACTGGTGCTGGACAATCTGGACCTGGTCAACTGGGTCATCCGCACACGAATCTCCATCCCCAATCGGCCGCTTCTCACCTATGACGATTTTTACGCGATCGGCTGTGAAGCCATTTGCCGCGCCGCTTTGAAGTATAACGCAGATACCGGTGAGTTTGCCCCGTTTGCTTGCCGATATATCTATAACGCCATCGTGGACCATTGCCGGGCAATAAACTTCCGTATGGAGCGGAATGTAGAGATCCCGGAGGATGAGAATACTGCGCTGCTCGATCTGCTCGCGCATACTTCCGTTGACTTTGACGAGTCCGTAACAGATACTACCGCAATGGCCGCGCTTGCCGCCTGCAAGAAAAAATACAGCGGCGTTGCCCGGAAGGGTGTGGAAGCCATTGAGCTGAAGATGAAGGGCTATGAAACCACAGAGATCGCCAAGCTATATGGTACAAGCCTGAACAATGTTAACGCATGGATCTCGCGTGCACGCTCAAAGCTCCGCAATGAACCCACGTTGATAGAAATTCTATGCTGATTTGTTGTTTTTCAGAGAGCACCTTCGTAAGAAACAGTAGAAAGGGCGAGGAGGTCTGACAATATGATGACTTTTTATGCTGCCGCCGGCAGTTATCAGATTCGCAATGAAGACGGAAAGAAGATGCCATATATTATGCGGCTCGGGAAACTCCAGCCGGTATCTATCCCGGAGTTCAGCATCTGGAGTATGCTGCTGTGGGATGTCATGACACATGAGGAACTCCGCAAAAAATATTTCGAAACGATGGAGGATGTGAAACTGGCCCCATCCGGCTTTGAGAAGGCTCTTGAAATGCTTGAGAAGCGAAATCTCATCATTAAAGGCGTTGGTTACACTGGCGCAGACGCACTCTATAACATGCTCTATGACACCTATGTCATTCCGCTGCGAGGTGTGCAGGGCCCCCGGCGCTTGCTGAATATCGCAAAGATGCTCAAGCAAGGTAAAATCAACTTCTTTGAGGCAGTCTACCTCCTGCAGCCAGATAAGGGTACAGAGGCGGAACAGCGGATCATGAAGTTGGTTACCCAGACGCCGCTGAGCGTTCCTGAACTGGTACGATGCTTTGAAAACAACGTTCAGGACGTCAGCTCTGCTGACAAAGTGATCTCCGCTATCTACACAGAGGAGTCTGACAACCAGGCACGGTTGAACAATGCATCCGGCCTGTCGGATTATCGGCAGAAGGTTCTGGAAGCGACCGCAAACCTGTATCTGACACGTCAGGTCATCCTTGAGCACGCATAAGCAACGGTCCGGAATGCAAAAGTGCTTTCCGGACCGTTTTTCACCCCCCTCGAAGCAAAGAAAGGACGTTACATTATGAAAATGCCCACACCGATCGCGATCAGATTGTTCAAGCTGATCCTCTCCGTCGCCTCAATCACCATTCTGGGTACACTCATTGCCCTGATCTCGCATGACTATACGTTACTGATCTTATCCGGCGGCATTGCCATTGCCGGCAGCATAAAGACGTGTGCGTTCTATCGTCAAGTGATTGGTCAGCAGTACGAATGTCTTGAAGGCACATTGCTCAAGGAGCAGGCCAGCCTTTCACGGAAACGCCACACCATCGTGCTGCTGCTAGAGGATAGAACTATGGTACAGCGGGTGCTGGATGGGAACTACAAACTCAAGGAAGGAACTGCCTATCGGTTCTATCTCAAAAACATGCCTGAAGAATTCCCTCTCCTCCCTAACATCTATCAGCCGGCATCCATCGTATTTGGGCATGAGGAAATCACTCTTCCGTCAGGACGGCAGATTTAGGTATTCTGGAACACCTCTTGCGGAAATGCTATGCTTACGGTGTTCTTTATTAGATGTTCTCTCCTCAGGGAGCTTTTTAAGATGTGAGCCTGCGTCATTTGCGCAGGCATATCAGGCAGACTTGCGGATTGGTTGATTGGATCTGCATCTGTCTTTTTTCATATCCAGTACTTTACTGGATCACGTTGAACCATACACCCACGCGGTGTTTGGAATATTTTAGCCGAAAGGCAGAAAGGAAATGAAGTATGCACGCAACGATTATCATGGAGGGCCGTCTGGTCACTGACCCGGAGGTCAAAAGTGGAAAGAATGGGGACTACTGCACATTCCGCTTTGTAGTCAATACGAAATACGGGAATCAGGATAATGCCTCGTTCTTTAACTGCACCGCAGGCGAACACATCGCCAATCGGATGCAGAAGGCCGGCATCAAAAAGGGCCGTCTGATCGAGATCATCGGAAACTTAACCCTGCGTCCCTATGAGACGGATGATGGCATCCGACAGACTTCTGCAGACGTCAGTGTCCTCGAGTGGCACTTCACTGGTTCAAAGCCCAAGGGCGATGAAGCAGATGCTTCTCAGGGCGCGGCAAAGGTCCCGCCGAAGAGTACCGGTAAGATTCACCAGGAGCAGACGATCCCGAGTGGTGATGACGATGACGACCTCCCCATCTAATCAGGACATACGTATATGGGCTGTAAGTGTTTTGAATGCTTGCGGCCCATATTTGTTTTGTCCCATCCAAATCTACATAGGAAAGGACTGATTTTTTGTGGCTGTCAAAGGCCGAATCAACGCATGGTCCCTCATGCGGTTTCTTGTGGTACCCTCGTTATTTCTTTGCGCGATCTTCAAACACCCCATATTCCAATGGCTCGCATGCGCTGCCCTTGGTATCTGGCTCTGTTTTCTGTTGTCGGAGATGTTCCGCTCTCAGTTCAGAAAACGCAGAAGGTCCCCTAAGAAAATACCGGCTTCTGCACAGCAGAATCCCGGATCGTATGCGACAGTTCCAGAAGGCGCAAAAGAAGACACCTGGCTGAGTTTACTCAGGCAGGTCAATTATCGTGTCATGGAGCAGCTGAAGCAAAGCTACCCTGCGGCCGCATGGCTGTGGGATACGCGCCCCACCCCGGACGAGATCAGCAAGGGATGCACGAAGCGGATCAAACTCTATCACTGTGACCCCTTCAACTTCGGAGAGGTAACAATGGACGCATCCGGAAAACTGGAGATTGCGCTCATTCAGTTGGTAGCGCTTGCTGACGCGGATACTGAGTCAGGGCATAGTGAAGATCTGGAAGAGAATGACATCCTATCTCGCAGCGACGTGAAGCAGTGGTACACAAATACCGGCATTGCCCTGCTCAGCGCATTGATCGATGAGCTGAATGTGCAAGGGCATAAGCGTCTCGTCATCCGTGAAAATGGTGATGTTGTCGTTTCGGTCGGTGGGAAGGAGCAAGCGGTGGATACCATCCCCGACTTCCCTCCCCTACCCGCTTGGGACGATCTCTGTGTTCTTGCGCGAGAGGATGACATTTCCGCAGAAGTATGCGGTCAGGAACTCGCTGTGTCCTGGCCTTAATCGAACATGATGAGGTGTAAGTATGTCAAAGACTAAACTGTTTGAATCCTGGACCTTCCGACTCCAGCTGCCGTCGCCCTTTGATGACCCGAAATATTCCGGAGCCAAGCCAATGGGTTTCTCGCAGTATAACACTTCCAGTACGGCGCAGAAAGCCACGCTTCATGCCCCGACTCTGCGTGCCCTGCTTGCTTTCGTAAAGCTGGTGAGCGCGACGGAGAACGGTTTGAACACGGATGGGCTCGGTGCGATCGGACATCAGGGCAATACCTACCGGATCAGTGAATACCGTTCTGGTAATAAGACCGATTGTGTTGTGTTCAATCCCATCACCGGCAAATTCAATGCCGTACAGATCGAGGATGGTTCACAGGTCTTGAAACCCTATTCTCTGGGTGCCGGCAATGGATCCGGTTCCTGCCTGCTGTTCTGTCTGATGCCCATTCTCAATGAAGATGACGAGTTCCGTCAGAAGTTCCAGGAACTGACGTCGCACTATGAGCGCGGTTGGCCGGACATGAACGCGGCATTCGAATGCGCACTGGTTCTTTGCGACAATGTCTATCGCCGCATTGAAAACAGTAAGCAGTTGGGAACGGATGGCGTCAAGATCTCGATCCCCACGACCGGCAACATCTCTGTTATCACGCAGATGGCTATGGATAGCGGCAACTACGCCCCTACCGGCGCCTCCTACGGCAACTTCACGATCATGCAGATGTCCGGGACGGTTGCGGCAAAGCCTACCTCATTCCAGAAGGAAGACTTCGTCAGCAAGTATACGCTCTCCAATCGGATCCTTACGGATCGAGAGAGGGCGATGGTTCCCACTCTGCCGGATTGGTACATTCTTCCGAAAGAGGTCGTGCGCGTGTGCGAGCATGCCAAGGCGACCACGGCAACCAACCAGCCAATGCGAAACTTCCTGTTTCGCGGTGAGGCAGGTACCGGCAAGACCATGGGTGCGCAGGCTATCGCTGCCGGTCTCAATCTGCCTTATACGCTGATGACCTGCAGTGCGAATACAGAGATCACCGACTTAGTTGGGCAATTTATTCCTGACACCAACGGACTTCCAAACTGTCCGCCGGTTGAAAATCTCCCCAGGATCTCCGATATCACCATGCATCCGCCCAGTGTCTACATGATGCTGACCGGCGAGTATGACGAAAGTAAAACGGAAGATGATGTGCTTCAGAAGCTCATCGAAATTGCCGTTGGAAATCTGATGGAGAAAGAAGATGCGGGCGGCCAGCGCATCCGCTATGTGGATACTCCTCTCGTGGAGGCAATTCGCTATGGGTACGTTTGTGAGCTGCAAGAACCCTCCTGCATTGCGAATCCGGGTGTCTTGGTCGGCTTGAACTCCCTGCTGGATAACTGCCAGGTAATTACGCTGCCGACCGGCGAACGTGTGCAACGTCATCCGGACACTGTCATTGTTGTCACAACGAACTCTGACTATTCCGGCTGCCGCGATATGAACCAAAGCGTGATTTCCCGTATGGATCTGATCTATGACATTGAAGCTCCCGATCTGAATACGATGGTCAAGCGTGTGATGAATGTCACCGGATTCTCCGATGAACAGGAAGCCACCAAAATGGCCATTGTTGTGCGTGACATTGCGGAGCGCTGCCGCCAGACAATGATTACAGATGGCAGCTGCGGTATGCGCGAATTCAAAAGCTGGGTACTCTCTACGATGGTAACAAAAGATCCGTATGAGTCAGCTTTATCCACGATCATCTCCTCCGCTTCAGCGGATCCGGATAATCGTGCCGAGCTGATTTCCGCATGTCTTGAGCCCCAATATTCCAAGACGATTTGATGAGAAAGAGGTGTGAATTGATGAAACTTGAAAGAAATTCCTTTATCCGTTTTGCAGTCGCTGTCGCGCTCGCGTGCTATGACCTGCCTGCCGACCGGTCCATGGCCCCTGATGAGGCCATCCGGCTCGTTAAGTGGGTCATTGACATGGCGCTTGGGCCGGTTGCATCCAGCATTCAGGTAGAGCCTATGCAGGGCTATCCTCCGTGCGGAAAGATACCGCTCATCATCAGCATCGCCGGTGTGCAGGAGCACCTGTTCTGGTTCTACCCCCAGCAATCCTTTGAGGACATGTGCGACACGCTCTCCGCAATGCTCAGTGAGATCCCGGTCAGCTGCGAAAGCGTTCCGGCGTGATGGGAGGTTGCGCACATGAGAACATCCCATCGCCAGATCCGAAAACGGATCCTTGATGTGAAAAGCAAGATCACTGACGAGGAGTTCTTCTCCTCCAGAGCCTACAACGGATATCTGACGGATCTTGCGGAAGCTGCGACAAAGCGGTATAAGCGTCCTCTGCGTGTTCAGGTCGTTGCAGATCATAATGACGAGACCGTTGCCTTTACGGACTACAGCGGGATCTACATCAATGCCTGCAACCGCATCACCTGGAGCTTCCCTTCCAGATCGCTTCGCTCGATGAGTTTGGAAGGGCTGAACGCTCATGAGTGCGGCCATAACCTGTTCACCGATGAGCGCATCTGGCACAGATACTTCAGCAGTCTGGCCAAAGGCAACTTTTATCCGAAAATGCCGGATGGCTTAGACGGTATGCAGAAGCTCTATGCACAGGACATTCTTGACGCACTTATAGATGATGTGGACACGGTCCCTATGCAGGTGATCATGAGCACAGCACATGCGCTGAGCAATATCTTGGAAGACGGATACGTGGATGCCAGGTACTCTTATGAGTTTCCTGGCTCCCCCGCCAAAGGGATCGCGCTCAACAACCTGCGCTATGCGGATACAATGCCGGAAATCACGGAAATGATCAACCGCAAATACCATGATCATCTGATCGTAGTCAATCTCCTGATCCAGTATGTCAGAGCGCATGAGATCAATAACTTATCCGGTTATGCCGGCGAGTTCATTGATAAGCTGTACCAGTACATTCCCTGGATCGACGAATCCGTCTACGATGATGACGCACGTTCTCGCTGTGAGGCCGTCAACAGGATCCTTGTGGATCTCTGGCCCTTGATGCAGCGCTGCTTTGACGCTCTGCGGGATAAGCAGCAAAAGGCACAGCAGCAGGCACAGCAATCCGCAAATCGCTGCGGCAATTCCAACTCGGGTCAGGCCAATAGTGACGATGAAGATCATGGCAGGCAGCAGGGACAGCAGGCAGTCGAAGAGGATCTCTCCAGCCAGCTCCCGCAGGCGGCGGCCAACTTCACGCTCAAAACCAGGCCTGTCCCCAGCAGCGGTTCCTTCACGCCGAACCCCGGACAGATGAACTCCATCCGGGCACAGGCCGAGCAAGTGATTGCTGAGGAAACGAGCCGCATTGCAGCGCACCTGACAAGCGGCATCACGAGTAACGGAGATGGTGGCTGCGATCAAAACAGTGAGTACGAAGGCTATGGTTACGAGCAGGCAGCCGATGACATTGATCGGCTTTTATCCTCCATTGCGGAGGAGAAAGTGACGGAAGAGCTGGAAGAAGAGCTTTCCGAGGACCTTCAGCGTGAAGCGAATGCCGTCCGATACGGAAACGCGCATCGCAATATCCATGTGACGGTCAATCGCATGGCACATGTAGATCAAAACCTCGTAGATGGCTACAACCGCGTGGCTCCGGAGCTCTTGATGCTCTCGAAGCGACTGCAGCGCAGTGTAAGTTCTGCTCTCCGTGATCGGCGGCAAGGTGGAAAACAGACCGGGCTCCTGATTGGAAAGCGGCTGAATCAGCATGCGCTTTACCGGAACGATGGCCGTATCTTCTACAACTCCCGTCTCCCGACAGAGCCGATCAACCTTTCCGTCGGCCTGCTGATCGATGAAAGCGGCTCGATGTGTTCGGGTGATCGCATTACCAGAGCGCGGGCAACTGCCATTGTGATGCAGGATTTCTGTGAATCGCTCGGTATCCCGCTGCTGATCGTCGGCCACACGGCCTGGAACTCCCATGTTGAGCTATTCTCCTATTCAGACTTCGATACCTACGACAAGAATAATCGTTATCGGCTGATGGATATAAGTGCCCGTGACTGTAACCGCGACGGCGCTGCGCTGCGCTTTGTGGCGGAGAAGCTGTCTAAGCAGACATCCGAGGTAAAGATCCTCATGATCATCTGCGATGGGCAGCCGAACGATGACGGTTACTCCGGGTCTGAAGCAGAAGCTGACCTCCGTGGGATCAAGCTGGAGTACGCGCGTAAAGGCGTCAAAATCTATGCGGCAGCCATTGGTGAGGATCGCCCTCGAATTGAGCGGATCTATGGGGATGGCTATCTGGACATTACCAATCTCCAAGAGCTGCCGGTGATGCTGACGAACCTGATCGTGCGAAGCCTTCCACACTGAATGAAAGGAAAATCTACAGATGATATCTTTTGAAGACTATTTGTGTAACCGAAACGACGCAATTGACAACACTGCATATCAGTTGATTTGCGCCCTGACCGCACAAGATCACAACGAACCAAATGAAGATGATCCTGCCGTTCCGGATTGGAACATGGAAATCATCGGCGAATTGGTTGATGCAGCGGAGGAGATCATCCAAGAGAAGGTTGGGCACACCTGTCACCCATTCTACTGCGACAGTATTCCTTGTTATCAGACTGGAGATTGCCAAAATCAGTATTGCGCTTTTCTTCAAACTGACTCAAAGGAGGGAGACACGTGAAGAAACCTGTGGATTTCGATTGGTATTGTAAGACGAAAAAAGACGTGATCAACAATGCCGCCTATGAGCTCATCGTCGCTCTGACCGCTAAGTCGGCGCCGCCGAGGAAGTTTGAGCTCTCCATTCCACCGAGAGATGATGCAATGGTTGCTGACGTGGTAGAAGGGGCAATCAACGCTGTAGAGGCGCGGATCGGTTATTACTGCCATCCATTCTATCAGGAAGCGGACAAGCTCCCGTGCTACCTTGGTGATCTCTGTAATAACCCCCATTGCATCTTCAAAAACGATCCTGATTACCGGAAGGCGCCGCCTTCTGTGATGGATATGACCGAGGAGAAAGGGGGTGAACACAGTGTCCAATGATAAGCGATATTTCACCGTGAAGGATGTGTCTGACGCAGCAGTCAAGTTGGCGAACGCAGATTCTCGCTTCGAGCAGTACAGCAAAATTTGCGCGCTTGACTACGCCATTATTTGCAGCGGCTGTGAGGACGGTACGCTCTATCGCGCCGAATTCGACGTAGTGGGTGATGTATCCTATGGCGGCAGTGAGGGGATCTATGGTGATATCTATCTGTATGGTAACTGGAGGAAGGACCGATGTGAAACGTGCGGGAATCGAGTCCGTGTCTATGTGCTGAAAACACTCAGCACCGACAGGGAGTCGTATCTGGCGATCGGTATGCTGACCAACCTCATTTGTTACTATGCAAATAAGTTTATCTCAGAACACATGGATCATTTTGATTAAGGAGGAACAGCATCATGCACAGTAGAATTGTTGAGCTCAGTAATGAGCCGATCTTAGTAGATGAACGGCTAAGCGAAGACTCCATCCCTGAGTGGTTTTACCATACGGTAGCCGATTACACAAATGCCAATACTGACCGAGACCAGGACATTCAGTGGTTTCTGGAGCATGTAGGCAGCATTGTGGATGTGGCCGAGAATGGTTTGAGCTTTTCCTTCAAGCCGAACGCCAAACAGATGTACTTCCGGAGAAGTTACCACGCATTTCTGGAAAAGGTGCGTGAGCTGACCGGTATCTCTCTGGATGCTTTTTCCGGAGAGACAAAGTACGATATCGGCATGGCCATGTATAAGCTGAAGAGCTTTTACAATGATACGTTCGGCTTTTATATCTACTATCAAGATGAACTGAAAACACTGGATGATTGGATTCGCGAGACTGATCTCAGCGGGTCCTTTTATTTTGGCGGAACACTCGACTATCACTATTGAGAGGATGACTGAAAATGGAAGATAACCGCATTCAAAACCAGATCGCGATCTACATGACCAACAAAAAGCTCTGTGAGTTCACGGACAAGCTCAAGCCGGCCCCCATTGAGTATTACGCGCACATGCACGCACAGGGCGAAGAGCAGGCGGATGGATTCCGTGCTTATGCCTGTATTGGCGTTGTGCTGCAGGACTACTCCAACGGCACCGGTGATAAGACTGTTCGTGTCACGGCAAACCTCTCCCCCGGCTTCTTCCCCTTTGCACTGAGTCGGATGCAGAACGATCTGGATCGTTTCGACTTCACGGAAGATAAGATCTTCGGCGAGCCTGATGAGCATGGGTTAAGCACTGTGACAAAGCTGTCTATCAAACGCGCATCCGTCGGAAACGATGGAAAGCCCAGGAAGTATCCCTGGTGCATTATCGTGGAAAACGGCCGCGCCGTCAAAGAAAAGACAGCAACAGGCGGCACCCACATCAAGTCGGGCACCTACCAAAAACAGCGGTCCGTGTTTGTCAACATCAATGATCTGGATTTCTTCAACCTCATCTATCGCACGACCAGATTCATTGAGTCGTGGGAGCTGACTTACGGCCCGAAACTGATCCGCGACGCCAGAAAGCTGCTGACTGAGCAGCGTGCGGCGGCGCAGCAGTAAGGAGGTGCAGTCAGTATGAAGAAAAATCGCGCGTTTATCAACCTTGGTGAATTTGAGATGACTTCTCCGGTCATGCGTGTCAGCGACCCCTGTTACGAGCGTGATGTCTGGTGCTGTGGCACCGTTGACCATTGCAAACTCGGGACTTGGGAGGCAGGCGTCCTGAAGACGGATGAAGGCGAATGGGGCACACGCTGTGCCGTCCTTGCCGTCCGTCATAAGGATACTGGTCCAGATTTCAATGTGATCCGCTTAGGCAAAGTGCGCAAAGTTGCGTGCAAATGTGTCGAGCAGTCATTTGAGGTCGGCGTTGATTCTGGGCAGGCAGGGTTCTTTGATGACGCGTTCTATCAGAACGATACGGTTTTTGAGGATCTGCCTGCACTGGGTTTCGCTATTGGCGATCTCCGGTATCGCCATGTGTGCGATATCACACTTAGCAAAATGTCGGCCGGTGTGTTGCCTTATGGTGCGGTCTCATCGTCCGGTTTCGGCGATGGAGGCTATACCTGCTATACGCACGCTGATGAGAATGGGGCAATTGACTTTGCGTTCATTGTGTTTATTTGAGAAAATAACCGTTTTTTGCAGGGGAGTGCTTCGGCACTTCCCTGCCCCGTAGAGGAGGTGTATGGGCCATGATTTCAAATTGGGATTTCTCACTTGTTTTAGCCATCAGTGAACTGCTTGTTGATCCACAGCAGCCAAGCAGTCTGCTGGATATCAAACTGCATGCTTTTCAGAAGGCCAAAGATCTGATGCTTCAGTATGAAAAGCGCGGCATCCGCCGGGATCTTCTCGACGTCATTTTGGATAAGAAGCTCAAGCTGATTTTGAAAGCAGAGACCGCGAATGAAGTAAAGTGCGCATCCGAACCGCCAAAGCCAGTGTACAACTATGGTACCTGGCAGGAAGATCCATTCTCTGTTCCGGAGGAGGAGCTTGCGTTGTGGGCGATCATTTCGCCCAACAACATGCTAAGTCAACCGGCGCAGGAACGGTACATGGATCTTTTTACCCGTGTGTTCGGGATCACGAAAGAACAGCTCATGAAGGGCCCGCTCCCGAATGTGAAGCCGGAGGTGCGATAGGATGGATTTCTACTTCGGAGTCGATTTGCTCCATCACCTTCAGCGGCACTATGAGCAGCGGTTATCCCTCGCGCTTTCCAAGTTTTTCGATCAACCGGATTCCCGCTACTTTTGGCTCTTCAAAGAGCTCGAATGTCGCGTGACAACGCTCCGAAAACTCCTAGTCATGATATCCGCTTTGCCGGGTTTCATGTGCCGGCAGACAGAGGAGCAGGTATTTGCGATGGTTGTCAATTCCACATCCGCTTGGTTTTCGGATGATGTGCTTGGTGATCAGCCGAAGGACACTGCGGGCCACTGCTCCTATTACCAGGAGAGTAATCCCTACTGGGTCGATTATCAGCTTGCAATGGACCGATTTACACAGGACTATGACTACTCCAACCTGGTGACCTTTTATGTTGATCTGGTGGAGTATCTTGTGATGGCGGTACGCCTGTACTTCTTTGTTCGAGAGCAGCAGTTCCGTCCAATCGACCGTGGCAAGTATGACGAGTTGGTCGGGATCCAAGCTGTTCTGCAGAAGCCAGCCTGAGAGGTTAGGTGAAACGGATAATGAATAGGAGGGCAAATGGAACATGACGGCCCAAGAGTATAATCATGATTTTCTCCCGCGAATCAATAGAGCTGAGGAGTTTGTTGAGCTTTTTGAAAGCAGCATCGAGCACATGAGTGAGACGCGGGTTGATAAGGATGAGGTTCGTAAACAATTCCGGATCCGAGGTTGGTCGGAAGAAACGAGACAGGTGATCCTGGCCGCGCTTGAATACTACAAGTGCGCAGAAGGGCTTGCGAAGATAAGAGGTTAGGTGGTGAAAGGATATGAAGTCACTCACCCCCGAGCAGCAGGCTTTTGCAGAGGAGCATCATGGTCTCCTTCTTGACTTTATGGCAAAGCACAGCCTTGGGGATGACTACTACGACCTCTTGGCTAATCGGTATCTGAAAGTGGTGGTACGCTATCTGTCGGAGGAGGCGCTGCGTAAGTACAGCTTCTCCACGGTGGTTTGGTACCATCTGCGTTCAGAGCTATCGAACTATGCACGAGATCAAGTCAGAAAGCTGCAGGAGATCCCAATCGAGTTCTATTGTGAGATCCCTGCACCTGAAATTGCTCCGATTGATGATGGCCTCTGGCGTGTGATCGAAGATAACCTCACCTATAAGCAATTTGAGGCGATCCAGTTCCGCAACCAGGGCTACACCAATCGTGAAATTGCTGAACTGTGCGGAGTCGGTCGCAAAGCGATTGAAAAGCGCTTTGCCCGGATCCGCAAAATACTATCTGATTATAAGGAGAATTGAATTATGAGTCACTTTTCTGTTTGTGTTATTGTTCCTGACGACGGCGTTGTCAACAACATCCATGCCAATAATCTGGAAAACCACCTGATTCCTGTTCTGGCCCCCTTCGATGAACAGACAGAGGAAGAGAAGTACCGCGAATTCGAAGATCGCACGGAAGAGGCAAAAGCCGACTTTGAGAATGACACCATGCGTGTCGTCCGGTTCCCGGATGGCAGCATCCACTCCATTTACGATGATGCCTTCAACAAGTTCTTCTTCGTTGAGAAAGACAAGATCTATGCGTTCGGCCCAAACCGGGACCGAAAGAGCAAACTCCAGACGGAGGAGTCAAAAGCGCTGGAGTTGGTGACAGATTACCCCGTCAAATCGTGGTATCCCTCATTCGAGGCTTACTGCGATGAACATCGCGGCTTTGTGAAGGCTTCAGATGGACGATGGGGCTACACTTGCAACCCCAACGCGAAATGGGACTGGTGGCAGATCGGCGGTAGATTCCCAAATCGATTCTTAGTTCCGGAAGGACTTCAGGACTGCATTCCTTCTGCGAAAGACGATGATGGCGAATCTGCTATCCCTCCTGAGGGGTATCAGTATGCCGATGCCGCACGCAAGAAGGATATCTGTTGGGATGTCATGCGCAAGATCGCTGTCGATACGGTCGAGAAACGGTATCAGAAGTGTGTAAAAGCATTCGAGACCAAAGACCTTACCGATTTCGGCCCTCTGTGCAGGATCCTTGATGAGGGCATTTCAGCCTGGGGCGAAATGCTGTATCTGAAAGGTGAAACTCTGGATGAGTATAAGGCGCGGAAAGGCGCTACCGATCTGGATCGATACATGTGCCATACCTATGCATTTGTTGATCGCAATGGAGATTGGACCGGCTCCGGTGATATGGGCTGGTTTGGGATCTCCAGCAACGACAAGGACGAGCGAGCTTGGAACGATGAGATCCAGAAGCTCATGAATGAGGCGAAAGATGATGACTTCCTTGCCATCGTCGATTGCCATATCTGATTTTTGAAGAAGCCCCGGAGACGAGAGTTGCAATAGCACCTCGTCTTCGGGCCTTCGCATTATGTATGAAGGAGGTTGTTTAGAATGGCTCTTACCTATGTGTGCTCGCCCCTCTCTGCCCCTACACGGGCTGAGATCATGGTGAATGCCCAAAGAGCACGCACGTATATGACAATGTGTGAGCGGGAGTTCGGCTGCCGCGCAGTTGCCCCGCACGCTTATTTACCCTATCTGCTTGACGATTCCAACCCGGAAGAACGAGCACTTGCCCTATCTTTTGGCGTAAGCCTGCTTGCCCTGTGTGATCGCTTGGTCATCTATGGCGACCGCATCAGTAGTGGCATGAGGGAGGAAATCCGAAGAGCGCGGGAATTGGGGATACCCATTCTCAATCGGCAAACGCAGTTGTCAGATGGTTCATCCGATCCTGTCATTGTTGGCCGGTACATCAACGGGATATCCCTGAATGGGCTTGAATACCTGAAGAATGACGCAGATGAAGTGATCTACTTTGCAGGTGTTGAAGCGGCAAAGGTGTACCTGCGTGAGCATGGTGTAACCGAAGACGAGATGGAAGATATGGTCTTCCGAAAGAGTGTCGGTACCTGCTTTCGCTGCGGAGATTCACTCTTCTTGAGTGACATTCCAGAATACACTTGTCAGTGCTTCCGCTGTGATGAAGACTTCTACTCCATCGAGCAAGATATCACTTTATGATCAAAGAGAGGACGATACGTTTATGAGTATCAATCGTGGCGATATTTTCTATGTCAATCCGAGCGAAACGGTCGGATCCGAGCAGCGATCTGGTCGGCCGGCCATCATCGTCTCTAATCCGCTGTGTAATGAGCACAGCCCTGTTGTCGAAGTCGTGTACCTGACCTGCCAGTACAAAAAGCCCATGCCGACGCATGTGCGGATTGAAAGTGCCGGCAAGCACTCGACCGCACTTTGCGAGCAGATCTCTTCCGTCGATGTCAGCCGTCTTGGTGACTTCAAAGGCCACCTGACAGACCGTGAGATGGCGCAGGTAGATATAGCCCTCATGGCTTCTCTTGATCTGCACCCGGTTCCGCGTCAGGCGAAAGTAAGACCTGTCAGGCCGGATGTGGATGATGCCGCATTGGCTCTCATTGCGCTGCGTTTTTTAGAGGGTTTCCTCCAGAAGCGCTGCGGTGTGACGGTTCAAGACAGGCTTTCGATTGACCTACTTGGTCAGAAGAATGACTGATGGAGGTGTATCGTGAAAGGCTTCTATGAGAAATTGCTGGACGGTAGGATCGTTGATCGACCGCCATGCAGTCGCTGCCTCCATCGCAACAAAATGACCGTGGAGGAACCTTGCTACAGCTGTATAGACCTCATGGATTTGAGCCTCCATCGACCGAACGCGGAAACGGAGTTTGCGAGCTTCACCCCTGCAACGGAGGTGGACCATGAAGAATGACGAATTGACTGTACGCACCCCATTGGGGGAGCTGGTAGTCGGGATCAAAGCGGATCCCGACTACCCTGGCATTTCTGTTGCTTTTTGTGGCAACGGTATGAACGATTGCTTCAATGAAGGATCGATCCGTCTCGCATGGATCGAATACTCTCCGGAGAAGCGTCGTCTTCAGGCCATTGTTTATGGTGACGGGAATGCAGATGATTACACACAGCTCATCGAGTTCAAGAACATTTCAGAGCAGGACAAATAAGATACGGAGGTAAATGATGGGTACAGCAAAGCTGATGACGCCATTATTCTATGATGGCAACTATAATGTGGAAAAGAAGCGGATGAGAGCAGTTTTGGAGCGTGAGGTTTCTAACGGTGCCGTGTCGTACCGCCTTTGGCGTAGCGATGGCAAGCCGGATCTTGAGTATCCGAGAGCCGCAAACGATGCGTACATTCTCCATGTGGAGGTCAATGACCATCTGGTTCCCCTCTGCATGACGGACTATGCCCTGGTACATCACTGTGGGTTACTTCCCGCAACGATTGCCTTGTATGGTTCCGAAGAAGGCAGAGAGGAATATTTCAAACACCTGAGGGATTCCGGTGCCGCAGGCACAGGAGCTTTCACGGAAGCGATGGCACGCGAGACGGAAAAGATCATAGAGCTTGGTAATGATTCTGCTCGTCAGGCGGACTACATTAAGAGTGTTTTAGATCAGCATGTCGCCGCATTCCTTGATTCGAAAGAATGCGACGGCAAGAGTTTCCCCGACTTCGTTGGAGCACTCATTCTGGATGAGATCCCGTCCTGCCTTGCGCTGAGAACTAAGTATCGTGCGTATAAGCAGGAGGAAGCGCTCAAGCGGCAAGCCGAGCAGGAAGAACAAGATCGTGCTTTCTGTGAAGAACGGAACCGCAAGGCCGAGCAGATGATCGATTTGGCCATTCGCACTATTCGTGGCGACGGTACGCTCAAAAATGAACCTATCAGCCTTTACAAAAGCCGCTATGATTCCAGCACTTATTCCATTGTCAATCACCTCATGCGCCGATATCAAGTCGATGTGCCACTTCGCACGCAGGGCTGGATCAATGATAAGCTCATCAGCGTCACAATCGAAAATGGCAAGTGTGAGCATCTCAGATATATGCGTTCCAAAGGTGCACAGTGCTCTCAAAAAATCTTTGATTGTATGCACGAGCTAATTCTGAAGGTCTGCTTGGAAACGGAGGGCTGAGAGATGGAATACCATTGGTATGAGGATTATTGGGTGATGCCACGCAATCTGCCGAGAGGTCATGAATTCTTCATTGGTTATTACCAGACGCAGCGCGCGATCCATCATCATGTGGCATTCATCCACACGGATCAGTCCTGCTTCCTTTCAACACATCTCTTTGATCAGGGATATCGTATTTTTCTGCACTTCAAAAGTGGTACTGTAACAGATATTGGGCGCGGTGAAAATCCTGCGTTACCGGTGAGGATTATCCGCGAGAATATGAATTTGGAAGCACCACTCTTAGCTGGATTGCTCGGGAAACTGACCGAATGATTAGCGGAAGTATTTAGCCAACAAGAGTATTTTCCTTGTTTTAAAAGAGAAGCAAATTAACGAAATTGTCTTTATCTATTTCTACAAATCTAACACAAAACAAAGGAAGTGGAGTACCTGGGGTGTCCACTTCTTTTGTTGTTCAGAAGGAGCCTTGTCCGTATTATTGGACAAGGCTCCTGTTATGATGCGTACTGTAACAAAGGAACGTACCTTATAAGAGGAGAAAACATATGGATCTATTCGATTTTAACCACGATGGTGAAGTGAGCGACCTCGAGCGCATCATAGGACTTGCTGCAGTTCTTTCTGAAACCAATCCAGATGTAGAGATCTCTGTGACTGTGGACGAAGACGAGGACTATGAAACCATGACTCACGATGAGTTGGAAGAGCGTCTGGATGACCTTCGCACCCAGCGAGACACTTTGGAGTGCGAGGAACCAGATGATCTTGATAGTGAGGCATACGAAGAGTGGGAAGAACAATGCGAACAACTCGACGAGAAAATTGAGGAAATTGAAGACCTATTAGAAGGTTGAGGTGGTCATAGTGGCTGGTAGATACCGCAGGAATGGTGAGGCTGAAACTCTTGGCTGTTTGGTTCAGTTACTGCTGCTACTCGTTACCATGCCTTTTGTTGGCCTCTATCTTCTGATAAACCCCAATTCAATATCAAAGGGGCTGGGACTTCTGCTGACTGTTTTGGGGGTTGTTATTTGGATCATTGTTTTAACGATGAAATGAAGCCTATTCCAACAAATTTGAAAATTACCGGAGGAAATAAAAATGAGAGCTTTGCTTAGAGATGCGCAAGATCAGACCCGCATTGCCCTTGAAGTAGAGGAAGCCGTATACGATCCGAAGGATAATAAACTTTTTCTTTACACCACTAGCGAGACCTGCTACGCAGTTTCAAAGGTTGTGAGAACTAATGCGGATTCGATTCTGGAAGAGCTTGCCATGAGGGGCTACAGCGACCTCACGCAGTTTGAGTCGGAGCAGGACGAATAATCAGGAAGGAAAGCCATGATCATACTAACCTGCTCAAGCGTCCAGGATATGAAAGAAAAGAACAAGCAGGAATTCCATGGGACAAGGGCCGAAGCAATCGAGCAAAGATACTCCCCCTGTGGGCGCTGCAAACCATGACAATTCCTTGAAACCGTGGTATGATGGGATGAGTTAGTATAAGTACGCATGGCACGCAGATTGAGGAGGTCACAAAGTGGAATACAATAAGTTGATTGCTGACATGATCGTCGGTGATGATGTTGAAGGGTTTTATATTCTGAAGGCAGCTTATCCCAAAACAACAGCAGCGGGAAAGCCCTTCCTGAGTGCAACATTATCCGATCGAACCGGCACCATTGAAATAAAAGTTTGGGACTATGCAGGACCCCTTTCCTCCGCAAATGAGGGTGAGGTTGTGAAGATCCGTGGAACGGTAGGAGAATTTCGTGGCACGCCGCAGATCACCGTTGAGAAAATCCGACTGGCAGAAGGCAACGATACTTATGATGTCTCCGCCTTGGTCCCCGTCGCACCTATTGACGTGGATGTCACAATGGCAGAGGTCGAGAGACTCATTCGCTCGATTTCAGATCCTGATTACCAGAAAATCTGTAGTGTGATGCTGGCTCGGCACAAGGAAGCGCTTATGACGATTCCTGCCGCTAAGAGCGTTCATCACGGCTTCCTCTCCGGGCTTTTGATGCATACCGCAAACATGATGAAAACGGCAGACTTCCTTGCCGGCCTCTATGCAGATGTCATCGATCGCGGACTGCTGCTCGCCGGCACCTTCCTTCATGACTTTGCCAAAGAGAAGGAGTTTACCTTTTCTCAGCTCGGCCTCGTCACGGAGTATTCGGTGAAAGGACAGCTCCTTGGCCATCTCGTAATGGGTGCACAGGAAGTTGCTGCCGTAGCTTCGGAACTGGGGATCCCTGAAGACAAGTCCGTTTTGCTGCAGCACATGATTCTTTCCCATCACGGAGAGCCAGAATTCGGCGCTGCAGTGAAGCCCATCTGTGCGGAGAGCGAGCTGCTCTCCCAGATTGATATGCTTGACAGCCGGATGGAAATCTACCGCGAGACCTTGGCCGGTCTCCAGGTGGGAGAGGTGAGCAGTCGCATCTTCGCGCTGGACAAAAGAGTGTTCAAGCCTCATGAACTGAATGGGTGACGGATATGGCTATTGGAGAGAAATATACTCCACTTGGAAATTGGCTGAAGGAACACGGAGGAGACTCTGTTAAGCTTACTTTCGATGAGTTGAACCAGATCATCCCAATCCCTAACCACGCATATAAGAACAGACCATCCTGGGCAAATCTCTCAAACCCTGCATCCTTTTGCTCCAGCTGGATCAGTGCGGGATATGTCGTGGATTCCATTAGTTTAGAGGAACAATGGGTCGTATTCAGGAAAGGCGAAGTACAGGGCCACACACACCATCATAAGCCGCCCTATCGTGTTGTGGATCAGAAAAAACTTGCTGAAGCCATTCAAGCCGGATACGAGTGCTATGACAGTATGAAGGATGATCCACATCACCGGTATCTCTCTTGGGAGTACTGCCATGAAGCGTTTCGGCTGAATAGGCGCCCGCAGATTGACGCCACGATCGACTATCTCTGCCTGCACTTGGCTTGGTATTTGGCCAGTTGGGGTATGCTTCGGAACTCTTTCCTCATGCAGAAGGATTACAAGATCCATGCGGATGTTGTCCGTTTGATTTATCAGCCGGAGTGGGATGATCTCTGGGACCTTTCTCCCGAGAAACTCTCGCAGGAGTATTATGCTGACCGCATCATGAAACTTAGCGAGAGCATTACAGAAGCTTATGTGGCATCCGGTGCCGGCATCCCAACGGATACCTTGCTTACCAAGATCTTGCTGGGTACTGTGGGCTGCGTACCCGCCTATGATCGGTATTTCAAAAAGGCTCTTGCTGATACCGGTGCAGCCCCCCAAGTATTCAGTGCGAAATCCATCCGAACCCTTGGCAACCTGTATCTTGACTATGAGGATGAGTTTGAAAAGCTCCGGAAACATTGCGGCAGCCGAATTGAGTATCCGGCAGCCAAAATCCTGGACATGTGCTTCTTTGAGTATGGCTTCCAAAGAGACGCGAGCAGCCAAGAAGACAGCGATTAGATTATTCTGTGAGGAGGGATCACTTTGGAATATGCTTTGACAGCGGATCATCACCGCGTTCACGCATTCGATGCAGAGAAGGGGCAAGAGTATTACTGTCCTGTGTGCGGCAACCAGGTGATTCCTCGCCAGGGCGAAGTCAATTCGTGGCACTTCGCTCATGTGACCTCGTGTATGGATGATTGGAAATACGATATGTCTGAATGGCACCGAGGATGGCAATCGCGTTTTCCCGAAAATGTTCGTGAGATTGTCGTGGAACACAGGGGCGAATGCCATCGTGCAGACATCTTGATGGGCGGCTATGTCATTGAGTTTCAGCACAGTCCGATTTCTGCCGGTGAATTTGAACGGCGCAATAAGTTCTACACGAGGGCCGGCTATAAGGTGATTTGGGTGTTCGATGAGACCTACGCCTTTGGGAATGAGTATATCTCCAGCAGCCTGGATGATGAGAACAAGTTTGTGTGGAAGTGGCCGAATCGCGTGCTCGCTTCAGTTGTTCCTCAGCGATCCACAGATATAGCAGTCGTTCTGCAGCTCACCGAAGGCCATGATGACGACGGTTGCGAATGGCTCGTGAAGGTGGAGTGGGCGATCGTAGATGATGACGGGTATGCCGACTATCGCCGATTCTTCATTGATGATAGTTTTGCGCCAGATCTTTTTACTGAAGACGGCCTACAAAACATTCTGTTGAGCAAGCGGAAGCGGTTTGATGCCTTCCTCCGTGATAACCAACCCTATGCGCCGAAGTGCAGCCGAATCAAGGGTAATCCACGGGACTGGTACATATGCCCGAAAACGCACGATTGGCATAACAACCAATTCCGGGAATGTCAGAACAATTTAATCAACGAGTTCCGGACAGGAACGGATTATAGGCAAGGAGGTTTGTTCTTCTACTGTGCTTATCCTCGCATTATCCATGAAGCGGATAAGTATGGAGAGGTGCATCTCCCATCCATTCGATTTTAAGGAGGGCTCCGACATGAAAAAGGAATATGACACCAGCGTGAAAGAGGCCATTGAACGAGTCATGAGCGTATTCTCCGAGTACATCAAAACAACTCCATACTTCGATATTGTATGGTCTGGTAAGGTCGGGTATATCTACATCAGCATCGATAGTTGCCGTGGTACTGTCGGCGACATGGACTGCCTTGTAATTGATAGCCCCGAAGAGCTTCTGGATAAGCTGCTGTATGAAATGGCAGTGGATATCATGGAGGAAGGTGGGCACGACCTAAGCCCGGTAGAAGCATCAGCATTGGAGCGTGCTGAGGTAGCACGGCGCCTTAATGTCTATCTGGAGCAGTTGCCTGAATACCAAGACCGTATCAGTTTTGTATTCGAACGCAAGTGATCTTCAAAGATAATCTCGGTAGAATATAGCGAGGTGCATATGGCAAAGAACATCAAAAAGCGTTCAGCGAGTCATATCTATTTCGGCGTCAATAAGCTAACCGGCGAGTTGAAACATATCTCCGAGGTGCCCAGCGGTCAAAAGTGCAACTGCATCTGTGCAGCTTGTCTGCAACCATTTGAGGCACGAAAAGGAACGCGGCGGCGCCACCACTTTGCTCATGTTTCAAATTACGAGTGTATGTATGCAAGCGAGGTGGCCATCTATAAGGCGTTTGCCGAAGCGTTGAAACAGAGTGGCTTTTTGGCGTTGCCCCCAGTAATGTTGCGGTTTCCGGCATGGCATGATCCAGAACTCTTGCAGGAAACACGAAGATTGAAGATTGACTCTGTCGCTTTCGAGTGCGAACCCCTGTCTTATCCACCGCTGCTGCGCGTGACCATGCAAGGGACACCGTTAAGAATCCTGTTGGATTTTGACCGCTATTATGATGACGATGATAGTGTGAAACTGGCGGAAGAAGCAAAAGCGGAGGACTACTCGCTTTTGTTAATCTCCATGCCGAAGATTGACCAAGATACGGAGTTTACCCCGGATAGGCTTCAAAGCGTACTTCAAGATAACGATCGTACCGAATGGGTCTTCAGCCGTCTGGAAGAACAGTGGAAGCAAAAGTACTACGCTGTAGCGGTTTCGCCCCCGGAGCATGGAACCGGCAACCTGTGCCCGATTTCATTTGGAAAATATAAGGGCAAGTATTCTGCTCGGTGGATAGATTGTGCCCATTGTCATTTCAATGTTGCGCAGCCACCTTGCTGCCTCTGCGTTGCAGGTGCGGGAATTCAAAAGAAAGAAGACTTCAAGAGAGATTTGCAAGATCGGCTATCCGACATCGATAAAATCAGGAGAACGAACGAAGAAGAGATCCGGCTGCGTGAAGAGCGAGAAAGATCTTTCGAGCGAAGATCAGTCTATGCTACAGTGTTTTCGTGAATATCGCTTATGCGAACCATTCTGATGCGCCCTTCCTGTTTGGCCGGTGAATTATACCCGTATTGGATAGATTCTGCGATTGACCCCCATCGCACCCACGCCCACGATTCCGGGATCTCAAAGGGCAGTTCATCGTCGATACAGCGCTCCATACCGTCCAACTTCTCATAATGAGAATTATCCCGTCTGAAAATGACAGATTCGTGCTTGTCCTTTTTGATTTTGCCTTCCTTGACGAGCCGCTGCTTCTCTGCCCGGATACGCTCCAGCAGAGCCTCTGCAGACTCGTCAGATGGCTCTTGTGGCACCAGCTTGCCTTGGACTGCCTCTTGCAATATCGACTTCTTGAGGGTTTCGGGGAAGGCCGTATTTAATGAAAGCAGCTTTGTATCGGCAGCAGCGTATTGCTCCAGACACGGTGATAGTTCTGAAACCTTCTGGATGATTCGCTTCTGTTCACTGACTGGAGGAACCGGGAAGAGTGACTGCAAAACATTCTCTCTGGCGATACCTGGAATCATGCCCTTTGCCGCCGCTTTCAGATCCTCAACAAGCGTTTCCAGCACAAGCTGAATGTACGGCACATACAACTCACTGATTGGCCGAATGGCCATGATCTGTCTGGCAATATGTACTTGTGGTTCTTGAAGGACGGCCATCGTGCCTACTGTGCCTTTGCAGGTAAGTAAAACGTCTCCACAATATGCAAAGGCCCGACCATATTCCGTCCAGCGGTTAATTAACACATTTCCGTTTTCGATATTTGAGGCCCCGGTAATGTAAGGAATGCCTTTTCCACAATCATTATATTTATCCGGTGTCATATCTTGCCCAGATTGAAGCTCAATGACTGTTCCCAGCCTTACCCACTCCCATGAATCGGGGATGTCGAACGGCACTTCATCCGCAAGCGACCGTACTTCACCATCGATTTTCTCATAAGGAGTATTATAAGAAACTGGCCATTGCTTGAAGAAACGCATATTATTTGATATTATAAAGATAATAGGAGTCTTGTAATAGAAAGGAGCACAGCATGGCAAAGCAGGAACTCTCACTGAAACAACAATACCAGCGGCTCACGCAGGCTAAGGCGCAGGCAACCAGGAATGGACAACCTACCCCTAAACTCGATAAGAAGATCGAAAAGATGAAGGCAATGATAGGCAGCACCGTACAGAAAGTGCCGGCTGCAAAACAATCTGCCAGCAAGTTCGTGGACTACAAGGGTGTCAACAAGCTACCCATGCAGGGTGGTGCCTGCACTCCGAAATAAGATTTGCCATAAATTGTTCATCGCACGGAAAGAACAGGATTATAGAATAAAAATGAGAATAAATGTTGGGGGCGCGATGCATGCCAAGAACATACAATCACCTATCATATGAGCAAAGACTAAGGATAAAAGAATTGTTAGACAAAGGCACTAAGAAAGTGGATATTGCTCGTGCATTAGGCATCCATAACGCAACGATTTATCGGGAAATAGATCGGGGCTCCATCAATGGAATCTATGATCCGAACCATGCTGAGGAACAATACAGAGGTCATTTATCCGAAAAGGGACGACCGCCAATTTGCTCCATTTCTCCTGAGCTGGCTCAGCGCATTGCAAGGCTAATCATAGAAGAAAAATTAAGCCCAGCAAGAATTATTGATAGATTGCAAGAAGAAAAGTGGAGCACTGCCCCAAAAGCTCGAGCAACGATTTACAGTGCTATCGATGATGGCTTGATCCCAGGAGTAACTAGAGAGAGCCTTAATTCGTATGTTACAACTATGTTTAGTGATGGGCAGATCCATATTGCAAAATGGGTGCGGAATACATTGGATCTTAACGACGGAGATGAGCTGCTTTTCGAAGTCGTTGATAACAAAATAATCTTTATAAAAACCGAGGGTTAGTGGGAAACTCCTCGTTGCCCCTGCTGACCCAAAATGTATGAAGCGAAAATGACACGCCCCAAAAGTGAACGCCGATGTTTTGGCGCGCTCTTGGGGCGTGTTTTTCATGTTCAGTTCAGTCCGTCAAAAGGTATGCTTTTTGGCATAGGGGTGCTTATCCATTGTATCTGTGAGCCAGATCAGCTAACCTTGTCAACCAAGCATTTACCTGATGGGACTCGTGTACCCCAGTTTTACACCAGATAGCAAAATGCTCGCAGTTGTTGAACGGCAAAGCATACTTTTCTTCGCCTATTCTACTCTTGGCTCGAGCAACTGTTTCTTCAGGTGAATACAGGTGATAATCGGTTTTTCGGATTAGATCAAAGAAAGGCGCCTCTGAAGGCTCACGTATAACACTCGGTTGCCCTCGGCGGGTTGGTCTACCACTATTATCCGGGAAGTCCAGAGCATAGACAAAGGTGGAGTCACCCTGAAACTCTTTATAAGGAGCTTCATGGATGGTGATTCGACCCGAAAAATCGCCATTTTCGGCAGCATAGTGGATTACCCTTTGATTTCCAATATAGATTGCGAAGTGTTGATAAAGACCGGCTTTTCTGCTTACAGCCAGCACATCACCAGGCAACAGCGGAATGCCGTTTACAGTTTCCGAAGAAGTTGGTGGAATGGCGGCAAAAGAGCCTGAAAGACTGGGGCTCTTCTTCTGGTTTATTAGATATTGACGTTGAGCCTGGAGACCATTGATGATTTTTAAGAAGGGCTCCTTTGCCTCCTGAGATAGGTCCTTTTCAATTCGCCGAAACTCAGCCTCGAATTTCCTTCTTTCAATATCCAACTTGACCATGGAGTCGATTATACCTCGTGCCTTCAGGCGATTCTCGTCGGCCTGTGCGATGAGATATTCGCGATGGGCCGCTTGAACTCGGATTAAGGAGTCATAAAATGCCTTGTCCTTCGCAATGCCGAGTGCAATATCAAACAATCCGAGCAGGTCGCTGTTTCCGTTTCCCATGGTCAGATATTACCCATATGGTCCAACACGTCAGAGATGATTTTGGAAAACTCATCACCACTCAGCTTTGTTGTGCCAGAGGTATAGTAATCATGCATCAGTCTCCGAATTGCTTCGACCTTGTTGACGGTTGCATCAGTTTCGGCATTTAGTTTCTTTACATATTCTTCGGTTTCTTGTTCCAGCATCAGCCGATTCTCTCGTAGTATACCGATATAAGTATCAGCCTGAACCTGCATCCTCTGTATTTCAACAACGGTTGTGGCAACATCGAGGATACGGTCAAAATTATCTGCTGCAGCAGAAGCCAACTTGTCGAGCCCTTCTGATCCTTGCTGGGGCTTATTTGCCAAACCACCCCTTGTACTCGGTACAATCTCGAAATCTAAACTCTCTGTCATGCGGTTATCTCCCTTTCTACATCGTCCAGTTTCTCCAGCAGCGCTTGCAGGGCACTGATGTTACCGACTGGGTTATCATCAACAGAAAATGCGTCGGCATAGGTTTTTGCAATGACAGAAATGTTGTCGATATTTTCTGCTTCAAGTTTATCCATGTCTTTCTGCACCAAGGTAACGGTCTCGCTTTCCCAAGACTCGAGTCCTTTTTTAACTTTGGAAATCAGCGAAGGTTTCCAAGTGCCATATTCAAATGCGATCGTTGCAATCTCCAAAACGCCAGAAACTGCTGTGCTGATAGCCTTAGTCGATGTAAGGCCAATCTTTTTCATTACTGTCTTTAAGGCATTATGGGTCTCCCGTTTGAAAGTGTGACCAAACAAGTCACCGACTTGCTTTAATGCATGTGATGCTGCATTAGCCATTCCGGCACCGGCTCCACCATTCCCACCAAACTTTGAAAAGTATTTGAGCAGGCCGGTATTGAGAAGCCTGCCTGCGGCGCCCTTTGCAACGCCGGACCCAGCTTTGAACGTAGAGCTTGAGAACCGGAGTTTAATATCTCGCTCAAACTGGATAACAACAGTATTCAAATAGTTGTTTACTTCTTGGTCAATGGAGTCCAATTCAACAGTGAGATAGTGTTGGATTTCCTCAGCTTCTTTTCGTGCATAGTAGGGAAGCAAGTGTGTATTTGTGTAAACAATCATCTCATCCTTGCTTGCGTTGGATTGTTTGTTGATCTCATTGCAGACCGCTGTTTCCATATTAACTCGACTACTGGAAACACATTTTGGGAGGTTAGCCCGGATTCTGACGAATCCGGGTTTAATTATTTCATCAATAGCGTGTTGGAACTGTGCGGAGAGCTGTTCCATCTCGATTCGCATGAACTGTGCATTCCCGGCATCCATTTCCAGGTTTCTAATCTGCCGTTCAAGTTCGGTACGCAGGAGTACAACCAAGTCATTGAGATAAGATAAGAAAGCGAAGTATAGATCTTGCTGTCGATCAGGCGAATTCAAATCACTGACGATTCTTGCCTTTAATTCCTTCAATACTGGGACATCAAAGCGCCCCTGCTGAACAGGTGTCGAAGGCATAATAAACAACGGTATTTCTTGTTCTGTCAGCAGAGAGGTGACTGCGCGATAAATCTCGGAAATCCGGCGATCGGAAGGGGTTGCACCATTGGGACATCTGTTGATGGCCAAGTAAATAGGAATACCAGGGCGAGTAAGTTCTTTCAATTTGCGTAAAAACTCATGGTCGGTCTCTTGAATTCCGGTTTTGTATCCGACCGTATAAACTACGGAGTCACAGTTTGGAAGAAAGTCGATTAACACTTCATCGTGTTCTTCAATTAGGGAGCCATAGCCTGGGGTGTCGAAGATGCGCACTCCAGTAATCCCAAGTTCTGAAGAAGGCAGTACGGCACGAAGCCGCTGAACATCCGGATCTGGTTTGAGTGCAAGCTCACAGAAAATAGGATACTCGAGCATCTCCATCGTGGCATTCCGATTGATGACAAAAAATGAGTCACTTTCGGCAGATTGATCCACAAAGACCTCGGTAATGGTGCCAGTTGAGGGGACGCTGCTGGTGGGCAGTATGCTTTTTTCAATAATGCTATTGATGATTGTAGACTTACCACTACAGGATTCACCTAAAAAGACAATATAACTGTCCGGCTGATTGATGCGTTGACGCAAGAATAGAGCCACTTGGAATAGCTCGTTGTTGTTCAGCTGTTTAGCAATGCTGCAGAGCCCATCTGCGCTATTTTTCAAATCAATCATTGTCGGGCCTCCAGTTTGTTAAATACTCCTTATCCTTTTCCAGTGTGTTAAGTTCTTTTCTGATTGAGACACCATTTTCTTTGAATTCTGCAATTCTTTTCTGGATCGCAGCCAGTTGTTCGCCTCGGGCAGAAATATAGTCTTCGAGACGAGCGAGGGTATTGTCGGCAAATTCGGCATAGGAGTCAATGATCACCTGGGATATTGAGGCTTTAAAATCTGCGATGTACGGTTCAAGATCTCGTTTAGTCTCGCGACCACGAGCCTTGACAACGGCCTGCCTTGACTTACTGCCGATGAAGCTACCAACCAAACTAATGGCAAGGGCAGCAGCAAAAGCAAGCGGACCACTGAGTGCACTAAATACTAATGCTGATCCGATGGCGCTTCCAATCTTAATCGTGGCATCCATGCCCTTTTCCCATTTGAAAGCTTGTACTTTGTTGAATGCTCCCGCATTGGGAGAACGCATTTCTTCTCGCTTAAGGATATCATCCAGTTCTTCAAGTTTGGCTTTTAAGTTTTCCCAAATGGTTGAAAACTTTTCATATACCTCGTCCATCGCTTCTGTGGCGTATTGCGATTGATACTCGGTGAAGGCGTTGGCGAGCAGTTCTCCGTCAACAACTCCCTGATCGACCAGATGGAAAATCTCCACCCGCAACAATTCAGAGTACTTTCTCGCTGTTGCAGACGCAAATGTCTGTACCTCTCGACGATCTGAGTTGAGTTGCCGCTTGATGATGCCAACTTTTTCTTCAACTTCATAGCTCACGGATTCAAAGTGCTTTTTTTCTGTCTCCATGGCCGCGAGCAATTCCTCGCCCGTCATTTCCGCTTGCTGGATTTGTTGCTCCACTTGAATTGATGCCGATCTAATTAACTGGTTCAGCCGCGCCTCGAGAGCAGAAGCACTTTCTGCTCTATAACTCTTTGCAAACGAGTCCAGTGTGCTGAGTAATTCATTGATGTTAGAACTGCTGATAAGATCCTGGTTCTTCTCAAATGCTCCCTTTGCTGCTGCATAAGCATTTACCGGAATAATGGGATGCAGCGTCGGGGCACTAATTTTTTGCGAAATTTCAGCAAGAACCTTCTTATTATGCGCAAGGCCCTCGTTCACTTCGTCCTGAGAATTGTCGTCCCAGACATTCTGGACAAAATATGCAGAATTAAAGCTGCGCCAGACCGAAGTAATGAAGTTGGACTCGGTTTTGAGAATTGGAGGCGACGTCGAGATAATGAAAACCGCCACACAAAGATCCTTAATGTATCGATTGGTGGTTTCCTCATTTGCTCTCGTAAGGCTACCGACACCTGGCAGATCGACAATGACAAGTCCTGTTTTCAACAAGGGATAGTTTCGATACAAAACGATGTGACTTACCTGCTTCTTGTTTCCAGGGTTGTAATTGTTGTCCACAAATTCACTCAAATCTGCCTTGGTCCTTACAATGACTTCGGGCTTGTTCCCAGAGAAGTGAACAATTCCGTGAGGCTCACTACCGAACCGAACTTCCACAGGAACACAGGTGGTTTCGTCCGCCTCGCTCGGAAGAAGGTCCTCTCCCAAAACTGCATTGATTATGGTGCTTTTTCCCATTCCCTGCGTGCCGAGGAAAGGAACAATCATATCGGAGGAATTGCTCTTACTCTCGATATCGAGAATTAGGTGGGCGTAGTTTTGACCAGTGGGGCTGTACTGCTCCAAAAGACACAGCAATTCGGGATAATTACTGAGCGGCTTCACTACTCGGCACCTCCATTCCCTTGAACAAACGTTTATAGCCAGGTAAACTCAGGTAACTAGTAATGCATGTTAGCAACACCCGATTGTTTTCGGCAACGGCCAGTACCGAATCAGCCTCGGAGGACAGCTTGTCCATTTGGGATCCGAGACTTTGCGACAGAGCCTCCAGTTTAGAAGCAAAATCTTGGAGTTGTTCTGCTTTGTCACGGGCAAAGGCGGCAGACATTTCGGTAATCAACTTTTCCAGTCGTGCAGTATTGTCATTCTGAGCCTCAATGAACGCGCGAGATCGCTGCTCCATGTCAGCGGTTATTCTGGGTAAGGCATCCCTGATTTCGGCGGTAGCCTGCATTTCCTGCTCAACTATGCCAAGAACCTTCCCCTGGGTTGCATCCAACTGTTCAGCCGTAGCTAGCTTTTGGATCGCAGCCTTAGCTTTAGTTAGATCATCACTCAATGAGTCAGTTTGATCAGCAGTAGCTAAGTTTGAATAAGACTGCTTGACCTCATCAATCAACTCTTTGATTTCACGCTGGCCAGCCTCCAAATTGTAGATTGTGTCTTGGATGCTCTCCTGCAACTTACTAATGAGTTGTTCGGTTGTATTATCTACTTCGAATACCATAGCATTGGCCTCCGTATTATTATCTAAAGTTCACTTTGCGGACAATGTCTCCAAGTGTATCTGAGACAACGGGGGTGAGGTAGACCTCGTAACTGCTCTGAAGATCATCAATCAACTTATGAGGAGTAAGCCGAAGAGAACGGTCAAATTGATGCTTCAGAAAAGTCAAATTATAGATTGGGTTTTCATGCATTATATAAATTGAACTTTTGCATGGAATCTTAGTGACACCCGATAATTCTGACATCTGAGTCAATCCCTCAACTGCACGATCGCCGGTAAGTAATTCTTGGAAATCTTGAACAACCCAAACGACATAGTCTTGTTTTGTGAGAATCGAGTTCAGTTTCAAAGCAGAGATCTGTTTGAGTGCTGCGCCGTACTGTATCGCATTTACAAGAACAAATATACACCTATTTTTTTCCTGAGGGATACCGGCGTTTGAAACAGGAGAACGCATGACCTTAGCATCAATAATTCCTGTTTGCCAGATAAACTCCTCGCAACTGCCGTCATCCCATGAAATAATAATTGGGGTGCAGTTATTACAGCCGATTTTCGCGACAAAAGACTGCGCTATTGCTCTGTGTTGCTGCTGCAAGACGGCACGGGAAAGGTTGAGTACAGAGCTTATATAAGCTGGTACATCTATCTCCTTAGTAGTAAAAACATGACCGTCAGTTTCTGGATGCTTTCTGAATTCTGCATTGGGAAGACTTCTGTTGATTTTTTCGATAAAGCTGATGAGGGCGACCTCAAGTTTGGATAGTGCCGCCATTTCAACTGCTACAGCCTTTCTGCTGAGGTAACTCTTCTCTGCAGTCTCAATTTCATGTTCGATGATTCCCATGGATCGGTTAAAACTTTTTTCTTCCCAATCTGCCATTGAATTTGTATATCTTGTATAGGCATCGGCCAACCGAGCACAGATTTTTTCTTTTGTTTTTTCTGTATCAGTTTCATTTACTTCATACTCTTCTTCTTCATATCCCATGTTGCCTCCGTGCCTACCACCAGTAATAAACTTGAGCAATCCTCCGAGCCCACGCGCAGCAGCTCCTCCAAAACCTTCTTTCTTTACTCGCCGAGTTTTGGTTACTGTTTTTTGTTCCACTGATACTGCACGAAATGAATGGAGTGCACTTGAGCATAATAGGTCTCTGCTGGGTATATTTATGCATTTGGCCACTTCTGTTACAAAATCATTGTGCTTGGAAATGAGATCGGCTAGTGATGATTCAAATTCGCTGACGGCTGCATTTGTGGCTTTAAGGTTTTCCTCTATGCTTTGGCGATTGGATACTGACGCAAAAATACCTTTCCATATACTGCTACTGCGATCTTGTGCAACTGGTGCGTTTTCTTCTCTATCAACCCCAATGGCAATACGAATCCTTTTTGCTGCTGTCTCGTATAGTTGCAAGATGGATTGATATTCTTTCTGCACGGAGATCCGTCTGTTTTTAGTTTTTTCCTTTAAGTCTTGGAGAGGAAAACTATTCGCTACAGGCACCGCTGGCTTGCTAATCTTATTCTGGATTGATTCGTTGAGCGACGAGGCACACGAATGGATGCTCAATAAGCGCTGCCGTTCAATTCTTGGCCTTTGGACCTCTAGTATACCGGTAACTAATCCGACGAACATCTCATAATTCGACTTTCGGTATGATTGCTCTGATATCGGAGGCTGGATACCGGCAGTCTGTGCGGCTCTCCATCGTTTAGCAAGTTCTGCAGAAATTTGGATGATTTGCACAGAGTCCTTATCTGCGATATTGGAGTTATCGACGATTCGCTTTACTCGTTTTTGGTGGTCTGCGGCTACCTGTTCACTTGTTTTATCGCCGCTTGGACTCGGGCGAACAGAATCGAGCATGTTTTGAACGATGATGATTGGACAGTGATACTTTGCGACAGTATTCAAAATCTCCAGTGTCTTTCTGTCACTGTTTGTTTTCATTGTTGTTACATAGATACAGGCGTCAATTGTAGGCACCAGACTCTCTAGAGTCAGCCTTTCATGAGATTCGAGTCCAAAGGCATCGAGTCCAGGGCTATCCACGAGTAACACATCTTTGCCGAAATCAAAAAGCGGCGAGGTGAGTTCTATACTCAAGACACCTTTTTCGTTTTTGGGGTTGTATCGCTCATCGCTATACTGTTGCAATATATCTCGGCTGAATTTTTGCCCTGATAGCTTTTGCTCGGTTCCATCCTCAAAATGGATGATAATCTCTGGTTTTTCACCATAGGAACAGCAGACTAGCTGTCCGGAAGAAGGCGCAATGGCACTTGATAGTATATCTGTGCCTAAAATGGCATTGATCAAGGTGGATTTGCCACTACTTGTGACACCGATGACGCCAACACGAATTCTATCGGAACTCCAATCAGCCTTTCTGTTTTCTATCCAGTTCAATTCGCTTTCACAAAAGCTGATATTTGCTTGATCCTGCTGTATGATTTTTTGGAATTCTTCCAAAGCAACTACACTTTTCATAATCTCACATCTCCGCCCTTGTAGTTAAAGCTTGGACTCGAATTTGTTACAGTGTTGCCAAGAATGTCGGTTGCGCTTACAGTCCATACACACATTCTCAGCATCACGGTCATATTCCCAATGCCCGACGCGGACTTGCTTTGGGCGAATTGCTGCATTAGCTGGATCGTACCAGTGTTTGCAAAACGCACAGACTTTACCGCTGGCGCTATTTAGATAGGCATTTCTCCAAGTCACGATTATCTCTCCTGCTCTGACCATTTTGGCATGTTTGCCCAGATAATAATTGCATTCGTCACACAGGGCACAATGTATGCTGCGTATCTTTTTTGGCTAATAAGATACCGTCAATGCATTTGTGTAATGTGCAAAAGTTTATATTCTGAGAAAATGAGTTCTGGCTTTTGCATTTATGGCCCATAAATGCTTGCTTTTAGGCCTATTTAATTGTTACTGCGCGTAGATGCCTTGGGAGAGAGCCCACTACTATCAGTTTCTTCCCGTCATCATGCAAGAAATAAATCCGCAGAAGATTTTCAGGGTCGTTTCCCACGCCAAGATGATAATCCAGTGCGCTCTCAACAGGTTTGCCAGCAGCACCTGGATAATACTTTACTTTATACTGTGACGGCGTAAACTCAATCGTCGTTGTGCCAGTAGGCTTCACCTCAAACGGGCGGCCATACTTCTCAGAGCACCGGTTGTTCATCTCTTCTGTAGTAATTCGCGCATAACGCCTGTCCCAATAATCAGTGGCGAGAAAATCCAACGCATCGCAGATTAGTTCTACACTAATTGATCGGGCACTCTTGTCCTCAAGGAGTGCTTTTGCCTTAGAATGAAGAATCAACCGCCCAGCAAAATTATTCTCAACCCACGCTGCTATTTGACTATGATCCGTTGGCTGGCTGAGTTTCCTCTTCAAATAGGCAATGTCCTCATCCTTGTCAGCTAATAACCGCTCTGCTCTTTGAAGATCTTTCGCACTGTCATCTCTGAGTTTTTCTTTTTCTTTTTCCAACCGCTCCTGATACTGCTTCTGCCGATCCAACTGTTCAGCCAAAGCTTGGCATTCTTTTTCTTTTTCGCGGAGTTTGTCTCTCCACTGGGCATCATTCAGAGCCAATTTCTGAGCCCAAAGGTCAGAGGTTTCGGCGGATTGCTGCATAGCATCACTGGAACTGCGGAGCAAGCCTTCTCGTGCGGCTGATAAAAACTGGATGTTTCCGAAGGTGACCAGTTTGCCACGAGAATAACCATACATTTCGTCCCGCAGACGATTTATTGCCTCTTCCTGACGGGCTTTTGAAGGTTTATATGGAATGGTATGGGATTTGCCACCGGAAATAATCGGCTCAAGAATAATGATGTCCCCTGGCTGTGCAGAGACTCCAGACGCCGAGGTAAACCGTTCCAATAAAGGATCATCCAGTATATAGCTCCGGCAGAAAGTCACGCCATATTTTGCGAATGGATCCACATCATATGGCAATTTGATAGCAACAGGTTTCGTAACCGGGATTCTGGGAACCTGAGTCCCGACAGGAAAACCTTTCACTGGAAGTCCACGATTTAATATGAGTTCAGGCACATCAACAGCCGCTGGTTGCGTTTCTCTCGTATAAGTAAACACAACACAGGGAAGCTGATTCCCCTGATCCTTCCAGATGGCAAGCATCGTTTTCAGCTGATCCACAGTAGAAATCTTCTGGGGTTCGTGAGTCAGCTTTGACAGTTGCTTTAACCCAAAATCTGGGTGATCCACAAGGCGTCGGATAATCGCCAGGCGGTAAACTTCCGCTTGCTGCGGAGTCCCTTCAGGATCGGAGATTACCGTTTGAAAACCGCACTCCAGTTGTGCTCCAGAGATCTTGAAACCAACATTCGTTTCAATGACCCGCCCCGGTATTGCCTGGCGCGCTTGCTGTGGATTCCCAGGATCTGACCCAAGGTCTGGCTCCGTAATCTGCAGTGTCCAGATTCCCTGATCTGGAAGAGAAACGATATCAATTAGGAAACCAGAGTTGATATGGAGGGAGGGGAGGCAAGAATCATCCACGCTTAGATAAGCAGAAGGCTCCGGCAAGCGCAAAAACTCCTCCGGGGCATGATCCCCCAGACGCTGCCGAAGCCATTCCATTGTGATAAGACCCGCAAGACGAAGTCCGTCACGTGGAGCTGTTTTTTTATTTGCCATAAATGCGTGGAGCTGATAGGTTGGGTATAGATGATTTTTCATCAATCGAACTACTCGGTATGTATTGCTCATGTTATTCGCTCCCATCTTAAGAGCACTTAGCGGAGGATGTTCTCTGTATATATTGTACGCCACAACCATGTAAAGAACAACAGTAAATGACAATTTTCGCTACAAGAAGAGTTAGACCCTCTTAAAGGATACACCTTCAAACTGCACACCTGCATTTCCTCGTTCCAAGTTGGTATGGCAGCGCCAGTTATCATTCTTTTCTACAGCTTTCATTTGCTGATTGGACTGGGAGATTATCTCACGCAAACGAGCCACAGCTTTCTGCTTGTTGGCATGCTGGCTTCGTTCTTCTGTGCACACAACCGCGATCCCGGCTGGGAGATAAATAGCTCGGACACCGGTCTCAACTTTGTTGACGTTCTGACCTCCTTTGCCACCGCTCCGGAAGGTTTCAAATACAACCTGCTCCGCATCGAATTTTTCACTCTGAGCAACCGTGCAGGGGCTGAAGTCAATAAACCAGTTTTTCCGCTTATGTTCAGGGCGATAAGGGCTGCGGCAAATCCACTTGACTGAACCAACGAACCGAGATAGATCGTCTTCTGTAAAGAAACGTGCGGAACGAAAAGTGTCCCCATAATATCCAGGGGATGTTTCGAGAACGGAAATATCGTAGTTGTTCTGCAGATAGGCGAGCAGCTTTGCCACGCCAAGCTCACATTCCGCAGGGCCCTGACCGGAACTAATTTGATAGATCATACTTACACCTCCTCGCCGGCCTTGAAATTGTAGACCGGTCGGATATGGCCTGAGATATCTACCGTGGGTTTGATCTGATTCAGAATGGACTCCATAGGTTTGTACGCCATGGGACTTTCATCAAGCGTGTCCCGACTAATCGAGGAGGTGTAAATACCCTCCATCTCTTTTTTGTACTGGGAAAGTGTGAAGTTCTGCCGGCTCTCCGACCGGCTCATCAGCCGCCCGGCACCGTGAGGAGCGGAACAGTTCCAGTCCGGGTTGCCCTTTCCCACGCAGAGGAGGCAGCCGTCTCGCATATTCATGGGAATGATGAGCCGTTCACCGGCATTGGCTGACACCGCACCTTTCCGCAGGATCATGGCATTCGTGTCAATATAATTATGGACCGTGGAGAAAGAATCCTCCACATCCAGTTTCATGCCCTTCACAATCTCGTTGGCAATGGCGTGGCGATTCAGATCGGCGAATGCCTGAGTGATCTTCATGTCGTGCAGGTAGTCCGTCATCAGGTCACCTGTGGCAAAGGCCAATTCAAAAGGCGTTCCTTCCGGGCACTGGCGGAAAGCCGCGTTCTGGTAATAGGACGCAATCTCAACGCCAAGTTTGCGGCTGCCAGAGTGGATGATCAGCCAAAATGCTCCATCATTGTCCTTATCCACCTCGATGAAGTGGTTACCTCCGCCCAACGTACCAATGGCACAAAGGGCTTTATCCTTCTGGATATGCCGCAGGCAGCGCAGATCTTCCAGTTCCGCCTGCTCCGCAAACCGGTGTGGGACCGTTCGGATAGCCCGTCCGGCAGGAACCTTTTCCCGAAGCAGCTTGTCCAACTTCTGAAGCTCCAGCCGTTTCGCACGGAATTTCAGCGCCGTCATGCCGCACCCGATATCGACACCCACCAGCCCAGGGGCCACCCGGTCCTGGATGGTCATAGTGGTTCCAATGGCACAGCCCTTCCCGGCGTGGACATCGGGCATGATCCGAATGGTGCTGCCAACGGCAATAGAGCTTACGCACAGTGAGCGGATCAACCCTTCGGCGCCGGAGTCCAGTGAATCCGCAAAGACAACGGCGGTATTGCAAGAATTCTCAATGGTAATCAAAGATGGGTCCTTTCTATCTCAAAAAGGAAGCATGGCTGAGTATGTCAGCAAGATTCGCTTTCTTTTTTGTGTAACATAAATTATAACATACCATAACACCGCGTTTAATCATAGAATATGTTTGAATGGAGTGATGATATGGTGCATAATGATTTAGTACTTCACCCCAAGAAGTATAAGGGTGAGGACGGCTATCGTGTGTTTTCTGTCCGCGTAAAAGAAAACACCGTACAACGATTGGAAGCGTTGTCTACTCAGACCAACCGAAGCAGAAATGAGTTGATCAACATCCTTTTGGACTTTGCTATTGACCGCTGCGTCATCGCGGATGAGGATGATAACCAGAAATAATCAATGTATTGCCTCCCGGGGAATTACCCCGGGGGATTTTTCATTTCAGACGGAATATCGGTGCCTTTGGAACAAAGGGCAGGCGGCTACCCCATGGCATCAGGTATGCGTGTTTCCTACCTCTCAGATTCAACCGATCACAAGCACCATCAGTAATAATGAGTAAAGGCGCCTCTTTTGGGAATCGCTTATCTTTCTCCAAAAGATCAATTCCGGGCTGTAACTTCGTACCGCCACGGCCCCGTACCTTAACTGCGCCAGCAATTTCCTCAGGAGCCATGATGCCCTGGTCATAAGCAGCGGCGTCGCAGAACACCACTCGGACACGGTGGACATCCCGTGCTTCGCTGTAACTTGCGATAGTTCCCAGTGCCGCTGCCAGAAGACTCCGTTCCATAGAACCGGAGGTGTCCAGCAATACACCGAAAATCCTTTGCTCAACCGCCTGTTCTTCCATCCGCCACGCGGGGCGAGGAATGTCTGGAGTCGAACTCTGCCTGCGACTGAGGCGTGCATATGAACGGTGCTTATCCAGCGGAGCAAATTGCTCGTCAAACCATTTTGCAAGTTCAACATCCCAGCGAATTGGAGGGCGGGACAGAGCGTAGATTTCCTCGACCAGACCGGCCGGGAGATAGCCCCGTCTCTGTTCCTGATGATAAGCCAGACCTTGCTGGAGGGCGGAACGATACAGTGCATCGACTTCACTGCCATCCAAACTGCTCCACCAGGCTTCGTCCCCATAGAGAATGTCTCCGGCGCTTTCGGCCCGGTAACGGCGAATGTCCTCACAAATCGCATCATAGACAGTTTCAACAGATAAGCCTCGAAACATCTCATCAAACAGAGCAAACTCCGGTATTGCACCAACCCCCATTTCAACAAGCCAGCCATTTACCACATAATCACAGGCCACATTCCAAAGTTCCGGGTTCCGATCCTCACAGCGGACATCGTGCCGCAGGGCTGCATGAAGAAACTCGTGAGCCAAGACAAACTTCCATTCATCACGATTCAGACGGCAGCGGGGATTGATGTAGATCTCACTCATTTGCGGGCTGATGGCTGCCACCGGAATATCCATACGCTGCACCGTCTCTCGGTCATCCACAATGCGGAAAGAGGATGCGACAGCCCCCAACAACGGGAAACTGGAAAGGAACCAATCCCGTGCTTCCATATATTCTGCTCGATCACGGAAGTAGCTGCGCTCTAAAGGGAGCCCTTTGGCAGTACGCAGTGTGTCCCTTATAGAACATTGAAGAGACTTCGCAAATAGTTCTACATAGTCCGTAGTATCCTTTGTTTCCTTCCAGACCATATCTGCACGACCACTGCTCATGGTGCTGAATACTCCGCAAGGAATTGGAGATTCCGCTAAACGCTGCCAGGTCTGCTCCTCATCCTTGACCGGAAATGGCAATTCCCTCTGATATTCCGGAGGCGGTGTGCCGATGTGGCTGTCTTTCAGAAACTTTGCCACTACCAGATCACAGGCAGAAACCCAAGCAGGATCCTGCAACCGGTCCTTCTGAAAGTGGCCGAAACCCAGGTGCAGCAAACAGTGACTGATAATGTATTCCCATTCGCTTACAGTCGCTTCCTCCCTATGTGGGTTCAGGTAGATGTGCCCATCATTGGAAACATAAGCCCAGTCGTTTTTGGCAATGGGATAGTCGTTACTGCAATATACAACTACTTCGTATGCAAGGCGGTATAACGGCCCACTGTCAATTTCCTGATATGCCAGCTTCCAAGCAGGTGGTGCTTCTTTCTTAGGATTAGCGGATCTTTCTTTCCTTTTTCCCATCCACTCACCCCAATTTCTTCCTTGTAAGGGCGGGGATGTCCTTGGACGCCTCTACGATGAACCAGGCGGGCAGGGTATCACTGTTCTCGGGGGTGACAGCCATCTGGGCAATCTCTACGCTGATATTGGCAAGATCCACCAGCAGTTCCTTTGCCCGTAGGGACAGTGCTTTGGTACTGGCAGTGAGTTTACCCCGGTTGCGGGGCAGTTCCTTCAGCAGTTTGGCCCGGAAGCTCTGGGCTAAAAAGTACAGCACATCACGCTCTTCAGGTTTATCAGGCCAACGCTGATCACCATTCAGGATTCTCGTGATGGAATAGGACTGACGCACCTGTCGGACATAGGCCACAAACTGAGTGGCGTGTGCGGCAGTCAGACAGCCATTGGCCAGTACAGCCAGTTCCTTTTCCGTGATTTCGTCACCGCAGCTGTTCATGGCATCGCTGAGCATATGCCAGCTGCGTGGCGTGGAGAAAGGTTCTTCCGTCTTGGGCGGCTGGCTCCACAACTGGTCCGGGCGAGAGCAGATATAGTCGTAAATATAGGGATGAATACCGTGACCGGCAGCCCACTCCAGCCAGATGCGGCTGTCTGCCCGAAGCTCCACATGGAACATCCGGTTCAGCAGTGCCGAGGACATAGGCCGAGTGATGGCGTTGTCCTGGGAGCGGTTGCCAGCACCGATAACGATGGAGCCATCCGGAAGGTGATACTCGCCGATGCGGCGCTCCAGAATGAGAGAGTAGAACGCCTTCTGCACCTCCTGGGAGCAGGCGTTCAGTTCGTCCAGAAACAGGCAGTAGGGTTCCTCCCGGGCAATCATGCGGGGCGGGCAGAACACGCTGCGGCCATCCACGATCTGCGGCACTCCGATAATGTCCTCCGGCGCCAGCTGGCTGCCCAGCAGGGAAACGCAAGGCAACCCCACATCGGCGGCAAACTGTTCCACTATGGCGGACTTGCCGATGCCGGGGGCACCCCAGATAAATACCGGACGCACCGTACCAACATTCAGCAGAACATTTATCAGCTGCTTCTGGTCAACAGAAATTGCAAGATTCAAATGATCAATACCTCCGTAGTCAGTTTTTTATCTTCTGCAATTCTGTTCAGATACATCATTGTCAACATCTCCTTTCGTTTGATCTCATGTGCAGTATATCACTACAGAACGACAAAATGTGTCATTCTCCAAATTTGTTATGAAAATGAAATATCAGGATTTCTTTCCTTTCTTGATTATTTCAGAGAACCATTGAAAAGCTGATCGTCCACAATATGGACAGGCAAACTTTCCTACATCTGGGTTAAAGGAATAGATGTGTCCGCATTTGGGACAACGGCGGTATTCTGCGATGATACTCATGAGTGTCACCCCTTCGTCAAGATTGCCTTTTTCAAAAATGCGGCGTATACTGGAATCATTCACAGAAAGAGGTGCTGACTATGCCGGATCACCAATCCAAAAACAGCCGGATTTTGGACATGTATGAACGTCTTTGTGCCGGAAAGACTTTGAACAAGTCGGAGGAGGCTCTGCGATTCGGCATCGATGAGCGCTCGGTGCAGCGAGACATTGACGATATTAGAGCCTACCTTGCTGAACGCAGCATCTCCAGCGGGGATGATCGACAGGTAGTTTATGACCGCCAGAAGAAAGGTTTTCTCCTCAGCGGATATCAGTCTCCCCTGATGACAAATAGTGAGATCCTTGCTGTCAGCAAAATTCTGCTGGAGAGCCGGGCTTTTACCAAAAAGGATATGTCTGCCATCCTGGACAAGCTGATCTCCGGCTGCGTACCACAGAAAAACATGAAGCTGGTGTCCGATCTGCTTGCCAACGAGAAGTTCCACTATGTGGAGCTGACCAACCCGGCTGGTATTCAGGACAAGCTGTGGGATATTGGCAGCGACATTCAGCAACGGCACCTTCTTGAGATCAGCTACCAAAAGCAGGGGGCTGACGCTGGCTCTGCAGTCATACGCATTGTAGAACCTGTTTCCATTCTGTTTTCAGAGTATTACTTTTACCTGAATGCCTACATTGTGGAGGCAACAGACGGAAAATACACACACAAGTACGACTATCCGGCGATTTTCCGTGTAGATCGTATTGCCGATTACCGACTGCTTGATCAAACATTTTCACTTCCATATGCCAACCGGTTTCAGGAAGGTGAATTCCGTAAACGGGTACAGTTCATGTATCCCGGGCGACTCCAGAGCATCCGCTTCCGCTATACCGGCGCCAGTGTGGACGCCATTCTCGACCGGCTCCCCACGGCCAAGGTTCTGTCGAAGGATGAAGAAGCATTTATTGTGGAAGCCGAGGTTTATGGAAATGGCATTGTCATGTGGCTTCTCAGCCAGGGGGACCGGGTGGATGTCCTTGCACCGGAGTCTCTGCGTCTCACTATGAAAGAGACCTTGTTACGAATCCTGGAGAAATATCAAGAGGTCCTTTGAACATCTCAGAATGATCTTATTTGAGAAGCCCCAATTTCACTAAATCATCGTCGGAGAGGTCTTTGCCGATCTCTTCGGCGATTTTTTCGGCTTCACGGCAATAATTCTTGTATTCCTGGTAGGCGCAGCCGAAGAAGGTATCGGCGTGTTTGCTGACGTCATCCTCCAATTCGCTGACGATTTCAATTAAGTTTTCAACGGTGTACTCGGAGTCATCATGAAATAGCCGTGCCAGCCCGTTGAGAATGTCACTTTCAAACAGATCGAGATTGTAATCATCTTTCTCAATCTCTATCTGCTTCAGGAAGTAACTTTTCTTATACATCAGATAGAAATCTGAACTCTCGGTCAATTCCTGTTCAAATCGATGAAGCAATTCGCATTCTGCCTGATCTGTCAGTTTACAGAGTTGGCTTACCAATTCTGCCTTCTCGCCAGTCAGTGAACGAAGTCTGGAGAAAATACTTTTTGTCCCATCCCGGAAGATTGCCGCATACTGTTCTGCCGTCCAAGAAGCGATGCACCCCACACGGTCCGGCTGAAAGTAGCTGTTGGCTTCGGAATATGCAGACTCAATCACTTTTTCAGCCGCCTGCTCAGCCGCCTGCTTGCTCTTATAGAACTCGGTTACAATATCATCCGCATCTGTTTTCAAGCAGTATGAGCGGTAGATACGATATCCCTTGATTCGATCATGCAGCAGCGTAGCAAGGCAGCAGTGTTTTTCGGCAAAATCGTCATAGCCGTTTTCATGAGCTGCCTGTTCTGCAAGATATGCGGTTTCAACATCGGGCATCTCAGGAAGGGTCATTCCATCAAATGTAATGCCTGCCTTCTTGTACTGCTCCTCAGTAAAGGTGGTTTCCACTTTTGGATTCCCAATCCCACAATAATGAATGCCGCTCTTACGAATGGGCACCGAAAACGTTCCTTCACAAAGGTAGATTGTCTTGCAGCCATTATTGAGCAACTCAGCAAGCTCTGATTGGTTAGTAGCCGTCTCCATGGCATGGCTCAGCAGAGCCTGATCTGAAGAACATCTGAGAATGGCAGCACACTTTCGATCATAGACGGCCCTCTGCTCCGCAGTCATAGCGCTCTGATTGCGCTTGATGCCGAGGATGGTGCACAGCTGCTGTTCCACAACAGGAAGCAGGGAATGATCCAGACGGGCTACTGCATCCGACTCCCTTTCGTAGTAGCAATCCGACAGCCATTTTTCCAGTGACTCGTTCAGAAAGGCTGCCATCAATTGCGTGATCTCTACATCTGCCCGGAGTTCTGCAAGAGAATGAATTTCCCGATCATTCAGTTTCAAAGTGTTCATGTATTCATTCCTTTCATATCATTGACTTGTTGAGTTCAGTATAAAAAAAGAGAATGACAGGAACTGTCATTCTCAAAGTCGTATTAGAGGAATAAAACATATTTCATCTATTCTCTTTGCAATGGCGGATAGATATGCTTTCTCGTAGTTCTCTTGTAGCATAACCTCGAGGAAATAGGCGAAACCGTAGATATAGAGCGCCAACTGGTATTCTTTAAACTCACCTTGAACTTTTTCAAGCATTTTCTGAACATCATGATCGCAGGAATGGTGAGGCTGAAACACTTGGCTGTTTGGTTCAGTTACTGCTACTACTCGTTGCCATGCCTTTTGTTGGCCTCTATCTTCTGATAAACCCCAATTCAATGTCAAAGGGGCTGGGACTTCTGCTGACTGTCTTTGGGGTTGTTATTTGGATCATTGTTTTTACGATGAAATGATTGTGGAAAACCATAGCAGAAGCACTGCTCCCTACCCGCCGGAAAAGACGAAAAAAGTTCTTCGCATCCATAAATCGTCGCCCGACATTTGAGAAGTTCACTGATTTTAGCCAAACTGAGCCTAATACTCGTAGTAGGCACGTAGAAAAATATTATTTGCCAATCCGGGTTATTGGTACTCTGAAATTCTATCGATTGGCTTCCGGTTTTCCGACAATAAGCGGTTCGTTGCTCCCGACAAAACATGGTCGGAAACTCCCGACGAGGTCTCCGCCAACGCATGAAGCAGGCAACCAAACACTACACCGTGGTGCTTAAACCCTTAAGCCGTTAGCGGCGCTCAGCGGCCGTTGGGCACCGCAGAATGCAGTTACACCCGACGCGAACACAACGCTCATAAAAGAGTAGGTATCCCATGGATCTCCACGGATACCTACTCTTCTTTTCGCTATTAATGCCACAGTCGTTGCTGGATCTCACTTTTCAAAAACAACTTGCTTTTAGGGGCTTCCTTGATCGGGTGCAGTTTATCTCTGCGAATTAAATCATCGATATTCTGCTTGGAACACTGGAGCTGTTCTGCCGCCTCAGCTGTGGTAATCACACGCTGGCGAACAAAGTCAGTAAAATCTTCCTGCGATAGAGGAACTAATTTGCCGATTTGATAGAGCTCACTATCCGAGATTGTAAGCTGCTCCCCCCATGAGATACCATACCCACCCACCTGAATCCTGACATTCTGAAAGTAATCATCGTTTTTCAGCAAGGGTGCAAATTTCTGGTTGGAAGACAACATCTTGGTAAGATCGCAGAGTTTCGTTTCTCCGTTACGGAAGAACACTAAAAGCCTCTTCTTAGGCAATGCAACGATATCTTCGATCTTCCGATCGAATCTCGCAGAAAAGCTCTCAGGCAATTCCTGGAGTAGTATCTCAGCGATATAGTAACTATCCTGTGCACATCGCCCTTCTGATTTTAGTAGCAGTTGAAATTCATCATAAGAGTCCAGCCCATTCTCCTTCAGGATCTGGCCAATATTCTGACGATCAGAAGGAATAATGCGCTGCTGCACCCAAACCTTGCTCCAGTATGCATTAACGGTTTTACTGCCCTTTTTCAGGATGGAAGAAAGAATCAGCGGGGTATCCCAAGGATCCGCATCATCTGGCAACTCAATATAGAACCGCTTTTCATGCTCATAATAAAAAATATATGCAACATCAGTCCGCAATGGATCCTGTTCGTCTCTGATTGCAAAAACTCTCATAGTATTGCCACCTCCGCTCAATCATTTCCCATATCCGATCCTGCCAAAGCTTTGGAAGCACAGGGTCAAGGCCACCCAGAATAAACTCACGGTCAGAACTGCGTAAGGGCCGCAACGCCGGCAGTTCAGATCCGGGAATTAACTTGAGATTTTCCTGTGCAGAGCGCGAACCAACAAAGCACTGGATCTGTTTATCCTGCATCACATCAAAACTCCGGACAGCATCTTCATCATAGCAGTTAAAAAGCAGCGACAGGCCATGGTCGAAGATTGGGGCCAGGCGGATCGTTCTTTTTTTTGTGTTTCGAAGCACCTCGATATTCGCTCCATGGCGATCCCGATTCAAAAGGAGGAAATCCACTACCAGCATCTGATAGATATAGTCTGCCCATCCGTTCCGAACGCAGAACGCCAGCGGCGTCTCCCCTTCTTGACGCTCTAATTCATAGAAAACATCTAGCGCAACCTTGTCTTCTCCGCGCTGCTTGAAATCCTCCGAAGCACAAAGATATGTTTCGAGCGTTTGCCCTTGAACATTGATATCCGCGTGGATCAGTTGGTAGTGAAGGTGATCTACTCCCAGTACGGTCAGCAGCCTATCCGCGATGATCTCATTTGCACATTCGTGTCCGACAATACCATTTACAGAATCGAAATTCGACAGCTTATAATAAATCTTCCGATCACCAAATTCGGAAGTGGCCTTCAAGAATGAACCGGCTGTGCCTGAAGAAGATCGAATCAAGGACCATGACAAATGGGTAAGATCCTGTTTTTCATGAATGATTTCAGTTTTCATATTCCACCTCCGTTCAACGGTATCATAGCATTACTACTTGCCGTAAGTCAAGTAGTAATGCTATTTCTTTTTACTCGACATTTTCCGGAGCATCGTCTATAATCTGGAGTAGAATTGTTTACTGAGGAAGGAGTATTTGCCGTGAAAATGATCGCCCCCACCGCCATGTCCCGGTTCACCGCTCTGCGGGAAGCTGCCGGAAAAATCGACCGTCTGGTCCCCCACGTCCGCCTCATGGAGCAGCCGCCCCACGAAAGCCGGGATACCGCCTCCGTGGCTTTGGAATTCCCCACGCCGCTGGTGGTGCTCAATTCCACCATCCGGCAGGCGCTGTCCTTCCTGTTCTCCACCTGCGACACCGTGCAGACAGACAAGACGGAGCGCGGCATCTGCTTTACCTTCACCGTTTCCAAGATGTGGATCACGGAGGACGCGGAATGAACCGCCCCTCAGACATCGAAAAGCTGTTCTCCGACAAGCACCTTGCGTGGCGCGCACTCTCCACTTTAGGTACGCAGTTCCCCCTCATGGATGCCGCCCTTTCTGTGGAGGAGGTCCCGCCGACAACCGGCATGCCCACCGCCACGGTCACGGTCTCCATTCCAAACGGCCACACGCTTGCCAAGGGGCCCACGGTTGCGCTAGGAATGCTTTCTAATCATGCGGATCTCCTGCACTAGTGCACCTGACCTTGCTCGTGTACCGGATGTGTGCAGTAATCGAAGAGATAAATACCCCAGATCTGACAGCATCTGTCGGGTCTGGGGTTGATTCATGTCCGTAGATATGACGACTATAACAAATCGATGATTGCACTGTCCTTTTGCATCCTTACTTGTAGCGGTGTGGAGTGCATTCCGAGCAGAACTGGGGGTTAACAGATTTCAAATGCGTCCAGCCGCTCCTGCAGATAAGCAAGAAAGTGGCGCTCCCGGGGGGTCAGCGTACACAGCCTAGATTTGATGAAGCAAAATGCAAGCAGATCACCGTTCAGGAGCTTTTTGCTGACACATGGCAGGCGCTTTAGGGTTTCGGGCGACACAATGCCGGCCATCAGATAGTCGTCCCGCACCATGGCCTCGTATGTAGTGCCCCGGTCGGAGACATAAAGCGCCCGGGAAGCCTCTCCAGTGCTGGAAAGCAGATCCTCCCGCTCTACATTGACATCAATCACCAGCGGGTACTGCCGCAGATCCTCACTGGTTACGGCAGGCTTCGATGCCAGCGGGTGCATTTCAGACATATAGATGCGGATGGGGACGCCCTGCTTGAGCACCTTAAAATCCAATCGGTAATCCTCAGCCACTTGGCGGTATTTTTGTATCTGCCTTTCCGGCATCCCTAAAATACCGATCCGGCACCCTTGATTGACAATGTTCTGGATGGTGCTGTAGAGCCCGCTTTCCATAAATGTGTCATTACAGGCAGAGGGATACAGCTTTCGGAAGTCCAGAAAATAATTGACCACGGAGGATGACGGTGTGCTGCAAACTGTGAGCGTGTCCCGATTGCGAATCTGGTTGGGGACATTCAGAATCCCATCCCAGTTAGCCACGATTTTGGCGGCATTATCAAGAAAATAATGCCCTTCACTGGTGGCAGTAAGGCCGGTGGCGGTGCGGATGAAAATGGGGTAGCCCACTTCTTCTTCCATATGCTTGATGATATTGCTGAGATGAGACTGGGAGATGAACACATTTTTTGCTGCTTTGTTGATGGACTGACAACGGTAAGCTTCCAAAACATAGGTGAGATTCTTAATATCCATAGGCTCTCCTCGCTGCATTCCACATCCCAAAAGTTGAACAGACGATTTCATTTGAGCACGAACGCACTACAGGTATATGTTGGCGCAGTTCGATGCGTTTGTCAAGACTGTAATGGACAATATTCAGATGACGTTCCTGCCGTAAAGAGCGGACTGGGCCGTGTTTGCTATGCTGGCGGAACCATGCAAGCTACCGTCCGCAGCAGGGGTATTGGAAAAAGAGATAGGATGCTTGTTTTTCGTATAAGAGGAAATTATACATTTTGTGTTACTATTAGTCAAAGAAGGGATGTTCACAAAAAATTCAAAATTTGGAGGTTGCATAATGAGTACAAACGCCAAGACTCAAGAGACTCAAAAATCTCGGCTGGACAGAATTCTGGATGCCATTGAGCGAGGCGGAAACGCGCTACCGCATCCGTTTATCCTGTTCATGATCCTCTCCGGGATCATCGTAGTGCTTTCTTTTGCCCTATCCAAGGCCGGCGTGTCCGTGACGGCACTGTCCGCCAGCAACGGCGGCAAGGAAATGGCGGAAACCACCTTTACCGTTACCAATCTGCTGACCCGGGAATATCTGATGAATTTGATTATCAATTTTCCCCAGACGTTCATTTCTTTTGGCCCGCTTAAGACCGCAATGGTAGTTATTATCAGCATTGCCGTGGCGGAGCGCTCCGGCCTGCTGTCTGCGTTCGTCAGACGGGTTCTTCTGAAGACTTCCCCCATTTGGATGATGACAATCATCGCGTTCATCGCGGTGAACGGCAATCTTCTGGCAGACGTGGCGGTGGTTGTGATCCCGCCTTTGGCCGGCGCAATTTTTGCCAGTATGGGCTTCAATCCTTGGCTGGGCATCACGCTGGCCTATCTGGGCGCTACCGCTGCAAACTCCGCCACGATTGTCATTACCAATACGGATATCAATCTGGCGGCCATTACGCAGGAGATTACCGGCAGCATGGGAATCGACGCTCCGGTGAATCCCCTGATGAACTGGTATTTCATTCTGGTGAGCACCTTCCTCATCACCATTGTGATGGTAGTGGTCAGCAAGACCATCATGAAGAACAAACTGCCTCTGCGAGACCCCAACGCCAACCTCAGCGGCGGCGGAAGCACTCTGGTGACCGACAGTCAACTGACGCCCGATGAGATCAGCGGTCTGCGGGCAGCCGGTATTTTCTCCCTGCTGTATTTTGCCGGCATTGCGGCCATGACGATTCCCCAGAATGGATGGCTCCGCTCTGCCGAGGGAACCATTTTGCCCTCTTCTCCCTTCCTCTCTGCGCTGGTTATGATCATCGCACTCTACTTTGTGTTCGCGGGAATCATTTACGGAAAGTTTTCCAAGTCCATGAAGTCTGCGCAGGAGCTTCCGGAGATGATGGCAAAGGGTATCAACGATGTGTCCGGATTCATCGTTATCGTCATCAGCGCCAGTGTCATGATTCGGGTATTCACCGACAGCCATATCGGTGAGCTGATCGGCGCTGCGGGCGGCCAGTGGCTGCTCTCAATGAATATCGGCGCGATTCCCGCACTGCTGGTGTTTATCCTTATCTCCATGTTCGCAAATCTGTTTGTCATTAGCGGCGTTACCAAGTGGCTGCTGTTTGCCCCCATTTTCCTGCCTCTGTTCGCAACAATCGGTGTTTCCCCGGCCATGATTCAGATGGCCTACCGCATCGGCGACGCCATCACCAATTCCGTGTGCCCCATGAACGCCATGCTGGGCGCTATCATCGGATACTATACGCTGTGGAAACCCAAGGGATACGGTAAGGTCGGTCTGGGCACCATCATGGTGATGGCCATTCCCTACACCATCGCTATCGGCGCGGTCCTGATCCTGCAGTTCCTGGTCTGGATGCTGCTGGGGCTTCCTCTTGGCCCGGGTGCCGGGATTTATCTCTGATACGGAGGCAACTATGACTGAGCCTGTAAAGATTGTACTGGAAACGAACGTACTGGCTGTGAATACTTTGATCGGTCCCCAGAAACGGGAGTACCGGGAAGTCACAGTTTCTTATCCGGGCTTTTCCTTCTGTCCGGGTCAGTTCGTGATGATAAAAAAGAATATAGGCCCTTCATGCTGGGCGTATCCGTATATGATCCAACGGGAGCGTGAGGACGGCTTCACAGTCTATGCCGCAAAAGGGACATCTCTCTTTGACGCGTGTCCGGGCCTGCCTGTAGTCGTATGGGGTCCCAGCGGCAAGGCGGTTTCCGTGGACCGTGACGCTGTTGTGGTGACGGAACCCGCCGCCGCGTTTTTGGCCACGCCATTTCTCAATCGGAATCCGAGTTGTAAGTTCATTGCGCTGACTTCCCGGGAAAATGCCGGACTCATGTCCGGCTATGCCAACGGAAGCTATGTGGAGTCAGTGGATGAGGCTGGCGCATTGCTGCGGGAAATGAAGGCCTCCACGGTGATTGGAGCGCTCAATATGGATACCGTGCGGGCTTTGGTGGCTGCCGGCGTCTCCAGACGGAGCGTAATGGCCTTTGCCAGCACGAAGATCAGCTGCGGTGTAGACGGCTGCAAGAGCTGCTATCTGCACAGCCCGGAGCTTCCTCTTGGCCTGTCTGTCTGTTGCAACGGTCCGTACCTGCCCTATGACAAAATTGATTTTGAGGCAAACGTCCGCTGCTTCCATGCGTTTGAGTAAAAGAGGAGGTGCAATATGGCTGATTTATCGGTAAGAATTCCACTTCGAAGCGGTGAAATGGTGTTTAAGAATCCCATTATGCCCGCGGCGGCCTGCCTGGGAAATCTGGTGGAATACAAGCGCTTCTACGAGCTGAGGATCTTGGGCGCAATGATGCCTAACTCCATTATGTATGAGACCGGCTTTGTGAATAAGGCGAGAAAGCTCTACGGAGCAGAGTATGGATACATCACCTCTCTGGGCAACAACAGTCTGGGCATTGATGAATTCGTGGAGAAGTATGCGCCCCATGTGCCTTGGCAGGAATCACCGCTGATCCTCGATTTGAAAGCAGAGGATATGGAGGGTCTGGTCAGACTTTCGGAGCGAGCCGCTTCCGCCAAGGAAGTCGCGGGAATTGAGATCAATCTGAACTGCCCCTATTCTGTTACGCCCACCAGCCCCAAGCAGTTCTGGAGAGACCTTCAGTGGGTGGCGGATATGGTGAGCCGGGTTCGGGCGGTCTGCGGGAACAAGCTGCTGGTCATCAAAACGCCGACCACCATCGCGGATCTGGAGGAAATTGCCGCTGTTGCTAAAGAGCATGGCGCGGACGCGTTTACCACGTTCGGCGCTCTGGTAGGCACCGCGGTGGACATTGAAAAGCGGGAGTTCCGCTGTGGAAATGTGGGAAGCGGCGGTTACTGCGGCCCCGGCGTAAAGCCCATTGCCCTGTGGAACTGTCAGCGTGTACACAAAAGCGTGGATATTCCGATCATCAGCGCGGGCGGCATCACCTGTGCGGACGATGTCATCGAGCACATTATGGCAGGCGCGTGGCTGGTGCAGGTAGGTTCTGCCAACCTCACCAGGCCAGATTTTATGAAAAAACTGATTGAAGATCTGGATGCCCGCCTGAATCAGTTAGGCGTGAGCAATCTGGAAGAAATCCGCGGCTGCGCCAAGGCGCACTGATGTAAAAACATGTCTTAAAACGGATACCTAAGGAAAATAAGCGAGAGTTCTCCGGAAATTGTGTCTGGAAAAATGGGATGATGTTCTACTGCTAATTGAAGAGCATGTTCATAACAACTCCGCAACCGTTCCGCTTCATTGTGAGATCCGTCTCTCCACACCGGCCCGACTGTATGGATCACATAACGCGCATCCAGAGCAAAGCCTGGCGTGATCGCAGCTTCTCCCACTTTGATATGTCCGATCTGCTCTCGTGCAGCCAGAAGCTCCGGTCCTGCCTTCTGGTGGATACCGGCATCGACACCGTATCCGATCCTGGGATCTCGGCTTACCGTATTAACCACTGCATCTACCTGCATGTTGGTGATGTCATTGCAGACTATTTCAAACGGCATACGCTACTCCTATTCCACAGAAAAGGTTCTGTAATACTCCATACTGTGCCTCTTCCCTGTTGAGCATTTCGGAAATCAGCTTGTTATACCACATAAATACTCGCCCTATCAAACGGGGCATACGGCAGCCGGCAACTGCTAGTGCGGAGCAGAACGGCCACTGTGCGGCCTGAGCAGCAGCCGCCATTAACAACTTTGATTGTACCTCTATTCAGGCTGCTTAGCAATTCTCGACTCCGGACGATATCTTTGAGTTGGATTGTCGGGTGAACGAAGTCCTCCTCATGAACGAGGAGGACTTCACTTTTATGTATTTCCAGATCCGCTCGTTTAAAAGAACTCAGGGTATTCCTCTTTCAGCAACTTGCATAGGTGTCTGATTTCATCTCCACGGATTGAAATGCCTTTTTTAGGCTCATTATTTTCCCATTTCCGAATATCTAAGGACGGCTCCAACTCTCCCCATTGAACGATAGATACCGTTTTAACTGCGTCACCGCCCGGAGCGGAAAGCATGCCCAAGTGCTTGATCAGCTTGAAACTCTTGTTGTTCATGAGAGCGTCCTCCTGCATTTCGATTTTGTGCTTTTATTATTGCGAAAATTCGGAGCACTTGTCAAACCTTCTCTCTTTCTACTACAATATATTTATGGTTAATATCCCTTACAGCCAGTAAGGAATTATCCA
>OGKG01000405.1_pt1 | contig 55673 bp, 55 predicted proteins | sample 1572201 | NCBI WGS metagenome assembly OGKG01 (sample SAMEA2582146, study PRJEB24529) | metagenome | biome: Human gut stool | place: China | collected 2011 | reverse complement strand
GTGAAGCTAATTATTCAATTCAACCGACAGTGTCCAGAAAACTGGGTACATATCACCGAGGCTTTCGGGATCTTTTCTATCTACATGTACCTTACTTCGTATAGGCTTCCTCACACCCTGGGGTGATGCGCTTGCCGTCCATGGTGATTTCGGAGCAATCGGAGAAAACCTGATAGATAAACCCGCCGTATTCGTCTCCCAGATCCCGGAAGGTATTTCCGTCCATCGACGCGGTGGCTACACCTATCAGCTGAATGCCGCCGTAGGAGCACTCATATATGTCGTTCTGCTCCATGGTTACGTTCCGGCAATCCGTAGCCGCAATGCCGATGGTACCGCAGCCGTAAAGGCCGCATTTGCGGACCTGCACATTGGTACATTTCTGAAAGAGGAGGACTCCGCCGACGCAGTAGCCGGGCTCCTTGGTGTGACCCGCGGTCAGGTTCTCCACCGCAATGTTGGAGCACCGGTCAAAGGACAGGACCTGGGCATATCTGGGCGTTGCGGAAAGGGTATTGGCGTTCTTTCCGGTTTTGCCGGTAATGGTCATGTTGTCCACATTGTGGATGGTCAGCTGCTTGCCGTCGAAAACCTCATCCCAGGTGTAGTATTCCCCGTCAGAGCTCATGTCCGCCGTGCTCTCATCCAGGAGCGCCGTGTCCAGAATGATCTTTTTGTTGGAACCGATGGCGGCCAGGAATTCCTCCATATTGGTAACGGTGACCTCTTCCTGAGGCTTGGTGGGTGTCACCACCTCCGCTTTCAGGCTGCCCAGCATCTGAGTCAGCTCCGCCTCCAGCAGCTGTCGGCCGTTGTCTCCCAGGACCTGAGGGTTCCCCACCTGGGGGAGCCACTGCCAGCCCTGGTTTCCCTCGCCGGTGCAGCCAATGAGGGTGATGGTGCCGTCGGAGCCGGTGTCCCCTTCCTCGGCGGCATACTCAGAGCCGGTGACGAAGCCGCTGCCATTCAGGGTGTTATTGCGCAGAGAGCAGTCCTTCAACGTCACCTTGGCACCCTCGGTGACCACCAGGTTTTCGCACTTGTTATCCGTAATGGCACATTTTTCCAGGGTCACATTCCCGGCTCCAATGATATCCAGCGCCGTGTAGCCAGAATACTGGGAATCCTCCCCCAGGGAATAGATCTTGCAGTTTTTCAGCTCCACCTGGTCACTGCTGTAGAGGGATACCCCGGTGCTGGCGCAGGAATAGATATCCGAGTTCTCCACCTTGAGTCCTGTGGTGCTGTCGGCCACGATGCCCCGGTAGCCGCAGCCGTAGAGCCCCAGGCCCCGAAGGGTCACATTTTCGCACTCCCGGAGCAGCAGCACATCCCCTTCGCAGGGCCCTGCCTGCTTGGTGTGACCGGCGCTGAAATTCTCCAGGGTCAGGTTCTTGCAGTTCTCAAAGGTCAGGACCACCGCCGACCGGGGGCCGGTTTCCAGTATGGTTTTGTCGGCGTCCACACCCCGGATGGTCAGGTTATCCGCATTGGACACCACCAGCTGGACCCCGTCCGAGGTGGTCTCCCAGCGGCAATAGGGGGTATCCTCCAGATTGCCTTCGGTCATATCAACGGTCAGCTCCCCAAGCTCCACCACTGCCCCGGGGGCTATGGCAGAGGCCAGAGCGCCGCCGTTAGTGATCACTGTTTCCTCCTTGGCGGTAAATACCGGCTTGGTGCCGTCAGTCAGCGGCAGAGTCGCCACGCTTTCCGCCCCCGCCGCGCAGCCGGTCAGAAGGGAGGCACCCAGCAGCAGGCCCAATCCATATCGATAGAATTTGCGCATTCCAATCATCCTTTCCATGAAGGTTGTGATTAAATTGTAGCACATTGTTTCCCATTTGTCATTAGTCTTAAGCATCTCTTAATCTTTTTCTGGAAATCTTTACCTGGATTTAAGATTTTTCCTTGGTCTCTCTTCCTTTTTTCGCAATTCTATAGTATAATGAGGATTAGAATTTATACGGGAGGTAACCTCTATGAAATACGGCTTTGGCGTAGACCTGGGCGGCACCACTGTGAAAATCGCATACTTTGACGAAAACGGCACCATGCTGGACACCTGGGAGATCCCCACGGTAACGGCAGAGGGCGGCAAACAGATCCTGCCGGATATCGCGGCCTCGATCAACGATTACCGGAAATCCCACTCCATCCCCGACACTTCCCTGCTGGGCTTGGGCATTGGCGTTCCCGGGCCCGTAGACGCCAGCGGCATGGTAAACCGCTGCGTCAACCTGGGCTGGGGTGTATTCAACATCTGCAACGAGCTGGGGGCCCTCACAGGTCTGCCCGTCAAGGCCGGCAACGATGCCAACGTAGCCGCCATGGGCGAATACTGGAAGGGCGGCGGCAAGGGCTGCAAAAATATGGTCTTCGTCACCCTGGGCACCGGCGTTGGCGGCGGCATCATCATTGAGGGGCGGCTGCTTCATGGCTCCCATGGCTCCGGCGCGGAAATCGGCCACATGGTGCTCAATCCCCAGGAGACCATTGTCTGCAACTGCGGCAAGCGGGGCTGTGTGGAGCAGTATTGCTCCGCCACCGGCATTGTCCGGCTGGCAAAGATCCGTCTGGACCGGGACAATGCCCCCTCCTCCCTGCGCAGCCTGGAGGACATCACCTGCCGGGACATTTTCGACGCCGGAAAAGCCGGAGACCAAGTGGCTCTGGAAATTCTGGAGCAGTACTTTGATTATATGGGCCAGTTCCTGGGAAATATCTGCTCTGTGGTGGACCCGGAAGTGGTGGTCATCGGCGGCGGCGTCAGCAAGGCCGGCGACATTCTGCTGAAGGGCATTGAGCCCTATTTCAAGAAGTACGTCTTCCACGCGGCCTCCACCGTTCAGTTCAATCTGGCCTCCCTGGGCAATGCCGCAGGGTCCTACGGTGCCTTTAAGCTGGCAGTAGATGCCTTCGGAAAGTAAAGGTACATAAAGAAAAGCTGTTAAGATCCTCGTCATCGCGAACCAGTCCTCAGACTGGTGTGGCGATCCCCCGGATAATGGGAGATTGCCACGACAGTGTGCACACTGTCTCGCAATGACAGAGGTATCTTAACAGCTTTTTTCTTATCCAAATCGGTCCTCGCAGCCGCACTCGAACCGATCGATCCCATCGTCGTACCACAGGTGGGTCATGTACAGACCCCCCGGCGGAACGGTGGGTCCGGCAGCCGTGCGGTTGCCGGAGTCCAGGATGGCTCCGATCTCCTCCGGGCGGATCTTTCCCTCCGCGCAGTAGACCACGGTACCGGCCATGGCCCGGGCCATATTGTAGAGGAATCCGTTGGCGCAGACCCGGAGCAGCAGGATATCCCCCCGCCGCTCCACATTGTAATAATAGACGGTACGGACCGTGGACCGGACGTCTGTGCCCACACTGCGCACAGCGGCAAAATCATGGGTACCCACAAACTGGGAAGCCGCCGACTGCATGATGCCCTCATCCAGATGCCGGGGATAGAACCAGGCCCGGTCCACATAGAAGGGATCCTTCAGCCGGGAATTGTAGATCTGATAGGTATATTCCTTGCGGACGCAGGAGCCGATGGCATTGAAGTTCTCATTCACCTCAAAGGCCTTCGTCACCACGATATCGCAGGGCAGATGGGTATTCAGGGCATAGGGGAGCCGCTCCACAGGAATGGTGGAGGCGGTCCGGAAATTCGCCACATAGCACCGGGCGTGGACCCCCGCGTCCGTGCGGCCGCAGCCGGTGACGTGGACGCTGTGACCCACCACCTGGGCGGCGGCCTTTTCCATGGTCTCTGCCACAGTAGGCAGATTCTTCTGGACCTGCCAGCCGTGGTAGCGGGTGCCGAGATAGGTCAAAAACAGGGCAATGTTCCGCATACCGTCCTCACAGTCCCAAGCCCGCCAGCAGGAGCACAAGGGCCACCAGCAGGCCCATGGCCCCATAGGCCCGGAAATCATTGCGGCCATAGCGCAGCAGCTTCATTTTGGTCCGTCCCTCGCCGCCCTGATAGCAGCGGCACTCCATGGCGGTGGCCAGCTCATCGGCCCGGCGGAAGGCACTGATAAACAGGGGCACCAGCACCGGGATCAGGGCCTTGGCCCGGTCGATGAGGCTGCCGTTTTCAAAGTCGGCACCCCGGGCCTTCTGGGCATTCATGATCTTGTCCGTCTCCTCAATGAGGGTGGGGATGAACCGCAGGGCGATGCACATCATCATGGACAGCTCGTGGACAGGCACATGGATCTTTTTCAGAGGGCCCATCAGGCTCTCCAGCCCATCGGTCAGGGAGATGGGCGACGTGGTATAGGTCAGCAGGAAGGTACCGGAAATCAGCATCAGGATCCGGCCCGTCATAAAGACAGCCCGCTCCAGTCCGTCGGTGGTAATGGCCAGCTTCCACAGCCGGACCAGTACCCGGCCGGTATCGGTGTAAAAGAGGTTCAGCACACCGGTAAAGATCAGGATCATAATCAGGGGCTTCATGCCCTTGACAATGGATTTTGGCGGGATCCTGGATATCCGGATGGCCGCCAGCAGGAACGCCAGCACCACACCGTAGGAGATCCAGCTCTTGGCGCAGAACAGGGCAACAATATAGAGTACCACAGAGATCAGCTTGGTCCTGGGGTCCAGACGGTGGACAAAGGAGGTGCCGGGGAAATACTGGCCCAGAGTGATATCTTTAAGCATGGGCGTATTCCTCCTTCACCTTCAGCAGCGCCTCCACGGCGGCATCCAAAGTATAGACCTTGGGCACATCCACCCCAAGCTCCCGAAGCTTCAGAAACACCTGAGTCACCTGAGGGATGCTGAGTCCCATCTCCGTCAGCTCTTCCGCCCGCTCAAAAACCTGGGCAGGGGTGCTGTCCATGGCAAGCCTGGAGCCGTTCATGACCAGCAGCCGGTCTGTGAGCCGCGCCACATCCTCCATGGAGTGGCTGACCATGAGGACGGTGGCATTTTTCGCCTTCCGGTAGGCCTGAATATTGCCCAGGATCTCTTCCCGGCCAACCGGGTCCAGCCCGGCGGTAGGCTCATCCAGGATCAGCACCTCCGGCTCCATGGCAATGACACCGGCAATGGCCACCCGGCGCTTCTGACCGCCGGAGAGATCGAAGGGGGACACCTGGAGCTGCTGCTCCGTAATGCCTACGAAGCCCGCCGCCTCCCGGACCCGCCGGTCGATCTCCTCCTTGCTCAGGCCCATATTGGTGGGGCCAAAGGCAATGTCCTTATATACCGTCTCTTCAAAGAGCTGGTACTCCGGGTACTGAAACACCAGTCCCACCCGGAACCGGGCGGCCCGGGTCAGCTTCTTGTCGGACCAGATATCCTGGCCGTCCAGCAGCACCTCCCCGGAGGTAGGCTTCAAAAGGCCGTTGAGCTGCTGCATCAGCGTGGACTTTCCGGAGCCGGTGTGGCCGATGATGCCCACAAATTCTCCCCGGTTCAAGGCGAAATTCACCTTGTCCAGGGCGGTATGCTCAAAGGGCGTACCAATGGAATAGGTATACGTCAGGTCCCGGACCTGTAAAATCGGATTCACTCTTTTTTTCCTCCCTAGGGGTCAGGCCTTCAGCCAAGCAAAAAGTGCCTGCGCGCAATGTTCAGGGTCCAATTCGTCCAGGGGGAGGTGCTCCCCTCTTTTGTTCAGCTCCCAGCACAGCTCTACAGGCTCGGGAGCCGCCAATCCCAGGCTATGGAGCATCTCCACCTGGGCAAACACCTGCTTGGGGGTGCCGTCGGCGGCGATTTTGCCTTTGTTCAGCACCACCACCCGCTGGGCCAAAGCAGCCTCGTCCATGTGGTGGGTAATGAGGACCACGGTAATATCTTTATCCGCGTTGAGCTTGGTGATGGTATCCATCACGTCCTTCCGGCCCCGGGGATCCAGCATGGCGGTGGGCTCATCCAGGACGATGCACTTTGGCTCCAGGGCGATGACCCCGGCAATGGCAATGCGCTGCTTCTGCCCGCCGGACAGAAGGTGGGGCGCATGCTCCCGATACGCATACATGCCCACCTGCTTCAGGGCCCGGTCCACCCTTCTGCGGATCTCAGGGCTGGCTACCCCCAGATTCTCCGGGCCGAAGGCCACGTCCTCCTCCACCACATTGGCAACGATCTGGTTGTCCGGGTTCTGGAAGACCATGCCCACACAGCGCCGGACCTCCATGATCCGCCCCAGGTCGGAGGTGTCGATGCCATCTACATACACCTTTCCGCCGGAGGGCAGGAGGATGGAATTGAAATGCTTCGCCAGGGTGGACTTTCCGCAGCCGTTGGTGCCCAGCACCGCTACAAAGCTCCCCTGCCGGATGGTAAGATTTAAGTCCTCAAAGACGGGAACACCGGTCTGCCCCTCCAATGCCGGATAGGAGAAAGCCAGATGCTCCACAGATATAATATCTTCCAATCGATTGTCCTCTTTTCTGAATGTTAGGGCTCCCACCGGCCGGTGGAGCCGCAGGGCAGCACCAGGCCGGACTGCCTGACAGGCAGACCCAGCTCCCCGGCGGCGGTCTTACCGCCGTGATCCTTGCCGAACACCACGTCGGAGGCGTAGCTCACGGCGGAGGGGGCAAGTCCCGTGGTATAGGAATTGATGATGACGAAGAGCGGGTCATCCGTCAGGAGCTTCGCCGTCTCCAGCAGGAAGGGGTAGAAGCTGGTTTCCATCTTCCAGATCTCTCCGCTGGGCCCCCGGCCATAGCTGGGGGGATCCATAATGATGCCGTCGTACCGGCGGCCCCGGCGGATCTCCCGCTGGATGAATTTGCCGCAGTCGTCCACGATCCAATGGATGGGCTTGTCCGCCAACCCTGAGGCAATGGCATTCTCCTTGGCCCAGGCCACCATATTCTTGGCGGCATCCACGTGGTATACCTCCGCGCCCCCGGCTGCTGCCGCCAGGGTAGCGCCGCCGGAGTAGGCGAACAGGTTCAGCACCCGCACCTGCCGGTGGGCAGAGGCCACCTTCTCCCGGATGAAGTCCCAGTTGGCAGCCTGCTCCGGGAAGACCCCGGTATGCTTGAAATTCATGGGCTTGACGTTGAAGGTCAGATAGTCCCGATAGCTGATCTGCCAGCGCTCCGGCAGATGGTGGTCCGACCAGTGCCCGCCGCCGGTGTTGGAGCGGATATACCGGGCATCATATTTTTTCCACTGAGGGGCATCGTGAGAGGTGGCCCAGATGACCTGGGGATCCGGCCGCACCAGGACATATTTCCCCCAGCGCTCCAGCCGCTCTCCGTCTGAGGCGTCCAGCACCTCATAATCCTTCCATTGATCCGAAATCCAAAGCATGGACAGTCTCCTTCTCTTTCTTTAACCGACCCAGCCGCTGCCGTCATCCCGGTCGTTACGGTCATCCCGGTCCCCGCGATTGTGGCTGCCGTCGGTGGTGTCATTGGTGGTGTCCTCTGTTTCCTCCCCGCTGCCCTGGTTCTGCCAGCTGTCGTGGGTGTGGGTGGGACAGAGAATATAGGGCGCGTCGCTACCGAAGTTGGCACCGCCCCGGAAGCCGTGCCAGGGCATGGGATTGCCGTCCTCGTCCACGGCATAGACATAGGAATCCAGGTAGTACATCTCTTCCAGGCCGTTGCCGATGGCCGCCTGGATCTCCGCGATCTCCGCGGGGGTCAGCTTCACCAGGGAGCGGGTCTGCACGTCTCCGTCGGCCATAAGGCCGCAGTATTCCGTGGCAACACCTTCGCCGGAGACGCAGTAGTTCACTTCCTCGTGCTTATCGCAGTACTCCGTAGGCATATCCTCAGGATAGCAGTTGACGGTAGCCGTCCGGTTGCCCCGGACATCGTTGGCGCAGGCCGCCGTGGCCAGCTTGCCGGAGTCCAGGCAGACGGTGACGGACTGGAACTGAGCGCCGCTGTAAAGGGCCTTGGCAGGCTTCCCCTCGTGGATCGGCTGCATGACCATTTTCCACAGCCGGGCGGCAGGGTTGCCGTAGTTGCCGGTCAGATTGATCTGCTCCGGCTGGTTGTAGCCGCACCATACGGCGGCGGTGTAGTAGCCCGTAAAGCCGCAGAACCACCGGTCCCGGTTGCTGGAGGTGGTGCCGGTCTTTCCGGCGATGGTCTGTCCCGGGAAGATCGCCGCTCCGCCGGTGCCGGAGTTGGCCGCGTTGTACAGGCAGTAGTTCATATATTCCACGGTCTTCTCGCTGAGGATCTGCCGGGTATCCTGGGTGTTGTCCAGGATCAGCTGGCCCTCGCTGTTGTAGACCTTGGTGTAAAGCCGGGGCTCCCGGTAGATACCGTTGTTGGCAAAGGTCCCGTAGGCCGCGGACATTTCCCTTACGGTGGAGCCCACGGTCAGCGCTCCCAGGGCCAGGGGGGCTACCGCCACATCGGAAAGGCTCTGGCCGTTGGCCAGGGCATAGCTGTCCGTCAGGGAGTTCTGGCCGAAGTTGTACTTGGCGAAGCTATAGCCGTAGCTGGTGCCGATGGCATTCAGGGTGTTGGCGGAAATGGCGTTGACGGAGGACACAATACCGCTGAAAATCGTCCGGCTGTAGTTGTATTTCCGGCTGTCATTTCTTGGGAAGGGCACGTCATCGATATATTGCAGAGGCATGTCCTTGACCACCGTAGCCGGGCTGAAGCCCCCCTTTTCAAAGGCGGGGGCGTAGACGGAAATGGGCTTCTGGGAAGAGCCGGTCTGGAGCCTGGCCTGGGTGGCCTTGTTGTAGGCGAAGAAATCCGTCTTCTCTCCAACGCCGCCGGACAGGGCTACCACATCGCCGGTGCTGTTGTCGATGATCACAATACCGGACTGGAGCTGCTGGGTGCTGCGGGTGGTGGGGATCTTCTCCAGATCCGTGTAGATGGCATCCACCTGATTCTGCACATTCATATCCAGGGTGGTATAAATATGGTAGCCGCCCTTCTGGATCCGCTCCAGGTAGTAGTTCCGGGTCTTTTCTCCGGCGGACTCCCAATCCACACCGTCCTCGGCGGCCAGGTCCCTGGCCACATCCAGGATGGCCGCATCCACAAACCAGCTGTACACTGTCTGAGAGGCGTTCAGATTCACGGTCACCAGGCTGCCGCACTCCGGGCAGTAGTAGTGGGCACCCTCCTGCTTGAAGGTCGACACGGTGCCGCCGTAGCCGCAGTTGTCGCAGTCCGCCCAGCGGTCCTCGGCGTCGATCCCATCCTTAAAGACCATCTCCTGGGCCACTGCCGCGTCGTATTCTTCCTGGGTCAGATACCCTTGATTCAGCATCTCGGACAGGACATTCAGCTGCCGGTACCGGTTCCGACCGGCACCGTCCCGGACCTCGCCCTTGTATTTAAAGGTATTGTGAGAGTAGGGATTGAACAAAGAGGGGTTGTTGGTAATGCTGATGAGGCTGGCGCACTCCGCCGTGGTCAGGTTCTGGAGCTCCTTGCCGAAGTAGGCGGCGGCGGCGCTCTTGACGCCGTAGCAGCCCTTGCCCAGATAGATCCGGTTCAGGTACTCGTACATGATGACGTCTTTGTCGTACTGCTTCTCGAACATCTGGGCCCGGAAAATTTCCATCACCTTTCTCTGGACGGTGATGCTGTTTTCCTGGCTCACGTTTTTGATCAGCTGCTGGGTGATGGTGGAGCCGCCAAACTGGGAGTCCCCGCCGAAGAACATATTCATGCAGGCCTTCACGGTGGTGATCCAGTCCACGCCCTGGTGCTCGTAGAACCGCTTGTCCTCAATGGCGATGGTGGCATTGATCAGATCCTGAGGGATCTCGTCCAGCGTGGCGATCTGCCGGTCCGTGGTGGTATAGATCTGCTGGAGCTGCTGAATATTTCCGTCGTTGTCCACATAATAAAGGAAGGAGGTCTTTTCCAGATCGTAGTCGTCAATGGACCAGTCGGAGGCTTCCGTCAGGATATCGTCCTGGAGATAGTCTCCCAGAGTGCCCACAAAGACCACGCCGCAGATGAGCAGGATCAGCACCACCGTCAGGCAGCCGCCAATGGCGATCTTCAGGGCGGAGAGGGCCGCGGAGCCCAGCGTATACAAAGTCTTGATAGACCAGTGGGGATCCCAATCCTGGCGTTCTCTCTTCTTTCTCCTTCTTTTCACGTTTTCATCCTTTGCCATAGATCAAACCCACGATTTTCCCCGGTGGGGGCAAAATCGAATCCTTTCAGAGAAATGCGCATGGTTCGTCACCATATCATCTCCGGATTATATCATAGGAATTCAAAAAACGAAAGACCCAATTCGTGAATTATAGGTGAATTTCCCGGGAAACCTATGTCTAAAGCCGAGGAAAAAAGAAAAAGAAAATTCCCTCTTGATTTTATGGTCCATTGGTTGTACAATACAGACAAGAAATGAGCCCCTGGAAGGAGTCCCATTATGGAAGATCAATACGGTTCCGATTTCATCACCATTACCGATGAGGACGGGACGGAATACGAGCTGGAGGTGCTCACCACCACCGAGTACAACGGTGAGAGCTACATGGCCGTCATCCCCGCCGGAGCGGAGGATTCCGACGACCTGGAAGTGAGCATTTTAAAATCCATCGAGGAAGACGGCGAGCCGATCCTCTGTGCCATTGAGGACGAGGAGGAGCTGAAGGCCGTGTACGATCTGATCATGGATGAGCTCTACGAGGAAGAAGACAGCGAGTAAGTCGCTTCTTCCTGCTTGGTGCGTGTCGTGTCCTTTTGGACCCACATTTTTTTAACGGGAAGTTAGACTTCCCGGCGGGATTGCAGACCTCCCGCCCACGCCTCGACGATGGGTGGACGCTGGGAGCAGAGAACGCCGGGAGCGGCAACCCACCTGCCATTTCGTGCAGGTCATAATCGGATGCGGTACGGCCAAAGCGGGTCCCCCGAGGAACTTCGGTTCCCCGGGGTTTTTACTTTGTAAATTTTTGTTTTTCCCCCATTCCCCTCTTGCAACTGGGCCTCTTTTCGATTATAATAGGCAGGTCTATCTGCAAATATACTATTTGCACACCAATAACGAGAGGAAATGATACCATGAGTGCATCCAGCAAGAAGAAGCTTCGTGCTGAAGAAAACGCCGCCAAGCTGACCGAACGCCAGCTGGCGCAGAACAAGGAAGACAAGAAAACCAAAGCCTATACCATCGCCTTCGGCGTGGTGCTGGCCCTTCTGGTGGTGGTAGCCGCAGCCGTCGGTGTCAACCGGTCCATTGCCAACAGCGGCACCCGGGAGAAAAATACCGTGGCCCTGACCCTGGGAGACACCACCATGAGCAACGCGGAGCTGAGCTACTACTTCATCGACACCGTCAACAGCTTCTACTCCCAGAACGGCTCCTACCTGTCCCTGTTCGGTCTGGACACCGGCAAGGCCCTGGACCAGCAGGTTTACAATGAAGAGACCGGCGAGACCTGGGCAGACTACTTCCTGTCCTCCGCCGAGGAGAGCGCCAAGTCCGTCTATGCCGTCTGTCAAGAGGCCGAAAAGAACGGCTACGAGCTGGACCAGGACAGCCAGGACCAGATCGATTCCATCACCTCCAACCTGTCTCTCTACGCCAGTGCCTACGGCTACTCCAAGCCTGTGGATTACCTGAAGGCCATGTACGGCAAGGGTGCCACCCTGGAGGGCTACCAGAACTACCTGCGGGCCAACCTGACCGCCAGCGGCTACCAGGACAGCTATAAGGACAGCCTGACCTTCTCTGCCGATGAGGTATCCGCCAAGGACAGCCAGGACTCCAAGGTCTACAACTCCTACTCCTACTATCAGTACTACCTGTCCTCCAGCCGTTACCTGGATGACGAGGCTACCAACGAGGAGAAGGCTGCCGCCGCCGAGGCCGATGCCAAGGCCATCACCGGCGCTGACATCCAGAGCCTGGCCGACTTCGATGCCGCCATTGCCAAGCTGGAAGTGAATGCTGATTCCTCCGCCGCCAGCACCGCCATGACGGATAACCGCTACACCTCCGTCAGCTCCGTCATTGCCGACTGGATCAGCGACAGCAGCCGGAAGGAAGGCGACAAGACCTACATTGCCAGCACCTCCACCTCTACCGATGAGGATGGCAACGAAGTGACCACCATCTCCGGCTACTATGCCGTCTACTACATCGGCTCCACCGACAACCAGTTCCCCCTGGTAAATGTCCGGCACATCCTGGCCGGCTTTGAAGGCGGCACCACCGACGACAGCGGCAACACCACCTACTCTGACGAGGAAAAGGCTGCCGCCAAGCAGACCGCCGAGGACCTGCTGAACGAATGGAAGCAGGGCGGGGCCACCGAAGACAGCTTCGCCGCCCTGGCCACCGAGAAGACCACCGACACCGGCTCCAAGGACAACGGCGGCCTGTATGAGAACGTGTATCCCGGCCAGATGGTCAGCGCCTTCAACAACTGGTGCTTCGACAGCTCCCGCAAGCCCGGCGACACCGGTATTGTGGAAACCAACTACGGCTACCATGTGATGTACTTCGTGGGCCAGTCCGAAGAGACCTATCGGGAGTACCTGATCAAGACCGACCTGGAAACCGATGCCTACAACACCTGGTACAACACCCTGGTGGAAAGCGTGGATATGACCGTAGGCGATACCTCCCACATCCGCACAGGCCTGGTTCTCAGCGCCAACAGCTGATAAACCCCGTATAAAAACGCCTCCTCCGGAAACAATTCCCGGAGGAGGTGCTTTTTTATGGAGAATTCTGTGCCCCTGATCCTGGCAGGCCTGGCCGCCGGATCCGTGGCCGGGCTCTTCGGTGCCGGAGGGGGCCTGGTGCTGGTGCCCATTCTGGGGCTCTGGGGCGGGATGGAGGAAAGCAGGCTCTTTCCTGCCTCTGTAGCCATCATCCTGCCCGTCTGCGTGACGGTTCTGCTGGCAAGCCTTTGGCAGGAGGGCCTGAGCCTGTCCGATGCCCTGCCCTATCTTCCCGGCAGCGCCCTTGGGGGACTCTTTGCCGGGCTTTGGGGCAAAAAGATCCCTGTGCAGTGGCTCCACAGGCTGCTGGGGATCTTCATTCTCTGGGGAGGCATCCGATACCTATGCTAGGATCCCTCCCCGTTTCCGTCCTCGTTGGCACGGTCCTGGGCTTTCTCTCCGCTTTGGGCATCGGCGGTGGGAGCCTGCTGATCCTGTGGCTGACCCTGGTCCTGGGCTGGGAGCCAGACCGGGCCAGGCAGGTGAATCTGCTGTTCTTTCTCCCCTCGGCGCTGGTCTCCACCTGGCTGAGGCGGAAACAGGGCAGCGTGGATCTTCGGCAGCTGCTCCCGGGAATCGCGGCCGGATGCGCGGGAGCCTTCGGGATGGCCCTGCTGCGGCAGGGGCTGGACCCGGAGGTGTTGCGGAGGCCTTTTGGCCTACTGCTGCTGGGTGCCGGTGCGCGGGAGCTGCTGTATAAAGAGAAGCCTTTGCCTTCCCCTGGGGGAAGGTGCCGCCGCAGCGGCGGATGAGGGGCGGCACCGGGTCTGGCCAGGTACCACCCCGTTTTTTACCGCTTCCGATAGGCCAGATACCCCTCCAGGATCAACGACGCGGCCACAGCATCTACCGTATTTTTCCGCTTCTGGCCGTGGTAATTGTGGGCGGAGAGAATATTGTGGGCCTCCACCGTGGTCCGGCGCTCATCCCACATGGCTACGGGCAGGCCGCATCTTTCCTTCAGTTCATCGGCAAAGGCCCGGCAGAGCTCCGCCCTGGCCCCCTCAGTGCCGTCCATATTTTTCGGCAGACCAACCACCACTTCCCCCACCCCATTGTCCTGAATGAGCCGGAGAATATCCGCCATCAGCTTTTCCCGGTTCCGGCTGGGCACCACCGCGGTGGAGCCTACAATGGAGCAGAGCAGATCCGAAATGGCAACACCGGTGCGGGCATCGCCGTAGTCAATTCCCATGATCTTCATACCAAAATGTCTCCTTCCAAGTTTTTCTCTATTGTACCGGCCCCGGCAGAAAAAAGCAACTTGAGAAAAGAAGAAAAACCGGGGAAAAATGTGAAAATATCTGTTGACAACCGGAACCCCCTATGATAAAATGATTTCACCTGTGAAAAAGGGTTCTTTTTTTGTGCGCCTTTTTTCAGCCCCGGAGCGATTTCTATGTAGTTCATCGCTTTCTAAATCTTTTCTTATAGCCGGGTGTGATACAGGGAGGCAAATTTTAAGGAGGTGCCGTTATGCGCGTTAAAGTCACTTTGAGATGCTCTGAGTGCAAGCAGAGAAACTACAACACCATGAAGAACAAGAAGAACGACCCCGACCGTCTCGAGATGAAGAAGTACTGCAGATTCTGCAGAAAGCACACCACTCACACCGAGACCAAGTAAGGAGGACGCCCCATCATGGCAGAAGTCAAAAAGGAAAACTGGTTCAAGAGAACCTGGGGCCGTGTCACCAAGTACTTCCGTGAGCTGAAGAGCGAGCTGAAGAAGGTCGTGTGGCCCACCTACCAGCAGGTGCTGAAGAATGCAGCCATCGTTGTTGTCTGCGTGATCTGCGTGGGCATTTTCATCTGGCTGTTTGACTTTGTTGCCCAGGTTGGTATCGACGCCCTCATCGGCGCTTTCCACTAAGGGTAGCAGTCATGGCAGAAACCGCAAAATGGTATGTTGTGCATACCTATTCCGGGTATGAAAACACTGTAAAAGCCACCATCGAAAAGACTGTCGAAAGCCGTAAATTGCAGGACCAGATCCTGGCCGTGTCCATTCCTCTGGAAACCGTCACGGAGATCACGGAGTCCGGCGTCAGCAAGACCTACGACCGGAAGGTTTATCCCGGCTATGTGCTTGTGAAGATGGTCTACAGCGACGATACCTGGCATGTCATTCGGAATGTGCGCGGAGTCACCGGCTTCGTTGGCACCTCCAGCAATGACCCCACTCCCCTGACGGATGAAGAGATCTACGCCATGGGTGTGGAAAAGAAGGAGATCATTGTTTCCTACAAGGTGGGCGACACTGTCCGGATCATGGACGGTCCTCTGAGCTCCTTCACCGGCACGGTGGAAAGCATCGATGTCGACAACAACTCGGTGAACGTGGTGGTATCCATGTTTGGCCGGGAGACCACTGTCGAGTTTGAGCTCGATCAGGTAGAGGTCGTTTCCCAATAAACGCATCGGGTCCGTTACGGGCCGGAACGTGGGAGGGGTTTTTACCCCGCAAGCAATGCGCGCAAGCGCATCATTACCACATCTTATTCAGGAGGTGCTATTATGGCACAGAAAGTAACTGGCATTATCAAGCTTCAGATCAACGCCGCTAAGGCAACCGCTTCTCCCCCTGTTGGTCCTGCTCTGGGTCAGCACGGTGTGAATATCGCAGCATTCATCAAGGAGTTCAACGCTCGGACCAAGGATCAGGAAGGCTACAAGATCCCCGTAGTCATCACTGTCTACGCCGACCGCAGCTTCACCTTCATCACCAAGACTCCTCCGACCCCCATGCTCATCATGAAGGCCATCGGTCTGGAGAAGGGCTCCGGCGTTCCCAACAAGACCAAGGTTGGCACCATCACCAAGGCTCAGATCGCTGAGATCGCCAAGACCAAGATGCCCGACCTGAACGCTACCACTCTGGAAGCCGCCGAGAGCCAGGTCGCCGGTACCTGCCGCTCTATGGGCGTCACCGTCGTCGACTGATAGAATGCTGAATCCGGGCAGAATGACCCGGAAATGTGGGAGGATTTTTCCGCATCACCACTATAAGGAGGATAATTACATTGTTTAGAGGCAAAAAGTATAAAGAGAGCGCGAAGCTGATCGACCGCGCTGTTCAGTATGATCCCGCCGAAGCCCTGGACCTGGTCGTGAAGGGTGCTTCCGCCAAGTTCGACGAGACCGTCGAGCTGCACATCAAGCTGGGTGTTGACTCCCGTCACGCTGACCAGCAGGTCCGCGGCGCTGTGGTTCTGCCCAACGGTACCGGCAAGACCCGCCGGGTCCTGGTGTTCGCCAAGGACGCCAAGGTGGAAGAAGCCAAGGCTGCTGGCGCTGACTATGTCGGCGGCATGGACCTGGTGGAGAAGATCACCAAGGAGAACTGGTTTGATTTCGACGTTGTCGTCGCTTCCCCCGACATGATGGGTATCGTTGGCCGTCTTGGTAAGGTCCTGGGCCCCAAGGGTCTGATGCCCTCTCCCAAGGCCGGCACCGTCACCCCCAACGTGGCTGCCGCTGTTAAGGAAATCAAAGCCGGTAAGGTGGAGTACCGTCTGGACAAGACCAACATCATCCACTGCCCCATCGGCAAGGTCTCCTTCGGCACCGAGAAGCTGACCGAGAACATGGATACCCTGGTCAAGGCTGTAGTCAAGGCGAAGCCCGCCGCTGCCAAGGGCCAGTATATCAAGTCCTGCACCGTCGTGTCCACCATGGGCCCCGGCGTGAAGGTCTCTACTGCCAAGTATCTGTAAGCAATAGCTTTTTCCCCGGACGCGAATGCGTCCGGGGATTTTTGTTTCTGTATTCTCTCTCAGGGCAGCTGCGGTGCCTGGGGGGCTAAGGTTTCTCCCTCAGCCCCGGAACCTGGCAATGGTGGATATGACCTTGCGGATATCCAAGGGCTTGGACAGATGGGCGTTCATTCCGGCGTCAAAGCACTTTGCCGCGTCTTCCGCAAAGGCGTTGGCCGTCATGGCAATGATGGGAATGGTCTTGGCATCCGGCCGGTCCAGGCCCCGGATGGCCCGGGTAGCCGTCAGGCCGTCCATCACCGGCATCATCACATCCATCAGGATCCCATCAAAGCTTCCGGCGGGCTCTTCCCGGAACAGGTCCAGAGCCTGCTGTCCGTCCCCCACCCGGGTGATCACCGCACCCGCATCCTCCAGCAGAAGCCGGGCAATCTCGGCGTTCAGCTCGTTGTCCTCTACCAGCAGCAATCGCATGCCGCGGATGTCCGCCGGTGCGCCATCCTTTTCTTTTGAGGCTTCCGCCTGGACCGGCTCCGCAATCTCAAAGGGTATCGTCACAACGAAGGTAGAACCCACGTTCTCCCTGCTGCTGACCTGGATGTGGCCTCCCATCTGCTCCACCAGGCCCTTCACAATGGCCATGCCCAGGCCGGCACCCTGATAGACGCTGCGGGCATCCGTGTTTTCCTGGGCAAAGGGGTCGAAAATGTGCTCCAAAAACTCCTCACTCATGCCGATGCCCGTATCGCTGATCGTCCAGCGGTAGATAACGTTCTTCTCGTCCTTTTCCACCATCTGGATCAGCGTGGTGATGGAGCCGCCCACCTTGTTATACTTGATGCAGTTGGTGTAAATATTCAGGAAAATCTGCCGCAGGTGGATGGGGCTTCCGTAGACCCAGAGATCCGTGGCCTGGTCCGAGTGTTCATCGAAGGTCAGGGTAACGCCGGACTCCGCCGCTCTCTGTCCAATGATCGTCAGAATCTCCTCCCCCATCCGGTACGGGTTCATGGGCTCGTGGGCCAATGTGGTCTCGCCGCTTTCCAGCTTGCTCATTTGCAGCACATCATTCAGCAGAGACATCAGGTAGTCCGCCGATACACGCATCTTCTCCCGGTTGCTGTCAACCTGCTCCCGATTCTCCGGGTGGGCAGCATCCACCTCCAGCAGGCCAATGATGCCATTCAGAGGTGTGCGTATGTCATGGCTCATACGGGAGAGGAAGCTGCTCTTGGCGGCGTTTGCCCTTTCCGCCTGGACCGCGGCCTCCCGAAGCTCCCGGTTCTTCTCCTGAAGCACCTGGGCGTGTCTGCGCTGCTCCTCCACCTGCTTTTGCTGGTAGCCCAGGGATATCTGCCACTGGACGATTTGCTGCGCTATCAGAAGCAAGCCATAGATAACCAGCGCAAACAGCAGGTTTCCGGGAGTCGAATCGAAGACCTCCCGCTCTGACATATAGGCATAGACATAGTACTCCTGGCTTTTATCCATCAGGCCAAACTCATGGCCGAAGGCACGGGTGCTGCTCCGGGCACGGCTCAGGCGTTTTCCCCTTCCGTGCTCCAGGATGTGCCCCAGGATCTCGCTGTCACGGACATCCGTACCGACCAGCGAATCGTCATTGGAGGCCACAACAATGTTTGCGCTGCTGATGACAATGGTGCCATTCCCCTCCACATTGTACCCGTTTACCAGGGGATAGATGGAGTTGTTAATGGACCGGGCGTATTGGGCATTGGTGCAATAGTATCCCAGGATGACTCCTGCCTTGTCCATGCGGCTTGCGGCAGCAAGGTCTGTATGAGAGCCGTCCGGATTGGTCAGGCGGACAGTATATATTTTCTCCTGGAACGTCACCGTATCCAAAATGGAGTCCATATCCAGCCGGGCCAGAAGCGCCCCGGCATCCAGAGGCGCAGAGGAATTCTGCCCGGTCACTTTCCCCTGCTCATCCAGCAGAAGTACCCCGTCCAGCACGCACTTGTCCGCCCAATCCTCCAGGGTCTCCCGGTCTTCCGTACCCGCTTCCTGCAGCCGCACCTGGATCATAGAAACGCTTTCCGACATACGGAGCAGACTCTTTGCCTCCGATGCCAGATCGTGGAGCTGGCTGGCATTGCATTGGCCCTTCATATATTCTACAGTGGAACGCAGACGGCTTTCCGCCTCGATCATATCGGCCCTTGCGGAGTAGAAAAACACCCCAGCCAGCAGCGCCATACCGAAGGCAATTTCCAGGATCCAGAGCTTTCTGCCGCCCAACAGTTTTTTATCCGTTTTCATAGAGCCCTCCCAAATACCTGTCTGTGTCCTGGAAGTATTCTCCGATGATCCGCTCCGTTGTGCCATCGTCATACATTTCACGCAAAACGGTGTTCAGCTGGTCACTCAGCCCTCTGGGATCCGTTTTATCAAAGGCCACACCCAGGCCCACTGTCAGCAGCGGCTCCTCCAGGATCCGGAATTCCAGGCCGCTCTCCGACATGAATTGCCGGATCCCTGTGTCGTGGGCAGCGATGGCATCCACATAGCCCTTGCTGAGCAGCAGGAATATCAGGTCCCGCTTCTGGACGGAAATCACCTGCCGCAGCTCTGGCAATGCCTCATGGTGATTTCTGATCATCTCCTCCGGCTTGGTGGTAGACTGCACCGCAATGACCTTGTCCTTCAGGTCCTTCAGGCTGTGAATATCGCTGTCCACATTGACCGCGACAACCTGATGACTTCTCATATAGGGGCCGCTCCACCGGTATTCCTCTTCCCGGCCATCCATCGAGAAGCTGCTCCAGATGCAGTCAATGGCGCCGCTTTCCAGCAGGGTCTTCTTCTCTTCCCAATTGATGATCGTGAATTCCGCCTGATAGCCCATCCGCCGGAAGGCCTCTTCCCCCAGCTCCACATCGATGCCGGTCATATTGCCGTCCCCATCCATATAGCTGAAGGGCGTAAAATCATCGCAGCCCACAATGATCTTTGTCTTTTTTGCGGTGGCCCCATCATCGTCTGTAGGGTTCCCGCAGCCGGTCAGCAGCCCGGCTGCCAGGCAGGCCCCGCAAAGCAGCGCGCCCCATATCTGAATATAGCTTTTCTTTCTTCCCATGAACAAATCTCCAAACCTATGTTGAACCCTATGATCCCCGCTGTAACCGAAGACGATGCCCTAGCCTATTGGACAAGCTCCAGGCTCTCCGTCTGCCGGTAGCGCCTTGTAACCAGTACCTGCCCACGGTCGTCTGTCACCGTTAAGCCCAGGGCCAGTCCCTCTTCCAGCCCGGTCTGCACCTGGGCATCCATGGCTTTCAGCCGCAGACCGGAAAAGGGCGCTTCCCCCTCCGGGATCTCCGCCCTTACCTGGGCCCCCAGCACAGAGGCAATGTTCAGAATCTTCTCCGGCTCCGTATAATTTTCCACCCGATAGAGCCACTTATCCCGGTAATAGGCATAGTCCCCTGCCCACAGTGTGTCCTGAGAGCCATCCGGCAGGTCTGTATTCTCCCGGAGCCATTGACCCAGGGCCTGGGTCGTCTTCCGGGCTCCTGTGGCGTTCAGGTGGCCTCCGGCGTCGGACCAGCTGCCTGCCGGGTCCAGGGTTTCCAGACTTCGCAGGTCCAGGATTTCTGCCCCCAGGCTTTTCGCCAGATCCAGGGCAGTGCTGCCGTAGCTCTGGCGCTCCAGAGAACCCTCGTAGCAATAGGGAATGAATGTGATCAGAGGGATGATGTCATGCTCCTGACAGTATTGGATAAAGGCCTCCAGATACCCCATGGCCCAGGTTTTGTCCTCCGCCCTTTCCAGGGATCCTTCCGGCGAGACCACCGGGGTGGAGCCCAGCATGGCCTCCGCTCCTTTTTCCATGGAATACTGCACCGGCTGCCGAAGACTCTCCCCGGTGAGTTCCTTCCATCGGTTGTGGTAGATATCCAGGGGGAACAGCAATTCCGTCCGGTCTTTGGTGTCCTGGTACAGGTCCATCACCGCCTGGATCTTTGTTTTGGACAGAGGATAGGCGTCCAGCGCCGGATGGCACAGGCCTACGGACATGACGTTTTCCGTTTCCTCCGCATTCAGCACATCCAGCACCGCCACCTTGGGCTTCTGGTACTCCACCGCCAGCCGCAGCTGCCAGTAGCTCGCCGCCAGGGAGCCGCCGTGGATACCCAGATTATAGGAACGGATCCCAAAATCCTTCCACAACTGCATGGGCAGAAATCCATTGACCACATGGCTGGTACCGAAAAGCAGCACATCATACTCCCGGTCCCCTTTCAAAAACCCACCGTTTTTGCCGCGGCCCGTAGGCAGCTCCACCGCCCGGCCCAGATAGCCGATGCCGCCGACAACCAGGGCCAGCAGCACCAGGACGCTGATGAGGCGCTTAAAACTGCGCATAGATAAAGCCGGACCCATGAAATCCATTCCCCCAAATTCCCAAAAAGAATGTCAGCAAAATCAACCCTGCCAGCAGCAGTTCCCGCACCGGCCAGCTTCTTGTCTCGAACCAGCGGACCGGATCCGTCCCCCGGTATTGGGCCCGGTCCACAGCGTACAGCAGCCCCGCGCTCAGCAGCAGCACCACGGAATCCGGCCCGTCCAGTCCCAGGCTGTGGGCCTGAAGGGCATCCAGAAGCCGGGTAGGCTGAAAATCCAAGGCGATCCGCTTCCAGATCGCCAGAGCACTGTGGAGCCGGTCCGCCCGGAACAGCACCCAGGCGGCGCAGACCAGCAGGAAGGTGAGGGCAGTGCACAGCGTCTTATATCCCTCCGACTGGCCATCGATGCCCAGCTTTTCCCGGCACCGGGCCCGGGGATCCTTTGTCAGTCTGCCAATGACCTGGTAGGCCCCATGGAGGGCACCCCAGGCCAAAAAGCCCCAGCTGGCCCCATGCCAAGCGCCGCTGATGAGGAACACCGCCATGATATTGACGCAGGTTCTTCTCAGCCCACAGCGGCTTCCCCCCAGAGGGAAATACACATAATCCCGGAACCAGGTGCTCAGGGAAATGTGCCACCGCCGCCAGAACTCCGAAATGGACCTGGCAAAATAAGGCGCGTCGAAATTTTTTCCCAGCCGGATGCCCAGCATCCGGGCTCCGCCGATGGCAATACAGGAGCAGCCGGCAAAATCGCAATAGATCTGCAGGGCATACACCACCGTAGCCAGAGCCAAACAGCTGCCGGAGAAGGCCCCATAGTTCCCATACACCGTATTCACCAGCATCGCCGCCCGATCCGCAATGACCAGCTTCTGAAAATAGCCCCAGGTCATGATCAGAAAGCCTGCCCGCAGGTCCTCATATTCCGGCTTCCGGCACTGCTCATACTGGGGCAGCAGCCGGTCTCCCCGGCCAATGGGGCCTGTCAGCAACTGCGGGAAAAAGGAGACAAACAGGGCAAAGCTCAGAAAATCCCGTTCCGCCGGGTACTTGCCCCGGCGCACATCCCACAGATATCCCGCCGCCTGAAAGGTGAAAAAAGAGATGCCCAGAGGCGCAGCGATCCGGAAGCTCCCGTTGACCGGCAGCCCCAGCCGGGCCAGATTGGACAGCACAAAGGGGGTATATTTGAATACCCCCAAAAGGCCAAACAGCAGCACCAGCGTCCCAGGCAGAACCCACCGCCTGCGCTCCAGCAGAAGCCCCGCCAGATAAGCAAGCGCCGTAGCGCCCAGCAGCACCAGGCAATATTTCAAGCCCCAGCTGGCATAAAACAGATAGCTGGCGGCAAGCAGCAGCCCGTTTTTCATCCGCCTGGGGAAGACCCAGACACCGAGCAGCACCAGTGGGAAGAAAAACAGGAAGCCATAGGAATGAAACTGCAAGGATACCCCTCCCTTTTACTTTTTCGCCGGGAAATATTCCTCCACAAAGTCTACCTTTTCCACTTGAAAGCTCCTGCCGTTCAGGTTACTGAGGCTCCCGGCGTCGGTGGTAAACAGGAAGTTCAGCTTGTAGGAATAGAGGGCCTGATAGGTCCTGTCAAACCGTTTGTCCAGCTTGCCATATTTTCCGTCCCCCAGCAGAGGGTGACCGGCGTGGGCAAACTGGGCCCGGATCTGATGGGTCCGGCCGGTGATGAGCTCGCATTCTACCAGGCTCAGGCCGTTTCGGCTGTCCAGCACCTTGTAGTTGGTCTGGCAGGTTTTGGCGCCGGGTTTTGGCGTATCCGTAACAAAGACACGGTTCTTCACCGCGTCTTTGAATAGGTAACCCTTCAGGCTCCCTTCCTTGGGCTTGGGCGTTCCCTCTACAATGGCCAGATAGCGCTTGTCCAGCTCCCGGTCCTTGATTTTCTGATTCATGACCCGCAGGGCCTCTGCCGTCTTGGCGGCGATGACAATGCCGCCGGTGTTCCGGTCGATGCGGTTGCACAGGGCCGGCGTGAAGGCATTCTCCTCCCGGGGCCGCCACTCATGCTTCTGATACAGATAGGCCTGGATCTGGTCGATGAGGGTTCGGCCGTACTCCGCTCCGTCGTGGGGGTGCACCGCCAGCCCGGGGCGCTTGTCCACCAGCAGAATGTTCTCGTCCTCATAGACGATGTTCAGCTTGGGAGCCGCCACGGTCAGGTAGGCATTGTCCTCCCGGGGTGTATCGAAAAACTCATCGTTGATGTACAGCTGCAACCGGTCCCCCGCCTCCAGCCGGGTGTCCCGCTGGGCCCGGGCTCCGTTGCGTTTGATCCGCTTCAGCCGTATGTATTTCTGGGCCAGGGAGGCAGGCAGCAGGGGCACAGCCTTGGCAAGGAACCGGTCCAGCCGCTGTCCGGCGTCATTGGTCCCAATGGTCAGCTCCTTCATGGCCTGTTCCCTTCCATCTCCGCAAAATGGCGGTTGATCTGGTCTGTGAACTCCTGGGCGGCATTGTAGCCCAGCTTGCGCTGGCGGACATTGATGGCCGCCACCTCCAGAATCACCGCCAGATTCCGGCCTGGGGTAATGGGGATGGTGTTCATGGGGATCTTCACCCCCAGGATCTCCATATACTGCTCCTCCAACCCCAGCCGGTCGTAGGCATCCTGATTGTTCCAGGGGACGATGTTCACCACCAGATCGATGGACTTCCGGGACCGGACAGAGCCCATGCCGAAGAGTTTGGCCACGTTGACTATGCCGATGCCCCGAAGCTCAATATAATTGCGGATCAGCTCCGGCGCGGAACCCACCAGAGAATTGGAGTTGACCTTGCGGATATCCACGGCATCATCGGCAATGAGCCGGTGTCCCCGCTTCAGAAGCTCCAGGGCCGCCTCACTCTTACCGATGCCGCTTTCCCCGGTGAGGAGGAGCCCCTCGCCGTAAACCTCCATCAGGACGCCGTGGCGGGTGATCACAGGGGCCAGCTCCGCCCGAAGATAGGAAATCAGGTTGGAGCAGAAGGTGGAGGTTGCCTCGTCTGTGCGCAGAATGGACACATTGTGCTTCTTGGCCATGTCCAGGCACTCCTCGTCCACCGGCAGACTCCGGCAAATGAGCAGAGCCGGGATCTTATAGTCCAGCAGCCGGTCGAAAATAACCAGGCGCTCCTGCGGTGCCTTCTTATTCAGGTAGCTCCACTCCATGTTCCCCAGGACCTGCAGCCGCCGGGGCTCGAAATGGTCAAAATAGCCTGCCAGGCTCAGGCCCGGCCTGGCCACGTCCTCTACCGTAATGCGGATAGATCTATAGTCTGTGGAGGCGTAAATGACCTCCATATGGAATTCTTTTTCAATTGCGGGAAGGGTCACATTGTATTCGCTCACGATCCCTCTCTCCTTCCTGTATGGCAGCCATACCTTACTATTATAACAGACGGAGAAAGAATAGCAAGGGCGTTTTTCCCTTGGGAACGGAAACCAGGAAAAATATTTTGCCGCCATCAAGAAAAAAGTCAAAAAAACACTTGCATTTTTCGTGATTATCTGGTATTATATTCAGGCGCTTGGATTAGCGCACGTAGTGAAGTAATTATCCGGATGGGAGGTGCAATGAATGGCGAAGTGTGATTTTTGTGGCAAGGGCGTGACCTTTGGTATTAAGGTTTCCCACTCCCACAGACGTTCCAACCGTGCCTGGAAGCCCAATGTCAAGCGGGTCAAGGCCGTTGTCAATGGAACTCCCTGCCATGTGTACGCTTGTACCAGATGCCTCCGTTCCAATAAGGTTGAGCGGGCCATCTGATTCCCTTGGCTGATAAATACGCTGCCAGATTTTGGCAGCGTTTTTATTTTTGCTCAGCTCCCCTCCTCGCGTAGGGGGCGATGCCCACATCGCCCCGAGGGTCCGGAGCTTGAGCGGTTTAGACAAAACGCTCTATCCCATAAGGTCCAGGGCCGATGTGGGCATCGGCCCCTACGCGGCGGGGAAATATGAACACCAAAAACAGCGCCGGAAGGTTTGTCCTCCCGGCGCTGTATCCGTATTGCTTATTTGTCAACCTCGTCATCGTCGAAGGTGAACTCCAGGGTCTCACCGCAGTTGGGGCAGACGATGCTGCCGGACTCCAGGACCTCTTCGTCGAAGTCGATAATGTTGCCGCAGGCGCACTCTACCTCGTAGATGGTGGAGTCCTCATCGCCGAAGTCAAAGCCTTCCTCAGGCTCCTCGTCGGTGGGATCCTCCTCTTCGTCCTCTTCGTCCTCGTCATCCTCGGCGGGGTCGTAGTAGTCGTCGTCCTCGTAATCCTCGTAGTCCTCGTCATCTTCGTCCATGATGAAGTCTTCGATGGCGTCCAGATCTTCTTCGATCTCGTCCAGCTCGTCGGAGATGGCAATGGTGGTATCCTCAATGTCCACCATACGCTTGGACATATCGCCGAGCAGATCCACAATGGCGGCGATCATTTTTCCTTCGTTGGTCTCGGTGTCCAGCTTGAGGCCATCCATCAGCCCCTTCAGGTAGGCGGATTTTTCAGAAATCGTCATATTCGTTCTCCTTTATTGGCCAGAATCAGCCGAAAGTCAGGTTACGGTCTTCCTTACACCTTGGAACGGCCCAGGTACTCGCCGGTGCGGGTGTCGATCTGGATCTTGTCGCCCTCGTTGATGAACAGGGGCACCTTGATCTCAGCGCCGGTCTCTACGGTGGCGGGCTTGGTCACGTTGGTGGCGGTGTTGCCGGCGAAGCCGGGCTCGGTCTTGGTGACCACCAGGTCAGCAAAGTTGGGGGCTTCCACGCCGAAGACACTGCCCTTGTAGCTCATGATGGTGCAGATGTCGTTCTCCTTGACGAACTTGAAGGAATCGTCCAGGACGCTGCCGTCGATGGGGGTCAGCTCGTAGGTCTCGCCGTCCATGAAGTAGTAGAGGTTGCCGTCGTTGTAGGAGTACTCCATTTTCTTGCGCTCGATGTAAGCGGTGGGGTACTTGGCAGAGGGGTTGAAGCTGGTCTCGGTAACGCCGCCGGTGATGACGTTCTTCATCTTCACACGGACAAAAGCGGCGCCCTTGCCGGGCTTCACGTGCTGGAACTCGATGACCTGCATGACCTTGCCGTCCATCTCAAAGGTCACGCCGTTTCTAAAATCACTTGCAGAAATCATTGGTTTATCCTCCTAGTTATGTTCCCGTATGGGGGATACAAGCATTCTATATCCTTAACCATGCTAGTTTACCCTATATTGTGCTTTTTTTCAAGAGGGAATTCGAAAAAATTTACACAATCAGGAGTTCTTTGGGCATGTTGGTGATATCCTCGCAGCCATCGGCCCTTACAATCGTCACATCTTCGATGCGGACGCCGAATTTTCCGGGCAGATAGATGCCGGGCTCGGCAGAGCAAACGGCTCCGGCGGGGATGGGATCCGGGTTGCGGAAGCTCAGGTTGGGAGCCTCGTGGATCTCCAGCCCCAGGCTGTGGCCATAGCTGTGGCCGAAGTAGTCGCCGTAACCGGCATCGGCAATGACTTTCCGGGCCGCCCCGTCAATGGCCTCGCCGGTAACCCCTGCCTTGGTGGCGGCAATGCCTGCCAGCTGGGCCTCCAGAACCACCTGATAGACCTTCTTCATTTCCTCGGTGGCGTAGCCCACCGCCACGGTGCGGGTGGTGTCGGAGCAGTAGCCCTGGTAGAGAACGCCGAAGTCCATGGTGATGAAGTCCCCTTCCCGGATGACCCGTTCTCCGGCAACGCCGTGGGGCATGCTGGTATTGGGGCCGGAAACCACGATTGGGTCGAAGGACAGGCCCTGGGCACCGTTTTTATACATCCGGTAGATGAGCTCCGCCTGCAGCTCCAGCTCGGTCATACCGGCCTTGATGACGGGCAGTGTCTCCATAAAGGCCTTGTCGGCAATCTTCTGGGCCTTGCGCATCAGCTCGATTTCCCAAGGCTCTTTTACCCCCCGGAAGCCGTTGATCCTGGCGTTGCAGGGCAGGAGCTTTGCCTTCAGGTTCTTCTCCAGGTCCATAAATTCCGCCACGGTCAGGTAGTTTTCCTCATAGCCCAGGCAGGTGATGCCGAAGTCCTCAATGGCCTCGTTGATGCGCTTGGGATAATTCCGGGCGCCCAGAACATCCTGGACCTCGAAGCCCTTCAGATTCTTCTGGGCGGACTCAATGTAGCGGCTGTCCGTATAGTACCGGCAGCCCTTTTTGCTGACCACCGCCATGCCCTCGGCAATGTCGAATTCCGCGCCGTAGTGGCGGCTGTAGCGGGAGGTCAGCAGAAGCCCATCTACCTCTCCGTCCAGAATGGACAGGAACTTTTCCAGGTTTTTCATGTTTTCAGTCTCCTTTTTCTGGCCAGGAATCGGAAGGGCAGTTCCAGAGCCCCCCGGGCCTTCAGCCAAACTGTATGATTGTGAATGGCATCCACCAGGATGGGCGTCACTCCCGCCAGATTGGCGGCCACGATATCCGTAAAGATCTGATCCCCAACCAGGGCAGACTCCTCCGGCAGGAAATGGAACCGGGCCATGCACTCCTTCAGCCCCTTGGGCCGGGGCTTGTAAGCCTTGCGGATGTAATCCAGGCCATAGGTTTCGCAAAAGCGGATCAGGCGGGTGTTTTTGCTGTTGGAAACAATGGCGATCTTCACCTTGGAGGTCTTCATTGTTTCCAGCCAGGCCAGCATTTTTTCCGTAGGCACATCGGTGGTATAGGGGACGATGGTGTTGTCAAAGTCCATCATCAGCAGTTTGATCCCCTTGGACAAAAGATACTCTTCTGTCAGGTCCGTCAGTTCCCCGGTAACGACCCGGGGCAAAAAAGAAAGAGGCATAGCCTTCCTCCTGTCTGAATATTCTTGGTTCAAATGGGATTATACCACGGAAAGGAGGGTTTGTCCATGGATATTTACCTGGCTCAGCTCCCGGAGGAGGCCGAGGCAGCGCCTGGGGCAGCCTGGCTGGTGTGCCCCTTTGGTCCGGACTTCCGGCTGCCGGAGCCGCCCAAGGAGGGCATTCTGATTTTTACAGACAGCATCGCCTACAGTGGGCAGCGCCCGGAAGACATTCTCCAAGGGAAAAGCGCCCTTTTCGCCTGTTCTGCCGGGCTGGTTCTGGATTTTCAGCGTCCCGCCACTTTGGAAGCCCGCCACTTTGTGGAAGCACTGCGGCATATGCTCCCCTGCCCTGTGGCCTGCCCGCCGGAGTACGCCGAGGGGGGCCCGGTGTTTCTGCCGCCCCTGGTGCCCCACATCCCGCCGGAAACGCAGCTGGAGCCCTGGAAGGGCCGGGACATCTGGCTGGACCTGTCGCCCTGCCCCACAGGGCTGCTCCTTACAGCGGCAGGATGCCGGGAGGAGCCGGGGGCGATCCCCCCGGAACCGGGCTTTGGGGAGGAAGGTCTTCTTTGCCACTACCGGATCGATATTCCCGCCCAGAAAGAAGTCCGGTTTACACTGTGGCGGACCAGAGCGGATCTTCTGGCTCTGGCGCAGCGGCCGGAGGTCGGCCACTGCATCGCGCTGCGGCAGGAATGGGAGGGCTAACGGGCTGTCCTTTCTTCCCGGCCCTGGCAGGAAAAGAGCAGGATCTGCCGCTCTTTTCCAAGCTCCTTCAAAAGCTCCACAGCCTTTTCCAGCCGCCGGTCGTCGAAACGGATCAGGGCGTCGTCCAGGATGATGGGGGTCCGGGGCATCAGGGCCTGGGCCGCCGCCAGCCGGGCGCAGAGATACAGGGCATCCACGGTGCCGTCGCTGCGCCAAAGGGCATCCCGGAGAAGGCTATCTTCCTGGGTGCCGGCCAGCAGATGCAGGCTCTCCGTCAGGGTCAGCCCGGTATACCGGCCCTCCGTCAGGGTGTTTAAGTATGCCCCCGCCTGTTTGGCGATCTGGGGAGCAAAGCGCCGCTGGAGGGTCCGGGAGGCCTCCTCCGCCGTCTGCTGGCCGATGTCCAGGGCCTGATAGTGGGCTTGCAGGGCGGCGAGCCGGGTTTGGAGCGCCGCCTTTTCCCCTTCCAGGCTCTGCCGGTCTCCAAGGGCCTGTTTGGCCCCCCGGGCAGCTCCCAGGTCGTGCTGGAGGGTGGTCTGCTCCCGTCGGCTGTTCTCCAGCTCCTGCCGGGTCTGCTCCAGGGAGAGGGTCAGACTGTCCTCCCCTCCCTGAGAGGCAGGAGCTGCCATGGCGGTCAGGGCATCCAGGTGGGCCTTGAGCTGCGCCGCAGTCTGCCGGAGCTTTTCCAGGGTCTCCCAGCTCTCCAGCACCTGGCGGCACAGGTCCTCCATCTCCGCCGGGTCCTTGCCTTCACAGAGCCGGTTTTTCGTTTTTTCCAGCTCCTCCAGGCGGCTCTCCACCGCCTGGGCCCGCTTTTGCCAGCCGTCACGGCTTTCCGCATAGGCCATAGTCTTTGCGGCATAGTCCGCGGCCAGCTCCGGCCACAGCTTCCAGTCCGCCGTGCCGTACTCCCGGCCCAGGGCCTCCAGCTTTCCCTTTCCCTGTCCGCTGCGCAACAGGGAAAGGCCCAGCAGGACCACACCCGCCCCGGCCAGGGCCAGGCCGGGGATGGGCCGCCCCAATGGCAGGGCCACAATGGCCCCCAGCACCAGGGCCAGAAGCCCCAGCAGGAGGAAGATCAGGGACTCCTTGCCTACGGAGTCCCGGTAGGCGGCAGCATCGTTCTCCGCCTTGGTCTGGGCCTGCTTGGGATCCAGTCCGGCAAAGGCAGGCAGGCACTCCGGCACCGGGGGCTCCGGCTCCAGGTTTCCCTGATTCCGGGCCGCTGCCTCCCAGGCGGCATTGTAATCCCGCAGGTCATTCAGGCGCTTGCGCGCCTCTTCCTTTGTGGGCAGATCGGCGCAGCGCTCTTCCCAATAGGCTTTCTCCCGGCAGGCCCGTTCCCAGTCCTTCCTGGCCTGAGACACCTGCCTGTTTTCCAGGGCAGACAGATGGTTTTCCAGCTGCCGTCGGCAAATTTCCGCCTCTTGGGCCTGTTTTTCCAGCCGGGCGCAGCGGTCCTCCAGGACTGTCAGCCTTTGCAGCCCATCCTCCAGCTGGGTCAGCTGGGCCTGGGCCTGGGGGATCAGCCGCTTGCAGCGGTTTTTCAGGTCCTTCAAACTGTCCGCCAGAACCTTGGCATCCCCGGAGTCGTCGCCGGTGGTCACCAGATCCGTCAGACGGGACCGCAGGAGCTCACTCTGGAAATCCGGCAGATCCGCCTGGCGGATAAAGCCCGTCCGGCAGAAGATCTCCCGCTCCACCCCCAGGATCTCCTTGCCGCAGTTCTGGGCTGTCAGCTCCGGAACCGTCAGTCCGGAGGCCGTTTCATAGGCCCGGAATTCTCCCAGGGGGACACGGCCTCTGGTGCTGCGCTCCAGGGTGATGTCCCGGCCCTTCCAGTTCAGGTCGATCCTTCCGGACATGGGCTTCCCGGACCATGAGGCGTAGCGGTCTTTGGGCGCCAGGCTGTTTTTTGTGGATTTGGCCCGGGTATCCAGGCCATAGAACATGGCCAGCAGGAAGGCGCACCAGGTGCTCTTGCCCCATTCGTTGGGTGCGGTAAATACGTTCAGCCCCGGCTCCAGCCGAAGGGTCTCCCCCTCCAGCTTGCCGAAGGAGGCGGTCATGGCATAGATCTTCACGGCAGCGCCACCTCCTCCCCCTCCAGGATCTTCCGGGACAGCTCCGCCGCCAGGGACACGGCCTCCCGGTCCTCCGGCGTTTGCTCCAGCCTGGCCTTCAGCAGGCCGAAATAAGTCCCCCGGAAGCTGTCTTCTCCTGCCCAGGACCAGAGATCCTCCTGGGGCCGGGTCCGGTCTCGGAATTCCAGATTCTGAATGTACGCAAAGGTCTTTCCGATGGTCTCCCAGTCCGCAGCCCCTCTGCCCGTCAGGGTCACCCGGTAAAAGTCCTGGGTCTGGGAGGCCGGGAGCACCGCCTTCAGGGCTTCTTCCCAGCCGCCGGAGATATCCACAGCCTCTGTGAAAAACCGGGGCAGTCCCAATTGGATCGGCGTCAGCCGGACCTTTTCTCCCAGTTCTACCTTCAGGATCCCTTTGGTGCCGGTCTCGTCCCAGCCCCGGCCCATGGGGCAGCCGGGCCAGGCGCAAAGGGTCTCCCCGGCCTGGAAGCTACCTCCCTGGTGCACATGGCCCAGAGCCAGATACTGTAGTCCCGAGTGCTCCACCTGGGAAGCGGTCACCGGGCAGTAGGGAGACCGGGCCTGGGTTGGGTCCCCATGGAGCAGGCCAACGGAATACTTCTGCTCCCCTTCCGCCTGGAATCCCTCCAGAAGCCCCGGGCAGTCCATGGCGCTGTAGCCCCCGCCGTAGACCCGGAGGGAGAGGGCCTCTATATCCACATAGCGCAGCGCTCCCCGAAAAATATACACATTCTCCGGCCAGCTCTCCCGGTCCCAGGGGGAATCCGGCCCCAGATGGTCATGATTTCCCGGAGCAATGAACACGGGGACCCCCGTATCCTCCAGGCAGTCCGCCAGGGCTCTTGCCGTCTCCCGGCAGTAGGGGCCGTCGAAGATGTCCCCCGCCAGCAGCAGCGTCTGGGCTCCCTGGCTTTGGACGCACCGGGCCAGTCTCTCCGGCAGCTCCCGCTGGGCCCCCCGCAGCAGCTCCCGCTGGGCCTCACCGAAGGAGGCAAAGGGAGAATCCAGGTGCAGGTCCGCGGCATGGATCAGCGTCAGTCCCATAGGTCCACCCTTTCCGCCCGACGGCATTTCCCGGTAGCAGCGTCCAGGGTAAAGAGCACCGCCTCCAGCTTGGTGGGGCCTTCCGCCGGACGGTAGCGCTCCGTCAGGTCTCCCCGGAATTTGGCAATGGACAGCTCCGGCCGAATGCCCAGAACAGACTCCTGGGGGCCGGTCATCCCCAAGTCCGTCACGTAGCCGGTGCCCTTGGGCAGCACCCGGGCATCCGCCGTAGGCACATGGGTGTGGGTGCCCCAGAGGGCGCTGACCCGACCATCCAGCATATAGCCCATGGCCAATTTTTCGGAGGTGGCCTCGGCATGGATCTCCACCAGGACCAAGGGCGTATCGATCTTTTTCAGGATCTTATCCACCAGCAGGAAGGGATTGTCCGGGGTATAGTCCATGCCGCAGCGGCCAATGAGATCCACCACCGCCACGTCCCCGGCTCTGGTCTCGTAGATGCCCCAGCCCACGCCGGGGGCCTGGGGTGCCAGATTGGCGGGCCGCAGGATCCGGCTGGAATCATCCAGGTAGTTCACGATTTCCCGCCTGGCAAAGCTGTGGTTGCCCAGGGTGATCACATCCGCCCCGGCATCCAGAATATCCTCCGCCTGGTTGGGCGTGATGCCTACCGCACTGGCATTCTCTCCGTTCACCACCGTAAAATCCGCCTGGGTCTGGCGGATCAGCTTTCGCAGACTCCGGCGTATCCGCTCCATCCCCGGCTCACAGACCACGTCCCCTACAGCCAGCACCTTAAAATCCATGGTTTAACCCCGTTTCGTTTTTGTTTTCATTATACCTGATTGCCGGTATTTTTCAAGGAGAAAAGTAACAGCCCTCTCCTGGGAGAGGGCTACACGTCCATCCCCGATTCCAGGCACATGGCCTCCCCGGTAATGGGATGGACGAACCGGATCCTTTTCGCACACAGCAGCTGGGTGCCGATGCCCTGGGCCAGGGAGTAGGCCTGGGGTTCCTCTGTCCCATACTGAGGGTCTCCCAAAATAGGATACCCCATATAGGCACAGTGGAGCCGCAGCTGGTGGGTCCGGCCGGTGACAGGCTCCAGGGCCAGGCGAGTAGTCTGCCCCTCCCGGGCCAGGACCTGAAAGCGGGTGACGCTGGGCTTGCCGTCGGGGCGGATCTCCCGCAGGAGGCTGGGGAGCGCTTTTCTCGCGATGGGCGCGTCAATGGTCCCGGCATCCCCTTCCGGGCCGCCGAAGACTCTGGCGTGGTAGGTCTTTTGCGTATGTCCCTGCTGCAAAAGCCCATGGATGTGAGAATTCTTGGCAATGAGCACAATGCCGAAGGTATCCCGGTCCAGCCGGGTCAGGGGATGGAAGGCGGCAGTCACGCCCCATTGCCGGTAATGGCCCTGGACCAAATTCGCCAGAGTCCCGTCGATCCGGTTTCGGGAGGGGTGAATGAGCATCCCAGCGGGTTTGTCCACAGCCAGGATGCAGTCATCCTCATACAGGACTCTCAGGTCCCCCTCTTCCGCCGGGTACTCCGGCTCCTCTTCCTGAAGAAGCACCGTTATCCTGTCTCCGGGAAGGACCGGGTGGTTGGTATGGACGCTCAGCCCATTGACCCGGAGCCCATCCGCCCACTTCACCCGATTCATAAGGCCGGTAGACATTTTCAACTCGTTTTTCAGGAAGGAGGAGAGCTTTCCCTGCCGGGAGGCGGTCAAAGTCAGTTCCATAAAGATTCCCCCGTTCTATCAAAAAAGCCCCGCCGCATACGCGGCAGGGCGGAATGATGCATCTTAGTTCAGAGCAGCCTTAGCCTTCTCCACCAGAGCGGCGAAAGCAGCAGAGTCCTGGATAGCCATCTCGGACAGGCTCTTGCGGTTCATCTCGATACCGGCCTTCTTCACACCGTTCATGAAGGTGGAGTAGTTCAGACCGTAGGGAGCCACAGCGGCGCTCAGCCGGGCGATCCACATGGTGCGGTAAGCACGCTTCTTCTGCTTACGGCCTTCGAAAGCGTAGTTGCCGGACTTCATGACAGCCTGCTTGGCCATCTTGAAGTGCTTGGACTTGGAACCCCAGTAGCCCTTAGCCAGCTTCAGGGTTGCGTTTCTTCTCTTGCGCGTCATCATTGCGCCTTTAACTCTAGCCATATACTATAATCCTCCTGTCTAGCCCTTATTTGTACGGAATCATCTTCTTGATCGCATCCACATTGGTCACGTCGGCGTAAGTGGTGCTGCGCAGATGACGGGTACGCTTGGTGGTCTTCTTGGTGAGGATGTGGCTCTTGAAAGCGTGGGCTCTCTTAACCTTACCGGTCTTGGTCAGGTTGAATCTCTTCTTTGCACCGCTATGGGTTTTCAGCTTGGGCATAGGTAGTTCTCCTTCCGTATCTTGTGTGATAAACTTTACTTGCTATTCTTTGGGGTCAGGAACATCGCCATAAAGCGGCCTTCCAGCTTGGGGTTCTTCTCCATGGAAGCCACCTCAGCACAGGCCTCCGCGAAGTCCATCAGCAGCTTCTCGCCCAGGTTGGTGTGGGCCATTTCGCGGCCGCGGAAGCGGACGCTGACCTTCACCCGGTTGCCGTCTGTCAGGAACTTCTGAGCAGCCTTGACCTTTGTATTGAGATCGTTTGTGTCGATGCTGGGGCTCATGCGGATTTCCTTGACTTCCACGACCCGCTGGTTCTTTTTGGCCTCCTTCTCCCGCTTCTTCTGGTCGAAGCAGAACTTGGAGTAGTCCATGATCTTGCACACGGGGGGAACGGCATTGGGAGAGATCTTTACAAGATCCAGCCCCTGCTCTTCCGCCATGGCATTGGCCTGGGCAGCGGACACGATCCCCAGCTGAGCGCCGTCGGCGCCGATCAGGCGGATCTCTTTGTCCCGGATTTCCTCATTGAGCTGATGGTCTAACTTTGCGATGGTAAGCACCTCCAAAACAAATAACAAAAAAGCGGATGCCAAAGCATCCGCATGATTCGCACAAAAAGCCCTTGTCAAAGGAATGTGGAACAGACCGTTTCGCTTGTGCTTACGGTGAGGCGGATGTTCAGCCTTCTTGATTACCTGGGTATTCTACCACGCATCCGAGACTCTGTCAAGAGCAAAATCAATAATTATTTTCTTTGGGTATAACCTGCTCTGTTACCGGGTAACATATTCCCTATCCCACAAGGGTTCCCGGCCCATCCTCCAGGGCGGACAGGACCTCCAGCCGGATCCCCCGGTCCCGGGCAAGCTCTATGGACCGGTCGTGCAGCACCTGGGCTCCCTGCCTTGCCAGGGAAAGCATCCGGTCGTAGCCGATGCGGGCAAAGCGGGTGGCATCCGGGTAACGCCGGGGGTCCCGGTCGTAGATCCCGTCCACATCCGTGTAGATCTGGCATCGGTCTGCATTTAAAGCCGCCGCCAGTGCCACCGCCGTGGTATCGGAGCCGCCCCGGCCCAGGGTCGTGATCCTGCCCTCACCGGTGACTCCCTGGAAGCCCGCCACCACCGCCACACATCCTTTGTCCAGCAGTGCCCGGACCGGCTCCGGATCCACCTCTGTGATCCTGGCCTGGCCAAAGGCACCGTCCGTCAGGATCCCCGCCTGCCAGCCCGTCATGCTGACGGCGCTGCAGCCCAGGGCCCCGATGGCCATAGCCATCAGCGCCGCGGACATCTGCTCCCCGGCGGCCAGATAGGCATCCATTTCGCTTAAGGCGCCCCGTGGATTTACCTCCAGCGCCCGGGCAATCATCTCGTCTGTGGTTTTTCCCTGGGCAGACACCACCACGGCCACCTGGTTGCCCTGCCGGGCCAGTGCCGCGATCCGCCGGGCCGCCCGAAAGAGCCGCCCGGTATCCCCCAGAGAGGTGCCTCCGTATTTCTGAACGATCAGCATACCGCATCCCTCCACTGTCAGGATATGACCTTTTCCCCGGGAGGGTGCGTTCTGCGGTTTATCCCGCCAGCACGTCGGCCTTGACCACACCGTGGGAGGTGCTGAGCCTCTGCATGAACTCCTCCAGGGTGATGCTCAGGTCCATGGTTTCGGCGGAGATGGTAACCACCGCAGTCCCGTTGGTGGGGACAATGGAATTGATGGTCATGATGTTGGCGTTGGCCTCGGCAAATACCAGCAGGATCTCCGACAGCAGGCCCGGCTCATCGTGGAGCAGGAGCTGGAAGGTAATGATCCGGCCCTTCATCATATTCTGAAAGGGCATGACCGCGTCCCGGTACTTATAAAAAGCGCTCCGGCTGATGTCTGTCATATGGGTGGCTTCGTTGACCGTGGTGGCCTCTCCTGTGGAGAGCAGCCGCTTGGTCTCCGCTACTTTCAGGAATACCTCCGGCAGGGCAGACGCCTCGACGATATAATACTGGGGTTTGTTGGACATAGATTGCCTCCTACTATTCTTCATGCGCCGTCACGGGCGCACATCTGTTCATGAATCGATAACATTGTACCATAGAATTCAAAAAAAGCAACCCCATTATGCAAAATATCTTCTGGGTACCATTTCCATGTATTTTGCGAATATTTCACCATTTCAGGCCGTTATCTGCTATCTAAAAGGAGTCACATATGGGTTCTACATCGAAACGCTGTCTGCGGTTCTGCGCCGCTCTGCTGGCCGCCTGGCTGGGGCTGCGGCTGGTGCTGCCGCTGATGTACCCCTTCCTGCTGGGCGCTCTGCTGGCCCTGGGCGCGGAAAAGGCCGCGGACTTTTTGGAGCGCAGGCTCCGTCTTCCCCGGTTCCTGGCGGCGGGATTGGCGGTAGGGGCCCTGGTTGCCGGGCTGGGGCTACTACTGTTGCTTCTGGCCGCTCTGGCGGTATCCCAGCTGGGGGGTCTCTGCGAGGCCCTGCCCTCCATTGCGGCCACCGTCCGGTCCGGGCTGGCGCTGTTGGAGAACCGGCTCCTGTCCCTGGGGTCCGGTCTGCCAGGCTACCGGCAGGCCATAACCGGACTGTTTTCCGACGGAGAGGAGCTGATAACCAGGGTAGGCCGTCTGGTACTGGGTCGGGCAGGGGCCATCCTCACCCGGCTCCCCGGGCAGACCCTGAGCCTGGGCACCGCCCTGCTGTCCGGCTTTATGATCTGCGCCAAGCTGCCCAGCATCCGCACCCGGCTCCGCGCCCGGAGGGCGGATCCCAGACTGGAGGCCCTTCAAAAAGCCCTGGGCAAACTGAAAAACACCGGAAAGCTCTATCTGTGCTCCCAGCTGAAGCTCATGGGGGTCACCTTCTGCCTGCTCTTCGCCGGGTTCTCCCTGCTTCGGGTGGGCTATCCCCTGCTCATTGCCCTGCTGGTGACCCTTGTGGATGCCCTGCCGGTACTAGGCACCGGCAGCATCCTGATTCCCTGGGCTCTGGTATGCTTTCTGGAAGGCAGCGCTGCCCGGGCCCTGGGGCTGCTGGGGCTCTACGCCACCGCCGCCCTGACCCGCTCCGTGCTGGAGCCAAAGCTCGTAGGGAGCCATCTGGGACTGGATCCTCTGGTAACCCTGATGGCCATGTACTGCGGGCTGCGGCTCTGGGGCCTTGGGGGAATGCTGCTGCTTCCAATGCTGGCCGCCGCGGTGTTTACAAGCCCTCTGCTGGGGGATGGGGGCACGCCCTAGCCGGGCCGCCTCCCCCAAAAAGGAAGGCTGTGGGACTTTTTTTCACTTTCCTATTGTACATCCGCCTGATTTTTGCTATAATGTAGGGAAAATGTTTTAATTGGATGTGTATGGACTTGAAATACGGAATCTGGAATGTGAAGCAGCCCCTGGCAAGAAGTGTCAACGCCCTGGCATCAGGGGGATTCTCCCCGCTGTGCGCCATGATCCTGGCAGGACGGGGCATGGAGACCCCGGAGGAAGCAAAGGCCTTTTTGGACTGCGAATGTCCCCTGCCGGACCCCTACCTGATGACGGATATGGACCTGGCCGCGGGGCGGGTAGGCGCCGCCATGACCCGGGGGGAGAAAATCGCCGTTTTCGGTGATTACGACGTAGACGGCATTACCGCCACCTGTCTTCTGACGGACTTTCTGCGCAAGCAGGGCGCGGACGCCGTGAGCTATATCCCCGGGCGGCTGGAGGAGGGCTACGGCCTGAATCCCATCGCCCTTCGCCAGCTGAGCAGCGAAGGGGTAAAGCTCATCATCACCGTAGACTGCGGCATCACCGCCATTGAGGAAGCGTTGCTGTGCAAGGAGCTGGGGATCGATCTGGTGATCACGGACCACCACGAGTGCAAGGACACTCTGCCGGAGGCCATTGCCGTAGTGGATCCCCACCGCCCCGACGGCGGCTACCCCCACAAGAATCTCTCCGGCGTGGCCGTGGCCTTTAAGCTGGCCTGCGCCCTGTCCGGAGACACCCAGGCCGTTCTCACCGAGTATGCCGACATGGTATGCCTGGGCACCGTGGCGGATGTGATCCCCCTGGTGGGGGAAAACCGGGTCTTTGTATCCCGGGGGCTCCAGTCTCTGTCCAGCACCCACCGGCCGGGGCTCGCCGCCCTGATCCGGGAATGCGGCTGCGAGACAAACAATATCAGCGCCTCCACCATCGGCTTTATGCTGGCCCCCCGGATCAATGCCGCCGGGCGCATGGGTCAGGTGGACCTGGCTGTGGACCTGTTCCTGACCCAGGACGAGGACCATGCCAGGTATGTTGCCGCGGCGCTGTGCGAGCTGAACCGGCAGCGGCAGCAGATCGAATCCGACATCTACGCCACCGCCATCTCCATGCTCCCGGAGGGCGCGCCCCCCGAGGCCATTGTCCTGGCCGACGAAGGGTGGCACCAGGGGGTGGTCGGCATTGTAGCCAGCCGGATCGCGGAGGAATTTGCCTGCCCCGCCTTCCTCATCTGCCTGGATGGGGACCACGGTAAGGCCAGCTCCCGAAGCCACGGCGGCTTCAATCTCTTCGCCTCCCTGACGGAGCTGTCTCCCCTGCTGGAAAGCTACGGCGGTCACGAGCTGGCGGCAGGCTTCACCATATCCCGGGAGAATATCCCGGAGTTCCGCCGCCGGATCTGCGAAATGGCCGCGGCCTACTATGCGGACGACACCCACAAGACCAGCCTGGATCTGGACTGCGCCATTACCCCGGAGATGCTGACCATCCCGGAGATCGAATCCCTGCAGGTGCTGGAGCCCTGCGGCAGCGGCTGCCCCAAGCCCGCACTTCTCATGGCAGGGCTGACCATTGAGCGCATCCAGTCCGTGGGCGGCGGGCGGCATATGCGCCTGCGGCTGAAAAAGGGAAAGGCTTACATAAACGCCATCTATTTTTCCGCCACCCCCGAATCCGCTTCTATTGCCCAGGGGGATGTGGTGGATGTGGCCTTTGTGCCTCAGATCAACGAATACCGGGGGGAGCGTTCCGTCCAGATGAACATCCTGGACATTCGCCCCAGCTGCGCCGCCCCCTGCCCCATGGATACCTTCCGCTATCGGGCCCTGCGGACAGGACAGCTGACCCCCCAGGCGGCAGCCAAGCTGCTGCCGGACCGGGCCACTCTGGCCTGCGTATGGCGCTACCTGGCCTCCGTTCCCGGCGGGAGTTTGCAGGAAAGTCCCCTGTGCCTGTGCCGGAAAATCGTCCGGCGGTCCGGTACGGAGCTGAGCCTGGAGCAGCTGCTGACCTGCCTGGATATTTTCCGGGATGTGGGGCTGCTGGAGGAAAAGCGGATCCATCTGACCGTTGCCATTCGGCTCAGGACCGTTTCCGGCAAGGCAGACCTGACAAAGAGCGAAACCATGCAGACACTTCTCCGAGCGAAAGAGAGTTGACTTATCGATATGGAAACCTTTGAAGAACACTATGCCTCTATGATGGACACCATCCGCAAGCGGATGCCCGGCGCGGATCTGGCCATCATTGACAAAGCCGTAGATTACGCCAAGGCAAAGCATGCCTCCCAGACGCGAAAGGACGGCTCCCCCTACATCATCCACCCTCTGGCCGTGGCCCAGATCGTCACGGAAATGGGGCTGGACATCGACGCCATTCTGGGCGCTCTGCTCCACGACACCATTGAAGACACCGACACCTCTCACGAGGACATTGAGAAGCTCTTCGGACCCACGGTGGCGGAGCTGGTGGAGGGCGTCACCAAGCTGACCAGAGCGGACTTCTCCTCCCGGGAGCAGGCCCAGATGGAGAACCTGCGGAAAATGTTCATGGCCATGAGCAAGGACATCCGGGTGGTGCTCATCAAGATCGCCGACCGGCTCCACAACATCCGCACCATGCAGTACCAGTCTCCCGCCAAGCAAATTGCCAAGTGCCAGGAGACCATGGACATCTACGCCCCCCTGGCCCACCGGCTTGGTATGCAAAAAATCAAATGGGAGCTGGAGGATACCTCCCTCAGATACCTGGCCCCCAAGGAATACAACGAGATCACCGCCTACCTCCAGGAGCACAAGGAGCAGGACGAGAGCTTCATGCGCACCATCCAGGACAAGATCACCCAGCGGCTGACGGCCATGGGCATCCACAACACCACCTACGGCCGGATCAAGCACGTCTACTCCATCTACCGAAAAATGCTGGCCCAGGGCAAGACCATGGACGAGCTTTACGACATTTACGCCTTCCGGGTCATCGTGGACTCCATTCCGGACTGCTACAATGTCCTGGGACACATCCACGACCTCTTCAACCTGATCCCCGGCCGGTTCAAGGACTATATCTCCACCCCCAAACCCAATATGTATCAGAGTCTGCACACCACCGTCATCGGCTCTCAGGGCATTCCCTTTGAGGTCCAGATCCGGACCTGGGAGATGCACGAGACCGCCGAATACGGCATTGCCGCCCACTGGAAATACAAGCAGGGCACCGGCTCCGGCAGTGAAAAGGATTTCGAGTGGGTCCGGCGGCTGGTGGAAAGCCAGCAGGACTCCAACGATGCCGAGGAATACGTCCAGTCTCTGAAAATCGATATGTTCGACGACGAGGTCTTTGTCTTTACCCCCAAGGGCCGCATCGTCTCCCTGCCCTCCGGCTCCACGCCCATCGACTTTGCCTACGCCATTCACTCCGGAGTGGGCAACGCCATGGTGGGTGCCAAGGTAAACAACCGCATTGCCAACATTGACACCAAGCTGAAAAACGGCGACATCGTAGAGGTCATCACCTCCAAGAGCGCCAAGGGCCCCAGCCGGGACTGGCTGAACATCTGCCAGTCCAACCAGGCCCGGACCAAGATCAAGCAGTGGTTCAAGAAGGAAAAGCGGGACGAGAACATCGTCCACGGCAAGGCCTCCTTTGAGTCCGAAATGAAGCGGACAGGCCTGCCCCTCTCCGCCATTACAGACCCGGAGCTGGAGCCCGGCCTGCTTCGGAAGCTGGCCTTTGACAACTGGGACGATATGTACGCCGCCATTGGCTACGGCGGTCTCACCGCCGTGAAGGCCGTTGGCCGCATCCGGGACGACATCAACAAGGCCATCAAGGCCCAGTCTGCCGAAAAGCAGCCCCAGGCCCCTCTGCGTCTGACACCGGACAGCGAGGCCGTCAAGCAGAACCGCCATGCCGTCAACGGCGTCATTGTGGAAGACATCGACTCCTGCATGATCAAGTTTGCCAAGTGCTGCACCCCCGTCCCCGGGGACGCCATTGTGGGCTTCATCACCAAGGGCTTCGGCGTATCCATTCACCGGGCAGACTGCCCCAATGCCCGGAACCGGAACGACCCCAGTCAGGCCGGCCGCTGGGTAAGAGTCCGCTGGGCCAACCAGGAGGAGCAGCCCTTCGAAACCACCCTGGAGCTGGACTGCATCACAAGAGACGGCCTGGTGCTGGACGTGGCCCAGGCCCTCACCACCGCCCGGGTCCGGGTCAAGGAGCTCTCCGCCAAGGACCTGCCGGGAGGACACAGCACCATGACCATCCGCTTTGAGGTCAAGAACACCGCTGAGCTGGAAGCCATCCGGACAAAGCTCCTGAACATCCGGGATGTGACCGGCTCCAAGCGTGGCCAGAACTAACGAACCGTCATTGGGGGCCAGTGGGGGCACTGACCCGGCAATCTCGTAAGAAAGGAAGAACACCATGCGTGCTGTACTGACTCGTGTGAAATATGCCTCCGTCACCATTGACGGAGAAACCGTAGGCAAGATTGGCCCCGGATTTCTGATCCTTCTGGGGGTCGGCCCCGACGATACGGAAGAATGCGCCCGGGTGCTGGCGGAAAAAGCCCTGGGCCTGCGTATTTTCGAGGACGAAAACGGAAAAATGAACTTAGGGCTGGATGCCATTCATGGCGAAGTGCTGGTGGTCAGCCAGTTCACCCTTTACGGCAACTGCCGCAAGGGCCGCCGCCCCAGCTTCATCGAGGCCGCCGGGCCGGAGCTGGGCAACGCCCTGTATGAAAAATTTCTCTCCATCTGTGAGGAGCTGGGCTATCCCCCCCAGCATGGCCGGTTTGGCGCCGACATGAAGGTGGAGTCTCTGAATGACGGGCCCGTGACCCTGATTCTGGACACGGACCAGCTGATGAACAGCCCCAGACGGGGAAACTGACGGAGGGACCGGATGGCACTGGAAAACAAGCTTGGCCTGACGGATTCTGCCGCTCTTGCCCGGGAAGAAGAACGGATCAGCAAGAAAAAAGCCGCCTGGCTCTTCGAAAGCGGCACACTGGATGCCCTGACCCCCGGTACCTTCGCCTCCCTAAAGGAAATCCACCGGTTTCTTTTTGAGGATATCTATGATTTTGCGGGAAAACTCCGCACCGTAAACCTGGCAAAGGGAAACTTTCGCTTTGCGCCCCTCATGTACCTGGAGGCGGCCCTTGCAAATATCGAAAAAATGCCTCAGTCCACCTATGACGAGATCATCGAAAAATATGTGGAAATGAACATCGCCCACCCCTTCCGGGAGGGCAACGGACGGAGCACTCGAATCTGGCTGGATCTGATGCTGAAAAAGGGCATCGGCCAGGTGGTGGACTGGAGCAAGGTGGACAAGGAGGACTATCTCCTTGCCATGGAGCGCAGCCCCATCAAAGATGTTGAAATCAAGGTCCTGCTGAAAGCGGCCTTAACCGGCGAAGTAAACAGCCGGGAAGTCTATATGAAGGGCATTGACCACAGCTACTACTATGAAGGGTATACCACCTTCCAAACGGATAGTCTGTAAAAAGCAAAGGAGTATGCTTATGCTTCAGATCGACACCCTCCCATTGGGAGACTACCAAACCAACTGCTACATCGTCCGGCCGGAAGGGGCCAAGGAGTGTCTGGTCATCGACCCGGGCTACGAGCCGGAGATCATCCTGTCTTTTCTCAAAGAGAAGGGCCTGGAGCTTTCCGTCATTGCTCTGACCCACGGCCACTTTGACCACGTGGGGGCCGTTCGGGACCTGGCGGCGGAGACCGGCTGCCGGGTCTATCTGGACCCCAAGGAGCTGACCCTGCCCCCCATGCTGACGGCGGGACCCCTCTACTATACCGACACCTATGCCGATAGCGACCGGGTGACCCTTGCCGGAATGGATACCCTGGTGCTGGAAACCCCGGGCCACACCCCCGGATCCGTATGTCTGCTCATAGATGCGCATATGTTTGCCGGGGACACCCTTTTCGCCGGCTCCTGTGGCCGGACAGACCTGCCCGGCGGCGACCCCAGAGCCATGCGGGATTCCCTGGGGCGGCTGGCCAAGCTGGAGGGGAATTTCTTCGTCCATCCGGGCCATGGCCCAGGCAGCACCCTGGACCGGGAGAAGCAAACGAATCCGTACCTGTAAATCGAAAGGATCATTATGAACCTAACTCTTTCCGGTCACGACGACCGTTACGCCGTAGAGCAGCTGCTCCTCAGTCTCTTCCCGGAAGGGGCTGAGGTGGATGCCCGCTCCTGCCTCCACCGAGGGGAAACCTGGCTCACCGCCACCGCTCGCGTCACCTGGGACGGCCGCACTGCCAGCGCCTCCCGGCGGCTGAAGGCGGCAGAGGAAACCGTCCGGCTGCGCCGGCGCGCACTCCAGCAGAGCGTCTATCTGGCGGCCATCCAGCTGCTTCCCAAAGAGCCCGCCTGGGGCGCTCTGGCAGGGGTCCGGCCCACCAAGCTGACCACCAAGGAGCTGCTGGAGGGAGGCACCCCAAAAACCGCGGACAGGCTCCTGAAGGACGTTTACTACGTGACCCCTGCCCGGCGGGCCCTGGCGGTGGACTGCTCCGTCTCCACGGTGGCGGCCATCCGCAAAACGGAGCCGGGGGATATTTCTCTGTATGTAGGCATCCCCTTCTGCCCCACCCGGTGCAGCTATTGCAGCTTCGTCAGCCGGTCTGTCGGCAAAAAGACCGAGCTGCTGGAGCCCTATTTGCAGGCCCTTCTGAAGGAGATCGCCCTGACCGGGCAGCTGCTGCGCGCCTCCGGCCGCCATATGCGCACCCTCTATATTGGGGGCGGCACCCCCACCACCCTGTCTGAGAGCCAGATGGCACGGCTGCTGGATGCCCTCCGGGAGCACCTGGATTTCTCCCGGTGCCTGGAATTCACCGTAGAGGGCGGGCGGCCTGACACGCTGACAGACGAGAAGCTCCGGATCATCTTTGACCATGGGGCAGACCGCATGAGCATCAATCCCCAGACCATGGAGGACTCTGTGCTCCGGGCCTGCGGGCGGCCCCACACGGGAGAGGATGTGGTCCGGGCCTACCGTCAGGCGGTGGGGGCCGGTTTTCAGGACATCAACATGGACCTGATCGCCGGGCTCCCTACGGATACGGCGGCAGGCTTCCGCAGAAGCCTGTCCCAGGCGGCAGAGCTGAACCCCAGCAACATCACGGTCCATACCCTGGCCCTGAAAAAGGGGGCAGACCTCTTCGAACGGCGGGAGAGCCTGCCCCAGGTCCGGGCCGTGGAAAAAATGGTGGCCTACGCCGAAGAAACCCTCCGCTCCTTAGGCTACAAGCCCTATTATCTCTACCGGCAGAAATATATGTCCGGCTCCTTCGAAAACGTGGGCTGGAGCCGGGACGGGCGGGATTGCCTGTATAATATCTACATGATGGAGGAGATCCACTCCATCGTCTCCCTGGGAGGCGGCGGCATGACCAAGGTCAATCTGGCAAACGGAAAGCTGGAGCGATTCCACAACCCCAAATTCCCGGAGCAGTACATCGAGCAGTTTGAGAATGTGCTGGAGCAGAAGCGGGAGATCTTTGAAGCATTGCGCCAAAACCCTTCCCCCAGGGGAAGGTAATATGAACCGTGAAAGGAAACTTACACCTTGGATACTTTCATCACCAACGTAACCGCCGTGACCATGGCTCCCGGAACGGAGGTCCTCTTCGGCGTCAACATCGCCGTCACGGACGGCAAAATTGAATTCATCTCCAAAAAGGTCCCCCAGGAGCTGCCCCAGACCATCATCGACGGCACGGGCATGGTGGCTATGCCGGGTCTCATAAACTGTCATACTCACCTGGCAACCTCCGTCCTGCGGTGCTACACCGATGACCTCAGCAACAGGCAGGCCCTGGAAGAGCTGCTGAAAAAGGAATCCAAAATGGATTCCCGGGGGGCCAAGGCAGCGGCGCTGCTGTCCATTGCCGAGTGCCTTCGCTTCGGCGTTACCAGCGTGTCGGACCTCTACTACTACCCCGATGCCACTGCCAAGGCCGTTGCGGAGTCCGGCATCAAGGCCAATCTGGCCCTTTCCAGCTACCGCTTTATCGACGATAACGAGGACTTCGACTTTGAGACCGACGAGCAGTGCAGGGAGCTCCAGCGCCTTGTGGACAAGTGGCACGGCTTTGATCATGGCCGGATCAAAATCGACGCCGGCATCTACTCCGAGTACACCAGCAATCACCTGCTGTGGGAAGCTCTGGCGGGCTATGCCAGCGAAAAGGGTCTGGGGATGCATCTGCATCTTGCCGAGACCCAAAATGAGGTGGACTCCTGCCTGGACCGTACCGGCATGAACCCGGGAGAGCTTCTCAACTGCCACCGGCTCTTCGCCGTCCCGGCCACTGCCGCCGGATGCTCCTTCCTGACGGAGGAGGAGGCCCGCATCCTTGGGAAAAAGAAGGTCTCCGCCGTGGCCCTGCCCCTGTCCGACGCCAAAAACGGCCAGCCCTGCGCGCCCATCATGACCCTGGTCAAATCCGGCATGAATGTGGCTCTGGGCACCGACGGTGCCATCCAGGCAGGAAACCTGGACATGTTTGAGGTCATGCGGGGAGCCGCCATGTCCGTCCGGGCCTCCACGGGAGATGCCTCCGCCCTGCCCAGCTCCGCCGCCCTGATGATGGCCACCGTCTGCGGTGCCCAGGCCCAGGGCCGCAGCGCGGAGTGCGGCATGCTCAAAGAGGGGCTGGACGCAGACATAGTGCTGCTGGACTTCTCCGCCCCCCACCTGATGCCCTGCCACAATGTGATGACGGGCCTTGTTTACGCCGCCAAGGGCGGAGACGTGGCCATGACCATGGTACGGGGCAAGATCCTCTACCAAAACGGGAAGTTCCCCACCATCGACCTGGGGGCCGTGGTGGAGGAACTGACGACCTACGCCATTCCCAAGCTCTTTGCCAAGGACGACGAAGGAGGTCAGTAATGGCTGAACATCGGAAATCGGACGGCCAGAATTTTCTGGAGGGTACGGCCCTGCTTGCCATGGCCACCGCCATTGTAAAGATCCTGGGGGCTGTGTATAAGATCCCCCTGAACGCCATCATCGGCGAGCAGGGCTTCGGCTACTTTAACACCGCCTACGAAATTTATAATATTCTGCTGATGATCTCCACCGCGGGGCTTCCCGTAGCCATGAGCCGAATGATTTCCCAAGCCAACTCCTTGCAGCATTACAACCAGGTCCGGCGGATCTACGCCACAGCCCGAAACCTGTTTTTGGGTCTGGGTGTTGTGGGAAGCCTGCTGATGACCCTCTTCTGCCGTCCCCTTGCCCGATTCCAGAATCAGCCTGATGCCTGGGCCGCCATCGGTTTTCTGGGCCCCTGTGTGCTGCTGATCTGCGTGATCTCCACCTTCCGGGGCTTCTTTCAGGGCCAGGGCAACATGCTGCCCACCTCCGTCTCCCAGGTGATCGAGGCGGTGGTCCGGCTGTTTGTGGGTATGGCCGCCGCGTTGGTCCTTCTCCGGGCAACGGGAAGCGTGTCTTTGGCCGCCGGTGGGGCCATCCTGGGCGTTACCGCCAGCTGCCTGATCAGCTCCGGCTACCTTTTCTTCTGCTTTCATCGCCATTACAAGGAGCTTCCCCGGTCCGGCGACACACCCTGGAGCTTCCGGGCCACCGCCCGGGCTCTGCTGGTCATCGCCGTTCCCATCACCCTGGGTTCCGCCTGCTTGCAGGTCATCACCGCTTTGGCCAGTAAGATCTACATGGGACGGCTGCTGGCAAGCGGCCTATCCCAGCAGACCGCAGACACCATGCGGGGCATCCATGTCATGACCCAGACCATTTTCAACATGCCCTGCGGCTTCATTACCCCCATCACCGTCAGCATCATTCCCGCCATCACCGCCCAGATCACCCTCGGCGGCCACCAGAAGGCCCGGCAGACCGAGGAAGCCGCGGCCCGTCTGACCGGGCTGCTGGCCATCCCCTGCGCCATTGGCCTGACGGTGCTGGCCCGGCCCATTACGGCGCTGTTAGGAGGCTACACCGGAGAAAAGCTGGAGCTGGCCGCAAAGCTCATGTCGATCCTCGGCATATGCGTATTCTTTAACGCCCTGGTGCTGGTCACCACCGCCATTATGCAGGCCCACGGCCACGTGACCCGTCCCGTGGTCCATATGGCTCTGGCGGGCCTGGTGCGGCTCGTTGCCGTGTATATCCTCTCCGGAGATCCTGCCATCGGCATTGTCGGTGCCCCCATCAGCAATCTGAACTGCTACGCGGTCATCGCCCTGCTGAACCTGTGGGCTCTTCGGGGGCTGCTGGAGGACCCTCCCGCCATTGCGAAAAACGTGCTGCGCCCCCTGCTGTCCGGGCTTCTGATGGGTGCCTTTTCCTACGGCGTCTGGCAGCTCCTCACCACCCTGGGGGTAGACAGCAGGCTCCTGCTCTGCGGCCTTCCTGTGGCGGCAGGCGGCGTCACCTATGCCGCCGCAGTCGTCCTGCTGAAGGTCATCCGCAGGGAGGACTGCCTCCTGCTGCCAAAGGGAGAGAAGATCGCCAGCATCCTGAGGCTTTGAATCCCCCAAAATTTTTCATCTTTTTTTCCCTTCCCGCTCTTGCATTTTCTATGGTATTATGTTAATCTATTAGCTGAACAAACAAAGCAAAGAGAGGGAATGCTTTTTATGAATAAACCCGAGTTTATCGCCGCCGTGTCCGAAAAAACCGGTCTTTCCCGGAAGGACACCGAGCGGACCGTCAATGCTGCCCTGGACACCATTTCCGCCGCCCTGGTAGAGGGCGAACGGGTCCAGTTCAGCGGCTTTGGCATCTTCGAAACCAAGCTCCGCAAGGCCCGCATCGGCCGGGACCCCCACACCAAGCTGCCTATGCAGATCGAAGAGACCAAAGTACCCTCCTTCAAGCCCAGCAAGGTGCTGAAGGATACCGTAAGGAAGTAACCCATGCGACTAGACAAATATCTGAAGGTTTCCCGGCTCATCAAGCGCCGCACCGTGGCCAACGAAGCCTGCGACAATGGCCGGGTCAGCGTCAACGGCCGGCCGGTGAAGGCCAGTTACGACGTCAAGGTAGGCGACCGGCTGGAGATCGCCCTAGGCACCCGCACCCTGGCTGTCGAAGTGCTCCAGGTGGCCGAGACCGTGAAAAAGGACGACGCCAGCGCCATGTACAAGGAAGTATGACAAACCCCCGGACTGAAAAATCGGTCCGGGGGTTTAAAAACCCTCTCCTTATGAGAGGGTGGCACGCTGAAAGCGTGACGGGTGTGGGGCGGTGCCGGGTCCGACCTGGTACCGCCCCTCTTCCGGCCCTGCGGGGCCACCTTCCCCCAGGGGAAGGTTAGGGGTTACAGGCAGCAGAACATCCCTCTTCCGCCGAAGCAGCAGATGTTCAGCGCCGAGCACAGACAAATGCGGGTGCACAGGTCATCCCCAAAGGTGAAGCCCCGGTAATTCCCGGCTGTCTGACGGTAGCTGCTGTCGCCGTGCTCCAGCTGCTGAAGGGTCCACAGGTACTGCTGGTTGCCCGGCTCCATGCTCACGGCCTTACGGATGTGCTCCAGAGCCGTGACCTGATTGCCCAGGCCGTTGTTGGCCAGGGCGCTGAGATAGTACCAGTTGGCGTTCCGCTCCCGGCAGTTTTCCAGCACGTTGAGGGCCTCCTGAAAGCGGTTAAAGCGGATATACTGGTAGGCGGACTGCTGGTAGCTGTCCTGCCGGGGCGGCTCCTGATAGGTCTCCTGCCAGCCGGTGTACCAGCCTCCAAAGGGGCCGTAGCCCCCGAAGGGATTCCCGTAGCCGCCGGTGCCCTGGCCGCCCTGAGGACCGTAGCCGGTCTGGCGGGCATACTTCTCCGGATTTTTGATCTGGTCGTAGGCCTCATTGATCTGCTGCATCTTTTTGGCCGCTTCCTGATCCCCCGGATTCAGATCCGGGTGATATTTTTTGGCCAGGCGGCGGTAGGCCTGCTTGACCTCCTCGTCGGAAGCCCCTCGCTCCAAGCCCAGAACTTTGTAAGGATCGTCGATCATTGGTTCCGCTCCTTTCGGTATTTCTCCCGGTAGCGGACCCAAACGCCGCTGTAAAGGATGTTATCCAGAAGCCCCTTATCCTGTACGAGGGGCAATTTTTCGTAGTAATAGGCGCATCTGCCCATGGTCAGGGTGAGAATTTGCTCCAAATGGTCCTGCTGCGGAAGATCTGCAAGGGGGTTGTAGCTCCCCTTCTTCCGGTCCTCCTCCAGGTCCAGCTCCGCGTCCATCAGATAGATAAACCGGCCCAGAGCCTCTCCCATGGCCCGGAGGGTGTCTTGCCACAGGTCCTCCTGCCAGACAAAGAGCTCCCCCATGAGCCTGCCGAAGGCAGCCGCCGCCAGGTCCGGGTTTTGGACGTTGTCCTTCTCCAATTGGGACAGGTCCCGGATCCCGGTGTCAATGGCCTTACACTGCCTGGGGTATTTCTTTGCGATCTGGCTGTAATGGGGCTCCAGGTGCCTGGCCAGGAGCCTTGCCCCCTGCTTCCTGTCATCCTGCCAGTCGTCCAGGCACTTGCGGTAGAAGAGGGCCACATTCATATCCGCGGTGTATCCGATGATCCCGCAGTCCGTCCGGCTCCGGCGCTTTCCCGGGTGCAGGAGGCACCGCCTGAGGCTTCTTTCCTCCTCCGGCTCATAAAGGCTCATAAGGGTCAGGGCCAGAAAGGCCATATCATACTGGAGCCCCAACCGGCTGAGCTGACCCTCCTGGCGGCCGATGGCGGCGCAGATGCCGCAGTAGACCTGGGTATAGCGGGTCTTTTCCTCCGGGGTAAGTTCACTTAGATTGGCGGTAATATATCCGAACATAGCTTTCCCCTCATCCGTCACGGCCCTGGCTGTGTCACCTTCCCCGAAAGGGGAAAGGCTTATCTGCCCCGTATCTTCGCCAGGCAGCGGTTCAGCGCGCCTCCGTAAAAAAGGATGCACAGGCAGCAGTAAAGCCAGAGCATGGAAACGGCCACGGCGTAGACAGAGCCATAGATATTGGAAATTCTGGTAAAATGGGTAATATAGAAGGAATAGGCGGTGGAAAACAGGGACCAGCCCACGGCGCTGAACAGGGCCCCCGGCAGACTGTCCCAGAAACCGTTTTGCCCGTTGGGCAGGAACATATACACGGCGGTGAACAGGAAGGTCTGCACCGTCAGCAAAAACACTCCGTGGAGGTCGATCAGGTCCACCAGAAACATGACCACCGGATTCTGGATGCCGTAAAGCATATCCAGGATGGTATTGCCGAACACGTGGAGCACCAGGGTCAGCACCAGCACCACCAGAAAAAGCAGGGCATAGACCACGCTGATGGCCCGGGTGAAGACATAGCCCCGGTCCTCCTCCACGTCATAGACGGCATTGAGGCCGGTGAGAAGCCCATAGACTCCCTTGCTGGATGACCAGAGCAGGGTCACAACCGACAGCCCCGTGACCGCGGAGCTGGCATTGCGGTAGGTGCTGTAAATGAGCCCTTCCGCCCCCTCCACCATGGCGGCAGGCAGAATGCCGCTGACCAGCTCCACCAGGTCCTCCACCGTCAGGCCCGTGAGCCGCAGGGAGCTGAGCACCAGCAGCAGAGCCGGGAACAGGGAGAGGATCAGGAAGTAGGCCCCGTAGGCCGCCCGGAAGGGAATGTGCATGGCCGAGATCATCCGGGCACCTTCCAGAGTCTTTCCGATGAGGCCGCCCTTGGGGAAGTCTTTCATGGGGTGCTCCTTTCCCTGAATGAAAAAACCGTCATTGCGAGCCAGTGACGATGTCACCGGCGTGGCAATCCCCCGGTCAAGGAGATTGCCACACCAGTCTGGGGACTGGTTCGCAATGACAGTACCTTACCTTATTCCGCGGAGATCATGTAGTAGTACACGGGCTGACCGCCGTTGATGAGGTTCACATCGGCATTGGGGCAGATATCGGCAAAGAGGTCCGCCGCCTTCTGGGCATGCTTCTCCTTGGTATCCGCGCCGTAGTAGATGGTGATGAACTCCCGGCCATCATCCCGGGCCTTCTCGGCCAGGCCTTTCAGCAGCACGGTGATGTCCTTGCTGGTGCCGAAGAGGCCCTTGCCGTCCATAGCCAGGTAATCTCCCTCGTGGATGTCGTAGCCGTCAAAGTCGGAATTCCGGGCGGCATAGGTGATCTGCATGGTCTCTACGGAGCCCAGCACATCCGTCATGGCCTGGGTGTTCTCCTCTACGGAGCCCTCGGGGTTAAAGTTCAGCATGGCAGTAACGCCCTGGGGCACGGTCTTGGAGCCGATGACCACCACGTTCTTGGGGGTCAGGGCATCCACCTGCTGGGCGGCCATAATGATATTCTTGTTGTTGGGCAGCACAAAGACCGTCTCCGCAGGGACCTTGTTCACCGCCTCCAGGATATCCTGGGTGCTGGGGTTCATGGTCTGGCCGCCGGAAATGATCTGGTCCACCCCCAGGTTCATAAACACATCGGCAAGACCGGCACCGGCGCAGACGGAGACCACGCCAATGGGCTTCTCAGGCTCGGCGATCTTGGGGGCCATGTCCTTCTCGTTCATGACCTTCTCGGTGTGCTGCAGGCGCATATTTTCCACCTTGACGGTGACGAAGGAGCCGTAGTTCACAGCCTCATGGAGGGCCGCGCCAGGGTCGTTGGTATGCACATGGACCTTGATGATCTCCTCATCGTCTACCAGGACCAGGCTGTCGCCCAGCTCGTTCAGGAAGGCCCGCAGGGCCTCGGGGTCCTTCTTATTCTCCCGGGAGACAATAAACTCGGTGCAGTAGGAGAACTTGATGTCCTCGGTGTTGAAGTCGGAGAAGTCTGCCTGTTCCTTAGTGGCGGTCTCTTCTCCCGCCTCAGGGGCCACCACATCCTCCCCCCGCAGGGCGCTGAGCATGGCCTCCAGCACGTAGAGCCAGCCCTTGCCGCCGGCATCCACCACACCGGCCTTTTTCAGCACCGGGTTCTGATTGACGGTATTGGCCAGAGCCTCTTTGGCCTCGGTAATGGCCGCCTCCTGGACAAACTCAATATAGTTGTTCTCCTCAGCGGCTTCCAGAGCCTTGGCGGCAGCCAGCCGGGAAACCGTCAGGATGGTGCCCTCGGCAGGCTTCATGACCGCCTTGTAGGCGGCATCCACACCGGCCTGAAGGGCCTGGGCCCACAGTACGCCGTCGCACTCCTCATTCCCCTTGAGCTTTTTGGAAAGGCCCCGGAACAGGAGAGACAGGATCACGCCGGAATTGCCCCGGGCACCCCGCAGCATGGCGGAGGCCGCCACCTTGGAGGCGGCATACAGGCCGGGATCCTCCACCGCCCGCAGGTCCGCGGCGGCGGCATGGATGGTCATAGACATATTGGTGCCCGTGTCGCCGTCAGGCACCGGGAATACGTTCAGTTCATTCAGATCCTGCTTGTGGATCTCTACAGAGGCGGCCGCGCTGATGATCATGCGTCTCAGCTCGGCTCCGTTGATGGTTTGCCTCAAAATGTTTACACCTCCGAAATTATCCAATCATCATGGAATCAATATAGACGTTTACAGCACGAACCTGGGTGCCGGTGCATTTGGTGACCACATAGCGGACCTCGGAAATAATGGAATTTCCGACTGCGGACAGGTTCACGCCGTTATCCACAATGATGTGCAGGTCGATAGAAATGGAATCATCCTCGTTGAAGGTGACGCGCACGCCCTTGTCCACGGACTCCTTGCGCAGCAGATGGTACACATCGTCCTTCATGCTGCGGGCGGCCATGCCCTTCACGCCGAAGCAGTTGGAGGCAGCCGTACCCACAATGCCGGTATAGACACCGGTACTGACGTTCACGCTGCCGTTTTCATTTTCATGACGGATCATAAAAATACCTCCTTATAAGCTCTGCCTTCCCCTGGGGGAAGGTTGGGGAGTTACACCATGCTCTCTTCCCAGCAGTCGGGAGCGGTGAGGCCCATCATCTTCACGATGGTAGGGGCCACGTTGGCAAGGCCGAAGTGGCCCTCCTTGATGGTCCACTGGCGGTCCTTGTCGTAGATGATGAAGGGCACAGGATTCAGGGAGTGGGCAGTCCGGACAGAGGTCTTGCCCTTCTTGGTCTCGGTCATCTGGTCGGCGTTGCCGTGGTCGGCAGTGACCAGAACGGTGTAGCCGTACTTGTCGGCGGCATCGATGATGGCCTTGACGCTCTTGTCCACACACTCCATGGCGTAGACCACGGCATCATACACGCCGGTGTGGCCCACCATATCGCCGTTGGGGTAATTGCAGCGCAGGAACTGGAACTTGTGAGAAGCCATGTTCTCCACCATCTTCTCCGTGATCTCCTTGGACTTCATGGCAGGGGCCTGCTCGAAGGGGATCACATCGGAGGGCACTTCCTCGTAAACCTCCAGGTTCTCGTCCACCTTACCGGACCGGTTGCCGTTCCAGAAGTAGGTCACGTGGCCGAACTTCTGGGTCTCGGACAGGGCATACTCATGGATACCGGCGGCGCAGAGGACCTCGGTGAGGGTGTTGGTGATGACGGGAGGCTGGACCAGGTAGTCCGTGGGGATCTTCAGGTCTCCGTCGTACTGGAGCATACCGGCAAAGAGCACGCCGGTGTAGTCCCCCCGGTCGAACTTGTCAAAGTCCTTCCGGTCGAAAGCCAGAGAGATCTCCTGGGCCCGGTCTCCCCGGAAGTTGAAGAGGATCACGCTGTCGCCGTTGGCGATCTTCGCCACAGGCTGGCCGTCTCTTGCCACCACGAAGGCAGGCAGGTCCTGGTCGATGCAGCCGGTCTCGGCCCGGTAGGTCTCGATGGCCTCCTTGGCAGAGGCGAACTGACGGCCCTGGCCCTCCACATGGGTCCTCCAGCCGGCTTCTACCATGGGCCAGTTGGCCTCGTAGCGGTCCATGGTGATCTTCATACGGCCGCCGCCGGAGGCGATGGCGTAGTCGCAGCCCTGGGTATTCAGCTCCTTCAGCACATCCTCCAGCTGCTGCACATAGTCCAGAGCGGAGGTGGCGGGCACGTCACGGCCGTCCAGCAGGATGTGGCAGTAAACCTTCTTCGCGCCCTCTTTGTGGGCCTCTTTCAGCATGGCGATCAGGTGGGCAATGTTGGAGTGGACGTTGCCGTCGGACAGCAGCCCCAGAAAATGCAGAGCCTTGCCGGACACGGCGTTGGCCAGCAGCTTCTTCCAGGTAGCGGACTGGTAAAGCGCGCCGGACTCGATGGACTCGGAGACCAGCTTGGCACCCTGAGAATAGATCTGGCCGCAGCCCAGAGCGTTGTGGCCCACTTCGGAGTTGCCCATATCGTCATCGGTGGGCAGACCGACGGCAGTGCCGTGGGCCTTCAGATAGGTGTGGGGGCAGGTAGCCAACAGGCGGTCCAGGGTAGGGGTCTTGGCGTTCTTGACCGCGTCTCCGCTGCCGCCGTCTCCCTTACCGACACCGTCCATGATCACAAGTACAATGGGTTTTTCCATAAGTAATTACCTCCATAGTCAGAAGTTTGTGAGCATTATTTCAGTCATATTATTTTACAACAGAAACGGTAAACTTACAACTCTTTTTTTATTTTTTCCATTCCGGACAAAAATACTTCCGGGAGAAGTCAATTTTAGGGTAATTCTCCCGGAAGTATTAAAAAGATATGAAGTTTTTACCTGCTGTATTTTCCCTTCTTCCCCGGTCTGCAGAAAATGAGGATGCCCAGGCCGATAAAGCACAGCACCGCGCCGATGAGGGCCAGGCCGATACCGGCACCGCCGGACTGCTTCTCCGGCTGGGTCTCTTCCGTGGTCTCCGGGAAGGTAAAGGGGAAGGTGGTCTCCTCGGTGGCAGGAGCCTGAGTAGGGGCCTGGGTCGTGGGGGCTGTGGTTGCCTCCGTGGTGGGCAGGGTAGCAGCCTCCGTAGTGGGGGCGGTGGTAGGAGCAGTGGTCGCTTCGGTGGCTGCCTCCGTGGTAGGCTCCGTGGTCTCCTCCGGGGTGTAGTGATCGTTTCCGTCAGAATCCAGGAACTCAATGCGGCCGCTGAAGGCCTCCTCCAGCTGCTGGATGAGGGTCACGGACCAGGGGCTTTTCGCGGGGTAATAGATCTTCACGGCGCTGCCCCACAGGCAGTTCTGCTTGAAGGAGGGGAAGGGCCCCTCGCAGTGGATGGCCGTCAGCTTCTGGCAGTCCCGCAGGCACTCCTCGTCAAAGATCCGGAAGGAGCCGGGCAGGTGTATCCTCGTCAGGCCGTCGCAGCCCTGGAAGCTGTGCTTGCCCAGGGTGTGCAGGGCGGAGCCAAAGTCCACCTCTGTGATATTGTCATAATCCTTGAAGGCGTTGTCGCCTACGGTGGTCACGTTGCCGGAAAGGGTCACGGCGGTGATGTCATCCTTGTAGGCCGCCCAGGGGGCCTGGTCCTCAAAGTTCTCCATAGGCCCGTTGCCGGAGATCACCAGAGTGCTGCCCTCCAGGCCCCAGGAAATGCCCTCTCCGCAGGTGCCGGAGGCCGTGTCCGCGAAGGTGGGAAGGGCCAGGGCGGCCAGGACCGCGCCAAGAAATGCCAGCTTGAAAAGAAAACGCTTCATAATATATACCTCCTAGTAAGGGCCCTCTCCTGGGAGAGGGTGGACCGGCGAAGCCGGGACGGGTGTGGGGCGGCATGCAAAACCACCCCTGTACC